>Ga0255336_100230_pt1 | contig 113640 bp, 96 predicted proteins | sample MeOH1_35cm_T3_17_FD_189102 | JGI IMG/M metagenome (GOLD analysis project Ga0255336, IMG submission 189102) | Sandy soil microbial communities from University of British Columbia, Vancouver, Canada - MeOH1_35cm_T3_179 | ecosystem: Engineered > Artificial ecosystem > Sand microcosm > Unclassified ...
CAGGTAAAGTTGCCCTCGTCGCCGTCATGCGAAAGATGCTCGTCATCCTCAACGCCATCGCCAGAGACCAGCAACCATGCAAAGCCGCCACCTCTTGACAAAACCACGGAAGATGGCCGGGCGGCGGAGAGGGCTGGTGGTGCCGCGCATTTTCAAACAGTCTTTGAGCGTTACGGCGGTAACGATTTTGGATCTCCTCGACATAAGGCAGTAGCCTTGCCGCTCGACTGTGGCGCCGGGACAAGAGGAGAGCGATGAGAGGCATGATGAAGATCGATCGGCGCGCGGTGCTGGGCGGCACGGCTGCGGCATCGGTGCTGCTCGCCATCGGGCGGGCACGGGCAGCGGCGGATTTCAGCTATAAATTCGCCACGAACCTGCCGCTCACCCACCCGCTCAATATCAGGCTGCAGCAGGCGTTCGACCGGATCCGCGAGGAGAGCAGCGGCGCCCTCGCCATCGAGCTCTTCCCGAACAGCCAGCTCGGCGCCGATACCGAGGTGCTGTCGCAGCTCCGTTCGGGCGCGGTCGAGTTCTTCACCCTCTCGACGGTGATCCTCTCGACGCTGGTGCCGATCGCGTCGATCAGCGGCGTCGGCTTCGCCATGCCCGATTACGACACGGTATGGAAGGCGATGGACGGCGATCTCGGCGCCCGCATCCGCGGCGAGATCGGCAAGGTCAATCTGCTGGCGATGGATCGGATCTGGGACAATGGCTACCGCCATATCACCACCAACGCCAAGCCGGTCCATACGCCGGAGGATCTCAAGGGTGTGAAGATGCGCGTGCCGGTGAGTCCGCTCTGGACCTCGATGTTCCAGGCGCTGGGCGCGTCGCCGGTCAGCATCAACGCGGTCGAGATCTATTCGGCGCTGCAGACCAAGATCGCCGACGGCGAGGAAAACCCGCTGGCCCCGATCTGGAGCTTGAAGCTGTTCGAGGTGCAGCATTATTTGGCTCTTACCGGCCATATGTGGGACGGCTATTGGGCGCTCGCCAACCGCCGGGCCTGGCAGGCGCTGCCCGCCGATCTACAGGCACTGGCGGCGAAACATCTCGACCAGTCGGCGCTCGATGAGCGGGCCGATCTGGCGACGCTCAATGTCAGCCTGCGCGGCGAGCTCGAGGCCAAGGGGATGGTTTTCAACGAGGTCGAGAAGGAGCCGTTCCGTGTCCGGCTGCGCGAGGCCGGCTTCTATAAGGAATGGCGCGGCCGCTATGGCGAGGAGGCCTGGAACCTGCTCGAACGCTACGCCGGCGGCCTGGCCTGAACGATGGATCTTCGCACCGCTCCGGCCTTCTCGGCCTTGCTCGCCGATTGCTATCGACGCTTCATCGGCCTGTCCCTGCTTCCCGACACCATCCTGCCCGCGGAAGCGCCGCACTGGTTTTATGAGGCACCCTTCTGTCTGGTGGCACACAATCGCGAGCCCGATCCGCGCTTCATCTATGCCAACCGGGCGGCGCAGGAGCGCTTCGAATATTCCTGGGACGAGTTCCTGACGCTGCCCTCGCGCCTGTCGGCGGAGCCGATCAACCGCGCGGAACGGCAACGCCTTCTCGACGCGGTAGCCAGCGACGGCGCGATTACCGACTATGCCGGCGTCCGCATCTCCAAATCCGGTCGTCGCTTCCGCATCGAGCAGGCCGCCGTCTGGCAGCTCGTCGAGAATGATGGCGACGTGATCGGCCAGGCCGCGATGTTCATCTGACGTCGTGACCGCCAGCCCCGCCGTGCCTCGGCGCACCCTGCAGATCGCGCTGCTCGTGGCCGCCGCCTTCTTCATGGAAAATCTGGACGGCTCGGTGATCGTCACCGCGCTGCCGCAGATGGCGCGGTCCTTCGGCACCGATCCGGTCGATCTCAATATCGGTGTCACCGCCTATATGTTGGCGCTCACCGTGTTCATTCCGATCAGCGGCTGGATGGCCGACCGGTTCGGGGCGCGCAACGTGTTCGCCGGTGCCGTTGCCGGCTTCACCGGTGCCTCGATCCTGTGCGGTTTGTGCTCCGGACTATGGAGCTTCACCGCCTGCCGCATCCTGCAGGGCCTCGGCGGCGCCATGATGATGCCGGTCGGGCGGCTGGTGGTGCTGCGCGCGACGGAGAACCGCGACCGGATCCGGGTCATCAGCTACATCGTCTGGCCCGGCCTGGTCGCGCCCGTCGTGGGGCCGCCGCTCGGCGGCTTCATCACGACCTATCTGAGCTGGCGCTGGATCTTCTTCCTGAACCTGCCGCTCGGCCTCCTGGGCATCGTGCTCGCCCTGAAATGGATCGGCGGCGAGCGTGGTGCCGTCGCCCGTCGCTTCGATCTCCGGGGGTTCCTGCTGTGCGGCGCCGCCTGCGTGCTCGTGACCTACGGGCTCGAGCTACTCGGGCGGACGCCGACGCCATGGCTTCAGCTCGCCATCTGCCTCGGCGCGGGATCGGGGCTGGGTGCCTTGACGGTGCGCCATCTGCGCCGTGCCCGCGACCCGCTGCTCGATTTCGGTGCGCTCCGGGTTCCGACCTACACGATGGTCATGCGCGGCGGCTCGCTCTTCCGGATCGCCGCGAGCGGCGCCCCGTTCCTGCTTCCGCTGATGTTTCAGTTGGGCTTCGGGCTGGATGCGCTCACGTCGGGACTGTTGGTGCTGGCGGTCTTCGCCGGCAGCCTCGGCATGAAGGCGATAAGCACGCGTATGCTGCGGCGTTACGGCTTCCGCCGGGTGCTGTTGTGGAGCGGGCTCCTGACGGCGCTTACCCTGCTCGGCTGCGCCACCTTCACCCGTGGCACGCCCTATGCCGTGGTCGCGGCGACTCTGTTCCTGAGCGGATTGACGCGGTCGCTGCAATTCAGCGCGCTCAATTCGCTCGCCTTCGCCGACATATCGGGGGAACAGATGAGCCCGGCGAACACGCTCTCCAACATGGCGCAGCAGATGACGCTGGGGCTGGGCGTCACCGTCGCGGTGCTGGCCCTGCGCTTGTCGGAGCTGCTGCACGGCGGCACGGAGGCAACCCCCTCCGTGACCGATTTTCGCAGCGCTTTCGTGGTGCTGGCGATGATCGCCGCGATCTCGGCGCTCGATGCCTTGACCTTGCGGCGGGACGCGGGCGCGCTTGTCAGCGGGCATAGCGTCCCGCCACCCCGCTGATATCAGAGCGACAGGGTGGCGACGCCGTTCCGAATGTCTAGGCGCGTATCGAACGGCCGCGAGAGACGGGCGAACCGGTCGAGGATGCGCGTCGCCTCGTCGCCGGCGGCCAGGCGCGGCCGGCCGCGGAGATGCCGCTTCTGTCCGAGCCCGAGCGTCACCGGGAAGATCTCGATGCCCGCGAGCCTGCCGTTATCGAAGCTGCAGATGGGCATGACCGTCTCCCAGAAGCGCGTTTCCGCGGGAAACCCTTTGCGATCATCGTCGCTGCGCTGTTTGTAGACCATGCCGGGGGTCATCTGCGGATCGGCGCGGAACCGCTCGTAGGAGTCGGAGGGCAGGCGCGGCACCAGCTCGTTCTGACCGATGAAATTGCCGAGGCTGTAAAAGATCGGGCGGCCCTTGTAGATCTCCATGCCGCGGAGCAGATGCGGGCCGTGCCCGGCCACGATATGGGCGCCTTCGTCGATCATGCGGCGGGCGAAGTCCGGCAGGAATTCGGCCGGCCGCTCCATGTCGTTCTCACCGTATTCGTGCGCATGGAAGCTCACCAGCACCAGATCGGACAGCTCGCGGGCCTCGCGGACCCAGCGGGCGATGTCCTCGACATCGCCCGGTCGCACGCTCGTGCGGACAGCCGGCTTTGCCGCGGCCCGGAAATTCAGCTTCTCGAACGGGACGAGCGAGGGATCGTCGGGCGGGAAGCCGAAGCCGAGCTGGATGACCATCTGGCGCCATTGCTCCAAGCCCAGCTGCTCGGCCATCTCGGCTATGACCCGAAGCTGGTCCGGCGTCACCTCGTAGACCGTGCTGTGGCGCAGCGGGCTCAAGCCGGGCCGGCCGGGCATGTCGCATCGCTGCGCGCTCGCCTCCTGTCCCTTGGCCAGGGTCGCGGAGCAGGACAGCAGCGCCACGGTGCCGTTCGGATGGGTGTGATAGACGGGCCGGCGCGCCTCTTCGAGATTGGTGCCGATGCCGGCATAGCTGAGATTTCTCGCCTGCAGCGCCTCGATCACGCGAAGCAGGCCGGAAATGCCGTAATCCAGGCTGTGATTGGTCGCCGTCGCGAACAGGTCGAAGCCGGCTTCGCTCAGCTCGTCGAGCACCCAGGCCGGGGCCCCGAAATGCGATCCGCCGCTTTCGAGCGCGGGGTCGCCGACAAAGTCGTTCGGTAGGACTTCGAGGTTGGTGAACGAGACATCGGCGCCACGAATCAGATCGAACAGCGGCTTTACCACGGGATCGCTGGCGGTCAGCAGGCGGCGCTGAACGATGCTGTCTCCGGATAGTGCCAAGCGAAGGACGGGGTTGGACATGGAAGGCGGTACTTCTCGCTGTTGCGCTGAAAATGCTTCCCCGATCAGACTATTTTCTGACCGGGGCAAGGGTTGCCTCGTTGAAGACAAGACAGTCCGAGCCTGTATCGTTTTGTCCGAGGCACGGTGGTGGCCGCGCATTGCTTGACGATGTCACGGTCGGCAAATCGCGTTACGGCGGTAGTCTTGGGCGGCCTTTGTCTGGTGCGATCTCGTCCGAGACGTCGACCTGCATCGCAGCCAGGCACGATAGGCAAGGGAACACCTCGTAGCGCTTTAGTATAGGTGAAATATAAAGCTCAACCGCGACGAATTGACCGGAGATCTGCTGTGGGAGCCGCCAATTACAGGAGTAACGATTGAATCATTAACTGACATCGGTCCGTAATCCCTCGGCCGTATTGCCCTTTCCGTGCCCGCAGTTTCGGCGGTATCGAGGAAGGGTGATCGAAATGACCGTGCTTCGCGCTTTATATCATCACGCGAAAGCTCATCCCGATGGCCTGGCGTTCATCGCCGGTCAGGATCAATTCAGCTATCGGCGCTTGGCGACAGAGGTCGAGCGTCTCGCCCGAGCCTTCATCGCCCGTGGCGTGAGGCCGGGCGACCGGGTGGCGCTCCATATGCCCAACGTGCCGGAAATGGTGGTGGCCAACTATGCCTGCTTCCGGATCGGCGCGATCGCGGTGCCCTTGAACATTCGGCTGAAGACCGCCGAATTGCAGCCGATGCTGGAGCGGCTTCGGCCGGTTCTCTATCTGGGCCACGCCCAGCTCTATGCCGTGATCGAGCCGATCGAGGCCGATATCCTGCCGGCCCGGTTCTTGGTCGGCGGTCCGGTCGTGGATCCGCGGGTGCGGCCCTGGGCAGCACTGTTCCAGCAGGATAGCGCCGCCGCGACGCTGCCGGATCCGGATCCCGAGGCGCCCGCTTTGCTGCTGGCGACGTCGGGTACGACAGGGCTGCCGAAATTCGTCGCGCACAGCCTGACCACGCTCGGAACGATTGCCGATCTGTTCGGTCGGGTCGGGCTGGAGGACGGGCAGATCGCGATCAACGCCGCGCCGATGGTGCATGCGAGCGGCATATTCATCCAGCTCTCGCGTGTGCATTTCGGCATCCCCACCATTCTCATAGAGCGATTCGACCCGGAAACGGTCCTGGATGCGATCGAGACGCATCGGGCGACCTGGCTGCTCGGCCTGCCCTTCATGTTCAGCGCCATCCTCGCGGCGCAGAAGGCCCGTCCGCGCAATGTCGAGACGCTGCAATTCTGCATGGCGGGCGGCGACGTCACCGCCGTGGACCTGCAGGATGAATTCGAGGCCTTTTTCGGCATCCCGCTTCGATCCTTCTGGGCGGCGACCGAGTCCGTCGGTTCCTTCACCTATGGTTTGCAGACGGGGCCGGTTTGCCGGCTGGTGCCCGGCGCGGAGTTCCGGCTGATCGACGAGAATGGCGCACCGGTGAAGCGGGGCGAGGTCGGCGAGCTGCTGCTTCGCGGCCCGAACACGGCAATCGGCTATTGGAAGGGGCCGAACCAGCTCGATTCCGTGGCGCCGGACGGCTGGTACCATACCGGCGACATGATGCGTCAAGGCGAGGGTGATGAATTCTGGTTCGCCTCACGCAAGAAGGATCTGATCATCCGCGGCGGATCCAATATCTCGCCGGTCGAAGTCGAAACCGTGCTTCAGGCCCATCCGGCGACGCTGGAAGCGGCGGTGATCGGCATTCCCGACCCGGTGCTCGGCCAGCGCGTCGCCGGTTTCGTGCGGCTGAAGGACGGCATGCCGCCGACGACGCTGCGCGACATCATGGCGGACGCGAAGCAGCGGCTCGCCGACTATAAGCTGCCCGAGAGCCTGACGATCGTGCGCGAATTGCCTCGGAACATGCTGGGCAAGGTCGATCGGAAGACTCTTCAGCTCATGGCGGCGCAGAGTCAGGCAGATCTCGTCGCCTAGCCCGGTTTGGCGGAGGGTCGGCCGAGGGAACTCGGCAGATCCTCCAATATTTCTAAGAACAGACCACCGATTGTTTTGTCGGAATGTTGTGAGATTGCAGCGGTAATTTGTTCGTGTATTTCTGAAATAGAGCTGTAGCCGGATAATTGTACCTCCCTTCTTGTGCCCACAGTTTCGGCGGTGTCAAGGAATGGTGATCGAAATGACCGTGCTTCGCGCTTTGTATGATCAAGCGAAAGCGCATCCCGATGGCATGGCGCTCGTCGCCGGCCAGGATCGATACAGCTATCGGCGTTTGGTGACGGAGGTCGAGCGTCTCGCCCGGGCCCTCATCGCCCGCGGCGTGAGGCAGGGCGACCGGGTGGCGCTGCATATGACGAATGTGCCGGAAATCGCTCTTGCCTGCTTTGCCTGCTTCCGGACCGGCGCGATCGCAGTGCCCTTGAACATCCGGCTCAAGACCGCCGAATTGCAGCCGTTGCTGGAACGGCTTCGGCCGGTGCTCTATCTGGGCCACGCCCAGCTCTATGCCGTGATCGAGCCGATCGCGGCCGATATCCTGCCGGCGCGGTTCGTGGTCGGCGGTCCGGTCACGGATCCGCGGGTGCAGCCCTGGGCGATGCTGTTCGAGCAGGCCGACGCGGCGGTGTCGCTGCCGGAGCCTGACGCGGGCGAGCCCGTCGTGCTGCTGGCGACATCGGGCACGACGGGACTGCCGAAATTCGTCGCACACAGCCTGACCACGCTGGCAATTTTTACCGAAAAGATCATGAAGGTGGTCGATCTGGACAGCGGGCAGGTCGTGATCGGCTCGGCGCCCATGGTGCATGGCAGCGGGCTCTTCATCCTGCTCTCCTGCATCTATGTTGGCGCGCCCGTTTTCTTGATCGAGCGATTCGATGCGGAGGCGGTCCTGGACGCCGTCGAGGCGCACCAGGGGACATGGATGCTCGGGCTGCCCTTCATGTATACCGGCCTGCTCGAGGCGCAGAAGGCACGGCCGCGAAATGTACGGTCGCTGCGGTTCAGCGTCAGCGGCGGCGATGTTTGTGCGGTCGAGCTGCAAGAGGAGTTCGAAGCCTGCTTCGGTATACCGCTGCGGTCGGTCTGGGGAGCGACCGAGACGGTCGGCTCCTTCACCTATGGGCTGCAGAACGGACCGGTCTGCCGGGCGATGCCCGGCGCGGAGATCCGTCTGGTCGACGAGAGCGGCCAACCGGTGCGCCGCGGCGAAGCGGGAGAGCTGCTCGTGCGCGGCACCAACCTCGCGATCGGCTATTGGAAGGGGCCGGGGCAGCTCGATTCCGTGGCGCCGGACGGCTGGTACCATACCGGCGACATCATGCGTCAAGGCGAGGGGGACGATTACTGGTTCATCTCGCGCAAGAAGGATCTGATCGTCCGCGGCGGGTCCAACATCTCGCCGGTCGAGGTCGAAGGCGTGCTTCAGGCCCATCCGGCGGCGCTGGAAGCGGCCGTGGTCGGCGTACCCGACCCGGTTCTCGGCCAGCGTGTCGCCGGTTTCGTGCGGCTGAAGGATGGCGTGCCGCGGACGGCGCTGCACGACATCCTCGCCGATGCGAAGCAGCGGCTCGCCGACTACAAGCTGCCCGAGCGGCTCACGATCGTGAGCGAGCTGCCCCGGAATGCGCAGGGCAAGGTCGATCGGAAGCTTCTGCTGCTGATGGCGGCGGAGCGTCCGGCGGATCTCGTCGCCTGAGCCGCCTCAAATCACGGCGAGCAGCGGATCGGCATCCTCGGCCAGGAGTTGCGCCAGCAGCTTGAGGCCGCGCTCGACCTCGGCGTTCTCCGCGGGCGCGCTCAGGCAGATGCGCACGCCGTTGAGCGGTGGGACGCGGCCGATGGCAAAGGCCGCGCCGGGGGTCACGGCGACGCCGCGCGCGAGGGCGGCGGCGGTGAATTCCGCGGCGCGCCAGCTTTCGGGCAGCGGCAGCCAGAAATGATAGGCGCTCGCGGGGTTGGCGCAGGCGTTGCCGAAGACGGCGCGGACGAGGGCTTGCCGCTCGGTCGCCGCCCGCCTTTTCGCCGCCGCCAGTCGTTCGGCCTGACCGCCCTCGATCCAGCGCGTCGCGATCTCGGCCAGGAGCGGCGGCGCCATCCAGATCGAGGAGCGGATCGCCATGGCCAATTTGTCGGTCCGGTCGGGCGGCGTCAGGATGTAGCCGAGACGCAGGCCGGGGGCCGCACTCTTCGATAGCGAGGTGATGTGCCAGGTCCGTTCCGGCGCGAGCGCCGCGAAGCTGGCCGGCCGGTCGACCAGGAAGCCATAGACATCATCCTCGACGATCAGCACCTCGTGCCGGCGGGCGATCTCGGCGATGGCCCGGCGCCGCTCGGACGACAGGATGCCGGCCAGCGGGTTGTTGAGATTGGGCGTGACATAGAGCAGGCGGATCGGCATGGCCCGGCAGGCGGCGGCGAACGCGTCGGGCAGGATGCCCTCGTGATCGACGGCGATGCCCTCGACCTTGAGGTGACGCATCTGCGCCGCCGCCTTGAAGCCCGGATAGGTCATGCTCTCGGTGGCGACGATGTCGCCCGGCTCGACCAGGCCCGAGAGCGTGACCGCCAGCGAATGCTGGCCGCCGCAGGTCACGACCACGCGATCGGCTTCGGCCGGGATGCCGCCTTGGGCCAGCCAGCGTGCGCCGGCGGCGCGATCCGCTGGCCGGCCGATATGAGGCTGGTAGCGCAGCAGCTCGTCGATCCCGGGCGAGGCGGAGATCTCGCTCAAGGTGGCGGCCAGAAGCTCGGCCTCCTCGCCCGGCATGGGCTGGGCGATCGCCATGTTGATGACGGACGCTTCGCGCGCGGCACCCGCGGGCAGGGCTGCCGAAATCGGCGGTGCCGGCTCGCGGATAAAGGTGCCGCGGCCGACCTCGCCGTCGATGAGGCCGCGCCGCTCGGCCTCGGCATAGGCGCGGCTGACCGTGCCGACCGTGACCTTGAGCCGCCAGGCGAGATCGCGATGGGTCGGCAGCCGGTCGCCCGGCCTGAGCCGGCCGTCACGCAGATCGGCGGCGAGCGCCTCGGCGATGGCGCGATAGCGCGGGCCGGGAATATTGGCGAGATCGGGTTGCCAGATTGTCATGATGACAAGTTTCAGTTTGACGCGGTCTGCTTAGGATTGTTCTCTTATATATCGATACAATGACGATTGTCACCGCATTCCTGGAGCGGATTGCATGGGTTCAAATAACGCCATAAGTTGCAATGCGCTCGGCCAGCCGGTCGGGCCCGACCTGCCGGGCTGGACGGCGCGGCCCTTGCCGCCGCGTACGCCGATGATCGGCCGCTTCTGCCGGCTTGAGCCGCTCGACCCGGAACGCCATGCCCAATCGCTCTTCGCCGCCAACCGGCTCGATGCGGACGGTCGCAACTGGACCTATCTTTTCGTCGGCCCGTTCGAGCGGCTGGAGGATTATCGCGCCTGGGCCGAGACGGCCTCGCGCGGGGACGATCCGATCTTCTATGCCGTCATCGACGAGAAGACCGGCCGGGCCGTGGGCGTCGCCTCCTATCTCCGGATCGATCGCGGCGCCGGCGTGATCGAGGTCGGGCACCTCAATTTCTCGCCGCTCCTGCAGCGGACACCATCGGCGACCGAGGCCATGTATCTGATGATGCGACGCGCCTTCGACGAACTGGGCTATCGCCGCTACGAATGGAAATGCGATGCGCTCAACGCGCCGTCGCGCGCGGCCGCCGCCCGGCTCGGCTTCCGCTTCGAAGGCATCTTCCGCAAGGCCGTGATCTACAAGGGGCGGAGCCGCGATACCGCCTGGTTCTCGATCATCGACAGCGAATGGCCGGCGCTGAAGGTCGCCTTCGAGCATTGGCTTCGGCCGGAGAATTTCGATGCCGAGGGCAGGCAGCGGCAAAGCCTGTCGGCCCTTCGCGCGGTTTATGAGGTAGAGGAATGACGATGGCGCTCGAGCTCTCGATCTATCAGGTTGATGCCTTCGCCGATGCCGTTTTCGGCGGCAATCCCGCGGCAGTGGTCCCTATGCGCGACTGGCTGCCCGATCCGGTGCTGCAGAAGATCGCGGCCGAGAATAATCTGTCGGAGACGGCCTATCTGGTGCCCGACGGTGCCGGCTACGCGCTGCGCTGGTTCACGCCCACGACCGAGGTCGAGCTGTGCGGGCACGCCACGCTCGCCTCGGCCGCGATCGTCTTCGAGTTCCTGAAGCCGGCTTCGCGACAGGTCAGTTTCACCACCCGTCGTGCCGGAACGCTCCAGGTCACGCAGCGGGCCGACGGGCTGCTGGAAATGGATTTCCCCGCGCGGCCGCCCGAGCCGACGGCGACGCCGCCCGGCCTGGCAGGAGCCCTGGGCGCCCAGCCGCGCGAGATCTTCGCCCACGGCGCCATGACCATGGCGCTCTTCGAGCATGAGGACGAGGTTCGGCGGCTGGTGCCCGATTTCGGCGCGCTCGGCAAGGTGCCGTGCGGCAGTGTGATCGCGACCGCGCCAGGAACGGAATTCGATTTCGTCTCGCGCTTCTTCGGCCCCAATGTCGGCATCGACGAGGATCCGGTGACCGGCTCGGCCCATTGCCTGCTGGTGCCGTTCTGGGCGCGGCGCCTCGGGCGGAAGAGCCTGACGGCGCGCCAGATCTCGGCGCGCGGCGGCACGATCCAGGCCGAGCACAAGGGCGAGCGTGTGCTGCTGGCCGGCCGGACGCAGCTCTATCTGGAAGGGCGGATCTTCCTGCGGAATTGATCCCGTCGCCGTCGATATTGAATCGATACAAGATTCTCATTGACGGCGATGGGGAGAACTTCTAGCCCTGATTGCGGGACACGCCTCCCCAACGAGGCGCATCTATTCTGTGAGGAATAGCCGCATGAAGCCGCACCAACGCCCGAATTGTATTCATTTTTCCTCGGGCCCCTGCGCCAAGCGCCCCGGTTGGAGCCTTGAAGCGCTTTCCGGCGCACTGACCGGCCGCTCGCACCGCTCCAAGCCCGGCAAGGCCAAGCTCAAGCAGATCATCGAAGAGAGCCGCGCGCTGCTCGGTATTCCGGCCGACTACAAGCTCGGCATCGTGCCCGCTTCCGATACCGGGGCGGTCGAGATGGCGCTGTGGTCGCTGCTCGGACCGCGCGGCGTCGACATCCTGGCCTGGGAGAGCTTCGGCGAGGGCTGGCTCAGCGACGTGGCGAAGCAGCTCAAGCTCACCGACATGCGCAAGCTCACCGCCAGCTACGGCGCGCTGCCGACCCTCGGCGATGTCGATTTCCGGCGCGACGTGATCTTCACCTGGAACGGCACCACCTCCGGCGTGCGCGTCCCGAACGGCGACTGGCTGCCGGAAGAGCGCGACGGGCTCACTATCTGCGACGCGACTTCGGCCGCCTTCGCCATGGACCTGCCCTGGCCCAAGCTCGATGTCGTCACCTGGTCCTGGCAGAAGGTGCTGGGTGGTGAGGCGGCGCACGGCATGATCGCGCTCAGCCCGCGCGCCGTCGCCCGGCTCGAATCCCATGTGCCGCCCTGGCCGATGCCCAAGATCTTCCGCATGACCAAGGGCGGCAAGCTGATCGACGGCATCTTCGAGGGCGAGACGATCAACACCCCCTCGATGGTCGCGGTCGAGGATGCGCTCGACGGGCTGGCCTGGGCCGCGCGGATCGGTGGACTGCCGGCGCTGATCGAGCGGACGGAGAAGAATTTCGCCGTGCTCGATCGCTGGGTCGCCCGGACGCCCTGGATCGATTTCCTCGCGGCCGAGCCCACGACGCGCTCGACCACCTCGGTCTGCCTCGTCTTCAGCGATCCCTGGTTCAAGGCGCTGACGGCCGATCGCCAGGCCGCCTTCGCCAAATCGGTCGCGGGTAAGCTCGAGGCCGAGCAGGCCGCCTTCGATATCGGCGCCTATCGCGACGCACCGCCGGGCCTGCGCATCTGGGCCGGGGCCACGGTCGAGGCTTCGGATCTCGAGGCGCTCCTGCCCTGGCTCGACTGGGCCTATCACGACACACGCGAGACGCAGCCGGCCTGAGCCGGCGCGTTCTCTCCCAAACTTGGAATTCATCTCCCAGAGAGGAGCATGGTCATGCCCAAAGTATTGATCGCCGACGATCTGTCGCCGCGTGCGGCCGACATCTTCCGCGCCCGCGGCATCGAGGTCGATGTCAAGATCGGGCTCGATCGCGACGCGCTCGCCGCCATCATCGGCGATTATGACGGCCTCGCCGTCCGGTCCGCGACCAAGGTGACGAAGCCGGTCATCGAGGCGGCCGCCAATCTCAAGGTCGTCGGCCGCGCCGGCATCGGCGTCGACAATATCGACGTGCCGGCGGCGACCGCGCGCGGCATCGTGGTGATGAACACGCCCTTCGGCAATTCCATCACCACCGCCGAGCACGCCATCGCCATGATCATGGCGCTCGCTCGCCAGCTCCCGGCGGCCGACCGCTCGACCCAGGCCGGCAAATGGGAGAAATCCCGCTTCATGGGCACCGAGATCACCGGCAAGGTGCTCGGCGTCGTCGGCTGCGGCAATATCGGCTCGATCGTCGCCAACCGCGCACTCGGCCTCAAGATGAAGGTGGCGGCCTTCGACCCGTTCCTGTCCGAGGACCGCGCGGTCGAATTGGGCGTCGACAAGGTCGAGCTCGACGAGCTCTTCGCCCGGGCCGATTTCATCACGCTGCATACGCCCTTGACCGACGCCACGCGCAACATCATCGACGCCGCCGCCATCGCCAAGATGAAGCCCGGCGTGCGCATCGTGAATTGCGCGCGCGGCGGCCTCATCGTCGAGGCCGATCTGATCGCGGCGCTCGATGCCGGCAAAGTCACCGCCGCGGCCATCGACGTGTTCCCGACCGAGCCCGCGCGCGAAAGCCCGTTCTTCGGCCGCGACAATGTGCTGTGCACGCCGCATCTGGGTGCGGCCACGGTCGAGGCGCAGGAGAATGTGGCGCTGCAGGTGGCCGAGCAGATGGCCGATTTCCTGCTGACCGGCGCAGTTGTGAACGCGCTCAACATGCCCTCGCTGAGCGCCGAGGAGGCCGTGCGGCTGCGCCCTTACATGAAGCTCGCCGAGCAGTTGGGCTCCTTCGCCGGCCAGATGGTCGAGCAGGGGCTGTCGGCGATCTCGGTCGATTATGAAGGCCATGCCGCCGATCTCAATGTCCGGCCGCTGACCGCGATCGTGCTCACCGGCGTGCTCAGGCCGATGACCGAGACGGTCAACATGGTCAATGCGCCGGTGCTGTGCCGCGAACGCGACATCCGCGTGACCGAGACCAAGCTCGCCGGCGAGTCGGACTACCAGACCTTGATCCGTGTCCGGGTCGAGGGCGCCGGTCGCACGACCACGATCGCCGGTACCCTCTTCGGCGGCGACAAGCCGCGCATCGTCGAGGTCGAGGGCATCTCGATGGAGGCGGAGCTGGGCCAGAACGTCCTCTTCGTGCGCAACCAGGACAAGCCGGGTTTCATCGGCAATCTCGGCCGCACGCTGGGCGATGCCGGGGTCAATATCGCGACTTTCCATCTCGGCCGATTGGGGGCGGAGAAGGATGCGATCGCCATGATCCAGGTGGATCAGCCGCTGACCGACACGCTGCTCGACCAGGTCCGGAAGATCCCGCATGTGGTGCAGGTGCGCGGGCTGCATTTCTAGAACCGGCTGCCATTGTCATAATGTCGCGCTAGACGTCCTCTTCCGTTGAAAATCAACCGGGGGAGGGGCCGACATCATGCCGACGGACAAGGAACAATCGCTTGAGCTCAGCCGTCGCAAGCTGCTCGCGGCGGCGGGCCTCTATGGCGGGGCCGCGACGCTGGCCTCGGTCCTGCCGGCCGGATCGGCCGAGGCGGCGTCTGCACCTCGCACCAGCTCCGATCCGGTGGCGACATCGCCGGTGGCCGGCCTGCACCTGCAGTACGGCGCCGATGCGTCGGCCGAAATCGTGGTGTCCTGGCACACGCTGGAGATCGTGCATCATCCCCGCGTGCTGGTCGGCAGGCTCGACGGCAAGCTCGAACATACGGTCGCGGCGGACCAGGCCAGCTATGTCGACGGCAAGTCCAAGCAGACCGTCTACGCCTATCACGCGAAGGTGCGCGGCCTGAAGCCGAACACGGAATTTCTCTATTGCGCGCTGCATGACGGCGCCCAGGCGGAATTCGGGACATTCCGCACCGCGCCGCGCGGCCGGGCGGCATTCACCTTCACCAGCTTCGGCGACCAGGGCACGCCGACCATGGGCCGAAAGTTCGCTTTGCCGCCGGGTGTGACGCTGCCCAATCCGCCGGCCTTCGTGAACGACAATCTCGGCTCGCCGGCGGCGGGCGACACCACGCTCGGCGTCGAGCGGCTGCAGCCGCTGTTCCATCTGTTCAACGGCGATCTCTGCTATGCCAATCTGGCCCAGGACCGGGTGCGGACCTGGTGGGACTTTTGGGAAAACAACAGCCGCAGCGCCCGCAACCGACCCTGGATGCCCTCGCCCGGCAACCATGAGAACGAGCTCGGCAACGGGCCGATCGGCTTTCAGGCCTACCAGACCTATTTCTCGGTACCGGAAGCCGCCGGCCAGACCGAGGTGACGAAGGGGCTCTGGTACGCCTTCACCGCGGGCTCGGTGCGCGTGGTCAGCATCGCCAACGACGATATCTGCTATCAGGATGGCGGCAACTCCTATGTCCGCGGCTATTCATCCGGCGCGCAGAAGCTCTGGCTGGAAAGGGAGCTGGCCGCCGCGCGCGCCGACCGCGACATCGATTGGATCGTGGTCTGCATGCACCAGGTCGCCATCTCGACCGCCGACAAATTCAACGGCGCCGATCTCGGCATCCGCGAGGAATGGGTCCCGCTGTTCGACAGATACGGGGTCGATCTGGTGGTGTGCGGCCACGAGCATCACTACGAGCGCTCCCATCCGATCCGCGGCCGGGAAGCGAACCAGACCCTGACGCCGGTCCCGGCGGCGACGGCGACCGACATCATCGATACCACCAAGGGCACGGTACATATGGTCATCGGCGGCGGCGGCACCTCCTCGCCCTCGAACCAGCTATTCTTCGACCCGCCGCAATGCCGGGTCATCACTGCCGTCGCTGCATCTCCCGACCCGGCCACGGGCAAGCGCGCGCCGGTCTATGTGACGGAGCACGCACCCTGGTCGGCCGTGCGCAACGCCGCGCAATCCTATGGGTTCGCCGCCTTCACCGTCGACCCGGGCGCCCGTCCCGGCGACATGACGACGATCAAGGTGACCTATTACGATGTGGTCGGCTTGAACGGGCAGATCGCGCCGTTCGAAAGCTTCACCTTGAGACGCCCCCGCCGCGATTAGCCGTTCAGGCGAAGGCCGGCGTTGCGCACAGCACAAGTGACGTCCCGGCGATGGTAGGCTATCTCTGATCGCGACCGCGCCGACCGAAGGAGCCCTGCCGGCCATGGACGACACTCTGCATCCGGCCCTGCTGCCCGCCGGCTTGCGCGATATCCTGCCGCCCGATGCCGAGATCGAGGCGGTGATCGTCGAGCGCCTGATGGAGACGCTGCGCCTCCATGGCTTCGAGCGGGTGAAGCCGCCTCTGGTCGAGTTCGAAACCAGCCTGCTGGGCGGCGCCGGGGCCGCCATGGCGCCCGAGACCTTCCGGCTGATGGACCCGATCTCGCAGCGCATGATCGGCGTGCGCGCCGACATGACGCTGCAGATCGCCCGCATCGCCACCACGCGGCTGGTCAAATCGCCGCGCCCGTTGCGCCTTTCCTATGCCGGCCAGGTGCTGCGCGTCGGCGGTACGCAGCTGCGGCCCGAGCGCCAATTCGGCCAGGTCGGCGCCGAGCTGATCGGTTGCGACGAATCATCCGCCGATGCCGAGATGATCGCCCTTGCCGCCGAGGCGCTGGGCCAGGCCGGCGTGCCCGGCCTGTCGGTCGATCTGACCATGCCGACCCTGGTGCCGCTGATCCTCGCGGGCCTCGATGTCCAGCCGCTGATGGCGACCCGGCTGCGCCAGGTGCTCGACCGCAAGGATGCGGCCACGCTCGACGAGATGGGCGGGGCGGCCAAGATCCTGTCGCCGCTGATGGCGGCGGCGGGGCCGGCCGCCCACGCGCTCGAGCGCATCGCCCGGATCGAGCTGCCCGAGGCGGCGGCGCGCGAGATCGATCGGCTGCGCGCGATCCTGGGCTTGCTCGACCAGGCCGCGCCCGGCCTGTCGCTCACCATCGATCCGGTGGAGAATCGCGGCTTCGAATATCATACCGGCGTCAGCTTCACGCTGTTCGCGCGCGGCATCCGCGGCGAGCTCGGCCGCGGCGGCCGCTACCTCGCCGGCGCCCAGTCGGAGCCCGCGACCGGCTTCACGCTCTATACCGACACGGTGATCCGCGCCGTGCCGCCGATCGCACCCGGCCGCCGCATCTATCTGCCCCACGGCACCGCGCGCGAGGCGGGCATCTCGCTGCGCGCCGAGGGCTGGGCCACCGTTTCCGGGCTGGTACCCGCGGCGGATCCCGCAGCCGAGGCGAAGCGGCTCGGTTGCGGGCATGTGTGGACCGAAGGAAAGATCACGGATCTCTGAGCGGCAATTGCGTTCGTAGCGCAATTCCCGGCTTTTGAAACCGATGGGTAGCACCGTGACGCGATGCTCCTCGCTTGATAACGAGCGAGGCTTCGATCCATGGGCAAGACCGGTGCGGTACAACGCCTTCGAGACGCGATCGCGGCAGCGGGCATCCCCGTCTTCGAGCCCGGCACCGACGGCTATGCCAAGACGCGGGCGATCTGGAACGGTGCGGTCGCGCACGAGCCCGCTTTGGCGGTCCATTGCCGGACAACCGAGGACATCAGGCATTCGCTGGCCGCGGCGCGCGCCCATGGCGTTCCGGTCTCGGTCCGCGGCGGCGGTCATGATTGGGCCGGCCGCGCGCTCCGGCAGGACGGGCTCGTGCTCGACTTGTCGCCGATGCGGCAGGTGACGGTGAATGCGGCAGCGCGGACGGCGATCGTCGCCGGCGGCGCCACGGCCACCGATCTTGCCGTCGCCGCTGCCGAGCATGGGCTCGCCGCCGTGACCGGCAATGTCGGGGCCGTCGGCATGGCAGGGTTCATGCTGGCCGGCGGCTATGGGCCGCTCACCACCCGCTTCGGCCTCGCGATCGACAATCTACTGGGGGCGGAGCTGGTGCTGGCCGACGGCCGGCGCATCTGGGCCGACGCGGCGCAGAATGCAGAGCTGTTCTGGGCTCTCCGCGGCGGCGGCGGCAATTTCGGGGTGGTGACCTCGATGCATATCCGCCTGCATGCCGTCGGCGAGCTGCTGGCCGGGCTGATCCTGTTTCCTTGGTCGCAGGCCGCCGCCGTGCTGCGCGGCCATGCCGAAATCCTGGCTTCGGCGCCGGACGAGCTGTCGGTGCTGGCGGGCGTGTTCGCCGGACCGGACGGCGCTCCCGCCATTCTGCTCTCGCCGGCCTGGAGCGGCGAACCGAGCCGAGGGCGGGAAATCATGGGCCGCTTGGAGCGGCTCGGCACGCCGATCCTGTCCCAGATTGCCCCCTTACGGTATCTGGATATTCTAAGGCTCTATGATCAACATGTGCTGGACGGCTATCATCACATCGTGAAGACACGCTGGCTCGCGGATCTCACGCCCGAGATCATCGCCGCGACGATCGAAGCCGGCGGCGTGCGGACCTCGCCCTATTCCTTCATCGCGCTTCATCATTGCCACGGGGCGCCCACCCGCGTGGCGAAGGACGCGACCGCTTTCGGCCAACGCCGCAACCATTTCATGATGGAGATCGTCGCGGCTTGGGGACCCGGCGACGCCACCGGCGAAAACGCCCATCGGCGCTGGGTCGACGATCTTTTCAAGAAGCTGGCCCCCCATGCCCTGCCGGGCGGCTACGCCAATTTCCTGACGCAGGAGGATCACGAGCAGATCGCCTCGGCTTACGGCGGCAACGGGCGCCGGGTGCGGGAGATCAAGCAATATTTCGATCCTGAAAATCTCTTCGCCTCGGCTATTCCTTTGCCGGACTAGGTAAGAGTTCAGGAACGCCATTCGTCCGGATTGCGCGCAGATACGACGGACCGAGTGATCTTTCCATAAAGACGCTGAGTGGATCAGGTCGATAATTACCAAAGGGTTCGCGGCGCTTAAAGCCAGCCTTTTCATACAAAGCCAAGGCGGCATGACTATCTCTGCCGGTCTCAAGGCGAAGCAACCTCACGCCTGCAGCGCGCGCCTCCACCATCAACGCGTCGAGGACTTGGCGGGCTATCCCCCGGCCTCGCGCACTCTCCTCCACCCACATCCGCTTAACCTCAGCCCAATTGCCGTGATGAACGAAAGCGCCGGTTGCGAGAGGTATTCCCTTTACGTCACGCGCTACGAGAAAGCGAACTTCGGGCTGTCGGAGACCATCAAGCGCGAGATGGTGATTGCTCTCGGCAGGATAGAGCCTTGCCGCTTCCGCCTCGCCATTCCGTAGCAACTCGATGACATCAAGTTGAGTGGGGTCTTCCCGCGTGATGATCAGAGCATCAGAAGGGAGGCCGTTCCGCGTCATCGGGAATTTACATCCTAAGCTTTTGAACCATCACCCTACCTTTGGGGAGGCCTGCTTTCACGTTCCAGGATAGCGGTCAGCTCTTCCGGAACGACATCGACGACCTGCTCCAGATCGCCGCTGCCGGGGCGGCCCGGCAGGCGGATGCTGGTCGAGACCCGCCGATAGGCGACGAAGGACAGCGATTCGATCAGAACCTCCTCGGTTTCGATGCGGTAGCAGCCCGCAGGCTGCACCCCATCGATACCGCTGAGCGTGAACGGATGTGGGAAAGTGACCATCTCGGTATTCATTCGCGTGGTCATTTCTGTCGATCCTTCGAAGCCTATCGCGCCGGTTCTTTAGGCCGCGATGACTTTAGGTCGAATCGACCTAAAGTCTGAATCGCTGTCTTGCTCATGGCTTTAGAGATTGATTCAGACATCAAGTCGTTCGACTTGATGTCATCAGGCTCTAGTAATCCCCATTCTCCGCGCCGTCGGGCGGGCTCGTCTGTTCGGGCTTGTCGGCGATCATCGCCTCGGTGGTGATGAGCAGACCGGCGATGGAGGCGGCCCCTTCCAGCGCCAGGCGCACGACCTTGGTCGGATCGATGATGCCGGCCTTCACCATGTCTACGTACTCGCCGTTCTTGGCGTCGTAGCCGCGGCCGTCCTCATCCTTGTCCAGGAGCCGGCCGACAATGATCGAGCCGTCTTCGCCGGCATTGACGAAGATCTGCCGGGCCGGCGCCTGCAGTGCCTTGCGGACGATGTCGATGCCGACCTTCTGGTCGTCATTCTCGGGATTGAGCTTGTCGAGCCCTTTGCCGGCATAGAGCAGGGTGACGCCACCGCCCGCGACGACGCCTTCCTCGACCGCGGCGCGGGTCGCATGCATCGCGTCGTCGATACGGTCCTTGCGCTCCTTCACCTCGGTCTCGGTCGCGCCGCCGACGCGGATGACCGCGACGCCGCCCGCGAGCTTAGCCAGACGCTCCTGCAGCTTCTCCTTGTCGTAGTCCGAGGTGGTTTCCTCGATCTGCGCGCGGATCTGGGCGATCCGGGCCTTGATGTCGGGCTTCTTGCCGGCGCCGTCGACGATCGTGGTGTTGTCCTTCTCGATCCGGATCTTCTTGGCCCGCCCGAGCATGTCGAGCGTGACGTTCTCGAGCTTGATGCCGAGATCCTCGCTGACGACCTGGCCGCCGGTCAGGATGGCGACATCCTCGAGCATGGATTTGCGGCGATCACCGAAGCCCGGCGCCTTGACCGCCGCGACCTTGAGGCCGCCGCGCAGCTTGTTGACGACGAGCAACGCCAGCCCTTCGCCGTCGATGTCCTCGGCGACGATCAGCAGCGACTTGCCGCCCTGCGCGATCTGTTCGAGCAGCGGCAGCAGCGCCTGCATGCCCGGCAGCTTCTTTTCATGGAGCAGGATGTAGGGGTCTTCGAGCTCGGCGAACATCTTCACGGCGTTGGTGACGAAATAGGGCGAGATGTAGCCGCGGTCGAACTGCATGCCGTCGACGATCTCGAGCTCGGTCTCCAGCGATTGAGCCTCCTCGACCGTGATCACGCCTTCATTGCCGACCTTTTGCATCGCCTCCGCGATCATCTCGCCGACCGCGCGGTCGTCATTGGCGGCGATGGCGCCGACCTGGGCGATCTCGGCATTGGTCGAGATCTTCTTCGATCGCGCCCGGATCTCCTGGATCACCGCTGCGACGCCCATGTCGATGCCGCGCTTCAGATCCATCGGGTTCATGCCGGCGGCAACCGCCTTGGTACCTTCACGAGCGATCGCCTGGGCGAGAACGGTCGCCGTGGTCGTGCCGTCGCCGGCAAGGTCGCTCGTGCGGGAGGCGACCTCCTTCACCATCTGCGCGCCCATATTCTCGAACCGGTCGGAAAGCTCGATCTCCTTCGCGACCGTCACCCCGTCCTTGGTGATGCGCGGCATGCCGTAAGGCCTCGAGAAGACGACGTTGCGCCCCTTGGGGCCGAGCGTCACCTTCACCGCGTTGGCGAGGATATCGACGCCGCGCATCATGCGAACCCGCGCGTCGCCGTTGAACCTGATTTCCTTGGGGGCCATGGTCCGTCTCCAATTCCTGTGCGGCTTGCCTTGCGACATCACCCGGTTCCCGAGCAGGAAGCGCCCCGGCATGGGGCGCGCTGGCGGAAGCGGCCTCCTCGAACCGAATTTTCGAGATTCGGCGCCGCCAGAATGCGGGCGCCAGTTCCGTCTCTTATGTTGGGTTCCGAGCCCGAAATACAACGGAGAAAGGGCAGTATATTCCACGTTTTATTGGGCGGTCGCGGTAATAATTTCGGTATTATTTCGGAGCGTGCGGAGCGCTATTTTCGGTATAACTGCCGGAAACCGGCTTTGCCGCGGCGGGCTTTTGAAAATCCCCTCCGTTCGGGCGGGTGCCGAGAGGTCGTCAGCACAGATCCGCTCCGACTAAACCTCTCCCCCGCGCCCACGCCCCTTGCCCCTGGCGACGCACGGTGCTAGCCCTGGAGCCTGCATTCAGCTTGGTGGGAGAGTTCCGCATGGCCAACGTCGCCGTGATCGGTGCGCAGTGGGGTGACGAGGGCAAGGGCAAGCTCGTCGATTGGCTGTCCAACCGGGCCGAGATCGTGGTGCGGTTCCAGGGCGGCCACAATGCCGGCCATACGCTCGTGATCGGCGGCGAGGTCTATAAGCTGAGCCTGCTGCCCTCGGGCGTGGTGCGGCCGGGCAAGCTCTCCATCATCGGCAACGGCGTCGTCGTCGATCCCTGGCATCTGATCGCGGAGATCGAGGCGATTCGCGCGAAGGGTGTCGCGATCTCGCCCGCCTCGCTCAAGCTCGCCGAGAATGCGGCACTCATCCTGCCGCTCCATGCCGAACTCGACAGATCGCGCGAGACGGCGCGGGGCGAGCGCAAGATCGGCACGACCGGCCGCGGCATCGGCCCGGCCTACGAGGACAAGGTCGGCCGCCGCGCCATCCGCGTCTGCGACCTGGCGGAGCCGGCGACGCTCGGCGACAAGGTCGATAATCTGCTGCTTCACCACAACACGCTCCGGCGCGGGCTCGGCCAGCCGGAGATCGAGCGGCAGGCGCTCATCGACAGTTTGCTCGATCTGGCGCCGAAAATCCTGCCCTATGCCTGCTCGGTCTGGCGCATCCTCGACGAGGCAAAGCGGGCCGGCAAGCGCATCCTCTATGAGGGCGCGCAGGCGGTGATGCTCGATGTCGATCACGGCACATATCCCTACGTCACCTCCTCCAACACGGTGGCGGGGCAGGCGGCGGCCGGTTCCGGCGTGGGCCCGGGGGCGGTGGGCTATGTGCTCGGCATCGCCAAGGCTTATTCGACGCGGGTCGGCTCGGGCCCGTTTCCGACCGAGCTTCATGACGAGATCGGCGCGCGCATCGGCGAGCGCGGCCAGGAATTCGGCACCGTCACGGGCCGCAAGCGGCGTTGCGGCTGGTTCGACGCCGTGCTCGTGCGTCAGGCGATCAAGATCGGCGGCATCAACGGCATCGCCTTGACCAAGCTCGACGTGCTCGACGGGTTCGACGAGATCAAGGTGTGCGTCGGTTACCGTTATGCCGGCAAGGAATGGGATCATCTGCCGCCGGGCCTCACCGCCGACGCCGCGGTCGAGCCGATCTATGAAAGCTTCGAGGGCTGGAAGGACGATACCAACGGCGCCCGCTCCTGGGCCGACCTGCCGGCGCTGGCGATCAAATATGTCCGCCGCATCGAGGAGCTGATCGAGGCGCCGCTGGCGCTGCTGTCGACCGGGCGCGAGCGCGATGACACCATCCTCGTGCACGATCCATTCACGGATTGACCGTTAAAACTAGCTCGTTCTTTACGGGCTGGTGAGATGGCGGCAGCGGCGAAGAAGCTGGAAGGTCCTGTGAGCAGCGTGCGTCTGCGCGATCGTTGGGAGATTCTGCCCAACATCCCGCTCGCGGATCTGCATTCGCCGACCGCGCAGGCCTATGCGGTCGAGGATCATCGCACGACCGGACAGAGCTATTTCGCGCTCATCGCCGATCCGAAGTACCCGCCGCGCGGGGCGGCACTCAACCTCGTCAAGATGGTGCGGCTGCCGCATGTGCTGACGCCGGTCGAGTTCGGGCCGGTCGACTGGACGCCGGACGGAAGGCGCTGCCTCGCCATCATCTTCGAGCGGCCGGCCGGCGGCAGGTTGCTCGCGAGCTGCGAGCAGACCATCACCCCCTGGTCCGAGGCCGAGGTGGCGGAGCGTATCCTGTCCGGGCTGCTGCCGGGCATCCGCGCGCTCGACACCGAGGGGGTTCCGCATCGCGGCATCCGGCCCGATAACATCTTCTTCCGCGACGCCGCCCGACGCCAGACGACGCTCGGCGATTGCGTGACCCAATCGCCCGGCCGCCATCAGCCGGCCGCCTATGAGACGATCGAGAGCGCCATGGCGATGCCGTGGGCGCGCAGCGCCGGCACGGTCGCCGACGATCTCTATGCGCTGGGCGTGCTCTGCCTCTATCTCCTGTCGGGCCGGCCGCCCGGCGGCGACCTCGCCGAGGAGGCGCTCATCGACGAGAAGATCAAGCGCGGTTCCTTCGCCGTCCTCGCCGGCGATACGCGGCTCTCCATCGCCATGGCGGAGCTGTGCCGCGGGCTGCTGATCGACGATGTCGACGAGCGCTGGACCTTCAAGGAGCTGGAACATTGGCTCGAAGGCCGGCGGCTCACGCCCAAGCCGATCGTCCTGGCGCCGCGGGCCACGCGCGCGTTCGAGGTGGCGGGCGAACAATGCTTCTCGATCCGCATGATCGCCCGCGCGCTCGCCCGCGCGGCGGAGCAGGCGGCGCATATCGTGCAGGGTCCAGCGCTGCCCAACTGGCTGCAGCGCTCGCTCGACGACAAGGCCGCGGCGATCTCCTTGACCAAAGCCGTCGGCGATGGCGACGGTCCCAGCTCCGGCGGTGCCGCCCATGATGCGCGCATGGTGGCGCGGGCGGCCATGTCGCTCGATCCGCTGGCGCCGATCCGATATCGCGGCCTGTCGGTGGCGGTCGACGGCTTCGGCGGCGCGCTCGTCACGGCCCTGAACGGCGGCGGCGGCAGCGTCAAGCTGCTGGTCGAGTTGCTGCTGGCGCGGCTGCCGCAATTCTGGCTCCGCATGCAGGGCTCGCTCCGGCCCGAGCATCAGGGGTTGAGCCGCAGCTATGATCGGCTGTGCCGGACGCTGGAGGATCGCCGGCCGGGGTTCGGGCTCGAACGCTTGATCTATGAGCTCAACCCGGCGCTGCATTGCCTGAGCCCGTTGGTCGAGAACCGTTTCGTCTATGGCCTTGCCGATCTGCTGCCGGCGCTGGAGCTGGCGGTCGTGGGGGGCGCCATAGAAAACCATCCGGTCGATCGCCATATCGCCGCCTTCGTCGCGCACAGCTCGAAGAAGTTCGACGAGACGGTGCTGACCGCGATCGGCCATATCGATCCCGCGATCAAGGTCGCCGGCATGCTGCATCTCCTGGGTCAGCTCCAGGTAGAGCACGGGCCGGACAAGCTGCCGGCGCTGACACAGCTCTTCGGGCGGCACGCGCAGATCCTGATCAACCGCTTCCATAACCGGCGTACGCGCGAAAGGCTGGGCGAGGAGCTGACTGCGGTCCTGCGTGACGGCAGCCTGGTCCGGCTGCTGCAATTTCTCGACGATTCGAAGGAGCGGCAGGAGGATTCGACCTACTACGCCCGGGCTCGGGCGAACTACGCCATCGCCGCCAAGGCGATCGAGCGCTGCGAGGCCGATCGCCAGCGCATTCCCGAGGAGGCGGCGACTACCGCCTCCGTCATCGCCGCCGGCATCTCGATGGTCTTCAGCGTCCTGGCAACGGTCGGATCCTTCCTGCTCTACGGGCATTTCTGATGGCGAAGCCGCCAACCGCTGCCGGCAAGCCCCTGGCACCGGCCAAGGCGAAGCCCCGGGCCTCCACGAAGGCGAAGCCGGCCAAGCCGAAACGGCAGACCAGTTTGCTCGGACCGTTCATCTTCACGACCATCCTGGTGCTGTTGGCGGTCACCGCCATGCCGATCTGCATCCTGCTGATCGCCGGCATGATTCCGACCATCACCGCCTATGCCGTCGATCAGACCGAACGCCGGATGCTGACCCTGACCGTGGGTGCGCTCAATCTCGCCGGCGTCGTGCCCTTTTGCATGCAGCTCTGGTTCTCGGCCGACCCGATGCAGGGCTTGACCCAGCTCATCACCCAGCCCTGGGTCTGGATGGTGATGTACATGGCGGCCGGCATCGGCTGGCTGCTGCATTTCGGCATGCCGGTCGCGGTCGCGATCGTGCTCGAGCAGTCGCTCGACGTCCGGAAGTCGAAATACGTCTCGATCCAGAAGCGGCTGAAGGAAGAATGGGGCGACGACGTCGCCCTTGTCACCGTGCCAGAAGAATAACGGCCGCGAGATCGCTCGCGGCCGTCATCTTGGATCTGCGGAACCGAAGAAAACTTAGTGGATGGTCAGCAGCCTCTGGCCGGCTGCCGCCTGCTTGATCGATTTCTGCAGCTTCTCGAAGGCGCGCACCTCGATCTGGCGAACGCGCTCGCGCGAGATATTGTATTTGCGCGACAGATCCTCGAGCGTCACCGGCTCGTCGCGCAACCGCCGCTCCGTCAGGATGTGGCGCTCCCGCTCGTTCAGCGTCTTCATCGCGTTCTTCAGCAGGTCGCGGCGCAGCTTCAGCTCCTCGCGATCGCCCAGTTTCTGCTCTTGGCTGTTCTCGGTGTCGACCAGCCAATCCTGCCATTCACCTTCGCTGTCGGCGCGAAGCGGCGCGTTCAGCGAATGATCGGGGCTCGACAGGCGCCGGTTCATGTTGATCACGTCGGCTTCAGGCACTTCGAGCTTGGTCGCGATCGTGGTCACGTTCTCGGGCGACAGATCGCCCTCCTCGATCGCCTGCAGCTGACCCTTGAGCTTGCGCAGATTGAAGAACAGCTTCTTCTGCGCCGCCGTCGTGCCCATCTTCACCAGCGACCAGGAATGCAGAATATATTCTTGTATCGCGGCGCGGATCCACCACATGGCGTAGGTGGCGAGACGGAAGCCGCGGTCGGGATCGAAGCGCTTGACCGCCTGCATCATCCCGACATTGCCTTCCGAGATGAGCTCGCTCAGCGGCAGGCCGTAGCCACGATAGCCCATCGCGATCTTGGCGACGAGGCGCAGATGGCTCGTGACCAAAGTCTGGGCGGCGTCGGGGTCCTCGTGCTCTGTCCAGCGCTTGGCGAGCATGAACTCGGTCTCCGGCTCCAGCATCGGGAACTTGCGGATTTCCTGGAGATACCGAGAGAGATTGCCGTCGGCACTGACGCTCGGCACACTGATAATGCCAGCCATCGCGTTACTCCGTTTTGCGCGGACAGAGAATGGTGTCACCGCCGGAAGCGGCGGTGCAGCCCGTCGTCGATTCTGCCCGAAGGGGACAGAACATAATACTGCACTGCAGAAAAGTCCAGTTTGAAGTCATTCTAAACTACCTATCAGCTCTGCAAGATCCGCAGGTAACGCGGATTCGAAGCGCAGATACTCGCCCGTGACGGGATGAGGGAAGCCCAGCAGCCAGGCATGCAGCGCCTGTCTCGGAAAGGCGGCGAGGGCCGCCGCCTGGGCCGAATCGAGCCCCTTGATTCGCGCCGGCCGCGACCGACCGTAGACCGGGTCGCCGACGAGCGGATGACCTTGCTCGGTCATATGAACGCGGATCTGATGAGTCCGCCCGGTCTTGAGCCGGCATTCGACCAGCGAGGCGGCGAGACCCAAAGGTCGCACCACCTTATAAAGCGTGCGCGCGGGCTTGCCCGAGGCGACCACCGCCATTTTTTTCCGATTCGTCGGACTGCGGCCGATCGGCGCGTCGATCTCGCCTTCGCGCGGGCTGGGTGTACCCCAGACCACGGCCCAATAGGCTCGCTCGATCGTCCGCCCGGCAAAGCCGGCGGAAAGTGAGGCATGGGCTCGATCCGTTTTCGCCACCACCATGAGACCGCTCGTGTCCTTGTCTATTCGGTGCACGATGCCCGGACGTTTCACCCCGCCGATGCCGGCGAAACTGTCGCCGCAATGGGCGAGCAGCGCATTGACCAGGGTCAGGTCCGGATTGCCCGGCGCCGGATGCACGACCATGCCCGCCGGCTTGTCGAGCACCAGCAACTCTTCATCCTCATAACGGATGTCGAGCGCAATCGGTTGCGGCTCGGGCCGGTCCTCGACCGGCGGCGGCACCGAAACGCTGAGGCGCTGACCCGGTTTGACCCTGAAGGAGGGGTTGGCTATGGTCACGCCGTCGGCGGTTACCCGGCGATCTTCGATCAGGGCTTTGACCCGCGACCGCGACAGGGTGGCGAGCCGGGCCGCGATCAGCCGGTCCAGCCGCTCGCCCGCATCCGTCTCCCCGACGGTAAGCTCGGTCGTCTGAACGTCGGCCGGTTGGGACATTTCCGTAATCATCCGCGAGGGTGGAGCGACAGAATGCGGGTGCTGCTGGCCGCGAACATCATCATGGGGGTCCTGATCGTGGCCGGCGTGCTCACGATCGTGATCACCCTCATCAATCGCGCTGTTCATCCGCGTCAGCCTACTGTGGCCGTCGCCGCCGGTCCGGCGGGGCACGCCGAGATCAAGCTGCCGGCCGGCGCCGCTTTGCGCGAGATCGTCGGGGCGGGCGAGCGCGTGGTTCTCCACATCGTCACCGCCGATGGGCACGACCGCCTCCTGACACTCGACCCGATGACCGGCGCCGTCGCCGAGACCGTCGACCTCATTCCCGAGCAACCTTGAGAGCAACGATGAACTTCGCCAGCGACAATGTAACCGGTATCTCCCCGGCGATCCTCGAGGCGATTGCCCGCGCCAATGACGGCGCCGCCAACTCCTATGGCGCCGACGATATCACCGAGCGGCTGCACGAGCAGCTCGAGGCGATGTTCGAGCATGAGCTGGTCATCCTGCCGGTCGCGACCGGCACGGCCGCCAACGCACTGGCGCTCGCGACGCTGACGCCGCCCTGGGGTGCCGTGCTGTGCCATGAGGAAGCTCATATCAATGTCGACGAGGCCAACAGCCCCGAATTCTACACCGGCGGCGCCAAGCTCGTGACCGTGCCGGGAGCCGACGGCAAGATCGACGCGGCGAGCCTGGCCAAGCTGCTGCCGGGCGGGCTCGGCGTCGTCCACCATGCCCAGCCGGCGGCGGTGAGCATTACCCAGGCGACGGAATGCGGCACGCTCTATCAGCGCGACGAGATCGCCGAGATCGCCAAGGTCGCGCACCATCACGGCCTCAAGCTGCATATGGACGGAGCGCGCTTCGCCAATGCCATTGCGGCCCTCGGCCTGTCGCCTTCGGAGGCGACCTGGCGCGCCGGCGTCGATGCGCTGAGCCTGGGGGCGACCAAGAACGGCGCGCTCGCGGCCGAGGTGGTCATCCTGTTCGATATCGCCAAGCGGCCGGAGCTGGAGTTCCGGCGCAAGCGCGGCGGCCACTTGTTTTCCAAGATGCGCTTCCTGTCGGCCCAGCTCGAAGCCTATTTCGCCGAGGATCTGTGGCTCGCCAATGCCCGCCACGCCAATGCGATGGCGGCCCGCCTGGCCCGGGGCCTGGCGCAGAATCCGGAAAGCCGGCAGCGCCACCCGGTCGAGGCCAACGAGATCTTCATCGAGCTGCCGGAGAAGGTCGTGGCCGGCCTCATCAAGGAAGGCTACCATTTCTATCGGTGGGACGGACCGGCCAGCAATTGCATCCGCCTGGTCACCGCCTGGAACACGGCGGAAGCAGCGGTCGATCGCATGATCGAGACCGCTCGCTCGATCGCGCAGCGCTGACACCGGCCCGGGCGCCGACCGCCCGCAGCGTTCGGCGCCGATTTTTCCGGTGCGAGGGAAGGAGCCTGCCGTCATTCTTTGGAACATATCGGCGCTTCTTCCCGCCGGTTCAAGCGACCCTCGCGGCCCCCTGATTCGGCCGGTCCGGAACAGGAAATGGCGTAATTTCCGTGCCTTGGCTGCCAAGGTTAAGCGTTGCTTGAAAAGCGCACATAAAAAACTGGAAATATTCCTTACAGATCAGGGGTGTGTTCCCTCTCCTGGCATGCGCAAAATACATAACCGATGCCACGAAAACCGCTTGCATCACGCTGCGAAAAGCGTATGTAACCACCGTTCGACGCACTCGCACGTGCCGCTGGCCCTTGGTGGTTATGCAACGACGTAACGCGTCCTTTTTGGCAGAACCGGTCTAGTGGGCCGGTCCCGAGAGGGAGGTCGATATGGTTGCTAACGGGACAGGGGCCTTTGTGCTCACGCCGCCGCAGCGAAGTACGCGCTGACGGTCGGCTGATTCTCACAAAAAAGCCGAAATAGATCGCTCCGTTCGTCCCACGGGATGGCCGGCTCGTCTTCTCTTTCTTCTGGACTCGTTGAAGTCGAGGTCAGAAGTCGGGGTGCGTCATGAACAAGACCCGTTCCCGGGTGGCTGTCGGCCCGCTGCGCCGTTCCGCTGCCTCGAATATTCAGCCTCTGCCTGCCGTTGACGCGCTCGTGTCCGAGCTGCGTCCGGTCGAGCCGATGTATTGCCTGCGTCCGCGTATCCTGACGGCGACGGCCCAGCGCTTCGTCAGCCGCTTCCCCGGCGACGTGCTCTATGCCGTGAAGTGCAATGCGGAGCCTGCGGTGCTGCGCTCGCTGTGGCGCGGCGGTGTGCGTCACTTCGACTGCGCCTCGCCGGGCGAGATCCGCCTGGTGCGCCAGATGTTCCCGGATGCGCACATCCACTACATGCACCCGATCAAGAGCCCGAGCTTCATCCGCGAGGCCTACTTCGAGCATGGCGTGCGCGATTTCTCGCTCGATTCGGCCGAGGAGATCGAGAAGATCCTGGCCGCGACCGAGGGTGCCGCCGATCTCGGCCTCTATATCCGGATGGCCGTGCCCAAGGGGCAGACCGCCTATGATTTGTCCGGCAAGTTCGGTGCGGCACCCGAGCTCGCGGCCGAGCTGCTGCGTCAGGCTCGGCCGGTCGCGGCCCGGCTCGGCCTGTGCTTCCATGTCGGCTCGCAATGCCTCGATCCGGCCGTCTACGAGCGGACGCTCGACCTTGCCGGCACGGTGATCGCGGCGGCCGGCGTGCCGGTCGACGGCATCGATGTCGGCGGCGGCTTCCCGGTGAGCTACCCGGAACAGAAGCCCCCCGATCTCGCCCAGTTCTTCGCGGCGATCGAGCGCGGCTTCGCCCGCCTCGGCCTGCCGAATGCCCGGCTCTGGTGCGAGCCGGGTCGCGCGATGGTGGCGGCCGGCGCGTCGCTGGTCGTCCAGATCGTCGCCCGTCGCGGCGACGTGCTTCACATCAATGACGGCGTCTACGGCAATCTATCCGACGCCGGTTACCCCAAATGGCGCTTTCCGGCGCGGCTCGTCCGCCCCGGTGCCGCGGTTCCCAAGGACGGGCTCAAGCCCTTCAGCTTCTATGGGCCGACCTGCGACAGCGCCGATTACATGTGCGGTCCTTTCCTGCTACCCGAAGATGCGGCGCCCGGAGATTGGATCGAGCTCGGCCAGCTTGGCGCCTACGGCACCTGCCTCAGGACCGGCTTCAACGGCTTCGAGCGGACGCTGATCGTCGATGTCGCCGATCAGCCCCTGCTCGCGACCGCCGGCCATCTAGACCATGTGCGGGTTCGTCGCGCGGCATGACACGCGCAACTTCCCGACCCACCGATCCTTACAGCTCGATCTCTTTCCGTCGGCGCCCGACAGCGCCGGCGGCTCGAAGGAACCTTCCATGACCGACAAGATCTCCCGTTTCCTCGCCGAAGAGCAGCCTCCGACCCCCTGCCTGGTGGTCGATTTGGATGTCGTCGAGCAAGCTTATCTCAGCCTTCACGAAGTGCTGCCGCTCGCGCGCATCTTCTACGCGGTCAAGGCCAATCCGGCCGCCCCGATCCTCGACCGGCTGACCGGGCTCGGCTCGAGCTTCGACACGGCGAGCCGCGGCGAGATCGAGATGTGCCTGGCCGCCGGCGCCACGGCCGAGCGGATCTCCTTCGGCAACACGATCAAGAAAGAGGCCGATATCGCCTTTGCCTACCGGCAAGGCGTGCGGCTGTTCGCATTCGACAGCGCGCCCGAGCTCGAGAAGCTCGCCAAGGCAGCGCCCGGCTCCAAGGTGTTCTGCCGGATCCTGGTCGAGTGCGACGGCGCCGAATGGCCGCTTTCGCGCAAGTTCGGCTGTGCGCCGGAGATGGCGACGGAGCTCTTGGCCGAGGCGCGGACGCTCGGGCTCGACCCCTATGGCGTGTCCTTCCATGTCGGCTCGCAGCAGACCGACCTTGGGCAGTGGGACAATGCCGTGAGCCGTGCCGCCCAGATGTTCTCGGTGCTGGCCGAGCGCGATATCGCGCTCAAGATGATCAATATCGGCGGCGGCTTCCCGGCGCATTACCGCCAGGGCGTCGAGCCGATCGAGGCCTATGCGGCCGCGGTCATGGGCGCCATCACCAAGCATTTCGGCAACGACCTGCCCGAGATCATCGTCGAGCCGGGCCGTTCGATGGTCGGCGACGCCGGTATTATCCAGAGCGAGGTCGTGCTGATCTCGCGCAAGGAATCCTCCGACGAGAAGCGCTGGGTCTATCTCGATGTCGGCAAGTTCAACGGCCTGACCGAGACCATGGGCGAGGCGATCAAGTACGTGTTCCGCACGCCGCATGACGGCGGCGAGGCCGGCCCGGTCGTGCTCGCGGGCCCGACCTGCGACAGTGCCGACATCATGTATGAGAAGACCGAGTACCGGATGCCGCTCGATCTCAAGATCGGCGACAAGGTCGAGGTACTGGCCACCGGTGCCTATACTTCGACCTATGCGTCGGTGTGCTTCAACGGCTTCGAGCCGCTGCGCACCTACTGCGTCTGATCGGTCGCGTGCGGAGGGCGGGCATCGGAAATTCCGCTGCCTGCCGATCTATGCTAGTCTCGGCCAGTTTCCCGGTCATTTTTTGAAAGGATGCGGTACCCCAATCCGGTGCCGTGTCCCATCCGTTTTTGAGGAGGATAAAGATCATGTTCAAGGGGCAGAGCCTGGGCCGAGCTGCCAGCGCGGCAGGGAGCTAGATCGGATCATGAGCAGCACTCAGATCAATGCCGCCGCCGAGAAACGGCATGGAAGGCTACCGCGCGAGGATCATTTCTTCGCAGGCACGCATCTCATCATCGATCTGTGGGAGGCTTCCCGCCTGGACGAACTCGACCATGTCGAGCAGGCGATGCGCGAGGCCGTGGAGAGGGCGGGGGCGACCCTGCTGCAGATCCATCTGCATCATTTCACACCCAATGGCGGCATCACCGGGGTCGCGATCCTCGCTGAGTCGCATATCAGCATCCATTCCTGGCCCGAGCGCGCCTATGCCGCGATCGACATCTTCATGTGCGGCGAGGCCCAGCCGCAGCTCGCCATTCCCGTGCTGAAGGAAGCCTTCCGGCCGGGCAAGATCGTGGTCGACACGCTGCATCGCGGCATCGGGATCCAGACCGCCGCCGCGGCAGAATGACGGCCTGATGGCCGGTCCCGACCAGAGCTGGTTCACCGAGACGCTGCATGCCGGCGTGGCGCAGCGTCTCGTCATTTCCCGCCTCATCCATCACGGCCGCACCGAATGGCAGGAAGTGATGGTGTTCGACAATCCGGTCTTCGGCCGGGTTGTGGCGCTCGACGGTGCCTTGCAGGTGACCGAGCGGGATGAGTTCATCTATCACGAGATGCTGACCCATGTGCCGATCCTGGCGCATGGGCGCGTGCGGCGCGTCCTGATCATGGGCGGCGGCGATGGCGGCATCCTGCGCCGCTGCCTGATGCATGCGGGCGTCGCCGAGGTAACGATGGTCGAGATCGACGGCGAATTCGTCGAGCTCATGCGCCGGCATGTCCCGAGCATCTCCGCCGGCGCCTTCGAGGATGCGCGCGTACGCCTCGTCATCGGCGACGGTGCCGAATTCATGCGGATGGCGCGGGATTTCGACGTGATCATCGTCGACAGTACGGATCCGACCGGCCCGGGCGCCGTGCTGTTCAGCCCGGAATTCTACGCCGATTGCCAAAAGGCGCTGACGCCGGGCGGCGTGCTGGTGACGCAATCCGGCGTGCCCTTCCTGCAGGACGAGGAGCTGACGCTGGTCCAGGCCCGGCTTGGTGCCGTCTTCGCCGACGCGACGTGCTACCAGGCCTCGATCCCGACCTATTATGGCGGCGCCATGGCCTTCGGCTGGGCCAGCGACGATGCCGGCCTGCGCCGGCACGACCGTGCCGCGCTGGCGGCGCGCTATGAGGCAGCCGGGCTCGTGACGCGTTACTACACGCCCGAGATCCACCAGGCGTCCTTCGCGCTGCCGGGCTACTTCTGCCGTTAGATCGTATCCAGCAAGGCTGCCGCCTCGCGGCCCGAATACCAGGCGCCGATCATCATGCTCGGCCCCTTGGCCGGCGCGTCGACGAAGGCTTCGCCGGCGAGCACGATCCTGCCTTCCACCAGCGGCCCGCAGCGCCGGGCGCCGGGGCGAATCGCCGTATAGGAGCCGTGGAAAAGCGGATCGGTGTTCCAGCCGGTGACGATGACCTCGCCATCGAGATGGTCCTTCACGCCGGCGAGTTGCGGGACGGTGTCGAGCGCCTCGAAGGCGAGGCCGGCAACCTGATCGCGCGGCAGGGTTTCGAGATATCGGGCGAAATCGCCGCCGCCGAAGATCGTGACCGTCGAGCTGCCGGTGCTGCGGACATGGCAGAAAAGCGACGATTCGGCTCTGAACAGGCTGACATGCGTGTCGGACGCGACCGCGCGTTCGGTAAAGAATTCGGGCCGTACCGGCAGGATGATCTTGGTCAGGCAGGCAATGCCGAGATCGTCGATATGACCGCGCGCGGCGGCGGTCAGAGGCGGGTCGAAGCGGATGCCTCCCTGCTGCAGCACGCCGGCGGCCACGGTCACGATCGCCTTCGAAGTCCTGCAGGCCGTGCCGTCCGCCGTGGTCAGCACGCAGCCCGCGCCCGATTGCTCGATGGCGACGACCCGTCGCCGCATCTCGATCGGCAGGCCGGCTTGGTCGAGTTCCGCCGCCATCAGGGTCGCGACTTGGCCGATGCCGCCCACGACCTGAATGCCGCCGGGGCCGAACGGGTCGCCGAAGAACTCGTCGGCCGAGACTAGATCGGGGCTCTCGACCGCCATCCAATTGCGGGCGAAATATCCGGCGACGGCTTGGGCCTGCGGATCGCCGGCCTGGCGGGCGAGGGCCGCCAGCGAGCAATCCTCGTCGGGTCGCGCGGATTTGAACAGGTTATAGGCGTTGCGCAGCCGCCGCAGCCCCTCGTCGCGATAGCGCGCCTCCGCCGCTCCGACCGTGAGGGCGAAGCGCGGATCGTGCGGGTTCTCGACGAAGCTGAGCCGGTCCCGATAGCGAGCCCGCACCCATTGAAAGAACGGATTGGCCTCGCCGCCATGAAACCAATGTGCGCCGAGATCGACCGGGTTGCCGTTGCCGGCCGTCACCGTCCGGGTGCGGCCGCCGACGGTCTCGCCGGCCTCCAGGATGACGATGCGGGGCCGATTCGGTGCCTGCCCATGATGCTCGACCAGTGCCAGCGCCGCACTCAAGCCCGCGATACCGGCGCCGACGATCGCGATGTCGGCGCCGGTATCCTGCATTACTGGGCGATTTTCTGCTTGAGCAGATCGATCAGCGCCTGGACGCCGCCGCCCTTCTCGATGACCGAGGCGAACTCCTGCCGCTTGGTCAAGGTCAGGCTGATATCCTCGGCGCTGACATCGATGATCTTGTAGCCGCCATCTTCCTGCTGGAGCGTCCAGTCGATTTGGATCGGCGGCCCACCGTTCGGGCGGACGATCTGCGAGTTCACCGTGGTCCGGCCCTGCTCACCCGGCCGGCTGCCCTGAACTTTGAACTGCTCACCGGAATAGCTGCTGAACTGTCCGGAATAGAGGTTGACGACATATTCGCCGAAGACGGCGATGTAGTCCTTCTGCTGCTCTGGCGTCGCCTGCTGCCAATACCGGCCGAGCACGAAGCGGCCGATCTTGGGCACGTCGAAATCCTGCGTGAAGATCTTGGAGAATGCCGCCTTGCGCGTGCCGAGATCGGTCGACCCCTTGAGGATCTTGATGCTCTGGTCGCCCAGATCCTGGACGAAGCCGGTCGGATCGGACGTTGCAGCCTGGGAGGGCTGGGTGAGGCCGAGGGTGGCGAGGGCCAGGCCCAGGCCCAGGGCTCGGATTAGTCGGTGCCACATGATCAAAGCGCCTTTGCTGGCCGGCTCAATGAGCCGGTGGAGGATTGTTGGCCGGGGTATCGACCTCGTCATACGGCACGCTCGGTGCCGCCGGTGCGTCGGGCGATTTCGCCTTCTGCACGTCGGCCGCTCGCTTCTGCTGATAGAGGCTGCGGACGGCGGCGTAGAAATCGAGCGAGCTGCGGCGGAGCTCGTTGAACTCGTCGAGCGTCTGCGCCTCCTCGTTCACGACGCTGACGCCGAAGCGGACATAGTTGCCTTCGTCCATGTTCGCCGCGCGCATCTTGATGGTGAACGGATCGGCTAGGCTGTCGACGCCGTAGCCGACTCCGTCGCGCGGATCGGACGGGCCGATCAGCGGCAGCACCAGATAGGGGCCGGCGGGAACGCCCCAGGAGCCGAGCGTGGCGCCGAAATCCGTGTCGTGGAACGGCACGTTGGCGCTGGTGCCGACATCGAAGATGCCGCCCACGCCGATGATGGTGTTGAGCCAGATCCGCGCGAAGGTATCGCCGGCCCGGTCCATGTTGCCCTGGAGCACGTCGTTCATGAGGATCGTCGGGCTGCGCAGATTGCGCAGCACGTTGCTGATGCCGGTCTGGACGAATTGCGGTGTCGCCCAGCGATAGCCCTTGGCGATGGGGGTTAGCAGGTAATCCTTGAGTGCCAGATCGAAATCCCAAATGCCGCGGTTTACGGATTCGAGCGGATCGTTGTTGGTCGCGTCCGCCGAGCTGGCGGCGTCGCCTTTGGGCGTCGATGGCTGGCTGGCGCAGGCGGCCAGACTGGCTGCGCACAGCGCTAGCGCGGCCGGCAGGGCGGAACGGAACCGACGCGAAAGCATGATGGGGCTCGCTCTCAAATTTGCGGTTAGGGCGAAAAGCGATCAGTGCAGAGAAAACGGGAAATGACTACCGAGCTGGGCATCGAGCCCTCTCCCAGCGAACCATCGCCAAGGTGCTTGGCGCGGGTTCACGGGAAAGGTCCCGCGCCCAACGCCTGTTCTATATGGGAAATGAATGCCATCGGCGGACGCTATAGAAAAGGGGTCTCTTATCGAACGCATGCAGATACATAGCAGGTCTGCCCTCCAAATCTCGTTGTCAAACGACATAAAGATATGTTTATATCGTTCTATCGATAACATTTGAGGCCATCCTGTGGAGGAGTTGCTCACTGGCTTGAGGGCGGCGGCGGAGCCGACGAGGCTTCGGCTCCTCACTCTGTGCGCCCGGAACGAGCTGACGGTAAGCGAGCTCACCACCATCGTCGGCCAAAGCCAGCCGCGCGTCTCGCGCCATTTGAAGCTGCTGTGCGACGGCGGATTGCTTGAGCGATTCCGAGAGGGTAACTGGGTTTTCTATCGGCTGGCCCGGCGTCCGGACCGCTCCGTCGCCGAGCGGCTGACCGAGCTGGTACCGTCCGACGATGCGACGATCTTGCGTGATCGCGAGCGGCTGGCCGCGATCGAGCGCGAGCGCGAGCAGAGCGCTGCCGCCTATTTCACGCAGAATGCCCATCAATGGGCCGCCATTCGCGGGCTGCATGTGGCCGAAGGCGAGGTCGAGGCCAAGCTGCTCGATTTCGTCCCGGGCGAGGCGCTCGGCGATCTGCTGGATATCGGGACCGGTACCGGGCGGATGCTGGAAATTTTCGGGCCTCGCGTCAATCGGGCGGTGGGTCTCGATCAATCGCGCGACATGCTCGCTGTCGCGCGCGTCAATTTGGAGCGCGCGCAGCTGCGAAACTGCACGGTCCGACATGGAGACATGTATGCGCTCCCCTTCGCAAGCCCAAGCTTCGACCTGGTTTTGCTACACCAGGTGTTGCACTTCGCCGAGCGTCCGGCCGAGGCGGTCGGCGAGGCGGCACGGGTGCTGCGGCCCGGCGGCAAGCTGCTGATCGTCGATTTCGCGCCCCATCAGCAAGAAGAGCTGCGCGAGCATCATGCCCATCGTCGCCTGGGCTTCGCCGATGCCGAGGTGCGCGAATGGGTCGCGAAGGCCGGGCTCGATCCGGCGCCGGCGTTCCATCTGCCGGGCGATCCCTTGACCGTCACGATCTGGCATGCGGCGCGACAGACCGATCAGGGTGCTGAGAGCGTCGCGGATCCCGCTTCGCTCGATCGGCCCTCAGCCTTCCTTCGGGAGATTCATTCGTGACTTTTGAAGTACCTCTCAACGGGAAACGCGCGCTCGTTTCCTTCGAATTCTCTCCGCCCAGCACGGCCGAGATGGAACAGAAGCTGTGGCAGGCGATCCAGCGGCTGGTGCCGCTCGCGCCGCGCTTCGTTTCCGTCACCTACGGCGCCGGCGGCTCGACGCGAGACCGAACCCATGCCACCGTCCGGCGCATCCGCCAGGAGACGGTGCTGGAGCCCGCCGCCCATCTCACCTGCATCGGCGCCCCGCGCGAGGAGATCGACGAGATCGTCCGCGACTATTGGGCGGCCGGCATCCGACATCTGGTAGCGCTGCGCGGCGATCCGCCGGGCGGCCCGGACGGCGTCTATACGCCGCATCCGGGCGGCTATGCCTATGCCGCCGATCTGGTCGCGGGCATTCGCCGCATCGCCGATTTCGAGATCAGCGTCGGCGCCTACCCCGAGATCCATCCGGGGGCGCCGCACATGGCCGCCGAAATCGATAATCTGAAGCGCAAGATCGATGCCGGCGCCAACCGGGCGATCACCAACTTCTTCTTCGAGCCGGAAACCTATCTGCGCTACCTGGAGGCGGCGCGCGCCGCCGGCATCACCATCCCGATCGTGCCGGGCATCATGCCGGTCAGCAATTTCGCCGGCATCGTCCGCTTCGCCGGGAAATGCGGCGCTGCCGTGCCGGGCTGGATGGGCCATATGTTCGAAGGCCTCGACAACGACCCGGACACGCGCCGGCTGGTCGCGGCCTGCCAGGCGGTCGAGCTGTGCCGCCGCCTTCAGGCCGAAGGCGTCGACGAGTTCCATTTCTACACGATGAACCGCGCCGAGCTCACGGTCGCGATCTGTCACATGCTGGGCGTGCGCGGACCGGCTCCTGTCGCCGCTTAAGGATAATATTGATGGCTCATTTCCTCGACATTCTGTCCGAACGCGTCCTGCTGTGCGACGGCGGCATGGGCTCGCGCGTGCAAGCGACCCAGCTCGATATCGAGCGCGATTACCAGGGGCACGAGAACTGCACCGACATCCTGTGCGAAAGCCGCCCCGATCTCGTCCGCGCCATCCATGTCGGCTATCTCGAAGCCGGCGCCGACATGGTCGAGACCAACAGCTTCGGCTCCTCGCCGGTGACGCTCGCGGAATTCGGCATCGCCGAGAAGGCTTATGATCTGAGCCGGCGCGCGGCCGAGCTCGCGCGCGAGGCGGTCGAGCAGTTCTCCGACGGGCGCCCCCGCTTCGTGCTGGGCTCGGTCGGGCCGGGCACCAGGCTGCCGACGCTCGGCCATATCGACTATCGGTCGCTCGAGGATGCGCTCACCGTCCAATGCTCGGGGCTGATCGCCGGCGGCGCCGACGCGATCCTGATCGAGACCTGCCAGGACCCGCTGCAGATCAAGGCCGCGGTCAACGGCGCCAAGCGCGCGCGCATCGCCGGCGGCAAGCCCGATCTCGCCATCATGGTCCAAGTCACGGTCGAGACCACGGGCACGCTGCTGGTCGGCGCCGACATCGCGGCGGCGGCCACGATCATCAAGGCGCTCGACGTGCCGGTGATGGGTCTCAATTGCGCCACCGGCCCGCAGGAAATGACCGAGCATGTGAAATGGCTGGGCGAGAATTGGCCGGGCCTCATCTCGGTGCAGCCCAATGCCGGCCTGCCCGAGCTGGTCGACGGCAAGGCGCATTATCCCTTGCTGCCGGTCGAGCTGGCGCAGTGGCTCGAACGCTTCGTCGTCGAGGACGGCATCAATCTGTGCGGCGGCTGCTGCGGCACCGACGTGCCGCATATCCAGGCGCTCGACGCCATGCTGAACAAGGTCGGCAGGGGCTCGCGGCCGACGCCGGTCAAGCGCACTTCCTATTGGGTGCCGAGCGTCGCCTCGCTCTACAGCCAGGTGCCGATGCGCCAGGAGAACGCCTTTCTCTCGATCGGCGAACGCTGCAACGCCAACGGCTCCAAGAAATTCCGCCAGCTCCAGGAGCAGGGCGATTGGGACGGTTGCGTCGAGATGGGGCGCGAGCAGATCAAGGAAGGCTCGCACACGCTCGATGTCTGCACCGCCTTCGTCGGCCGCGACGAGGTGAAGGAGATGAGCGAGGTGGTGAGCCGGATGCGCGGCTCCGTCTCGGCGCCCCTCGTCATCGATTCGACCGAGCTGATCGTGCTCGAGGCGGCCTTGAAGCTCTATGGCGGCAAGCCCATCCTCAACTCGATCAATTTCGAGGATGGCGAGGAGCCGGCGGCGAAGCGGCTCGATCTCGCCCGCCGCTTCGGGACGGCGGTCATCGCGCTCACGATCGACGAGGCCGGCATGGCCAAGACCGCCGACGCCAAGCTCGCCATCGCCAAGCGGCTTTATGACTTCGCCTGCGTCAAGCACGGGCTGCCGGCTTCGGATCTGATGTTCGATCCGCTGACCTTCACCATCGCCACCGGCAACGAGGACGATCGCAAGCTCGGGCTCGAAACCCTGGACGCGATCGAGCTGATCGCCAAGGAGCTGCCCGAGTGCCAGATCGTGCTCGGCCTCTCCAACATCTCGTTCGGCCTCAACCCGGCGGCGCGCCATGTGCTGAACTCGGTGTTCCTCGACCATGCGGTCAAGCGCGGCATGACCGCGGCCATCGTCCATGTCTCGAAGATCATGCCGCTGCACAAGATCCCGGCCGAGGAGGTCCAGATCGCCGAGGATCTGATCTTCGACCGCCGGCGCGAGGGCTATGATCCGCTGCAGGCCTTCCTGGCGCTGTTCCAGGACCGCAAGGCCGAAAGCTCGGTCAAGAAGAGCCGGGCCGAGGCGGTCGAGGAGCGGTTGACGCAGCGTATCGTCGATGGCGACCGGATCGGCCTCGAAGCCGATATCGACGAGGCGATGCTGAAGCATCCGCCGCTCGACATCATCAACATCTTCCTGCTCGACGGGATGAAAGTGGTGGGCGAGCTGTTCGGCTCGGGCAAGATGCAGCTGCCGTTCGTGCTGCAATCGGCCGAGACGATGAAGGCGGCTGTGGCCCTGCTGGAGCCGCATATGGAGCGGATCGAGGGCCAGACCAAGGGCACGATCGTACTCGCCACGGTCAAGGGCGATGTCCACGATATCGGCAAGAACCTGGTCGACATCATCCTCACCAACAACGGCTACAAGGTCGTCAATCTCGGCATCAAGCAGCCGATCGCCTCGATCCTCGAAGCCGCGATCTCGCACAAGGCCGATGTCGTCGGCATGTCGGGATTGCTGGTCAAGTCGACCGTGGTCATGCGCGAGAATCTGGAGGAGATGAGCCGGCAAGGGCTGGAGGTGCCGGTCATCCTCGGCGGTGCCGCGCTCACAAGGCGTTATGTCGAGGAGGATTGCACCCGCTCCTACGCGTCGGGCCGCGTCGCCTATGCGCGCGACGCCTTCGACGGGCTCGACCTCATGGAGAAGGTGGTCAGCGGCAAGTTCGACGGCTGGCTTGCCGAGCTGCAGGAGAAGCGAGCCGGACGGCCGGTCAATACCAGGCGCACGCTCGGCCAGGCCGCCGACGCCAAGCCGCTCCGGCCCGTCGATGTCGAGGAGATCCGCATCCGCCGGCAGGAGCTGACGCGGGATCTGCCGGTGCCGGTGCCGCCCTTCTGGGGGCCGCGCACCATCGCGCGCGTGCCGGAAAAGGCGCTCCTGCCCTTCCTCAACGAGCGCATGCTCTACCAATTCCATTGGGGTTACCGGAAGGATGGGCGCTCGCTCGACGAGTTCAAGGCGTGGGCGCATCGGGAGCTGCGGCCGACGTTGATGCGGATCTTCGAGGAGGCGGTCGCCGGCGAGATCCTCCTGCCGCAGGCGGCCTACGGCTATTGGAAGTGCGCCGCCGAGGGCAACGACCTCATCCTGTTCGAGGAGGACGGCAAGAAGGAGGCGACGCGCTTCAGCTTTCCGCGCCAGAACAAGGAGGGCGGCCTGTGCATCGCCGATTTTTTCCGCGATGTCGGCGAGGCCGAGCGCGATGTGATCGGGCTGCAGGTGGTGACCATGGGCGATCGCGCCTCCACGGTCGCGCGCGACTGGTTCGCCCAGAACCGCTATCAGGACTATCTCTACCTGCACGGCCTCTCGGTCGAGATGGCCGAGGCGATGGCGGAATATGTCCATAAGCGCATCCGCGGCGAACTCGGCTTCGCTGCCGACGAGGCGCGCGACCTCGACGGCATGCTGAGCCAGACCTATCGCGGCTCGCGCTATTCCTTCGGCTATCCGGCCTGCCCCAATCTAGGCGACCAGAAGCAGCTTCTGGCGCTGCTCAAGGCCGAGGAGCTGGGCATCACGCTCACCGATGAGGATCAGCTCGAACCCGAACAATCGACGAGCGCCATCGTCGTCCATCACCCGCAGGCCAAATACTTCTCGGTATGAGTGAAACGGCCCCCGTCGATGGCATCGACGGGGGCCGGAAGGAAATCAGGCGATCGTGCCGGTTTAGCGGCCTGCAGGCTGCGCGTTATTGTGCTCGTTCAGCCTCTCGATGAAGTGCGTATTTTCGGTCGAGGTTTCATTCAGTCCGTCGCCGACTCCGGCGATGTGTGAACCGGTCGAAGGGCCGGCGCGCAGGGCATGCTTGAAGCTGGCCGGATCGGGCGCGTCGCAGGCGACGAGAGACAGAGCGGCTACGGTAAGGCAGGAAAGACGCAGCATTCGGCGCACTCCAAGAAGCCAGGTTCGAGACGTGTATCAGGCGAAGGTTACAGCAGCCGGCAAGAAACGTTCCAAGGTGCGCTTCCGTCGAGGCGGAAACCTGGTCGTCGCCAACGCCGACGAGGCTGGAGCGGTGGGCACCAACGCCCACCGCCGCCATGGGCCAAGTATTTCTCAAAGAGGACCGGGGGCGAAGTAAAAACAAGGACTTCAAGAAGCCCCGGTCAATTTCTCGTTACAACCGGAGCAAGATGGGGCGGGACTCAATGCCCGCCGGCGCCGAGTCCGCTGCCCGGCCGGGTCATCCGGTCGATCGAATGAGTGTCGCTGCTGCTCGACTCGTTGCCGCCATTTACGCCGGCGATGTGGGAACCGGTTCCGCTATCGTCGCGGAGAACATGCTTGAAGCTGGCCGGGTCGGGTGCGTCGCAGGCGGCAAGCGTCACGGCCGCAAGGGCCAAGAACAGGAGACGATTCATTATAGTGTCATGCTCCAAAGGTTGAAGGCGTCGAACGGAGAGCTAGCAATATTTAGACCAGGAGATTTCAATCAGATTATATTTTTGAATTCAAGCCAGCTCTTCCGCGTAATGACACGCAACCAGCTGTTCTAGGATCGGTCGTGGCTCCGGCGCCACGCGCTTGCACAGATCGGTGGCATAGGGGCAGCGGCTATGAAATGCGCATCCTGCCGGTGGGTTGAGCGGTGACGGCAGCTCGCCGGTGATCGCGACCGGTGCCGTGCGGCGCGAGGGCTCGACCGAGGGCGTCGCCGCCAGCAGCATCCGGGTATAGGGATGAAGCGGCGCCGAGAAGATCGCCGCTTTCGGCCCCTGCTCGGCGACCCTGCCGAGATACATGACCAGCACCTCGTCGGCGATATGACGAACCACCGACAGATCGTGGCTGATGAAAAGATAAGCCAGCCGGAACTCTTCCTGCAGATCCATCATCAGGTTCAGCACCTGGGCGCGGATCGACACGTCGAGCGCTGAGACCGGCTCGTCGGCGACGACGATGCGGGGCCGGGTCATGAGCGCACGGGCGATGGCGATGCGCTGACGCTGCCCGCCGGAGAACATGTGCGGATAGCGGCCGTAATGGTCGGGCCTGAGGCCGACCTTGGCCATCATGGCGCGCGCCGCCGCCTCGCGCGCCCGACGGTCGCGCTCGCCATTGATGATGAGCGGCTCTTCCAGGATGCGCCCCACCGTCTGGCGCGGGTTGAGCGAGCCGTAGGGGTTCTGGAACACCATCTGCACGGCGAGACGGAGCCGGCGCGCTTCGGCCGGCGGCCGGCCGATGGCGGGCTCGCCATCGATCAGCAGCGTGCCGTCGTCCGGTACCTCCAGCAGGCAGGCCAGGCGGGCGAGTGTCGATTTGCCGCTGCCCGATTCGCCGACGATCGCGAGCGTGCGCCCCGCCGCGAGCGCGAAGGAGATGCCGTCGACCGCCCTGACCAGGCCCTTCTTGCGCAGCAGCCCGCCGCCGACCGGATAGTGCCGGTGCAAATTTTCGGCCGTCATCACCGGCGTGCTCATGCGCCGTCCCCGAGCGGAAAGAAGCAGCGCGCGCGGCGGCCTTCCGGCCCTTCCGGCAGCGGGCGCTCGGCCACGCAGCGCTCGGCCACGAAGCGGCAGCGCGGGTTGAAGAGGCAGCCGGCCGGCCGGTCGTCGATGCCCGGCACGATCCCGGGAATGCTCGGCAGCCGTCGCTGCCCGACCGCGCGCTCGGGCAGGGCGTCGAGCAGGGCGGCGGTATAGGGATGGCGCGGTGCGGCGAACAGGCTCTCGGTCGGCGCCTCCTCGACCATCTCGCCGGCATACATCACCTGGACGCGCCGGGCCGTCTCGGCGACCACGCCCATATCATGAGTAATGAGGATCAGGCCCATGCCGAGCTCGCGCTGGAGCCTGAGCAGCAGGTCGAGGATCTGCTTCTGGATCGTCACGTCCAGCGCCGTGGTCGGCTCGTCGGCGATCAGCAGGCGCGGATTGCAGGCGATCGCCATGGCGATCATTACGCGCTGGTTCATGCCGCCCGAGAGCTGATGCGGAAAGGCGCCCAGGCGGGTTTCCGGCGCCGGGATGCCGGTCTGGGCCAGAAGCTCGATCACCCGCTCGCGTACCTGCCGGCGTCCGAGATCGAGATGCGCCTTCAGCGCCTCGGCGATCTGCCAGCCGACGGTGAAGCAGGGATTGAGCGAGGACATCGGCTCCTGGAACACCATCGCCATGTCCTTGCCGACCAGCCGCCGGCGTTCGCGGCGAGGCAGGTTCAAGAGGTCGACCCCGTCGAAGCGCAGGCGATCGGCCGTGACCTTGCCCGGATAGGGCACGAGGCCCATCAGCGCCAGCATCGAGACGCTCTTGCCCGAGCCCGACTCGCCGACCACGCCCAGCACCTCGCCCGCTTCGAGCGTGAGGTCGAGCCCCTCGACCGCGCGGAAGCGGCCGCGCGCGGTCGGGAACTCGACCGAAAGATTGCGGATCTCCAGCAGCATCGGGACTAGCGCCGGAGCTTCGGGTCGAGCGCGTCGCGCAACCCGTCGCCGAACAGGTTGAATGCCAGCACCGTGACAAGGATGGCGAGGCCGGGCAGGCTCACCATCCACCAGGCGCGCTGGAGATATTGCAGGGCCCCCGACAGCATCGTGCCCCATTCCGGCGTCGGCGGCTGCGCGCCCATGCCGAGGAAGCCCAACGCCGCCGCCTCCAGGATCGCGTTGGAGAAGCCCAGCGTCGCCTGGACGATGAGCGGCGCCAGGCAGTTCGGCAGCACGGTCGCGAGCATCAGCCGCCACGGTCCGGCGCCGGCGCAGCGGGACGCGGTGACATAGTCGCGGGCCAGCTCGGACAAGGCCGAGGCGCGCACCAGCCGCGTGTAGTTGGGCAAGGTCACGACCGAGACGGCGAGCATGGCGTTGAACAGGCTCGGCCCCAGGATCGCGACCACGACGATGGCGAGCAGCAGGCTCGGAAAGGCCAAGATGATGTCCATCAGCCGCATGATCGCGACATCGACCGAGCCGCCGATCGAGGCGGCCAACAGTCCGAGCGTCACGCCCAGCGCCAGCGACAGCGTCACCACCACGGTGCCGATCAGCAGCGACAGGCGCGCGCCGTAGATCAGACGCGACAGCATGTCCCGGCCGATATCGTCGGTGCCGAGCGGATAGGCGAGGCTGCCGCCGTCCTGCCAGAAGGGCGGGCGCAGCAAGGCGTCGCGGAACTGGTCGATCGGCGAATGCGGCGCCAGGATGTCGGCGAACAGAGCTAGGAAGATGAGGATCGCGAGGACGGCGAGGCCGCCGACGGCGCCGCGATTCTCGGCGAAGCCGTTCCAGAACAGTCTCGTCTCGCTCACCTCGACGCTCACCGCCGGATCCTCGGATTGAGGAAGCCGTAGGTGAGATCGACCAGGAGATTGACCAGGATGACGAGCGTCGCCACCAACAATACGCCGCCCTGCAGCACCGGATAGTCGCGCCGCTGCACGGATTCGACCAGCCAATGGCCGACGCCGGGCCAGGAGAAGATCGTCTCGGTCAGGATAGCGCCGCCCAGCAATGCGCCGGTCTGAAGGCCGATGACGGTGACGACCGGGATGAGCGCGTTGCGCAGCGCGTGGATGGCGACGACGCGGAAGCCCGAGAGGCCCTTGGCGCGCGCCGTGCGGATATAATCCTCGCCCAGCACTTCGAGCATGGCTGATCGGGTCATGCGCGCGATCGTGGCGAGCGGGATCGTGCCGAGCACGATGGTCGGCAGCACCAGATGCGCCACCACCGAGGCGAAGGCGCCGGGATCGTCGCTGTAGAAAAGCGAATCGATGAGCAGGAAACCGGTGCCGCCATCGATGAAATATTGGTCGCCGATCCGCCCCGAGACCGGCGTCCAGCCAAGCTGGACCGAGAAGATCAGGATCAGCATCAGCCCCCACCAGGGGATCGGCATCGAGGCGCCGGTGACGGAGGCGCCCATGAGCCCGTAATCGAAGGCGGAGCCGCGCTTGACCGCGGCGACCATGCCGAGCGGCAAGCCCACGACGAGGGCGAACAGCATCGCCGAGAGCGACAGCTCGACCGTCGCGGGGAACAGCGTCGCGAATTCCTGCCAGACTGGTTCCTTGGTCACGACCGACTGGCCGAGATCGCCGCTCAGCACCCGGCCTTCGTAATGCAGGAATTGCCGCCAGAGCGGCTGGTCGAGGCCGAGATCGTGGCGGAGCGCGGCCAGCCTTTCGGGCGCGATGCCGCGCTCGCCGACCCGGACCTCGATCGGATCGCCCGGCACCAGCCGGATCAGCATGAAGGCCAGCAGCGTCACGCCCAGGAAGGTCGGCACGACCAGGCTGACGCGGCGCAGGACGAACCGGATCAAGGCGTCACTGCAGATCGACCTGGTCGAATTGATGCTTGCCGAACGGGCTCATCTTGTAGCCCGTCACGTTCTTGGTCATCGGCAGATAGACGACCGAGTGGGCGATCAGGAAGAACGGTGCCTCCTCATGCAGAATCTCCTGCGCCTGCATGTAGAGCTTGGCGCGCTCGGCCTGGTCGGTCAGCGTCACCGCCTTGGTGATGAGATCGTCGAACGGGTGGTAGCACCATTTCGCGGCATTGCTGCCGCCGGGCCGGGCCGCGGTGCAGCCGGCCAGCACGCCGAAGAAATTGTCCGGATCGCCATTGTCCCCGGTCCAGCCGACCTCGGCCATCATATGCTCGCCGGCCTGCACGCGCTTGCGGTATTCGCCCCATTCAAAGGAGACGATGCGCGCCTTGACGCCGACCTTGGCCAGGTCCGACTGCATCAACTCGGCGATGCGCTTGGCGTCGGGATTGTAGGGGCGCTGCACCGGCATGGCCCAGAGATCGGTCTCGAAGCCGTCTGGAAATCCGGCCTCGGCCAGCAGCTTCTTCGCCGCCGCGACATCGTGCGGGTAATCCTTGATGTCGGCATCGTAGGACCAGATGGTCGGCGGGATCAGGCTGACGGCCGGCTTGCCGGCGCCCTGGAACACGGCGTCGAGGATCGCCTGCTTGTCGATCGCCATGCTCAGCGCCTGGCGCACGCGCTTGTCGTCGAGCGGCTTCTTCTGCGTGTTGAAGGCGAGATAGCCGATATTGAGCCCGGGCTGCTCGCCCAGCTGCAGCTTCGGATCGGCCTTGATCGCCGGCAGGTCGGCGACGTTGGGATAGGGCGCCACCTGGCATTCGCCCGCGCGCAGCTTGGCCAGCCGCACGGCGGGATCGGCGGTGATGGCGAAAACGAGCGCGTCGAGTTTCGCCTTCGGTCCCCAATAGTCGGCGAAGCGCCGGTAGCGGATGGTCGAATCCTTCTGATACTGCACGAACTCGAACGGGCCGGTGCCGATCGGCAACTGGTCCATGAGCTCGGGCTTGCCCTCTTTCAGCAGGGCGGCGCCGTAGTCGGCCGACAGGATCGAGGCGAATTCCATGGCGAGATCGGCGAGGAACGGCGCCTGCGGTTCGTTGAGCTCGATCCTGACCGTGTAATCGTCGAGCTTCTCGACCGCCTTCAGCAGCGTCGGAAAGTTCATGTCGTTGAAATAATCGTAGGCGCCGCCCGAAACCGTATGGAACGGATGATCGGCGCGCCATTGCCGCTCGAACGAGAACAGCACGTCGTCGGCGTTGAAATCGCGCGTGGGTGTGAAATGGCTGTTCTTCTGCCATTTGACGCCGTGGCGCAGATGAAACGTGAAGCTCTTGCCGTCGGCGCCGATATCCCAGCTCTCCGCCAGGCCGGGCGCGATCTCGGTCGAGCCAGGCTTGAACTCGACCAGCTTGTTGTAGATCGGCAGGCTGGCATCGAAGGAGGTGCCGGTCGTGTTGATCTGCGGATTGAAATTCTCGGGCGAGCCTTCCGAGCAAAAGACCAGGGTCTTGGCCTCGGCCGCTCCCATCCAGGAGAGGGCGAGCAGGGCGGCGGTCACGCGGGCGATGCTCAAATCTCGTCTCCTTGATTGCACGAGGCAGACTGTGCTCGCCGGTCTTAGAACAGTTGGGCGCATGGGGTCAATTCGAGGCGAGCGGCTCTCGCCCAAGCGATGAAAGCCGTTTACACTCAGCATCATCATGATCGACGCCCCGTTCCAGCATTACCGCGCCATCGTCCCGCCCGATTGGATCGATTATAATGGTCATATGAACGTCGCCTATTACGTTCTGGCCTTCGACAAGGCGACGGACATGCTGTTCGACCGGCTCGGCCTCGGTATCGACTATGTCCGGGCCACCAACCATTCGAGTTTCGCGCTCGAAGCCCATATCGCCTATGAGCGCGAGCTGAAGCTGGGCGATCCGCTGACGGTGGCGAGCCGAATCGTCGCAGTCGACGGGAAGCGGCTGCATCTTTTCCAGGAAATGTTCCACGGCACCGAACATTACCGGGCCGCGATCTATGAGACGATGGGTCTTCACATCGATCTCGCCGCGCGCCGCTCGACGCCGTTTCCGCCGGATTTGAAGGCGCGGCTCGATGCAGCGGCGGCCGAGCACGCAGTTCTGCCGAGCCCGGACGGGCTCGGGCGGCGGATTTCAATGCAAAAGCGTTAGAAAGGCGAGTTGCGCCGCTGGTGCTGCTCGGATTAGGGCTTCGTAAGATCATGAGCGAGCAGGTCCAACCACGGCTCAATGGCGGCTTGACGGCGCGATTCCGGCGGATCGAGCTGCGCTGGCGCATACTTGCCCGCAATCTCCTGCGCCGGGCGCTGCGCGATAACGAGATCGCGATCGTGGTCTTGGCGGCCTTTCTGGGCGTCGGTGCCGGCTTCGGCGTCGTCCTGCTGAAACGCGGAGTCGATGCATTCCATTCGATGGCCTTCGACATCCCGCTCGAGGGCCATCTGAGCGACGGCTACAATCTCGACTGGTGGCGGGTCCTCGTCATCCCCGGTGGCGGCGGCCTGGTAGTCGGCCTCGTCGCCTGGTTCATCCGACGGCGGCGCCCGCGCGAGATCGTCGACGCGATCGAGGCGAACGCGCTGTATGGCGGCCGCATGTCGCTCACCGACAGCATCAACCTCTCGATCCTGACGCTGCTCTCGGGCGGCTTCGGCGCCTCGGTCGGGATGGAGGCGGCCTATACCCAGCTCGGCGCCGGCTTTTTCTCGCATGTGGGCGCCACGCTCAGGCTCCGGCGCGAGGATATGCGCACGCTGGTGGGATGCGGCGCTGCTGCGGCGATCGCGGCCGCCTTCAACGCGCCCCTGGCCGGCGCCTTCTATGCGTTCGAGCTGGTGGTCGGCCGCTACACGCTCGCCAATCTGGCGCCGGTCGCCATGGCGGCGCTCACCGGCACCTTCACCGCCCGGGTCACGTTCGGGGCGGATCCGAGCTTCGTGGTCGATCGCCCGGTCCATGTCTCCGGCATCGACTACGCGCTGTTCTTCGGCCTCGGCCTCGCCTGTGCGCTGCTCTCGATCCTGGTCATGAATGGCGTCACGCTGACCGAAGGCTGGTTCCGCCAGCGCTCGATCCCGCCTTATGTCCGGCCGGCGATCGGCGGCATCGCCGTCGCCGCCATCGCTCTCGTCTTTCCCGAGGTGCTGGGCTCCGGTCACGGCGGCATCGTCGCCAGCCTGCACACCACCTATGCTCTGCCCTACCTGCTCGGCCTCATTTCGGCCAAGACGATCGCGTCCGCGGTCTCGATCGGCGCCGGATTTCGCGGCGGCCTGTTCAGCTCCGCGCTGTTCATCGGCAGCCTGTTCGGCGGTGCCCTGGCGCTGGCACTCGACCGGGTCTTTCCAGCGCTGCGCGTCGATGCGCTCGCCTACACGCTGGTCGGCATGGGCAGTGTCGCGGCCGGCATCGTGGGGGCGCCGGTGACCATGATCCTCCTGGTGCTCGAAGGCACCGGCGATTTCTCGGCGACGGTCGGCGTCATGGTCGGCGTGATCACCACGACCCTGGCCGTACGCCATTGGTTCGGTTACTCCTTCGCGACATGGCGCTTCCATCTGCGCGGCCTCAAGATCCGCGGTGCCGACGATGTCGGCTGGATGGACGAGCTCAAGGTCGGCCGGCTGATGCGCACCGATTTCAAGACTGTGCCGACTGGGATGAGCGTCACAGTGCTACGCAACGCCTTCCCGCTCGGCAGCACCAAAAATGTCTTTGTCATCGACGACGAGCGCCTCGTCGGCATGATCGACCTGGCCGAGCTGCATGTGTCCGACCAGATCGCGGATCCCGAGCATACGACCGCCGGCGAGCTCATCCGGGAGCCGCCGCAGTTCCTGTTGTCGGGCGAGGATGTCCGCGCGGCGCTCGGCAAGTTCGGCGAGACCCAGCTCGAAACCTTGCCGGTGGTGGACGATCCGGCCGCGATGCGGATCATCGGCTATCTCACCGAAGCCTTTGCGCTCCGCCGCTACAATCAGGAGCTGGAGCGCCGGCGTGGCGAGGCCGAACGCGATTCCGGCCTCTATTCGAGCGCGGTCCAGACGAACGACTGAACCGAGTGTCTTCGTCTCGGCGCGCCGATTTCGCCGATGATTGCGGCGCAGGGATCGCGGCCATGGTAGAGACCCGGCCGGCGCGAATGCGGATGGTACCAGGCTGCCAATGGCCGCAGCATGTCCGGCTGGCTTGGCGCGCGGTTTGGCTCTAACATTCTCGGTCCAGATTGGCATCTCAGGAGTGGTCCCGTGCGGCAAGCCGAAATTTTCCCCTGCAAATACGCTGTGCGAGCGGCACGGCGGCGCTGGGGCGTCGGCCTTGCCGCCGCGGCCATGATGGCGAGCCTGGGGCACGCCCAGGCCGCCGCGGTGACCGAGCTCGAGGGTTTCGGCGATATCGCCGCCCGGCTGCTGCCCTCGGTGGTCAATATCTCCACGACTCAGACGATCAAGCCGGACAAAGGCTCGTCCGACGATGACGACAATAACAGCCCGGTGCCGCCCGGCTCGCCCTTCGAGCAATTCTTCAAGAATTTCCTGCAGCGCCACGGTCAGCCGGGCGGCGGCGCTCGGCCGCAGGCCCAGGCGCGGAAAGCGACCTCGCTCGGCTCCGGCTTCGTGGTCGACGCCAAGGGCCTGATCGTGACCAACAATCACGTCATCGCCGATGCCGACGAGATCACGGTGATCCTGCAGGACGATACCAACATCAAGGCCGAGCTGGTCGGGCGCGACGAGAAGACCGATCTGGCGGTGCTCAGGGTCAAGACCGACCATCCGCTGGCCGCAGTGCCGTTCGGCGATAGCGACAAGACGCGCGTCGGCGATTGGGTGCTGGCGGTCGGCAATCCCTTCGGGCTCGGCGGCACGCTGACGGCCGGGATCATCTCTGCCCGGTCGCGCGAGATCAACAACAACAATGGCCCCTACGACGATTTCCTGCAGACCGACGCCGCCATCAACAAGGGCAATTCGGGCGGCCCGCTATTCAACCTCGACGGCGAGGTGATCGGCATCAATTCGGCGATCTTCTCGCCCTCGGGCGGCTCGATCGGCATCGGCTTCGCCATTCCGGCCGATCTCGCTCGCACGATCGTGGGGCAGCTCGAGCAATATGGCCATGTCCGCCGCGGCTGGCTGGGCGCACGCACTCAATCGGTCGATGGCGAGGTCGCCAAGGCCCTCGGCCTCGATCATGCCCGCGGCGCGCTGGTGGCCGAAGTGATGGAGAAGAGCCCGGCGCTGCAAGGCGGCCTCCTGCCCGGAGACGTGATCCTCGGCATCGACGGCAAGCCGGTCTCCGATATCCGCCATCTGCAGCGCATCGTCGCGGATTCACCGATCGACAAGCCGGTCAAATTCTCCCTCTGGCGCAAGCGCCAGGAGAAGGTCGTCGATGTGAAGCTGAGCGAGCTCGACGAGAGCGAGCCGACGCAGACGGCCTCCCTCGGCAAGTCGGATACCAAGCCCGGCACGCCGGCGAACCAGACCAAGGCGCTAGGTCTTGTCATCGCCGAGGCGACGCCCGAGCTGAAGGAGAAATATCAGCTCGGCGAGAATGCCGCCGTGGTCGTGACCTCGGTCGCCAAGGGCAGCCCGGCCGGGGAGAAGGACGTGAAACCAGGCGACGTGATCGTCGAGGTCGCTCAAGAAGAGGTCAAGAGCCCGGGCGACATCCCGCGCAAGATCGACGAGGCCAAGAAGGCCGGCCGCAAGACCGTGCTGCTGCTGGTCGATCGGGGCGGCGAGCTGCGCTTCGTCGCCGTTCGCATCGACAATGGCTGACTGACGGATCGAAGAGGCGACTGAGGACTCTGAGTAGATTCCGGGGGTGGGGTGCCTGCTCGACCATGCTCACATCCACAGTGAGCATACCGGTCTATATGGAGAAAATCATGACCACGATCTTGATCATTCTGGTGGTTTTTTTGTTGCTGGGCGGCGGCGGCTACTATGGGTTCCGTCGGTGGTGACCCGTAATCCCTAAAGACCGAGACCCGGCACAAGGTCCGTTGATCGATCCCGACACCGTGCTGGCGACGGCTCAGTTCCGCGCGGAGCACAAATCCGAGACCAGCTTGCTGCAGCATACCGTCGACCGCCTCACGGCGCTCGTCGGTCTGCCCGGTTTCGTGGCGGCGCTCACCTTGGCGATCATTCTCTGGGGGGCCGGCAATATCCTGGCGGGGTTCTTCGGCCTGAGGCCGCTCGACCCGCCGCCGTTCGTCTGGCTCCAGGGCGCTATCACGACATGCGCGCTCTATGTGGCGACCCTGATTCTCACGACGCAGCGCCGGGAAGAGAAGCTCTCCAGCCAGCGCGAGCAACTGCTGCTCGAGCTCGTGATCCTCAACGATCAGAAATCCTCGAAGATCATCGAGCTGCTGGAAGAGGGTCGCCGCGACAATCCGACGGTGGCCGACCGCGTCGATAACGAGGCGCAGACAATGGCGATTCCATCCGATCATCGCTCGGTGATGGGCGCGATCAAGAAGGAAATCGCCGAGCGCAGATAAAGCATGATCCCTCTCGATCCGGAGTGGTTCCCGTCTCCGGATGATGCTTAGATACCGGCAAAAAAGAGAGGGAGGATGAATTGGAATTCGAACAGGTCGCCGAAGGGCTGCAATTCCCCGAAGGTCCGATCGCGATGGCGGATGGTTCGGTCATCCTGGTCGAGATCAAGCGCGGTACCCTGAGCCGGGTCGCACCCGATGGCAGGATCTCGGTCGTGGCCGAGTTGGGCGGCGGCCCGAACGGTGCGGCCATCGGCCCCGATGGAGCGGTCTATGTCTGCAACAATGGCGGCTTTGTCTGGCATGATGTCGGCGGCCTGACCGTCCCCGGCCACAAGCCCGACAACTACGTCGGCGGCTCGATCCAGCGGGTCGATCTTGCGACCGGCGCGTTCACGACGCTCTATACCGAATGCGACGGCGAGGCGCTCAAGGGGCCGAACGATCTGGTCTTCGACAAGACGGGCGGCTTCTATTTCTCGGATCTCGGCAAGAGCACCAATCAGCACAAGGAATATGGCGCGCTCTATTACGCCCGGCCCGACGGCTCCAAGGTCGTGCGGCTGCGCGACCAGCTGCTGTCGCCTAACGGCGTGGGGCTCTCGCCGGACGAGGATTTGCTTTATTCGGCCGAGACGCTGACCGGCCGGCTGTGGGCCTTCGATATCGAGTCCTCGGGCGTGCTGAAGCCGCCGACGGTGGGCTGGATGCCGGGCCGCGTGATCGCGACCTTGCCGGGATATCAGCTGGTCGACAGCCTGGCGGTCGAGGCCGGCGGCAAGGTCTGCGTCGCCACCATCATCAATGGCGGCATCACCGCGTTCGATCCGTCCGGCGGCGTCGAGCATTACGCCTTCCCGGATCTGATCGTGACCAATATCTGCTTCGGCGGCAGCGGCATGCGCACCGCCTGGATCACCGCCTCCAGCACCGGCAAGCTGTACAAGGCGAAATGGCCACGCGCCGGCCTCATGCTCAACTACAACGCCTGAGCGGTCAGAAACTCATAATAGGGACAAATTCATGAAGCTCGATTCCTCGATCGCCGCCATCGTCACCGGCGGCGCCTCCGGGCTCGGCGCCGCCACGGCGCGGGCGCTCGCTTCCCATGGCGTCAAGGTGGCGCTGTTCGATCTCAACGAGGCCAAGGGTGCCGAGCTCGCCCACGAGATCGGCGGCACCTTCTGCAAGGTCAACGTCACCTCGGAAGAGGAGGTCGATGCCGGCTTCGCCAAGGCGCGTGCCGCCCACGGGCAGGAGCGCATCCTGGTCAATTGCGCGGGCACCGGCAATGCGGTGAAGACCGCGTCGCGGTCCAAGACCGACGGTGCCATCAAGCATTTCCCGATCGACGCCTTCAACATGATCATCCAGATCAATCTCGTCGGCACCTTCCGCTGCATCGCCAAATCGGCGGCCGGCATGCTGACGCTCGATCCCTTGGTGGATGGCGAGCGCGGTGCCATCGTCAACACCGCCTCGATCGCGGCCGAGGACGGGCAGATCGGCCAGGCCGCCTATGCCGCCTCCAAGGGCGGCATCGTCGGCATGACGCTGCCGATCGCGCGCGATCTTTGCGGCGAGGGCATCCGCATCAACACCATCATGCCCGGCATCTTCGACACGCCGCTGATGCAGGGCGTGCCGGACAACGTCAGGGACGCGCTCGCCGCATCCGTTCCGTTTCCGAAACGATTGGGCCTGCCGGCGGAATACGCCTCGCTCGCGATCGAGATGTGCCGCAATCCCTATTTCAATGGCGAGCATGTCCGGCTCGACGGCGCCATCCGCATGGGGCTCCGGTAAACGCCATGCAGACGATCCGCGCGGAGACGCAGAAGGGCCTGGTCGAGGGCAGCTGCGACGAGCGTTTCGGCGCCGTCGCGGAGGAGTTCGTCCGCAATTTCGCCGAGCGCGGCGAACTGGGCGCCTCCGTCTCGCTCAAGCTCGAAGGCGAGACGCTGGTCGATCTCTGGGGCGGCACCGCCGATGCCGCCACCGGCCGGCCTTGGACCGAGGACACGGTCTCGGTCGTGTTCTCCTCGACCAAGGGGGCGACGGCGCTGTGCGCTCATATCCTGGCGAGCCGCGGCAAGCTCGATATCGAGGCGCCGGTCGCCGAGATCTGGCCGGAATTCGCCGTAGCCGGCAAGGAGAAGGCGACGGTCCGGATGATGCTCGACCATTCGGTCGGCGTGCCGGTGCTGCGCGATCCGGCCAAGGCGGATTGCATCCAGGATTGGGACTATATGACCGAGCGGCTGGCCGCCCAGGCGCCGTTCTGGGAGCCGGGCACGCGCAACGGCTATCACGCGCTCACCTTCGGCTTCACGGTGGGCGAGATCGTGCGGCGGGTGTCGGGCAAGTCGCTCGGCAGCTTCTTCCGCGACGAGGTGGCGGGGCCGCTCGGGATCGATTTCTGGATCGGCCTGCCGGAGGAGATCGAACCGCGCGTGGCGCCGATCCTGGCCGAGCTCAGGCCGCCGCCGCAGGAGACGCCGTTCAGCGCGGCCCTCGTCCAGCCCGGCTCGATCCCGAACCTCTTCATCTTCAACTCCGGCACCTGGGGCACCTCCGGCGTCAACAGCCGCGCCGGCCATGCCGCCGAGATCGGCGCCGCCAACGGCATCACCAATGCGCGCGGACTCGCCGGCCTCTACGCCCCGCTCGCCAATGGCGGCGGTGGGCTGGTCGATGCCGATACTCTCGCGCGCATGTCGGAAGTGTCGATGGCGACGCATCTCGACGCCACGCTGATGCTGCCGACCCGGTTCGCGCTCGGCTTCATGAAATCGATGGATAATCGCCGCCGCACCATCGGCGGCGACAGCGTCATCATCGGGCGGACGGCGTTCGGCCATGTCGGCGCCGGCGGCTCGATCGGTTTCGCCGATCCCGAATGCGGCCTCAGCTTCGGCTATACGATGAACCGGCGCCTGAGCGGCATTCTGATGAATGAGCGCGGCCAATCGCTGATCGATGCGGCTTATCGGGCGCTCGGCTATCGCTCGGACGCATCGGGGTGCTGGCTCCGGTAAGGGATACCGGCTGCGACGGCGTTGACTTTTGCGGCGGGTGTAACGGGAGCGGGGGACGGGTCGAAACGTCCCATATGAACGATCTCGTCGCCCGCTGCACCCATCTGTTTCCCTCCCTGCATCAAGGCTGGTTCGCCCTGCCGCTCCGTCTCATCGTCGGATACGGCTTCATGGAGCATGGCTTCGCCAAGCTCGCGCGCGGACCGGATGCCTTTATCGGCATCCTGCATGCGCTGGGCATGCCGGCGCCCGCGCTGCTCGCCTGGGCGACGATCCTTGTCGAATTGCTCGGCGGCCTGGCGGTGTTGGTCGGCGCCTTCATCCCGCTCGCCAGCGTGCCGATGGCGGCCGTCCTTTTCGTGGCTATCGTCACCGTGCATCTTCCGAACGGGTTCAGCTCGATCAAGCTTGAAGCCGTGACAGCGGCCGGCGCGCATTTCGGGCCACCGGGCTATGAGACCGACCTGCTCTATCTGGCCGGCCTCGCGGCGCTGGTGCTTGGCGGCTCGGGGCCTCTGGCCGTGGATCGGCTCGTGGTGCGCCCGAAGGCAATGGCCCGAAATGCCGCGCGGCAATAAGGCCGCCTTATCAAAGTCGCGAAACTCCCTATTAGAAATTTGCCTCGCCCGCCCAAAATCTTGTGCATAGCAGCAACAAACTAATGGAGATCATCATGACCAACCTCGCCAATGCCGCCCGCGTCTTCTTCGTCCTGGCCACCGTGCTGGGCACCACCGTCGCCTGCTCGACCTATGTCCCCGCCGACCAGCAGATCGCTGCCGAGATCGCCGCGGAGCCGGCCTATTCGGCGGGTAATTGAACCGTTCTCGCCGGCTTCATAAGGCTGGCTTATCAAAGTCGCGAAAACGCCTATTAGAAATCTGCACTGCACAATCCAAATCTTGTGCGTCGCAACGATAAACCAACGGAGATCATCATGACCAACCTCGCCAGTGCCGCCCGCGTCTTCTTCGTCCTGGCCACCGTGCTGGGCACCACCGTCGCCTGCTCGACCTACGTTCCCGCGAACCAGCAGATCGCTGCCGAGATCGCCGCCGAGCCCGCCTATTCCGCCGGCAACTGATCCCGCCGGCCGGCAATAGCGCCGGCACGAACACAAGCCTTCACAGGCCTTCAACTGGTCCGCCGTGGCAACCGCCCGGCGGACCAGTTGCCTGTTAGGGGCTTGGGATTCCCAACCGTCATTGACCACCCATAACGGAAACTTATCAAAAACGAGATAAATCGTATTGGCCGATCCATGCATCCGGCCGACATCATTGTGCATCGCAATATGTTCCGGTAGCTGTCATGCCCTCCTTCGCCAACGCCGCCCGCCTGTTTTTCGTTATCGCCACGGTTCTCGGCACTACGGTCGCCTGTTCGACCTATGTTCCCGCAAATCAGTTGATCGCTCAGGAAATCGCCGACGAGCCGGCCTATTTCGCCGGGAACTGAGGGCTTTTTCAGGTCGATCGGATCCCATTGGGCGGCCTTATCGAAGTCACGAAACCGTCCATTGGAAATTTGCAGCGCACAACCAAGCTCTTGTGCATCGCACCGATAACTCCAGTGGCAATCGTCATGACCAGCCTCGCCAATGCCGCCCGTGTATTCTTCGTCCTGGCCACTATGTTGGGCACGACTGCCGCCTGCTCCTCCCACGCTCCGGCGATCCAGCAGATCGCTGCCGAGCTGGCCTATGCGGCAGGCAACTGAGCCCTCTGGAGCCGATACGCGGGTTCATAAGGCCGGCTTATCAAAGTCGCGAAAACGCCTATTGGAAATTTGCGCCGCACGACCGAAATCTTGTGCATCGCAACGATAAACCAACGGAGATCATCATGACCAACCTCGCCAATGCCGCCCGCGTCTTCTTCGTCCTGGCCACCGTGCTGGGCACCACCGTCGCCTGCTCGACCTACGTTCCCGCGAACCAGCAGATCGCTGCCGAGATCGCCGCCGAGCCCGCCTATTCCGCCGGCAACTGATCCCGCCGGCCGGCAATAGCGCCGGCACGAACACAAGCCTTCACAGGCCTTCAACTGGTCCGCCGTGGCAACCGCCCGGCGGACCAGTTGCCTGTTAGGGCCTAGGTTTCCAGACTTCCGGAATAGAACTCGGCGGCCGGCGTTCTATATCCGGGCGCCGCAGAGCGCCAAACCGGACGGGAAGCCTAGAATGCCGTATCTCCGCCTCGCCAATGAGCGGGGCCTCCCCCTGCATCTTGGATTCAGTGCGCTCGCACTGACGCTCGCTCTCGCAGCGACGGTTGCGCGCGCCCAGGATGCGGATCCGCCAAGCCGCGTCGGCCGGATCTCGCTGATAGAGGGCACCGTCAGCCTGCATGCCGGCGCCAACGACCCTTGGGCCGGCGCCGTCGTCAACTATCCCGTGGCGCAGGGGAGCTCGCTCTGGACCGAGCCCGGCGGCAAGGCCGAGATCGAGCTGGGTTCGGCACGCATCCGCCTCGATGGTGCGACCGAGCTGGACGTAGCCGAGCTGGATGATCAGAACATCGTCCTGTCCGTGCCGCAGGGGCGCGTGGATGTGAGTCTCGGCGACCATCCGGGCGACGAACATTACGTGATCCAGACACCGCGCGGCGATGTCGAGCTGACCGAGGATGGCCGCTACCGGCTGATCGCCGGCACGCCGGACCAGGCCACGCGTGTCGCCACCTTTCACGGCCAGGCCCTGATCGCCGAGCCGCAGACCCAGGTGACGGTCGGGCGCGACGAGGAAGCCATCGTCGGACCGGGCGAGCCGCCCAGCTTTCAGATCGCCGCCCCCGGCGAGGACGGCTTCGATCATTGGGCGAGCGATCGCGACCGTGAGCTGTTCGCGACCAACCGGCCGCACTATGTTTCCACCGACATGCCCGGCGGCGCCGATCTCGACCGCTACGGCAGTTGGCGGGATTCGGCCGAGTACGGCCATGTCTGGGTGCCGACCACGGTCGCCGCCGGCTGGGCGCCCTATCGCGAGGGCCATTGGGCCTTCGTCGCGCCCTGGGGCTGGACCTGGATCGACGACGCGCCCTGGGGTTTCGCCCCGTTCCATTACGGCCGCTGGGCCGAGATCGACGGTTCCTGGGCATGGGTCCCCGGCGAGGCCGTGGTCCACCCGGCCTATGCGCCGGCGCTGGTTGCCTGGGTCGGCAATCCCGGCGTCTCGGTCGGCATCGGTATCGGTGCCGCGGCCGTGGCCTGGATCGCGCTCGGCCCGCGCGAGGTTTGGGTCCCGCCCTATCACACCAGCGTCGACTATGTCCGCCACGCCAACGTGACCAATGTGAACCGCACGGTGATCAACAACATCACCGTCAACAACATCACCACGATCAACAACAATACGGCCTTCGTGAACCGCAAGAACGTCACGGTGGTTTCGCAGCAGACCTTCGCCGGTGCCGCACCGGTGCATCGGGCGATGCTGCCGGTCAACCAGGCGGCGGCCGGCCAGTTCCATGCCGCCGCGGCACCATCGCTGCCGCAACCAACCCCGGCGGCGCAGTTGGCAGCCCCCGGACATGCCGGCAAGCCGCCGCCGCAAGCGCCGCTTGCCGCCCAGCATCCGATCCAGCCAATTCACGCACTGCCGAGCGCCGCACCCAATGCCGGGCATGCCGGGCCGCCGCCGACAGGAGGCCTGCCACCCCATCCGGCAGCGCCGACGCCGGTGGCAACGCCGACGCCGGCAGCGGCACCCAACGCGGCGGCGCATCCGGCGCCGCAGGCAACGCCGGCGCCCAATCAAGCACCGCACCCCGGCGGCCCAGCCGGGTCGGCGGAACAGCATGCCCCGGCCCAGCCGGCGCCGTCACCTCCGGCCGTGCCGACGCCGCATCCGACGCCGGGCAGCCCGGGCTTCCACCCGCCCGCCATGTCGGCACCGCAGCCGCCACCGCAAGGGCAGACGCCGCATCCGCCGCAAGGGCCCGAACCGCAACATCCGGCCACGCCCCAGCCTCAGGCGACGCAGCCGCCGGTAGCACGTCCGGTGGTGCCGGAGCACGCGGCACCGGCCCAGCCTCAGGCGCCGCATCCGGCGCCCCAGCCGCAGGTTCCGCAACCTCAAGCGCCGCACCCGGCACCGCAGCCACAAGTGACGCAGCCTCCGGCAGTGCGTCCGGTGGTACCGGAGCACGCGGCGCCGGCCCAACCTCAAGCGCCGCATCCGACACCCCAGCCGCAGGTGCCGCAACCGCAAGCGCCGCATCCGGCGCCCCCACCGCAAGTGACGCAGCCTCAGGTGGCCCGTCCCGTCGTACCGGAGCACACGGTGCCGGCGCAGCCGCCGCAGGCGCCGCACCCGCCGGCCCAGCCGCAGGCGCCCAATCCGCCCCATCCGCAAGGACCAGCGCCCAACGCGCATCCACCGGCGGCGAACCCGCCGCCGCAAGGCAAGCCGCCGGAGAAGGGGAAGGAAGAGAAGAAGGACGAAAAGAAGCCCGACTGAACGAAGCCCCCCCGGATCGGCCGATCCGGGGCGGTTTTGAGCACTTCAGGCGCGCAAGATCACGCGGCCGCGGCACCCGTTTCGGCCGGCCGGTAGGTACGGCCGAAACGGTTCTGTAGGAAGCGGTCGAGCGTGATGTCCTCCTGTCGGACGAAACCCGATTGCGGCAGATGGCCGGCGGCCAGCAGATCGAGCACGGTGCAGATGCCGGCGGCGGTCGTCGCCTGGATGGCGCTGTGCATCCGGCCGTTTATGGGCGTGCTGTAGACCTTGTGCGCATAGGTTTCCTGCACCAGCCGGCCGCTGCGCCAGCCGCTGACCGAGACCAGGATGACGACGACATCCTGCAAGGTCGCCGGCAGCGAATTCTCAAGGATATCCTTCAGCACCTCGCGCCGGTCGCGCAGGCGGAGATCGTTCAGCAGCGCCTTCATGATCGCGCAATGACCCGGATAGCGGATGGTCCGGTAATTGAGCGAGCGCACCTTGCCGGCCAGCGTCTCGCACAGCGTACCGAGGCCGCCCGAGGTGTTGAACGCCTCGTACTTGACGCCGTCGAGCGAGAATTCCTCCAGCTCCTCCATCGGCGAGACCTCGCGGAGCTCGCCATTGACGATCGCCTCGCACGGCTCGCAATACTCGTTGATGACGCCGTCGGTCGACCAGGTGAGATTGTAGTTGAGCGCGTTCGAGGGATATTGCGGCAGCGCGCCGACGCGCATCTTGATCGTGTCCAGCCGGTCGAAACCGCGCGCCAGATCATGCGCCACGATCGAGATGAAGCCGGGGGCGAGCCCGCATTGCGGGATGAAGGCGGTCTCGGCACCGACCGCGAGCTGCCTGACCAGGCGCGTGGTCGCGACATCCTCCGTCAGATCGAGATAATGCGTGCCGGCGGCGCGCGCGGCGGTGGCGATGCGGCCGGTGAGGTGGTAAGGCGCAGCACTCAGCACGGCGAAACGGCCGGCCATGGAGGCCTTCAAGGCGACCGCGTCGGTGATGTCGAGCGGCAGACGGGCGACGGTCTCGCCCGCTTCGAGCCGGGCGAGCTGGTCGGCCGAACGGTCGGCCACCGTGACCGCGTAATCGCCGTAGGCGCTCAGCATTTCAGCAATGGTCGAACCGATCTTGCCGGCCCCGATGACAAGGATATTCTTCACGCGCGCCTCCGTGCTAGAGCCGGATCGAAATGGGTGGATTCCACCCATTTCGTGAATCCGTCTCTATTCAAACAGTTAGAGTACGATTCACCTATTGGCTGTTTCCAGCCAATGCGACCGTGCTCTGGAGGCGCAAATTTAGGAGCCGTTTCCGTCGGGGTGTAGTAAGCATGTCGACGAAGTGCGGAATCGCTTTCGGCAAATCGACGAATCCCATGAGCACAATGACGCTGGATGAAACCGACGAAGCCCTGGTGCGGCTGCTGCGCGAGAATGCGCGACTGCCGGCGGCGGAGCTGGCGCGGCTGCTGAAGCTGTCGCGGACGACGGTGCAGAGCCGGCTCGAACGGCTCGAGCGCAACGGCGTGATCGAAGGCTATACGGTGCGCCTGGCCTCGACCTTCTCGAAGACGATGATCCGCGCCCATGTGCTGATCACGGTGACGCCGAAGGCGGCGAGCCGGGCCGAGCGCGACCTGAAGCGCATTCCCCAGATCACGGCGCTCTACTCGGTCAGCGGGCCGCATGATCTCATCGCCGTGATCGAGGCGATCTCGGTCGAGCAGATGGACCATCTGATCGACGAGATCGGCGCGCTCGACGGCATCGAGCGGACCATCTCGTCGATCATCCTGTCGACGAAGTTCGTCCGCCAAGGCTCCTGATCTTGACCGTTCGCCCGATCCTGGTCGCGATCGCGGGCGGTTCGGGCGCCGGCAAGACCACGCTGGCGCGCGCCCTCGTCCGGCAATTGCAGCCGAGCGCCGCGCTGATCCTCAGCGAGGACAGCTATTATCGCGACAATGGCGCCGATCCCGGCTTCGATCCGGCGCTGTTCAATTTCGACGATGTCGCGGCCCACGACCATGCGCTGCTGGCCCGGCACTTGGAGGAACTCAAGGCGGGCCGAGCGATCGAGCGGCCGGACTATTGCTTCGTCACCCACCGCCGCATGGCCGCGACCAGCCCGATGCCACCTGCCGACTTCGTGCTGGTCGAAGGCATCCACATCCTATGCAGCGAGGCGGTTCACAGCCTGTTCGACCTGCGCATCTATCTCGACGTGCCCGACGACGTCCGGCTGGCGCGCCGGCTGCTGCGCGATCTGCGCGAACGCGGCCGCAGCGTCGAGGCGGTTATCGAGCAATATCTGAAGACGGTGCGGCCGATGCATTACCGCCATACCGAGCCGACGCGGTTCACGGCCGATCTGGTCATCCTCGACGATGGCCGGCTCGAGCCGGCCTCGGCGGCGATGGACCGGCTGCTGGCGCCGGCGCATGCCAGGCTTCTGGAAATCCGGGCCGGCTTGCCGGGTGCTGCACCGGCCGGCTAGATTGCCCCGCATGATGATACGCGACGGCTTTCTCGGCTCCATCGGCAACACGCCGCTCATCCGCCTTCAGCGCGCCTCGGCGGCGACCGGCTGCACCATCCTCGGCAAGGCCGAGTTCCTCAATCCCGGCGGCTCCGTCAAGGACCGCGCCGCCCTCGCCATCATCGAGGATGCCGAGGCGCGCGGCGTGCTGCGGCCGGGCGGCACGATCGTCGAGGGCACGGCTGGCAATACCGGCATCGGGCTGGCGCTCGTCGGCAATGCGCGCGGCTATCGCACCGTCATCGTCATGCCCGAGACGCAGAGCCAGGAGAAGAAGGACTTCATCCGGCTGATCGGCGCCGAACTGCGCGCCGTACCGGCCAAGCCCTACACGGACCCCGGCAATTACGTCCATGTGTCGGAACGCTTAGCCTCCGAGCTGGCGAAGACGGAACCGAACGGCGCCATCTGGGCCAACCAGTTCGACAATCTGGCCAATCGCGAAGGTCATCGCCGCACCACAGGCGCGGAGATCTGGGCCGAGACCGACGGCAAGATCGACGGCTTCACCTGTGCCGCCGGCACCGGCGGCACGCTCGCCGGCGTCGGCATGGCGCTAAAGGCGCACAATCCCGAGATCCGCATCGTGCTGGCCGACCCGATGGGCTCCGCCTTCTACAATCATTTCACCAAGGGCGAGCTCGTGATCGAGGGCAGCTCGATCACCGAGGGCATCGGCAACAGCCGCATCACCAAGAATCTCGAAGGCGCCCCGATCGACGCCGCCTACCGCATTCCCGACGAGGAGGCGCTGCCGATCATCTTCGATCTGGTCGAGCATGAGGGGCTGGTGCTGGGCGGCTCCAGCGGTATCAACGTCGCCGCCGCGATCCGGCTCGCGCGCGAGCTCGGTCCCGGACACACCATCGTCACCATCCTGTGCGACGGTGGCGCGCGCTACCAGTCGAAGCTGTTCAATGCCGATTTCCTGCGCGAGAAATCCCTGCCGGTGCCGGGCTGGCTCGCCTGAAACCCGGATAATCTTCGACGAGAGGCCTTGGCTGTTCTACCCTTGGGTGCGAGAATGGCTGCACGTGCAACGCCGGAGGGGAAACATGTCGGATAGCCTAGCCGCGACTGCAGGAACGCTCGGCACGTTTCGCGTCGGCGCCGTTCTCGGCCGGTCCTTGAGCCTGCTCTTCGCGCACATTCCGTTCTTCGTGCCGCTCGCTCTCGTGCCGGGCATTCCAACGCTGTTCCTGCCGCTCGACCCGGCCCGGATGCCACCATCGGCGATCCTGACGAACTCGACCGTCTCTCTCATCGTCGTGTTCGTGCTCTTTCCATTCGTCCAGGCGACCATCCTGCACGCAGCCTTTCAGAGCATGCGCGGCCGGCCGATCTCATTCGGCGAATCCTTCTCCGTCAGCTTGACGCGCTTCCTGCCGATCCTCGGCGCCCTCTTCTGCGTCGGCATCGTCGTGCTGCTGGGCTTTATCCTGCTGATCATCCCGGCGCTCATCCTGCTGACGCGGTATTACGTCGTGGTACCGGCCTGCGTCGTCGACCAGACAGGTCCGTTCGACAGCATGCGGCGCAGCGCCGAGCTGACCCAAGGCTATCGCTGGCGCATCTTCGGCATGATCCTGCTGGTCGGCATCGTCAATGTGGTCCTGGGATATATCGTCGGCGGCATCGGCATGATGGCCGGCGGCTTCATGGGGGCGACGATCCTGCGCTTCCTGGTGAACGGCGTCGTCCTCGCCTACAGCGCCGTGCTCGCCGCCGTCGCCTATCACGATCTGCGCGTCGCCAAGGAAGGCGTCGACACCGACCGCATCGCGGCGGTCTTCGACTGAGCGGGAGGCCGAGGGCCGGCTTGGGGTCTTGCTTGCATATGAGTGTTCCGGCACAATTCTCGCGAGTATATCGGAGAAGCACATGCCGGACAGTCTGGTCGCGACCGCGGAACCGCGCCGCACATTCAGCGTGGGATCCACGCTGCGCCAAACCTTCGCACAATTGTCCGGCAGGCTGCCGACCTTCCTGCTGCTTGCGATGCTTCCGGGCGTGCCGGAGCTTCTCTATTCCCTGATCTTGCTGCGCCCCACGCCGGAAAGCGCGCATACGCAGCAGCTCATCAGCACGACATCCCTTCTTTCCCTTTACCCGTTCGCGCAAGGCGGCATCATCCATGCGACCTTCCAAAGCCTGCGCGGCCGCCCCGTCACGCTGAGAGAATCGCTCTCCCTTGTGACGCCTCGTTTTCGCTCGATCTTGCTCGCGTCGCTCCTGTCGACGCTGTTGATAGCGCTGGGATCGATCTTGTTGCTTGTCCCCGGCATCATGCTGCTGGCCCGTTACTTCGTCGTGATTCCCGTTTGTCTCATCGAAGGGAGCAACGCCAGCGCCAGCCTCAAACGCAGCGCCGAGTTGACCGCCGGCTCTCGCTGGAAGATCTTTGGCCTATTCCTGCTGATGTCCCTGGCGGTATTGCTTTCGGTTGCGGTCATGGTTGGGGTCAGCACGCTGTCGGCCCGCTGGATAGGCACCAACAATGCCGACGAGCTTGTCGGATTTCTTATAGGTGGCGCCCTACTGGCTTTTAGCGCCGTGCTGAGCGCGGTTACCTATCATGAACTTCGCTTCGCCAAAGAAGGAGTGGACGGCGAGCAGATCGCCGCGGTCTTCGATTGACCTCGCTTGCTACGGCGTCATCTTCAGCACCCGCCCGGTGATGAGCCGGGCCAGGCTCGGCCCGGTCAGGATCACGACGAGCAAACGGATGGTCTGGAGCGCCATCACGAAGGGAAGGTCGACCTTGCTGGAGGCGGCGATGATGGCGACCGAATCGGCGCCCCCGGGGCTCATGGCAAGATAGGCCGTGAGCGGATCGACGCCGGCGGTCTTGGTGAGGATGACGGAAAAGAGCCCGCAGATGCCGATGAGGCTCAAGGTCGAGGCCAGGATCACCGGCAGGGCGCGGGCGGCATAGACGATGATGGGCCGCGTGAAGCGCATGCCGATGCTCCATCCGACCATCGCGTAGCACAGGGCGAGCAGCCAGGGCGGCAGTTCGACGGTCAGCAGCCCCGCGCCCTGCAGGACCGCGCAGAACGCCAGCGGCAGCAGCAGCGAGCCCGCCGGAACGCGCAGGAGACGCCCGGCGGCGACACCGATTTCGGCGAGCAGGAGCGTTTCGGCGAAGGAGACCCAGGCGACAGGCGGGAACCAGACCATGCCGGCCGCGACCGAACCGTCCGGGACCGCCCAGATTCGCGAGACGAGCGAGGCCGCGACCGCGACCATCACGACGCGCAGATACTGCATGAAGGCAACGAGCCGGATGTCGCCGCCGTAGGATTCCGACATCAGCGTCATCGCGGTGGCGGCCCCTGGCGAGGAACCCCAGATGGCGGTGGTGCCGGGCAGGACGCGCATGCGTGTCAGCACCCAGCCGATCAGGCCGCTGGCACCGATCACCGACAGGATGGCGACCGCGAACATCGGCCAATCCTTGAGCATCTCGGCCAGGATGCCGCCGGTGATGCTGCGCGCGATCATGGCGCCGATCACCCCTTGCGAAGCGATGAAGGGCAGTGGCGGCACCCGTACCGTCCCTTCGGCGGCAGCCACCAGCACGGCCGCCGCCATCGGCCCGAGCAAGAGGGCGGCCGGTAGATGCAGCGCCTCGAGGGCGGCCACGCATCCAATCGACAGGAGGATCAGGATCGCCCATTGCAGCCACGGGCTCTGGCCGGCCAAGGATGGCAGCAACCGCCCGAGCCTGACCGTCATCGAGTCGAGCCGCCGCGGCGCCGGTAGCCGGATGGGAGCATGGTTCGCACCTGAATGATCGGGCTCGCCGGAAGAGTGAGCATGGCGGAAATCGTCGAAGGCGTACCGGAAAAAGTCAATGGATGCAGCGGCATGCCTGATCGTCAGCCGGCCTCGGCATGATGCTTGTCGGCACGCGGTTTGCCGAAGAGCTGCTCGCGCTCCAGATAGGCGCGCTCGGCCGTATAGAAATCGCGCAGGAACAGCATGGTCTCGCCGTCGGGCACGGGCGTCGTCCAGCCGATCTTGCGGCAGATCTTCTCGCACACCTCGCGGCGCAGGCGCCGGGAGTCGGCGGTATCCCTGGCCCTGAGCAGCTCTTCCAGCACCTGCAGCTCGAAGGCGCCGTAGGCGGCGAGCTGCGGCTCGGAGAAGCGGTAGCGGAGCTTGGCTTCGACCAGATCGCCCAGCAGCACGCGCTTGGGTAGTGCGATCACCATGGTGCCGGCGATGAGATCGCCGCCGCGCAGGCGATAGTGGGTGAAGAGCGGCAGCAGCAGGAAGATGGCGAGCCAGGCCAGGATCGCCAACCGGCCCCAGACGCCCGGGCCGCTGAAGGGCGTCAGCATCAGGCCGAGCGGCATGTAGATCTCGATCTCGCGCGTGAGGTTGCGGGCGACGACGGCGCCCGGCTGCAGCGGACCGCCGCGCCGGTCGACGACCCGGAGGCCGAGCACCCGCTTGCCCGGCGTCGCCCCCTGCCAGGCCAGCTCGAAACCGATGAAATAGAGGTTCCGGATCAGGACGGCCGTGAAAACCATGATCAGCAGGACATAGATAAGGGCCGGCCCGCGCAGGATCAGCGCGGCGATAAGGCCGGTCAGCAGGGTGATGCCGAGCCAGATGGCCATGTCGATAAGATACGCCGCCGCCCGCTCGCCATAGCTCGCCAGCTCGACCGGCAGCACCACGCCTTCGGGGCTGGTGATCTGGCGCAGCCCGCTGCGCTTGCCTTCGAGGAATTCCGAAGCGTCGCGATATTTCGCCATCACAGCCTCGCCCGCCGGCCGGCGCCGAGGAAATAGGCGAGCCACAGGGCGCCTGTGGTCCCGCCGACCGCGAAGCGCCAGGGCGTGCTGGCGATGAGCTGGCGGAAGCCGCCTTCGAGAATGCCGGCGACCAGGAACATGAAGATGGCGCCGACCGCGATCTGGGCCGCGAACCGGCCGCGTATCGCCGCATTGTCGACACGGCCGTGCCGGCCGGGAAACAGGATCGCCCCGCCGATCATCAGCCCGGCGGCACCGCACAGCATGATGGCCGTAAGCTCGGTCACGCCATGGATCGAGATCCAGCCGAGGAACGCCACGCCCAGCCCGCGATGCATATGGAGCGCCAGGAAGGCGCCGAGAATGAGCCCCTGATAGACCAGCAGCAGCAAGGTCGGCACACCGGCAGCGAGGCCGAGGCTGAAGCACAGGATGCCGACCAGGGTATTGTGGCTGAACAGGAAGCTGGCAAAGATCCCGAATGCGGCCGCGGCCCCCGGCCAGGGCGCGAACAGCTCGCCCTGCATCAGCTCGGCGCGGGTGCTGCCCGGGCCCCGGCCGCCGGCCATGCCCGAAGGCACCAGGGTGGTGAACCAGGATTCGTCGAGCCCGACCAGCAGGAAGCCCGCCACGAAGCCGGTCAGCAGAGCGAGGGTGGCGATGAGGATGTGCCAGCCGCCCTGCCGCACCGCGCGCGGGAAGAGCTGGGTGAAGAAGCCGAGCAGCCCGCGCCCGAGGCGAATTCGCGGCCCATAGACGGCGAGGAAACCGCGTAGCGCCAGATCCTCCAAATAGCGCAGCAGATTGCGGTCGAGCGCGATGCTGCGCGCCACCGATAGCGAGGAGACGGCCGAACGGTAGAGCAGCGGCAGCGATTGCAGCTCCTCGACCGACAGGTCGCGCACGCCGCGCCGCTCCAGCCGGCCGATGAGATTTTCGAGCGCGCGCCAGCCGGCCTCGCGCCCCTTGCGGAACTCGCTGCTCTTGAGGGTCAGATTCGTCACCGGGCGATCATCCTCCGCCATCAGATCAGCCCCCTTTGCTTGATCATGAGATAGCGGTTGATCAGCCCGACCGAGAGGCCGCCGCTCGGCACGTCGAGGCAATGCACGCCGAGGCGCTGCAGCCGTTCGAGCACGATGCCGCGATCGCGCAGCAGATCGTGCGCCACGACCGATTCGGCGACCGCCTCGAACCGGTCGGGCGGCGCGTCGAAGCTCTTCTGCAGCAGCGAGTCCTTGAGCGTCACGAACACCAGCACATGGCGCCGGGCCAGCCGCTGCACGCTTTCGAGCAGCAGCTCGGCCGTCACCGTATCGACGAACTCGGTGAACAGGATGACAAGTGCGCGCTTATTGAGGCGGGCCGCGAGCTCGGCCAGGCCGAGCGTGAAGTTGGTTTCCTCATGGTGATAGTCGAGCGCCGCCGTCGCCTGCTGCAGCCGGACGAAGCTGGGCATGCCGCGCGCGGGCGAAGCGTATTGCCGGACGACCGCGTCGAAGCCGTAAAGCCCGACCAGATCGTCGCTGCGCAGCGAGATCCACGCCAGCATGAGCGCCGCATTGATGGCGTGATCGAGCCGCGGCATCCCCTCGACCGGTTCGGCCATGAGGTAGCCGGTATCGAAGGCGAGCACGACCTGATGGTTGCGCTCGGTCTGGAACTCCTTGCTCAACAGCTTGCGATGCTTGGCCGACTGCTTCCAATCGATGAAGCGGTGATCGAGGCCGGGCGCGAATTCGCGGAGTGCGTCGAATTCGGAGCCGGCGCCGCGCTGCTGCTGGACCTTGACGCCGTAGATCGCATCGCGCGCGAAGAATTGGAGAGCGGCACTTTGGGCGCCCCGGACGTTCGGCACGACATCGATCGCGCGCTCGACCGGGACGCGCTTGACGATACGGGCCAATCCCAGCGGCCCCTGCCAGCGCAGCCAGATCCGGTCGACGATAATGCGGCCGCGGCGGCGCGGGATCAGCGGCAGTTCCAGCCTCGTCTCCGCCGACGCATCGATCCTGGCCGCAAGCGGCGTCGGCGGATCGAGATCGCCGCGCTGCTCGGCCAGGATGGTCAGGCGCCCGGCACGAAGCGGCGGCGCCGGGCCGAGCGTCAGCACCGCCGCACCGGCATCGCCGATATAGAGCCGGGGCGGCAGCTCGACCTTCAGGTCCATCCGCCGTCCGGGCCACGCGAGCAACGCGTCAAACAGCACGGCGATCAGCACCACGACGCCGAAATCGAGCGACCAGGGCCAGAGGGATGTGTCGTACGCAAGCAGGATGAGCGCCGACGGCGCCGCCAGCGCGAACAAGGTCACTGCCCTGCCGGTCGGCAGGATCATCGCGGTGCCGCCGTCACATCCAGGATCTCGGCGAGGATGCGGTCGGTCGTCTGGCCTTCGATCTCGGCTCCCGGCGACAGCGACAGGCGATGGCGCAGCAGGGGCGGCGCCAGCACCTTCACATCGTCGGGGATGACGAAGTCACGCCCCTGCAAGGCAGCATAGGCGCGGGCGGCCGAGGCCAGCATGTTGGCGGCGCGCGGCGAGGCGCCGACCTCGATGGTCGAGCGCTCGCGCGTGGCGCGGACGACATCGACGATATAGTCGATGAGCGTGTCGGAAAGGCGGATCTCCGCGACCAGGGCGCGTGCCGCCGCCAAGGCCGAGGCGTCGGCGACCGGCGCCAACCCGAACTCGGCCAGCGTCGGCATGGCGGTGCGATGGCCGTGGCGGCGCACGATCTGGCGCTCCTCGTCGCGGCTCGGATAGGGGATGGTGAGCTTGAACAGGAAGCGATCGAGCTGCGCCTCGGGTAGGGGATAGGTTCCCTGCTGCTCGATCGGGTTCTGGGTGGCGACGACCATGAACTCGTCGCCCAGCGGATGATCCTTGCCGTCGATCGTCACCTGCCGCTCATTCATCGCCTGCAGCAAGGCCGCCTGGGTCTTGGGCGGCGTGCGGTTGATCTCGTCGGCGAGCAGGATCTGGGTGAAGATCGGGCCTTTGGTCAGCACGAAGCTGTTGGTCTGGAAGTTGAAGAGATTGGTGCCGAGCACATCGCCCGGCATCAGGTCGGGCGTGAACTGGATGCGCCCGAACTGCAGGCCGAGGCTGGCCGCGAAACATTGCGCGAGCAGGGTCTTGGCCGTGCCCGGCACGCCTTCGAGCAGCACATGGCCGCCGACGAGCAGGCTGGTCAGCACCAGCTCGATCATCTCGTCCTGACCGACGACCGCCTTGCGGATCTCGGCCTTGATGCCCTCAGCGAGGGATCGAACGTCCTGGAGATTCATCGGTAATGCTCTGCTTCCAAAGATGAAGATCGCGGACTAGCGGCGCCAGCAGGGCTGGATCGGCCTTGGGGTCGGCCGCGAGGTCCTTGATGCGGTAGAAGGTGACGCTGACATCGATCGGCATGCCGCGCAGCTGGCCGATCCGGCGTAGGCGGTCGACCGTCTCGCCCTCGTCGAGGCCGGGCGGCGTGTGAAGACGGGCGGCGGCATCGCGAATGATCGCCTGGGCATAGCGGCCCGCGATGATCCGGCGGTGGCCGCCGAAGGTGATGAGGCGGGCGGCATTGCGGACCAGGCCGAGCTTGCCGGCCTCGAGCGGCGGCGCCAGCTTCTCGGGCGCGCCGAAGCGCGGCATCGTCGCCCAGAGCAACAGGGCCAGCGCCAGCACCGCCTGGAGCGTCGCCAGGCTGAAGGGGAAGCGGAAGAGCAGCGGCAACGGCTCGCTCGGCGCCTCGGCGGCGAAGCCATGCTGCGTCTCGTCGAACACGATGCCGCCGCCGGCGCCGCGCAGCGCGTTGATGAGCGCCAGCCCGAACAGCCCATTGTCGCCGCGGCCGATGCCGTGATTGGCGAGGATATCGGGATCGGACAGCACTATCAGGACGCGGCCCTTGTCGCGCAGTTCGCCGACCAGGATGCCGTCGCCGTCGGCGACGATCGGCCGGAGCTTGGCGGATTGGATGAGCTGCACCGGGCCGTTGATGCTGGGCGTGACATTGAGATCGTTCCGATCCCAGTCATCGACCGCGTCGCGCCGAATCACCTTGCCACCAGTGAGCGCGTTTTCGAGCGTGATCTGCGGCTCCGCGATCGCCTTCAGCGCGGCCTTGCCGATCCAGGCCGGCTTCCGCTCGCTCGGCTCACCCCGCCATTTCGGCAGCACGAGCAGGACCGCGCGCGCCCTCAGCAGCTGCTGAAGCGGCAGCTTGGCATCGAAGGACAGGCGGGGCTCGGCGATGATAAGCACGCTGTTCTTGGTCATCTTGCCGGTCGAGTTGAACCGGCTCTGCACGACGGTGGCGCCCAGCCCGCGCAGCATCTCGGCGAAACCGGCATAGCCCAGCGCCGAATGCGAGAAGCTCGACGGGCCGGTACCGTCCGTGCCCGGCTCGCGCCCCTGGCCGGACATGAGATAGAGCGAGGCCGCGAATAGCACGGCCGCCCCCGCGATCACGGCCGCGAACAGGCGCGGCGACAGGAAGACCCGCTCGCTCATGCCGCGCGATCGGCGTTGAAGGAGCCGGTCAGCTCGATGAATTTTTGCCGGCAGGTCTCGTAATCGGCCTGGCGCGCCGGATAGTCGCCGAAATAGGTCGCCTCGACCCGGCCGATGATCTCGGCCAGCGCGGTGCGGCCGACATCGGTGAGGCGCGCGCGCCGCAGAATCTCGCGGCTGGTCAGCGAATCGGCGAAATGCTCGTCGAGCCGCCGGCGGATATCGGCGAGACATTGCAGCAGCAGCGTGTGCATCGCCTCGACGAAATGGCCGCGCTCCGCGAGCTCGTCGGCGGTCGCCACGGCTTCGTTCTGCGCGGCGATGGTGCCGGAGGGATCGTCCGGTGCTGCCATCCACGCCGCTTCCTTCTGCGGACGCCGCGGCAGGCGCAGTTGCTTGAGATAGGGAATGGCGAGCCAGGCAAGCACCGCCAGGCCGCCGATCAGGACGGCCGTGCCCAGCCATTCCGGCAGATGCAGATGCCAGATGGCCGGCTCCGGCTCAGCCGGAAGATCGGTCTGAAGATCGAGGCGGCGGATCGCATCGCCGGCCGCCTGCCGTACCTGGTCGGGCAATTCGTCAGCCCAAAGGGGACCGGTGACGGAAGCTGCGACGGCACCTGTCAGAACGCGCAGCAATCTCCGCACCGGCCAACCTTCACGAAACTTCGTTCGCTCTCATTCTACCGGAGTTCGCGGTTTTTGTAAGAGCGCCTCAATCGTCGAAGGTGCTGTAGACCATGTTGGAGAGTGAGGTCGAGTAATGTTCGCGCTGGCCCGGCGCCTGGATCATCAGCACCGCGAACAGCCGCTCGCTCGGATCGATGAAGAAGCGCGTGCCGGCGGCGCCGCCCCAGAAATAATTGCCCTTGGAGCCGGCATGCCCGGCGAGGCCGGCGCTCATCCGCACGGCATAGCCGAGGCCGAAGCCGAAGCCCGGGCCGGTGAAGGCCTCGATGCCGGGGATCTCGCCCAGATGATCGGCGCTCATGAGCTCGATCGTCTTGCGGCTGAGATAGCGCTTGCCGTCCAGAATGCCGCCATTCAACGTCATCTGCAGGAAGCGCGCATAGTCGAGCGCGGTCGAGACCATGCCGCCGCCGCCCGATTCGAAGCGCGGCGCGCGCAGCACGCTGTGCAGCTCGACCTTGGCCCCGGTTTCCGGATCGGTCGGGAACGGCTCGGCGATGCGGTGATGATCGTAATCCGGCACATGGAAGCCGCTATCCTTCATGCCGAGCGGCGTGAACAGCCGCTCCTTGAGGAACTGGCCCAGCGTCCGGCCCGAGATCACCTCGACGAGGCGGCCCTGGACATCGACCGAGACGCTGTATTCCCAGCGCGTGCCGGGATGGGATTGGAGCGGGATCTTGGCAAGCTTCGCCACCATCTCCTCGTTGCTCTGGCCGCGATGGCCGTCGATCCGCTGTTCCTGATAGAGCTTGTGGATCAGCGTCTCGCCCATGAATCCATAAGTGAGGCCCGAGGTGTGGCGGAGCAGATCCTGGATCGTCATCGGCCGGCGCGGCTGGGCGAGCTGGAGCATGGGCTTGCGGGTGGTCGGATCCCTGACCTCGGTGCCGACCTGGAGCGAGGCGAATTCCGGGATGTATTTCGCGACCGGGTCGCTGAGCAGGAAATGCCCCTCCTCGAACAGCATCATCACCGCCGTCGAGACGATGGGCTTGGTCATGGAATAGATGCGGAAGATGCTGTCCTTGGCCATGGGCTCGGCCGCGGCCGGATCGCGCCGGCCGATCGCGTCGAAATGGGCGATCTTGCCGTTGCGGGCGATCAACAGGACGGCGCCGGGGATGTAGTCACGGGCGACATCGGCTTTGAGGATGCCGGAGATCCGGGCGAGACGCTCGGCCGAGAGGCCGACCTCCGCGGGATCGACGACCGGCAAGGTTGCGTCTGACATTTCACTGCTCCTTCAGGGCGCTTCGTTCGACATGATGACCGTGCCGCTGGCGGCGAACATGCCGCCGACGCCATGGCAGACCGAGATCCTGGCGCCCGGCACCTGGGCCGGGGCGATGCCGCGCATCTGGCGCACGCTCTCCTGGAGCGCATACATGCCGTACATGCCGGAATGCATGTAGCTCAAGCCGCCGCCGTTGGTGTTGAGCGGCAGCTTGCCACCCGGCGCCGTGTTGCGGTCCGAGATGAAGCGCCCGGCCTCGCCGCGCGGCACGAAGCCCAGATCCTCCAACCCGAAGATCGGCAGATGGGCGAAGGCGTCGTAGATCATCAGGTGATCGACATCTTCATGGGTGATGCCGGCCGATTTGAAGGCGTTGCCGCCGGCGACGCGGAAGGCGCGCGAGCTGGTGAAATCCGCCATCTGGCTCACCATCGGCGTCTCGACGCTCTCGCCGGTGCCGAGGATATAGACCGGCTTGGTCGGGAAATCCCTGGCCCGGTCGGCGCTGGTCAGGATGAGCGCGCCGCCGCCGTCGGTGACGAGGCAGCACAGCAATAGCCGGAACGGATAGGCGATCATGCGCGAGCCCAACACGTCATCGACGGTGACGGGCTCCTTGAAGGTGGCGCGCGGATTCTTGCCGGCCCATTCGCGCTGGATCACCGCGACCATGGCGAGCTGCTCCTCGGTCAGCCCGTAGGTCTTCATGTAGCGGAGCGCCGGGATGGTGAAGAGCGAGGGCGGCCCCATCGGGCCGAACGGCGCCTCGAACTGGCCGAACAGGCTCGAAGGCGGCGGCACCACGCGCGTGCGGCCGATGCCGGATTTGCCGCTTTCGCCATGGGTGATCAGCACGGTCTTGCACAGGCCGGACGCGATTGCCGCTGTCGCATGCCGGACATGGATCATGAAGGAGCAGCCGCCGACGGCGGTGCCGTCGACCCAATTGGGCGTGATGCCGAGATAGTGGGCGAGCGTCACCGGCGTCTCGCCGGCCGTGGCGATGCCGTCGATGTCGCTGGGCTTCAGCCCCGCATCCTTCATGGCGTTGAGCGCCGCATCGGCATGGAGCTGGATCTGCGACTGGTCGGGGATGACGCCCATCTTAGTCGTCTCGGCGGCGCCGACGATGGCGATGGTCTTTGGGGCGATGGTCTTGGAGGCGATGGCCATGGCGCTCACCCCTCGGCCGGATGGAAGATCGGCAGCGAGATCTCGTCGTCGAGCGGCTCGAACCCGACCTCGAGCGGCATGTCGAGCTGCAAGGCTTCCGGCGTCTGCGGACAGCCCGCGATATTGGTCATCATGCGCGGCCCCTCGGCCAGCTCGACCACGGCGATGGCGTAAGGCGGGGTGAAGCCCGGAACCGGCCGGTGATGGATGACGTAGCTGTAAAGCGTGGCCTTGCCGCTCGCCTCGTAGACGCTCACCTCGCGCGCGCCGCAATGCGGGCAGAAGGGCCGCGGCGGAAAATAGCTCCGCTCGCAGGAATCGCAGCGCTGCAGCAGCAGCTTGCCGGCCCGCGTGCCCTCCCAGAAATGCTTGGTCTCGGGCGTCGGCTCCGGCCGCGCGCGTTTTGGCTCCGCCATGGGTTTACCTCCCTCTCGTCGATCTTCTCGTTGTTATGGATTTCCTGTCGCCGGCTCGGGCATCGGCGCGACGCGTGAGCTTGGCACCGGCAGGTTCCACGATCAATGGTATGGTTCGCCGAACCGTTCGGATGGAGTCAACGAATCACATTTCCCAGCCCGGCTCGAACGGAAAGCGGGCGGCCCAGAGCTGGGCGAGGCGAGGATCGGCATCGACGCGGTGGACGATCGAGGCCAGCTTGGGGGCAGTCGCATAGAAGCGCCGGCGCCAGGGTCCGAAGCGGGAGATGACGGTGACGTAGAGATCCAGCACGGTCAGCCGGTCGCCCAGAACATAACGGCCCGGATCGATCTGTTCGTCCATCGCCCGCCAGGCGGCGGAGATGCGGTCGTGCACATGATCGACCGTGCGAGCATGGCCTTCGGGCGGCACGCCCAGGCGGCCGGGATCGGGCTTGATCCAATAGAGCGCATAGATCGCTGAGGAGACATAGAGCATCCAGCGCAGGAAACGGCCACGCTCGGGATCGGCCGGGGCGGGGGCCAGTCCGGATTCGGGATGGCTGTCGGCGAGCCAGATCAGGATGGCGGCGCTCTCGGTCATGATCTCGCCGCCGGGCAGCACCAGGGCCGGAACCTGCCGCATCGGATTGACCGGCGCCACGCGCTCGCGCGCCGCCTCTTCGACCCAGGTCGCGGCCTCGACCAGATCATAGCGAACGCCGAGCAGCGTCAGCGCCGCTTCAACCGCGACGGAACCTGAACCCGCAGCGCCATAGAGCGTGATCATGCTTCCTCCAGCCCTGCCCGCCGCCGCGCCAACCATAGCCGCTCCGCCGGAGCGGGGTCGAGGCGCCCTGGGGCAGCGGCATCTTTATATGGATCGTTTTAGTTCGCAGCTTCTCGGCGCGCGGGATCGTGCCTTACGGAACTCGCTCAAAGCCCTGCCGCTGGAAGTCCTCTATACAGGCCCTCTCCCGCGCCAACGACTGAGCCTTGTCCGTGCTTAAGATGGTGGGAAAGGGTCCACACTGGGTAATCTGGCCGGTGGCAGGATTTCTCAGACGGATAGGCTCCGTTTGGGTCAGATTTTGGCACGCGGTAAGAGTGATAAGAAACGCGAACGAAGCAATGCCAAGGTGCTTAAGCCGGTTCATTTTTCCTCCCACGCCGATGCGCGCATAGAGCTAGGCACGAGTGAGATCCCGATTGTCAACGGTCAACCTATGCGGGAGCGAACCAATCCCCGGCAGTTAAGTCCCGATCTCGCCGTCCGCATGCTGAGCGAATTGGACCCACGGTCCGGCCCGACACCGGTACGATGCACTGGAGGCCTCGTACAATCTCCGCGCTCCCGCTAGGGACCGCTGCTATGGTGCCGGCCGATTGCGGTCAGGCCGAGGTAACGGGATGAGCATCATGCAGCGCTTGCGCGGATGGATCGGCGGCGGTTTCGGCCGGCTGCGGCGGGCGCATCTGAGCGTCAGGCTGGTGCTCGGCGGCATCGTCGGCCTGCTGATCCTGTTCTTTCTGGTCTTCCTGATCGAATACCGGATCGACGACGATCCTAATCTGGCGCCCAACCCGTCTTTCGTGGTGGCGAACGGCAGCAACGCCGTGACCATGGCGTCGACGCTCATGGATCTCGAGATCAACCATACCGGCTGGGCGCCCAACCGGCTCTGGTACCATCCGATCGCCTACAGCGCGAATATGAAGAACTACCAGCGCGGCATCCAATATGCGGTCGCCCGCTGGGCGGTCGAGATGGCCGACGTGCTGGGTCGCGAGCGCGGCTCGGGCGAAGCCGACAGCGATCTCGGCAATGCCGCCGGCCTGTTCAAATACGATCCCAGCGCCTGGATCTTCCCGAGCGCCGTCACTCAATATCAAAAGGGCATCCAGAGCCTGAACTCGTACAATCGCCGGCTCGGCGCCGGCCAGGCGAAATACGACAAGATCGCGAGCAACCTCGCGGTCTTCCTCGACCGCATCAGCAAGGATCTGGGCAGCCAGTCGGCATCGCTGGAGCTGACCGTGCTCTCGCCCGAGGATTATTCGCCCGAGGAGAAGCAGCGCCTCAACGACAGCGAGCGGGCGGCGCTCAGCTCCAATGGCGGCTATTTCGACAGCCGGGCCACCGCCGCCTTTTACGCGACCAAGGGCAGGCTCTATGCCTACTACCTGCTGCTCAAGGCGATCGGCGAGGATTACCACGACGCGATCGCCACGAAGAACGCGACCGAGCATTGGGACAATATGCTCGTATCGCTGCGGTCGGGCGCCAGCTTCTCGAAATTCTTCATCGCGAACGGGCAGGCCGGCGATTATTTCATCCCGTCCGACCTGTCGACCCAGGGCTTCCACCTGCTGCGCGCCGACAAGCAGCTGCAGGAGCTGGCCGACATCATGAACAAATAGATCACGGATCGCGCGCGAATCTCTCAGCGATATCCGGTTTCAGCTTCAGTGCCGCGGCGAGATCGGCCGCCGCCGCGTCCTTGTCGCCCTTGCGTTCCTTAGCCCGGCTGCGGCCGTAGAGCGAGGCGGGGTTGTCCGGGCGGCGTGCCAGCGCTGCATCGTAATCGGCGATGGCCAGATCGAGCTGCCCGGACTGAAGCCGGACGAAAGCGCGCGTATCGATCGCCGCAGCATCTTGCGGCTCCAGCCGGAGCGCTTCCGCGCAATCATCTGCGGCTTTGTCCAACGCGCCGCCCACGGCCTTCACCAGGCAGCGCTCGTTCCAAGCACTGGCCATCTTTGGATCGAGGAGGATCGCCCGATCCAGATCGGCGATGGCGCGGTCATCCGCGCCGATCATGTGCAGGGCAAACCCACGCCGACGAACGCTGTCCGCGTTGCGGGGAGCGAGCTCGACCCCTCTCGTATAGTCGACCACGGCCTGCTGCCAATCGCCGAGCTTGGCGTCGGAAAGGCCACGCGCGATGTAAAGCCTGGCGTATTTTGGGTTGATCGCGATGGCTTGGCCGAGATCGCGCACCGCATCGGCATACGCGCCCTTCATGATCTGAGTTGAGCCGCGGGTCCAATAAGCGCTCCACGATCTGGGATCGAGCTTGATCGCCTGGTCTTCGTCGGCAAGCGCGAGCTCATATTCACCTTTATGCTCGTGGGCATAGCCGCGATTGATGAAGGCCCAGACCCGCGTCTGCGGCAGCTCGTTCGTGGAAGCGAGCAGCGCCTCGCAGGACTTGAACAGCCGCGCCAGCAACAGCTCGGGCGCGATCCCGTCTTTATCCCGTGTGCTGCAATCGGCAACGCGTTGCTCGTTCTCGCGCTGACGATCGATATCGCGCTGATCGAGCGGTGTGGCATAGAGCTTCCGTTCGCCATAAGCGATGTAAAGATGCAGTCGCCGGAGCTGGCGCATGCCGAGGATCATGCCAATGCCGTCCGGCATGTTGCCCGACATGATCCCGATCGGAGTATTGCGAAAGGTGATGCCCGCGAATTCCAAGGTCTCTATGCGCGCTTCTTCATCGCCGCGTGGAGCATTCCCGTCGGCGTCTCGGCGCGCGCCGAGCAGCCAAGCGGCGGCCCTTTTCGATAGAACGCTGTTGATCGAGCCGGTATCGATCATGGCCCGGATGAAGTTACCGTTGACCTTGACGTCGACGAAGATATGCTTGTCCCAAGTTACCGTCATCGGTTCGACGTTATAGGTATCGGACCAATATACGACCTTTCCGTCGCAGTGACCCTGCGAAAATAGTGAGACTTTCATCTGACCGAAGTCGATGTCGAGATCGTAATTACTGAGAAAATCGGCACCAAAAAGACCACCGAACTCGTAGTCGGACGCCGTGTTGTTGTAGACGAGAAATTCCGGAGAGCTTGCCCGCAACTTTCCGAGCTGAACCAGCTTCGGCGTCACCAACCTGTTCGAAACGTTGTTGCGTAAGTCGGTCGAGACCACCCTTGTTGTCGTCTCGCGCAAATTCAGCTCGGAAACGACATGCTCTCCCAGCAAGCTCATGAAAGCACCGGTATCGAGCAACAGGCTGGTGTCGAGCTTGTCGTCGATCCGCACCGGCACTTGGACGGTTCCGCTCGGATCATTGTAGGCCGGGAAGGACGCGACCTGCTGGAGCTGGCAATTCTGCGCCCGGGCTGAACCGAGCGCGGCGAGGAGGGCAAGGCAGCTCATGGCCAACGGACGAAGAAGGTGCATCACGAGCCTGCGATAATCGATCCGGACCAACTCACCCTAGGATAGCGGCAAGAGCTGCGCAATATGTCCCAAGCGGAAATGCGCCATTAACCGAATCAACGTTCTTTTTCATCATCATATCCGTCGTTACGCCGCTCCGGCGGTCTTTGCGATGAGAGATCGGTATGATGATGGGCCATGGCACGCTGCGGAATCTGCGGACGGCGCTGCTGACGACGACGGTTCTGTGCGTGCTCGGGCGAACGGCGCAGGCGCAGACCTTCTCGAACTTTCCCCTGCCGACGCTGCCGAGCGGCCGCGCCATCCTGCCGAGCGATGCGCCGAACAGCCTCGTGACCGGGCCGGACGGTAATTTGTGGTTCGTCGACTCGGTCAATTTCGTCATCGTGCGCGTGACGATCGCGGGCGACGTCGCCAGCTTCGGTCCGACCACCGGCCAGCCGCTCGAGATCGTGGCCGGGTCGGACGGCGCTCTGTGGTTCACCGAGAATCTGTCCGGCGAGATCGGCCGCATCACCACCGGCGGCGTCATCAGCGAGTTCGCCTTTTCCGGCTCGGATAAAAACGTATCCAACCCGAACAACCCGTTCCCCACGGGCATTACGCTCGGGCCGGACAACAACATCTGGTTCGGCTCGGTCGTGGGCGGCTCGGTGCTCAACCTCAACCGCCTGACGCCGAACGGAACCCAGCAGCCGGCGATCCAGTCCTTCCCCCTGTCGCTCAGCGGCCCGGTGGGCGAACTGACGGTGGGGCCGGACAATAATCTGTGGTTCACCGAAACCGGAACCCAGAACGTCGGCATCGCGTCGACGGCCGGCGCTCTCCTGAACCAAATCTCCACGCCGTCGGGCGCCGTCGAGGACCTGGCCCGAGGCCCTGACGGCGGCGTGTGGTACACGACCGATGTCACGGTCGGGAACAACGCGTCGCCGACAAGCAAGGTCGGCCGCATCGCCGTCAATGGAACCGTTCAGGAATTCGCGACCCCGACCGCCAACGCCGGACCGCAGGCGATCACGGCGGGACCGGATGGCGGCCTGTGGTTCAGCGAGGTGAATCTCAATCAGCTCGGCCGGGCCGCGGTCAGCGGGACCATCCAGGAAGCGGCGATCCCGACGAGCAACACGACGGCGCATTCGATCACGATCGGGCCGGACAACGCACTGTGGTTCACCGCGAACGGCAGCGTCGGCCGGCTGTCGGTGCCGGCATCGCCGATCGCACCGCCGCCGCCGCCCGTGGTTCCGCCCCCACCACCGCCGCCGCCGACCAATTCGCCGCCGCCACCGCCACCGCCCACCGGCCCGGTGGCCGCGGCTGGGCCGCTGGTTTCGGCCGTGCTGCCGACGTCCCGGTCGGTTCAGGTCGGCACGACGGCGACCGCCTTTGCGACGATCCTCAATATCAGCCCGAATCCGGCCTTTTCCTGCAGTATCGCCGCTTCGACGACGCTGCCTGTGACCTTTGGCTATCAGACGACCGATCCCGCAAACAACCAGATTTCCGGCACGGTCAATACGCCCACCACGATCGCCGGCACGAGCGGCAACCAGCCGGGTTCTCAGAGCTTCATCCTGTTCGTGACGCCGACGGCCGCGTTCGCCCCGACCGAGATACCCTTGACCTTCACCTGCGGGAACACCAACGCCGCGACCAGCCTTGTCGGCATCAATACCCTTCTGCTGTCGGGCTCCTCGACGCCGGTGCCTGACGTCATCGCGCTCGGTGAGACCGGGACGGGAGACGGGATCGCGCATATCCCGGGAGCGACCGGTACCGGCGCCTTCGTCGTCGCCACCACGAATCTGGGCTCGACCGGATCGATCACGGTGACCGCAGATACCGGAGGCGTGACGATTCCCGCCGTTCTCAGCGTCTGCGAGACCGATCCGGCGACCAGCCAATGCCTTGCGAGCCCATCACCGAGCGTGTCGACCACCATCGCCGGCAGCGCTCAGCCCACCTTCGCGGTTTTCATCCAGGGCCAAAGCGACATCCCGCTGTCGCCCGCGGCGAATCGCGTCTTCCTGCGTTTCACCGATGGATCAGGCAATGTCCGCGGATCGACCAGTGTCGCGGTGGAAACCGATAACTGAGGAGGCGCCTATTTGCCGGCCGGCTCCGCGCTGCCGGCATCGGCGGCGCGGCGGGCATCCTCGATCCGAGCGCGGCAGAGGAAATCATTGTCGCGCCGGGCCGCGATGAGCGCCTGGGTCAGGAGGGCGCGCTGCCGATCCGCGGTCTCGCTCGGCGGCGCCGGATTCGCCGGCGGCGGCGGCAAATCGAGGGAACGGGCCTGCGGCTGGCCGCTGGCGAATTGCCGATCGGTCGCTGTCACGGTGTTGGGCCCGTCGGTGCCGGGCGCGTAGAGATTGGGCTCGACGCCCAGGCTCTGCGCCGTCGCGAACACGTCGGCCTCGCAGCTCGAGATGAAATTCCCACTCGCGGCCGAGGCCGGCGGCGCCCACGCCACGCTGAGCGCTATCAGGGAAAGACCAATCGTCTTTGTCATTCTGGCCTCCGTGGGCCGGTGGGAGAAGGTTGCCGTCTGTCCGGCCATCCGCCACATTGACCATATAGGCCGCGCCTTGCGCGGGATGATCGGAAGGTCGGTTCCATGCAATTCGATTTCAAGGGCAGAAAGGTTACCGTCGCCGGCGGCAGCCGGGGCATCGGGCGCGCCATCGCGCTAGGTTTCGCCAAGGAAGGCGCGGACGTTTCGATCTGCGCTCGTGGCGCCGACACACTGGCGACGACCCGGTCGGAGCTCGCGAGCTTCGGCGGCAACGTCCATGCGGCCTCCTGCGATCTGGGCGACGGCCCCTCGGTCGTCCGCTACATCGGTGAGGCGGCGGAAGCGCTCGGCGGCATCGACGTGCTGGTCAACAACGCCTCGGGCTTCGGTCTTGCCGACGACGAGGCGGGCTGGGCCGCCGGCTTCAATGTCGACATCATGGCGGCGGTTCGCGCCTCGCGCACGGCCATGCCGTTTCTGGAGAAATCGGGCGCCGGCGCTTCGATCGTCAATATCTCCTCGATCTCCGGCCTCAGGCCGGCCGCGCGGTCGGTCCCCTACGGCGCGGTGAAGGCAGCGCTCAATCATTATACGACCAGCCTGGCTGCGACGGTCGCGCGCAAGGGCATCCGGGTGAATTGCGTGACGCCGGGTTCGATCGAGTTCCCCGGCGGCACCTGGGAGCAGCGCAAGAACGAGACCCCGGATTTCTACAATTCCGTCCTGAAGGGCATTCCGTTCGGCCGCATGGGCCATCCCGAGGAGATCGCCAGCGTCGTCCTGTTCCTGGCCTCGCCGATGGCCAGTTGGGTCACCGGCCAGATCCTGAGCGTCGATGGCGGGCAGCTCCTCAATGCCTGAACCCCTGGAAGGCGGCATCATGCCCGACGACATGCCCGGACCGACCTCGCGCATCTACTTCTCTCAGCGCCTGCGGCTCCATTATGTCGATTGGGGCAATCCGACGGCGCCGCCATTGCTGCTGGTCCATGGCGGCCAGGATCATTGCCGCAATTGGGATTGGGTCGCGGCCGAGCTGCGCCGCGACTGGCACGTCATCGCGCCCGACCTCAGGGGCCACGGCAACAGCGAATGGTCGCAGGACGGCGCCTATGGCATGGCCAATTACGTCTACGATCTGGCCCAGCTGATCCATCAGCAGGAGCTGGCGCCGGTGACGATCGTCGCCCATTCGCTCGGCGGCAATATCGCGCTGCGCTATACCGGCCTCTACCCGGACCAGGTGCACAAGCTGGTCGCGATCGAGGGGTTGGGCCCGTCGCCGAAGCTGTTGTCCGAACGGACCGCCAAGCCCGTCGACGAGCGCATGCGCAAATGGATCGAGCTCACACGCGGCCTCGCCGGCCGCATGCCGCGCCGCTACGCCTCGATCGAGGAGGCGTTCAAGCGCATGCAGGACGAGAACAAGCATCTGTCGCCGGAGCGTGCCCGCCACCTGACCTTGCACGGCGTCAACCAGAACGAGGACGGCACCTATAGCTGGAAGTTCGACAATTACGTCCGGGTCTGGCCGCCGGTCGATCTCGGGCCGGGCGAGCTCGAATATCTCTGGCAGCGCATCACCTGTCCGACGCTGCTGGTCTATGGCAAGGAAAGCTGGGCGTCCAACCCCGAGACCGATGGCCGGGCGCAGCATTTCCAGAATGCGCGCACGGTCACCTTCGAGGGCGCCGGCCATTGGGTGCATCACGACAAGCTCGACCCGTTCCTGGCACTGATGCGGGAGTTTCTTTAGGCCTGGACATCCCGCCGCGTAGATTGAGGGCCGCTAACGCCTCGGTCGCGGTGAAGCGCACTTGATTTCCGGTCGGGCTTGACCAAATCCTGTTCAACGGATGATGATCATCATCCTTGTGGGCGCCGAATTCGGGCCCGTCACCGTCTGCTCGCTCGCTGGAGGAGGAGGCCAGATTACGATGAATCGACTCTCTTTGTTCAATTCTCCCTTACTGCTCGGCTTCGATCATTTCGAGCGTGCGCTCGATCGCGTCTCGAAAAGCTCGGCCGATGGCTACCCGCCTTACAATATCGAGCAGCTCGACGAAAACCGGTTGCGGATCACGCTGGCCGTGGCCGGCTTCACCATGGATGACCTCTCTGTCCAGATCGAGGACAACCAGCTCGTCATACGCGGCAAGCAGGTCGACGATCGGGAGCGCATCTATCTGCATCGCGGCATCGCCGCGCGCCAGTTCCAGCGTTCTTTCGTGCTCGCGGAGGGCATCGAGGTGCTGGGCGCCGGCCTCGATAACGGCCTGCTTCACATTGATGTGATCCGGCCCGTGGTCGAGCCCAAGATACGCAAGGTCGAGATCCGGACGGAACCGGGCGCCCGGCCGAAGAATTCGATCGATATCGGCTGATGACCGCCCTGAGGTGAATTGTTTAGGACCGGCGAGCGTTGCCATGATGGGCAGCGCGGCGCGTCACGCGATGGACGCCGGCCCGGAAAGGTGAAGATCATGAACAGCAGCACGACGAACTTTCGACAGATCTCGACAACCGACTTGGCGACGCTGGGCGTTCAGGACCTGGCCTTCGTCAAGGAAGTTCATGTCGACGATGAGATCGCCTATGCCATCCATGCCGCCGACGGCACGCAGATGGCGCTGATGACGGACCGGGACATCGCATTCGCCGCGATCCGCCAGAACGGCATGGAGCCGGTCAGCGTTCACTGACGGAAGGGGCTCTTCCGAACGCAAAGGGGCGTGCCCGCGCACGCCCCTTTTGCAGAAATCGATCGAGGCTCAAGCCGCGTTGGAGGCCTGATCCTCTGTCAGCAGGGCATAAAGCGCATCGGTGCTCTCCGTCCCCCTGAGCTTGCCGCACACCGCCCGGTCTCGCAGTAGCCGCGAGACCCGGGCGAGCGCCTTGAGATGTTCGGTGCCGGCGCCTTCCGGCGCCAGCAGCAGGAAGATCAGGTCCACCGGCTGATCGTCGATCGCCTCGAAATCGATCGGCTTTTCCAGGCGTGCGAACACACCCGTCATCCGCTCGATCCCGGCCAGCTTGCCGTGCGGGATGGCGATGCCGTTGCCGACGCCGGTCGTCCCGAGCCGCTCGCGTTCCGCCAGAACGTCGTAGATCTGCCGTTCCGGCTGGCCGGTGATCGTGGCTGCTTTCTTGGCCAGTTCCTGCAATGCCTGCTTTTTGCCCGACACGCGGAAATTGGCGATCACGCTCTCCGGCGTGATCAGGTCGGTGATTTCCATGGTTAATCCAGAATTGGTCCTATGCCTGCCCCGAAGGACCCTGTCTCGGGTCGATCCAGCCGATATGCCCATCCTTGCGTCGATAGACGACATTGAGCCCGCCATGGGCGGAGTTCTTGAACATCAATGTCGGCTTGTCGGCTAGGTCCATTCTCATGACAGCCTCTCCGACCGTCAGTGTCGGAATCTCCGTCGTCATCTCGGCGATCACCATCGGCTGACCGCCATCGGGGTCGATCCCAGGCTCCTCATCTTCCTCGGTTTCGGGCGCTAATATAGCATACTGCGCCTGCAGCGCCTCCTGGAACTTGTGCTCCAGCCCGTTATGATGGTCCCTGAGCCGCCGCTTGTAGCGGCGCATGCGTTTGGCGATACGCTCGGCCGCCTTGTCGGACGCCTGGTACGGATCGGCATCCTTCTCGCTGGCCTGCATCATGATGCCGCGACCGATATGCACCGACAGATCGCAGCAATAGAGGTGGCCGCCCTCGCGCGACAGCACGGCATGGGCCTCGATGCCGCTGCCGAAATATTTGCCCACGAGACTGGTCACATTCGTCTCGATGTGTTGGCTCAGCGCATTGCCGACATCCATTTGCTTGCCCGTGACGCTGAAATGTATCGCCATATCGACCTCCACTCTTTGCCAGGCCCGACGACCATACGCTCACATCCCTAACGACTTCTCGCGTCGACGCAACACCGAGGATGGAATCCTCATCGCTTCGCGATATTTCGCCACCGTGCGGCGGGCGATGTCGATGCCGACTTCACGCAGCAGTTCGACGAGCCTGTCATCGGACAACACCTGAGCGGCGGCTTCGGCATCGATCAAGCCTTTGATTTTGAACTTTACCGCCTCCGCCGAATGCGCCTCGGCCCCGTTTGCCGCGGGGATTGCCGAGGTGAAAAAATATTTCAACTCGAATAGGCCCCGGGGAGTCGCGATATATTTGTTGGTCGTCACCCGGCTGACCGTACTCTCGTGCATGCCGATCGCCTCGGCGATGTCGCGCAGGATGAGCGGCCGGAGAAATCCGACGCCGTGGGTGAAGAAGGCTTCCTGCTGGCGCACGATCTCGGTCGCGACCTTGAGGATCGTGCCGGCGCGCTGATGCAGCGACTTGACCAGCCAGTTCGCCGACTGAAAGCGTTCGCTCAGATAATCGCGATCGAGCTTGCCGCCGACATTACGGTTGATCTTGGCGTAATAGTGGGTGTTGACGAGCACACGCGGCAGCGTGTCGTTGTTGAGCTCGATCAGCCAGCCGCCGCCCGGCTGCGCCCGCATCATGATGTCGGGCACCACGGGCTGGGCCGCCGTGCCGTCGAAGGCGAGGCCGGGTTTGGGATTGAGCGCCTTGATCTCGGCGACCATCTGGGCGAGGTCTTCGGAATCGCAACTGCACAGGCGCAGCAGCGGACCGATCTCGCGCGCCGCCAGCAGCGGCAGATTGTTGAGCAGCGTCTGCATGCAGGGGTCGAGCCGGTTCTTCTCGCGCAGCTGGATCGCCAGGCATTCGCTGAGATTGCGCGCGAAGATCCCGGACGGATCGAAGCGCTGCAATCGCGCCAGAACGCTTTCCGCTCGCTCGATGGTGCAGCCGAGCGTCCGGGCGATATCGGCGAGGTCGGTGGTGAGATAACCGGCATCGTCGACCACATCGATCATGAACAGGCCGATGATCCGGTCGCCCGGCTCTTCGATATCGCAATTGAGCTGCCCGACCAGGTGCTCGCGCAGCGTGACATTGTCGCTCAGCGTCTCTTCCAGGCTGGGCAGATCATCGCCGCCGCCGAGCTGGGAATTGCGCGTCTTCCAGGCCTCGGCATCGCCGGCATAATCGAGCGTGCCCTGGCCATCGGCGCCGCTCGCCGCTTGCCACATCTCCTTGTCTTCGCTCTCGAAGCTGGATGCGCCGTCGAGCGAGGCCGTCGTCTCCACCGGTGCGGCCGGCGCCTCGGCCGGATCGACGCCATTGCCGTCGAACGCCGGCTCGGGCACGCTCTCGTCGCGCTCGAGCAAGGGGTTCTGCTCGATCTCCTGTTCGACGTAATCCATCAGTTCGAGATTCGACAGCTGCAGCAGCTTGATCGCCTGCTGCAGCTGGGGGGTCATCACCAGCGATTGGGTTTGGCGGAGATCTAGCCTCTGGCTTAGAGCCATCAGACAACCTACAGGCTGAAACGTTCACCCAGATAGACGCGGCGCACATCCACGTCGGACGCGACCTCGCCTGGCGTTCCGTCCTTTATAACCCGGCCATCGTGAAGGACATATGCACGGTCCACGATCGCAAGTGTATCTCGAACGTTATGGTCGGTTATGAGCACGCCGATGCCGCGATTCTTCAGATGGCGGACCAGTTCGCGAATATCGTTGACGGCGATGGGGTCGATGCCGGCCAGCGGCTCGTCGAGCAGCATGAAATGCGGCTGGGTGGCGAGTGCGCGCGCGATCTCGACACGGCGACGCTCGCCGCCGCTCAAGGCGAGCGCGGGCGCGCGCCGGAGATGGCTGATCGAGAACTCGGCTAGGAGCTCGTCGAGCATGGTCTCGCGCGTTTCCTGGACCGGCTCGACCACCTCGAGCACGGCGCGGATGTTGGCTTCGACGCTGAGCCCGCGGAAGATCGAGGCTTCCTGCGGCAGGTAGCCGATGCCGAGCCGGGCGCGGCGATACATGGGCAGGCTGGTGATGTCGTGCCCGTCGAGCGTGATCGAGCCGACATCGGCGCTGATCAGGCCGGTGATGATGTAGAAGCAGGTGGTCTTGCCGGCGCCGTTCGGCCCGAGCAGCCCCACCACCTCGCCGCGCTTCACATTGATCGACACGTCGCGCAGCACCGGACGCTTCTGGAAGCTCTTGCCCAGATTGCTGGCGATCAGGCCGGGACGGGACGCCACCAGGCGCGGACGGCCATCAGTGGTGGCGGAGTCGGCTTCCTGCTGTCGGGGATCGGAAGTTTGCGTGGTCATCGCAGCACCAGTCTAACGCGCTTTGTCATCTTATGGCTGAGCTTTTTGCGGCGCCGATGGGGTATCGGCCGGTTTGGCGTTGCCCTGCTCCGCGCGTTTCTTGGGTACGATATAACCTTGGACGCGGCCATGCGTCGGATCCTGGCCCGAAGGCGGGCGCGCCAACAGGCGGCTCAGCCCCTTGTCGGTATCGACCACGCCATATTCGCCGACCAGCGTGTTGTCGCCTCGGGTGAGCGTGACATGGCCGGCAAGGGTGGCGATGCCGGTGTCGACATTGTAGACGCCCTTGTCGCCGGTGCCGATCTGGCCGGGTGCGGTGACCACGACATGGCCCTGGCCATCGACGCGGCTGATACGCTGGGCCTCGCCCGGCGCCTGGGCCACCTGGGCCACGAGGATATCGCCGCGCATGCGGCGCTCGCCATGGGGCGTGGTCCGGATGGCGAGGCCGTCTCCGCGCGCCACCGCGACCTGCTTGTCGTCATACCATTCGAGACTGTCGCGCGCGGTGACGACATCGTTCGGCGTCGTCAGCTTGAGCCCCTGGCCGGTCATCACCACCGTCTTGGTATCGAGATCGTAGATGCCGTGATCGCCGACGACGGACTGGGTCGGCGTCGTCACCCGGACATGGCCCTCAGCGACATAGCGCCAGGGCTCGGTCTGGCTGGAGTTCGGAATGTCGCGGTAATAGACGCTGAGCGTATCGGCATAGACCGTCCGATCGCCGCGCTTGGCGATGGCGTTGCCGCGCGCGACATAGGCCTTGTCCGTCTGGTGATATTCGAGGCTCTCGTCGGCCGTGATGTCGATCGGCCCCTGGCCGGCGCTGAGGCCGCCGACGGCCCCCGTTGCCGGGGCTTGGCCGGCGGCCGGCTGACCCGGTGCGGATGGGGCCGGCGCCGATTGGGCGGGCGCCGGCTGGGCGGGTGCGGGCTGTACCGCCGAAGGTTTCGGCGCGGGCTTGTCGGCGGCGAGCGCCGCAGGGCCGAGCGCGGCAGACAGCAGCACGCCGAAAGGCAGGAAACGCCGGAATGTCGCGATCATGCTACTTGCCGCTGCCCGACTTGGCATTGCCGCTGGTGGGCTTGGCATTGCTGCCGGCGGGCTTGGCCGCGGCCGGCGGCTTGGCGGTGTCGCCGGCCGGGTTGGTAGCATTGCTGCCATCGGCCTCGCCGCTATGGGCTGGATCGCCATGTGTGCTGTTGAGCAGGAGATGGCTCTTGCCGGTGAAGACGACCGTGTCGCCGCGCTGCAGGATGCGGAACCCGTCGCCGACGATCGTGCCGGACGGGCCGTCGCCGGTGATCGGCTCGTGGCCCTCGGCCGTGCCCGAATCCAGATCGACGCGCGCCGATGTCGTCCGGAACACGTAGCCGTTCTTGTGGAACATGGTGACATGGCCGAATAGATCGAGGAAATGCGTTTCCGGCTGGTAGATGCCGGTATCGCCCGTGACCACCATCCAATTGCCTTCCTTAGTCAGAAGGTCCGCCTTGGGGCCTTCGAGCGCCACCAGATCATCGCCATTGCCGCTGCCGATGCCATTCTGCCGCGCGCTGTCGGCGGTCACGGTATAGGGCCTGTGCTCTTTGTCGACGCCGTTATAGCGGGGATTGATCATCCGCAGATCGCGGATCTGCGCGCTGTCGAGCTTAGGGAACAGAGTTCTGAGCCGCGCCACGCTGGTCGAGAGATACGGCCAGGCGGCGAGAATCAGGATCAGAAAGCCCGCGGCGCTGGGCAGCAGGAACTTGGCCCAGCCGACAAGGCGGCTGTAGCGTTGCGTGCGACCGCGCTCGAGCGTGAGGAGCCGCTGCGCACCCAGCCTTTCCGCAGAATCGCGGTAGCCGATCTGATCGCCGGGAGCAGAAGATGGACGTCCGGTCAAGACTGGGGCATATCCCTTTTTTGCCGTGCGATATGGCAGTACGCCAGGATGGGCTCGGCGGCAACCCCCGAGCCGCGGGTTCGGCCGTTTCTCTGTCGTAAATCTGCCATGTCGTTCGGATATATGGGCCTGGGGCTAAGGCAGATCAACGCGTTCCGGCGTTCACGGGATTTCGTGCTATTGTGATGCCATGACGACGACCCAATCGGATTCGAACCAGCCGGTTTCGAGCTCGCCGCTCCGCAGCCTATCCGCCCGGCTCCTGGTGCTCACGATCTTTTTCGTGATGCTGAGCGAGCTGTTGATCTTCGTGCCGTCCGTAGCCCAGTTCCGCATGAGCTATCTGGAGGACAAGCTCGCCGGCGCCGCCCTCGCCCTGCTGGCGCTCGAGGCCGCACCGGACAATATGGTGAGCCAGGATCTGGCCGACGAGCTGCTGCAGAATGTCGGCGCCTACAGCGTCATGCCGATGGTGAAGGGCCATACCTCGCCCAAGCTCGAAGGCGTGCTGCGGCTGCGGCTGCCCCCGGCCGTCGAAGTCAAGTTCGATCTGCGCAACACGAGCACCTGGGAAATGTTCCGCGACGCCTTCGCCGCCTGCCTGCGCACCGACGACCGCGTGCTCGCGGTCAACGGTGTGGCATCGCACGAGCCCGGCCTGCCGCTGCAGATCACGCTGGGTGAGCGGCCGATGCGCGAGGCGATGCTGCGTTTCGGCAGCCGCATCCTGGAAACCTCGCTCATCATCTCGCTGATCACGGCGACGCTGGTCTATTTCAGCCTGCAATGGCTGCTGGTCCGCCCGATGCAGCGGCTGACCGCGAGCATGGTCGCCTTCCGCCGGGACCCGGAGGATGCCAGCCTGACGATCGTGCCGAGCCGGCGCGAGGACGAGCTCGGGACGGCCGAGCGCGAGCTCGCCCGCCTGCAGGAGACGGTGCGGCAGGCGCTGCTGCAGCGCGCGCGGCTGGCGGCACTCGGCACCGCCATGACCAAGATCAATCACGATCTGAAGAACATCCTGTCGACGGCGCGGCTGGTTTCGGACCGCCTCGCTGAAAACCCGCTGCCGGAGGTGCGCCGTGCCGCCGCCTCGGTGCTGAGCGCGCTCGACCGGGCGGTCAAGCTGTGCGCCGGCACGCTCGCCTTCACGCGCGAAGGGGCGCCGCCCTTGATCCTGACGCGGTTTTCGCTGGGACCGCTGATCGCCGAGGCGGCCGCCGCCCTGCCGCATGTCCCCGAGGATTTCCAGCTGGAAAACATGGCGCACGACGCCACCGTCGAGGCCGATCGCGACCAGCTCTTCCGCGCCCTGCTCAATCTCACCCGCAACGCGATCGAGGCCGGCACCACCCACCTGCGCTTCGAGGCGATACCGCTGGAGACGGGCGGCGTGGCGCTCGAGGTCGCCGACAACGGCCATGGCCTGCCGCCCCGCGCGCGGGATAACCTGTTCCAGCCCTTCGCCGGCTCGGCCCGCCCCGGCGGCACCGGTCTCGGCCTCGCCATCTGCCGCGAGATCGCGCGCGCCCATGGCGGCACGATGCAGCTGGTCAGCACCTCCGGCACCGGCACCGTGTTCCGCCTGACCCTGCCGCGCGGCTGGTGCGCCTCCACCCCCAGGCAGGTTGCCGAATAAGTCTGCTAGCCGCCGGCGCGGCCGATATCGCGCCAGAGCGCCCGGGCGAGCTGGGAATGATGCCAATTGCCGAGCCGTACGCGCGGCGGCAGCGGTAAGGTGCGCGCGATCGGCGGGGTCAGCTTGCGGTAGCCGCATCGTCGCAGCAGGTTTCTGTCCTCCGGCCCGAGCCCGTCGGCCGATCCGGCGGCGTTGATGCGGTCGATCAGCCACCGGCAGCGGCGAAGTTCCGCCTCCTCCCGATCGAGCCGGTCGAGATAGGCCGGCAGCGTATCGATATGGCGGTCGAGCCAGGTTTCGACCCCGTCGAGCCCGGTCTCGTCCCGTTCGAGCCTGTCGACCACCTGCGCGGTACGGCCGCGATCGGCGCCCGTGCGGCCGAGATACCAGCGCAGGCCAAGCGCCAGCGCGCTGGCGCCGAAGCCGCCGAGCGGGCCGGCGATGGCGGCACCGCCCAGCATGCCCGCCATCAGTAGAAAATTGGCGCCTGCGCCGGCGCTCGCCACCCGGTCGCGTCCGACATAGCCCGCGAACTCGATCAGATAGCGCCGCTTGAACTCGGCGCGGATGAGCTTCTCATCGTAATTCCGCAGCAGCGGGCCATCCGGAACCGCGCCCGGCGCGCGTCGCCGGAACAGGCCGATGAGCCGGGCCAGCATCGGCATCAATCGACCGCCAGCACCAACGCCTTGAGGTAGGAGGATTCGGGGAGCGCCGGCAGTGTCGGATGATCGGGGCCGGCAAAGCCGGTGTGGATGAGGCGCGCCGTCCGCCCGGCATCCTGGATGCCTTGCCGCACCGCCTCGACGAACGGGTCGAGCGCCATATTGTGCGAGCAGGAGGCGATCATCATGAAGCCGCCGCGCCCGACCAGGGCGGAGCCCAGCCGGGCCAGCTTGCGATAGCCGCGGCTGCCGGGCCCGAGCTCCTTCTTGGATTTGACGAAGGCGGGCGGATCGAGCAGGACGAGATCGAAGCGTTCCTTGGCCGAAACGAGCCGGTCCAGCGTCTCGAACGCGTCGCCCTGGAGGGTCTTGACGCGATCGGCGACGCCGTTGCGCCGGGCCGCCTCGACCGCCAGCGCCAATGCCGGCTCGGATCGGTCGAGCAAGGTCACTTCCGCAGCCCCGCGCCCGGCCGCGAGCACGCCGAAGCCGCCGGTATAGGCGTAGGCGTCAAGCACGCGCATATCCTTGGCAAGGGCGGCGGTGACGGCGCGGTTCGGCCGCTGGTCGAAGAACCAGCCGGTCTTCTGCCCGCCGGCGAGGTCGGCCAGGAATTCCATGCCGTTCTCGCGCACCGTGAACGGTCCATCGAGCGAGCCCTTGACCAGGCGCGTCTCGGTTTCGAGCCCTTCCATTGCACGGGCGGCACTGTCGTTGCGCAGCATGACGATCTCGGGCTTCAGCACCTGATCGAGCGCCTTCAGCAACTCGGGCTCGAGCAGCGCCATGCCGGCGGTATTCAGCTGGCAGACCAGCGCCGGCCCGTAACGGTCGATGATCAGCCCGGGCAGCCCGTCCGCTTCGGCATGGACCAGCCGGTAATAGGGCTCGTCGAACAGGCGCGTACGGATTTCCAGCGCCCGCTTCAGCCGGCCGGCGAAGAAGCCGGCATCGATGCGGCGGCCGGGATCGCGGTCGAACAGGCGCAGGCTGACCAGCGGATGGAAATTGAAGCTGGCGACGCCGAGTCGCCGGCCGGCGCCGGTGAGCACGGTGACGAGCGTGCCCGGCGGCAGCGCCTTGGCCCGCTCGTCGAGCACGATTTCGTTCGAATAGATCCAGGGATGGCCCTGCTCGGCCCGCTTTTCCTTGCGCGGCGCGAGCGTGATCGTGGGTCGGGTGGCGAGATCGTCGGGAACGGGGTCGCTGGTCATGGCCTCGATAAATGCAGAGGGGTCGCGAATTGCGGCTCGACGTCCCAGGGGAAAAGGATCCAGGTGTCCTGGCTGACCTCGGTGACGAAGGTATCGACCAAGGGGCGCCCGGCAGGCTTGGCATAGATGGTGGCGAAATGCGCCTTGGGAAGCATGCCGCGGACGATGCGCGCGGTGACGCCGGTATCGACCAGATCGTCGATGATGAGCCAGCCGGCACCGTCGCCGGTCACGCTCTTCAGCACTCTGGGCTCGCCCCGCGCGCGGTCGTCATAGCTGGCGACACAGACCGTGTCGATCAGCCGGATGTCGAGCTCGCGCGCCACGATCGCCGCCGGCACCATGCCGCCGCGCGTGACCGCGACGATGCCGATGAAGGGACCCTGCTCCAGGAGCCGCCAGGCGAGTGCCCGCGCATGGCGATGCAGCTCGTCCCAGGAAACCGGGAAGGAACGCTGAGGGGAAGGCGTTGCGGTCATGACGGTGACAAGGGCCTCGCGAACAGATCGGCACGAAGCCGGGCTCTATCATCGCCGGGCCGCCCGGGTCAAACAAGGGGGCCTCGAGTTTTGCAGAGCGCGCATGGCAAGGCTTCGTCCCTGAACCAAAACATGTCAGCTGGGCTATTGCCGCCTCCGCTCGGTTCGGCTAGTGTCCGCCGCCTTGACACCGGCGCATGCCCCATGGCGGCGCCGAAGGGCGCCCGTAGCTCAACTGGATAGAGCACCAGACTACGAATCTGGGGGTTAGGAGTTCGAATCTCTTCGGGCGCGCCAAATTTCCAACACCTTAGCTAGGCCATACTTGGCATCTCACCAACCGACCAGTTCACCGTCGTCAGTGCATAGGCCACGCTCGTGGAAGGATTTTTCCGAAGGAAACTCGTCTAAGACCCGGCGAAATGGGTTTTCCGGGAGACAGGGAAGAGCTTTCCAGCACATCCAAAAATGCCCGAATGGAGCATAAGGCCGATCGTGAAGCCAGAGCACGCTGTTGAGCAGTTCCCCTCCTCCCGTCGTGACTTCCGAAGTTGCAGACAGGCCGTATAAGGAAATCACCTCTTCCTTGGAATAAACTCCGGCCGAATCAGCAAAATCTCCTGCCGGCGTAATCAGGCCATACCATGCATAGCCCGGCTCACCGATGCGCACGACGGGCCAGCGCATCGCATGATGAACAAACGCAGCGAAAACAGCGCTGCTATCTTCTCTGAGAAGATACCGAACCGCATTCGCTTCGCCCGGCGTGAATGGCCTGGTAAGGCCGCTGCCGGTCTCGCATGCATAGCTGACCAGATCCTCGACATCCGAGATCCATCGCTTCAGACCGACTTTTGCACTGCGGTAGATCAAGGAACCGGCATCGGACCGAACATCGAGTGATATACCATCAGCCGAGCCTGTGACGACAAGGGATCGGACGCCCTTCAATCTACGTGTATCGTGGCCAACCAGATACTGCAAGTCGTCGATCGGAACGTCGATCCCGAACACCTCGCTCAAACGGACCGCAAGGGATCGAACATCCTCCAACGTGACCGGCGGCGCCGCACCAATCAGCTTGGCCATCACCATGTATGAAGCCCGGTGTCCGGTGACAGCTTCTTCCCCCGCGATCGCACGCGTTTGCTCAACGGTGCGTCCCCAGGACTGATTGATCTCCGCTGGAACGAGGAACAGTCTTACATACCCAAGAACATTACTCTGCTTTATCATTTCGGCATCTGCAGAACCTGGTTTGCAGCCTAAGGGTACCGATCGGCGCTCCTGCAGCCATCGATGTCGATTGCGCAGCGTCGAAGTGATGCGGGCTCGATTGAAGGCGTGATCGACGTGCCAAATGTTGCCAGGAATGCGAGGGGCTTCCTTCAATTGATGCCTATCACGCCAAAATCGTTGGTATGCGCGTTTGTATCCTTTGAAATCACTTGCTACCCAGACGGAAGAGCGCCCACGCAGATCGGTGCTGACAAAGGCATCCAGCGGGTCAAACCCGCCCAAAGCTGTCGTTACTAAACCTAGCGGTTTGCCCCAGGGGTTAAATGTCTCACCGCATTGGTTGAGCATCAATTGACGAATATAAGCGAGGGCTTCGCTTCGATCCGAAGTGAGCGACCGCGAGGGGAGATATGCAACCAGATCCTCCCCGGCCTGGACCTCTTCAATGAATTGAGCAAGTTCGAGAGCGTGGATTTCATCGCACAAATCTTGGTTCATTGCTGGTGACTTCCCCTGGATCTCGCCCATTGGGCGCCTGCCATTTAGGCTGCCTCCGATCTTAAATTCTCGTTATGATTGTCCGGTCTTTCGGCTATGGGTCCTCAAACCGCAGACCAAAGGGATGGCACCTGTCTGCTGGCAAGGCAGAGCGCTGACTGCCCGCTGCCATAAACGCGGCCAAAATCCCTCTGGGCAAAGCGTTCCTCGTCACAGTTGCCGCGCACGGCTTTCTCTGGACAGCGACGGAATGGACATCTTGGCATCTTACAGCCGCAGCTCGAGCCGCCGTGGTTCGAGATCCTCCGTGGCCGTCCTATCAAGCCGGCGAGTTCTTCTGGAGTTCGAATCTCGCCGGGCGCGCCACACTTTCAAGCCATTCGCGCCTCCGATCTATTTCCGGCATGACGGCCGCCGTATCCGGCGCTTAGATAGTGCTCCGACGCCGAAACCGAGGGCCGCGATCATTATTTTCGTACGCTGGATGGAGCTCGAGCCGGATTTCGCGGCGGCGTCGGCCTTGCTGGACCTGCTGGACCAACCGGAACGGGCGCGCGCGGATCGTTTCCACTTCGCGGAGGACCGCGATTCCTATATCGCGGCCCATGCGCTGCTCCGGGCCATGCTGGCCGAGACAGGAGGCCTCGCCGCTTCGGCGTGGCGCTTCGAGGTAGCGGAGGGCGGGAAGCCCGAGATCGACCGGTCGCTGGGGCGTCCGGATCTGCGGTTCAGCTTGAGCCATGCGAGGGGCATGGCGGCGTGCGCGATCGGGCACATCGACGATCTGGGCGTGGATGTCGAGGATTGCCGCCGGCCGGTTCCGATCCTCGAGCTCGCCCAGCGCTTTTTCGCACCGGCGGAGGCGGCGCTGATCGCCGGCGAGCCCGCGGCGCGGCGCAACGCGGCTTTTTTCCGGCTTTGGACGCTCAAGGAAGCCTATCTCAAAGCGACAGGCCGGGGCATCCTTGCTCCTCTCGACGCATTTGCCTTCTCGCTCGACCCCGTTGCGATCAGCTTCCTGGGCGCCGAACCCGACGAACCCGGCGCCTGGCAGTTCGCGGAGGTTGAACCGGCAGCCTCGCATCGTCTCGCGCTTGCCGTGCGCCACCCTCGGGCCGATCCACTGCGGTTCGACCTGGCGGCCGCCACGCCAGGCTGGTGCCTCGGCAATCGAAACGACGTGGACCGACGTCCAGAGCAATAACGCTACTACCCTGACGAGGGTATATCAACCTCTAGGGGATTAGAAGAAAATACCCCGCAATTATTGCTAGAATTTATAAGTGCAGACTTGAAATTTTTGTGAACTTCCTCTTAGATCAGGAGCGAAGTCCATTCGTCGTCGGCAGGATTCGACCAAGGGGTGTCTATGGCAAATCCTTTTGAAGACGAAAACGCGAACTATCTAGTCGTTGTAAACGATCAAGGTCAATACTCGCTTTGGCCCTCTTTCCGGGACGCCCCCCCCGGTTGGACGATTGTCGGCCCGAAGGGCGAACGCCAGCAATGTTTGGACTGGATAGAGGCGCAGTGGACGGATATGCGTCCTAAAGCCCTTCGTAGCACTTCTTCCGAGCACGGCGGATAATGGGTTCGCCGATATATCGGATCTCTCCCCACATAAACGATCTGCCGGAATTCCTAAAAATTCCCGCCCTAGTCGGTCTTTTCCCCGACAGGCGGACACCGACCAAAGTAATTATCGTCGAGCTTCGCCCCCGGCCTCTCCCTCCTTCTGCGCGCCGCAATTCCGCACGCGATGAAGGATTGTTCTGTGGCAATATAGGGCCATTTATAGGGTATTGGAAAAAGGGCGATCCATTATTCAGCGACGGCCTTGATGTGGCAGAGACGGTAGCCGGTGAACCGGCGCAGCCTCGGCAAGGCCCTCTCGCAACAATCATAGTGTAGCCGCGCTGCCGAAAACGCGCACGCGAGCGGGAGAAGACAGAAGAGATGCCCGACGAAACGTCACCCTTGCCCGAGCTTGTCCGGACATCCTTCCCTCTTTCCAGCGCTCAGGCCGATATTTGGTTCGGCCAGATCCTCGATCCCAAATCTGTTTACTTCAATATCGCGCGATTTGTGGAGATTTCTGGATCAATCGATTCCGCCCTGTTCGAACAAGCTCTCAGAAGAGCTGTCCAGGAAATAGATTGCCTGCATATTTGCTTTATCGATACTGAAGCCGGCCCACGACAATATTTGCACTTGGCAACAAATTTCAACCTTCCCGTCATCGATGTCAGCGGCAACGACGATCCACGCGCGACGGCGGTGGCGTGGATGCGCGAGGATATGGACAGGCCATTCGACTTGGCGCACGGGCCGCTATTTCGTTACGCGTTATTCAAGATCGCCGACGATCGGTTCTTTTGGTATCAGGCGAACCATCACATCATCAACGACGTCGCCGGCGCCGCACTGGTCGAACAGCATGTGGGTGAGCTCTATCGCGCCCTGATCGAAGGCGTGGAACCCAGCGTCGAAACGCCGTCTTCCTGTCTCGATCTGCTGGCCGATGAGGAGACTTATCGGTTGGCGGGCCGCTACGAACGCGATCGGCGATATTGGCACGAACAACTTGCCGGCTGGCCGACCGCCGCTACCCTTTCCGGCCGTCCCCCGGCCTGGCCAGAGGCCTTGATCGAGAGCAGCGGCGATATTCCGCGGGCCGTCGTCGATGCGCTGGCAAAATTGGGCGCCGCGCACGGCGCCAGCCTACCGGCGGTGATGACGGCCATCTCGGCGATCTACCTGTCCCGGATGACCGGAGCGCGCGATCTGATCCTCGGCATCCCGGTCACCGCCCGCACCAGCGCCGAGCTGCGCCGGATCGCGGGCTTGACGGCCAATGTCGTGCCGTTGCGGCTCGATGTCGATCTCGCAGCGCCCCTGGGCGATGTGCTCCGCCAGGCCGGACGGCGTATGCGCGATGCATTGCGCCACCAGCGCTATGGCGGTGGCGCCCTGCGCCGTGATCTCGGCCTGGCACCCGACGAGCCCAACCTTTACGGCACCTTGTTCAACTTCATTGCGATGGACGAAGGCGGCGATTTCGCCGGCTGCCCGATCCGCACCCAAAACCTCGGGAATTGGCGGGTCGAAGATCTTTTGATCACAGTCCTCTCTGGAAGCCAGGCCGGCGATCTCCACCTGAAGATGATCGGCAGCGCCGCCCATTACGACCGCGAGACTCTGGATCACCATCAACGGCGGCTGCTGCACCTGATCGAGTCCATAGTCGCCGCACCTGACCAGACGATCGGCCAGCTGGCGATCCTTGCCATTGATGAACGGCAATCGATGCTCGACGCCTCGACCTCCGTCGCCGCGCCGGTATCCTCGACGTTTCCGGAGCTGTTTGAGGCTGAGGCGGCGCGGCTGCCGGACGCGGTAGCGGTATCGTTCGGGGATACCGGCCTCAGCTATGGCGAGCTTAACCGTCGCGCGAACGGGCTGGCGCATCGCCTGATCGGGGAGGGCATCGGCCCTGAGAGCCTGGTCGGGCTGAGCGTCGAGCGCTCGCTCGATCTGGTTGTGGGCCTGGTCGCCATCCTCAAGGCCGGAGCGGCCTATCTGCCGCTCGATCCGGCCTATCCGGCGGCACGCCTCGATTTCATGCTGAAGGAAGCGCGGCCAGCACTGCTGCTGACCAGCGCCGAGGGTGCGGGCCGGCTGCCGGCCGGCATCCCGCATCTTACCTTCGAGGCGAACGACGTTGCGGAGGATAGGGGCAATCCGACCGATGCCGATCGGCTCCGCCCGCTGACGGCGGATCATCCGGCCTATGTGATCTACACCTCGGGCTCGACGGGGATGCCGAAGGGCGTGGTCGTGACCCATGCCGGCATCGCCGCCCTGGCGGCCGCCCAGGTCGAGCGGCTGGGCGTGACCGACCGCTCGCGCATCCTGCAATTCGCCTCCTTGAACTTCGACGCCTCGCTCTGGGAAGTGGTGATGGCGCTGACCAACGGGGCCGCCCTCATCGTCGCCCCGCCGGATGCGCTGAGCGGGCCGGCGCTGCGTACGGTCCTGGCCGGGCGGCACATCACCCATGCGACGCTGCCGCCCACCGTGCTGGCGACCATCGGCGATGGCGCGGATCTCGATCTCGAGTGCCTCATCGTCGCGGGCGAGGCATGCCCGGAAGCGCTGATCCGGCACTGGTCGGCCGGGCGCCGCATGATCAACGCCTACGGCCCGACCGAGAGCACGGTGTGCGCGACCATGAGCGCGCCCCTGAGCGGCGGGGCGGCATCGATCGGCGGCCCGATCACCGGCACGCGGGTGTATATTCTGGATGCGGCCCTGGAGCCGCTGCCGATCGGGGTCGCGGGCGAGCTCTACATTGCCGGCGCCGGGCTGGCACGCGGATATCTGGGCCATCCGGGACTGACGGCGGCGCGGTTCGTGGCCGATCCCCATGGTCCGCCGGGCAGCCGCATGTATCGCAGCGGCGATCTCGCGCGCTGGCGGGCGGACGGTGCGATCGACTATCTCGGCCGGGTCGATCAGCAGGTGAAGATCCGCGGCTTCCGGATCGAGCCGGGCGAGATCGAGGCGGCCCTTCTGGCCGAGGCCGGCGTGGCGCAGGCCGCCGTGATCGCACGCGAGGACCGGCCGGGCGAGAAGCGGCTGGTGGGATATGTCGTCCCGGCCGACGGCGCCAGCCCCGAACCGCTGACGCTGCGCCGCGCGCTCGAGGCCCGCCTGCCCGACCATATGGTCCCGGCCGCCATCCTCGTCCTCGACCACATGCCGCTCACGCCAAGCGGCAAAATCGACCGAAACGCACTCCCGACGCCGGATTTCACGTCCGTCTCGACACGTGCGCCTCGCACGGCTCAGGAGAAAATCCTGGCCGGCCTCTTCGCCGAGCTGCTCCGGCTCGATCGCGTGGGCATCGATGACGGCTTCTTCGATCTGGGCGGCGACAGCATCATGTCGATCCAGCTCGTCAGCCGGATGCGCCGAGCCGGTCTGGTGATCACGCCCGGCGACGTGTTCCGGCATCAGACAGTGGCGGCGCTGGCGGCGGCGGCGAGGCCGGTGGCCGACATCGCGACCGCCGAGCCGGACGTGGCTACTGGGCCGGTGCCGGCCACCCCGATCATCCGATGGCTCGCCGAACGCGGCGGCCCGATCCGGCGCTTCAGCCTGTCGCTGCTGCTGCAGGTGCCGGCGGGCATCGAGCGCACGCAGCTGGCAGCGGCGCTACAATCCTTGCTCGATCACCACGATGCGCTGCGGCTTCGGGCCGACGGCGATTGGAGGCTCGACATCCCCGCGGCTGGATCGGTATCCGCCGAGGACTGTCTCAGCCGGATCGAGGTCATGGGGCCTGCGGATCTGCAAGGCCGCATGGCCGCGGCGCAGGAAGCGGCGGCGGCACGGCTCGACCCGGAAGCCGGAATCATGGTGCAGGCGGTATGGTTTGATGCCGGTGCGGCGCCGGGCCGGCTGCTGCTGGTACTCCACCATCTGGCCGTCGACGGCGTCTCCTGGCGGGTCCTGCTCCCCGATCTGGAAGCGGCCTGGCAGGCGCTGGTATCAGGCCGGGCGCCCAGCCCGGAGCCGGTCGGCACCTCGTTTCGGCGTTGGGCGCAATTGCTGGCGGCCGAGGCGTCGAAACCGGCGCGCGTGGCGGAACTGGCCTTGTGGCGGGATATGCTGGAGACGCCCGATCCGCCGCTGTCGGCACGGGCGCTCGACCCGGCACGCGATGTGGCGGGTACCGCCGGGCGGCTCGAGTTGCGCCTGCCGGCCGCGGTGACCGGTCCGTTGCTCGGGCATCTGCCGGCCCTGTTCCACGGTCGGGTCAACGACGTGCTGCTGACCGCCTTCGCCTTGGCGGCGGCGGCCTGGCGGCAGGCCCGAGGCAGCGGCGAAGGCAGCGCGGTGCTCGTGGATCTGGAAGGCCATGGCCGCGAGGGAATCGGCGGCACCGATCTGTCGCGCACGGTCGGCTGGTTTACCAGCCTGTTTCCGGTGCGGCTCGATCCGGGAACGCTATCGGCCGCGACGGCATCTCTGGACGGCATCGAGCTCGGCCGCGCGGCCAAACGGATCAAGGAGCAGTTGCGCGCTCTGCCCGACAATGGGCTCGGCTACGGGCTGCTGCGCTACCTGAACAATGAGACGAGGCCGGCGCTGGCGTCGCTGGCGACACCGCAGCTCGGCTTCAACTATCTGGGCCGTTTTGCCGACGGCGAGGGCCGGGATTGGGGCATGGCGCCGGAAACGGACCTTGCAGGCGGCACCGATCCGGCCATGCCGCTGGCTCATGCCGTCGAGCTCAATGCGATAGCGCTCGATCAAGCGGACGGTCCTGTGCTGGTGGCCCAATGGTCCTGGGCGGGCGAGCTGTTCGAGCCCGACGAGATCCATGCCTTGGCCGAAGGCTGGTTCGCGGCGCTGACCACCTTGGCCGCCCTGGCCGAGAACGAGAAGGCCGGCGGCTTCACCCCGTCGGACCTGCCGTTGGTGCGGCTCGATCAGGCGACGATCGAAGCGTTGGAAGCGGCCCATCCCGGGCTGGCGGAAATCCTGCCGCTGTCGCCGCTGCAGGAAGGCCTTCTATTCCATGCGCTCTACGATAGCGAGGCGCCCGACGCTTATCTGGTGCAGCTGATCTTCGAGTTGAACGGCCCGCTCGATGCCGAAGCGCTGAAGGCGGCGGTCCAGGCGTTGCTGCGGCGGCATCCGCATCTGAGCGCCGGCTTCCTGCAGGCGGGGCCGGATCGGCCGGTGCAGGTCATTCCGCGCGAGCCGGTACCGGCCTGGCAATCGAGCGATCTGACCGGGCTGGAAACGGAAGAGCAGGCGGCACGTCTCGACGCGCTGCTCGCATCCGACCGCAGCCGTTTCGACCTGTCGCGTCCGCCGCTGCTGCGCTTCAACCTGATCCGGCTCGCGCCCGAACGGCACCGGCTGGTCCTGACCAACCATCATATCCTGCTCGACGGCTGGTCGATGCCGGTGCTGCTGCAGGAGCTGCTGGCGCTTTATGGCGCCCGAGGCGACGAGAGCGCGCTGCCGCGGCCGACCCCGTACCGAGAATATCTAGCCTGGCTCCAGCGGCAGGATCGGGCGGCCGCCGAGAAAGCGTGGCGCACGGCGTTGGCCGGGCTGGCGGAGCCGAGCCTGCTCGCTCCCGCCCGGAACGGCGCGGCCGCCCTGCCGCAAGCGCTGCGCTTCGCGCTGCCGGCGGCGCTCACCGCATCCCTGACCGCGCTCGCCCGCCGACAGGGCGTGACCTTGAACACGCTGACGCAAGCCGTCTGGGGTCTGCTGCTGGCGCAATTGACCGGGCGGGACGATGTGGTGTTCGGCATCACCGTGGCCGTCAGGCCGGGTGAGCTCGCGGGCGTGGAGCAGCTGATCGGGCTTTTCATCAACACGGTGCCGCTGCGGATGCGGATGCGCCCGGCGGAGAGCGTGCGCGACCTGCTCGGCCGGTTGCAGCAAGAGCAGTCGCTGCTGCTGGCGCATCAGTATCTCGGGCTGACCGAGATCCAAGGCCTTGCAGGACTGGGGGAGCTGTTCGACACGCTGCTGGTGTTCGAGAACTACCCGATCGGCTCCGTGCTCACCGACGCGCAGCACGGGCTGCGGATCCGCCATGCCGGCGGACAAGGCGGGGATGTTTCCCACTATCCGCTCAGCCTGTTGGTCATGCCCGGCGAGCAACTGCAATTGACCCTGAGCTATCGTCCCGACCTGTTCAAACGGGCGGAGATGGATGCGCTGGAGCGTCGTCTCACTCATCTATTCGAGATAATGGCCACGTCTTCTGATCGTCTGCTTGGCGGACTTTCATTGCTTGAGGCTGGTGAGCGGGATCGGGTTTTGGTGGCGGGAAACGGGCCGGCCGCGCCGGTATCCTCGACGTTTCCGGAGCTGTTTGAGGCTGAGGCGGCGCGGCTGCCGGACGCGGTAGCGGTATCGTTCGGGGATACCGGCCTCAGCTATGGCGAGCTTAACCGTCGCGCGAACGGGCTGGCGCATCGCCTGATCGGGGAGGGCATCGGCCCTGAGAGCCTGGTCGGGCTGAGCGTCGAGCGCTCGCTCGATCTGGTTGTGGGCCTGGTCGCCATCCTCAAGGCCGGAGCGGCCTATCTGCCGCTCGATCCGGCCTATCCGGCGGCACGCCTCGATTTCATGCTGAAGGAAGCGCGGCCAGCACTGCTGCTGACCAGCGCCGAGGGTGCGGGCCGGCTGCCGGCCGGCATCCCGCATCTTACCTTCGAGGCGAACGACGTTGCGGAGGATAGGGGCAATCCGACCGATGCCGATCGGCTCCGCCCGCTGACGGCGGATCATCCGGCCTATGTGATCTACACCTCGGGCTCGACGGGGATGCCGAAGGGCGTGGTCGTGACCCATGCCGGCATCGCCGCCCTGGCGGCCGCCCAGGTCGAGCGGCTGGGCGTGACCGACCGCTCGCGCATCCTGCAATTCGCCTCCTTGAACTTCGACGCCTCGCTCTGGGAAGTGGTGATGGCGCTGACCAACGGGGCCGCCCTCATCGTCGCCCCGCCGGATGCGCTGAGCGGGCCGGCGCTGCGTACGGTCCTGGCCGGGCGGCACATCACCCATGCGACGCTGCCGCCCACCGTGCTGGCGACCATCGGCGATGGCGCGGATCTCGATCTCGAGTGCCTCATCGTCGCGGGCGAGGCATGCCCGGAAGCGCTGATCCGGCACTGGTCGGCCGGGCGCCGCATGATCAACGCCTACGGCCCGACCGAGAGCACGGTGTGCGCGACCATGAGCGCGCCCCTGAGCGGCGGGGCGGCATCGATCGGCGGCCCGATCACCGGCACGCGGGTGTATATTCTGGATGCGGCCCTGGAGCCGCTGCCGATCGGGGTCGCGGGCGAGCTCTACATTGCCGGCGCCGGGCTGGCACGCGGATATCTGGGCCATCCGGGACTGACGGCGGCGCGGTTCGTGGCCGATCCCCATGGTCCGCCGGGCAGCCGCATGTATCGCAGCGGCGATCTCGCGCGCTGGCGGGCGGACGGTGCGATCGACTATCTCGGCCGGGTCGATCAGCAGGTGAAGATCCGCGGCTTCCGGATCGAGCCGGGCGAGATCGAGGCGGCCCTTCTGGCCGAGGCCGGCGTGGCGCAGGCCGCCGTGATCGCACGCGAGGACCGGCCGGGCGAGAAGCGGCTGGTGGGATATGTCGTCCCGGCCGACGGCGCCAGCCCCGAACCGCTGACGCTGCGCCGCGCGCTCGAGGCCCGCCTGCCCGACCATATGGTCCCGGCCGCCATCCTCGTCCTCGACCACATGCCGCTCACGCCAAGCGGCAAAATCGACCGAAACGCACTCCCGACGCCGGAGCATGCATTGGACAACAGGGGACACGAGGCCGTGAACCTACCACAATCAGCCACCGAGACCGCGCTCGCCGACATGTGGCGTCAGGTGTTGCGCGTGGCGGAGATCGATCGGAGCGATGATTTCTTCGATCGCGGCGGTCACTCGCTGACGGCGCTTCAGCTCGTATCGCAAATCCGCGACCGCTTCGGGCTCGAGCTTCCGCTCAAGACGCTGTTCGAGCTTCGCCGGCTCGACGCTTTGGCGGTCCATATCGAGCAAATCTTGCTGGAGAATCCGCCCGAACCCCGCGTCCCTGCGCTGAAGCCGTCGCTCCATGACGGACCGGCACCCTTGTCCTATTCGCAGGAACGGATGTGGCTGATTCAGTCTCTCGATCCCGGGAACACGGCCTATAACATGGCGGCCGCCTTGCGGATGCGCGGACAATTGGATACCGGCGCCTTGTCGTCCGCCTTCGCCGAGCTCTATGAGCGGCACGAGGTTCTGCGCTCCACGGTCCGCATGGTGGACGGCGAAGCGCGGCAGGAGTTCGGCATCCGGCCGGACGAAGCGCTGCCGATCGCCGATCTGCGCGACCTGGGCCCGGAGGCCGAGGCGGAGGCCGCGCGGCTGGCCCAGATGGATGCGCGAACCCCCTTCGACCTTGCGCAGGGGCCGTTGATCCGCGTGCGCCTGTTCCAGATCGCGGATGACGATCATCTGCTGAGCCTGGTGCTTCACCACATCATCGGCGACCAATGGTCGATCGGCGTGGTGGGGCGCGAATTGGCGTTTCTCTACAATCATTTCCGCCGCGGGCAGCCGGCACGTCTCGAACCGCAGCCGATCAGCTACCGCGACTATGCGGAATGGCAACGGAGCGGTCGGCTCGACACCGAACTCGAGCGGCAGATGACCTACTGGCGCCAGCAGCTGACGAACCTGCCGGCATTGGAGCTGCCCACGGATCGCCCCCGGCCGCGAATGCCCAGCCTGAACGGGACGTTCACGCTGGCGCCGATTCCAGCCGCCCTATTGCCGGCGCTCGAGCAGCTCGGCCGGCGGGCCGGCGGCACGCTGTTCATAACCATGCTGTCCGCCTTCGCCGCGCTGCTCTACCGCATCACGGGCCAGAGCGACATTCCGATCGGCGTGCCGGTGGCAAACCGCACGCAAAGCGCCACCGAAGGCCTGGTCGGGACTTTCGTGAACACGCTGGTACTACGAGCCGATCTAGCGGGCGACAAGGATTTCCTGGCGCTGCTGCAGCGCATGCGGGCAATCGCTCTCGACGCTTTCACTCATCAGGATGTTTCCTTCGATAAGCTCGTCCAGGAGCTTGGGCAACGTCGCGATACCAGCCGGCCCCCGCTGGCGCAGGTCCTCTTCAACGTCACCAACGCACCGATGCACGGCATCGAGTTCGATGGACTCGACTGGGAGGCCATAGCGCTCGATCGCGGCGGCGCCCAGTTCGAGCTAAGCATATCGGTCGATACCCAGGTCACGCGCAGCATCAGCGTCGAATACAATACGGATCTGTTCGAGGCCGCTACGATCGATCGGCTGATCGGGCAATATTTCACCATCCTCGAAGGTGTCGTCGCCGCGCCGGAAACGCGGCTCGATGCGCTGCCGCTGCTGCCGGCGCGGGAACTTGCCTTGCTTGGAGAGTGGAACGCGACCGAGGCGTCCTATCCCCAGGACAAGATCTTTTCGCAGATGTTCGAAGAACAGGCGGCCCAAACGCCTGCGGCGCCGGCCATCTCGTTCGACGGCGTCACGCTGGATTACGCGACGCTCAATGCCAGGGCGAATGCCGTGGCTCACCGGCTCCGTGCGCTGGGCGTGGGGCCGGGCACGCTGGTCGGGCTATGCGCCGAGCGGTCGCTTCTCCTGATCGTGGCCCTGCTCGGCATTCAGAAATCGGGCGGGGCCTACGTGCCGCTCGATCCCGATTTTCCGCAGGAACGGCTGGAATACATGCTTGCCGACAGTGGCGCCGCGGTGCTGGTCACGGCCGGTGCCGTCGAGCTCGAGGTGCCGGCGGGCGTCAAGCTTCTCGATCTGGAGGCCGAAGCCGACGCTCTCGCCGGCCTGCCCACGGAGAATCCCATGGGGAGCGCCGGACCGCAGGACATCGCTTACGTCATCTATACTTCAGGATCGACCGGGCGTCCCAAGGGGGTCGAGGTTCCCCATGGCGCCCTGGTGAACTTTCTCTGGTCGATGCGGCAGAAGCCGGGCTTGACGGCAACCGATGTGATGGCGGCCGTGACCACCATATCCTTCGACATCGCAGCGCTGGAGCTGTACTTGCCATTGATCGTCGGAGCGCGGATCGAGCTGATCGATCACGAAACGGCGACCGATGGAGCGGCCCTCTCGCAGCGCATCGCCGCGAGCGGGGTTTCGGTGCTGCAGGCTACCCCGGCCAGCTGGCGCATGCTGCTGGAGGCGGGCTGGCCGGGTTCGAAGGGCTTTCGCGCGATCAGTGGCGGCGAACCGCTGCCGCGCGATCTGGCCGATGCGATCCTCGGCCGCGTGGACGAGCTTTGGAATCTCTATGGGCCGACCGAGACCACGGTCTGGTCGACCGCCGACCGGGTCGAGCGCGGCACGGCAATCAGCATCGGCCGACCGATCGCCAATACGGAAATCCATATCCTCGATGCCGATGGCGAACGCGTGCCGATCGGCATCATCGGAGAGATCTGCATCGGCGGTGCCGGCGTCGCGATCGGCTATCATCGGCGGCCGGCCTTGACTGCCGAGCGTTTCATCCCCGACCGCTTCTCGGCCCGGCCGGGCGCTCGCCTCTACCGAACCGGCGACCTCGGGCGCTGGACGGCGGACGGCAAGCTTCACCATCTGGGCAGGCTCGATCATCAGGTGAAGATCCGAGGCTTTCGGATCGAGCTCGGCGAGATCGAAACCATGCTTCGCGGCCATCCATCCGTGCGCCAGGCCGTGGTGCTACCGAGAGAAGCCCAGCGCGATGATCAGAGACTGGTCGCCTATATGGTGTATCGCGATGGAGAGGATCTGACGGCAAGTGAACTACGCCGCTATTTGCGACGGCAGCTACCCGAATATATGATCCCGTCGATGGTGGTCGCACTCGATTCGGTGCCGCTGACCCCGAACGGAAAGCTGGATCGCAACGCCTTGCCGGATCCGTTCCGGAACTCGGTTCGCGTCGCCGCCAACCAGGAGCCTCCCGCCCCCGGGATCGAACAACAGATGGCGGGGATCTGGCAATCCATCCTGATGGTCGACCATATCGGCGCCGAGGACAATTTTTTCGAGTTGGGTGGGCATTCGCTGCTATCCTTGCGCGTTGTCCAGGAGGTCGAGAAACAGACCGGATATCAGCTGGACCCACGAATCCTGTTCTTTCACAGCCTGCGGCAGGTCGCGGCCCTCGTGGGGCCGGAAACAACAGTCAACGATACGAATGGTCAATGAACCCATTTTACTTCGGCACGGCGGAGCGCCGCCTCTTCGGACTCTACGAGCCTGCCTTCAAGGGCACGGGCAAGCGGGGGGCCGTCCTTTGCAATCCTTGGGGTTCTGAATATCTGTTCGCCCACCGGACCATGCGCCAGCTGGCGATCAAGCTTTCGACCGCCGGATTTCACACCTTGCGGTTCGACTTCTTCGGCACCGGCGACTCGTCCGGCGATATGATCGACGCCGATCTCGACGGGTGGGAAACCGATGTCGGGCTGGCGATCGACGAGATAAAGGATATCGTCGGGGCCACCCGCGTGACCTTGATCGGCTTGCGGCTGGGCGCCACCATTGCAGCCCGGGCCGCCCGGCGGCGCTCCAAGGAAGTCGACGCGCTTGTACTCTGGGATCCCGTGATTTCAGGGGAGGAATACCTACAACAACTCGGGGTAGCATTTAAGGACCTGCAACACGCGCTATCCGCCGACACTGGCAAACATCTGGAAATACTTGGATTTCCGCTGACGGAAAAATTTATCTCCGATCTCCAAGCCCTAAATATGGATGGCTTGATTTCTGCGGGAACTCAACGTATTCTGGTAATGTTAACAGAGCGACTGCCGTCCCATCAGCTATTTGAATCGGCGCTGGCCGGGCGAGGGGCGGTTTCTACGACGGTCGAATTCATGACGGCCGCACACCCGTGGATTGAAAATTCTGCCAATGCAGGAATAGTGCCTGTTGGCCCAATTCAACGAATTATAAATTGGTTAGAATGATTCCACGTATCAGCGAGCAGGCAATTCTGCTCGGCAAACAACTTTCACTAGTCGGCATTCTGACGCGGGCGGTGACGCCGGCGCCGACGGATGGACCGGTTATTGTGATTCTTAATACCGGCATCATTCACCGGGTCGGACATCATCGTATGTTCGTCACCATGTCGCGCAGCCTCGCGCAGGCCGGATACACCGTGCTGCGCTTCGACTTCTCCGGCATCGGTGACAGCGATCCCAGGGCCGACGATCTCCCTCCCTTGGAATCATGCCTGGCCGACCTCAAGGAGGTTCTCGACTGGCTCGAGAAGGAAAAGCTGGCCTCGAAGATCATTCTGGTCGGCCTATGCTCGGGTGCCGATCATGCCGTTCTCTATGGCCATACCGATCCGCGGATCGCGGGACTCGTGCTGATGGACCCATCCATTCCAGCGACGGCCCGATATTACCTGCACTATCTTGCCAGCCGGCTCATGCAGCTGCGCAATTGGATCAGCGTGCTCGCGGGAAGAAGCCTCATCGTCAAGATGTGGATAGAGCATCTGGTCCATTCGGTGCTGCCAGGACAGAAGTCGAAGGAGATCACCCTACAAAACCTGCGATTCCACAACTATCTCGAGCAGTGCTATCAGAATTCGGTCGCGCGCGGCATTAAGATGTTGGCCATATTTACGGCCGATTCCACACGTCAGACGTACCAGACCCAGATGATCGATGCGTTCCCCAGCGTCTCGTTCGGCGATCAGCTGGCGTTGGAGTTCTTCAGCGGCAGTGACCATACTTTCAGTCACGAAGCGGATCGATCGAGGCTGATCCAGCTCGTCCAGGGCTGGATCGAATCAATAAATCATCGCGATCTTTCGCGGGCGATCGCGAACCCGTCCCCGTGTCCCGATCTGAAATTCGAGACATCGATTCCGGGTGAATCAGCACGCTGATCGAATCACACGGGTAGAGCCGGATTTCTATGGCTGCCGCGCCGCGAAGCGCATGAGCTTCACGGCGATGCCGCTCTTCCGGAAAGCCGCGCCCGCACGGCGAGCTTCGTGCAGCAACGGATGGCGTGTAAGCCAAAGCCCGGCGACCCAACCGACGGTGGAGAGTGCCACGGCGACGATCGAAGCCCAGATCGACAGCGGCCGACCCTCTAAGGCCATCAAGCTCAACGGACCGACAGCACTCGCCGCCGCGCACAGGACGCTGCGAAACATGGAAGCGGCGAGCTCCGCCCAGCGGAAGACGACGAAGTACCGGACCAGCAGCAGTGAAAGCAGGCCGTTGAACGGCACGATCAACAGAGTGCTCAGAGCCGCCGCCTGCAGCCCGTACCGTGCCAGGAAGGACAGCAGACCGATGGAAACGATGGCCTGCACGACGACCACGGGCGGCAGGTAGCGGATGGCGCCGACCGCCACCAGCGTCGGATAATGGAGACTGATCGGAAAGGAGAACAGCAACGCCGTGCCGATGATCTCGACAAGCGGAACGGCGTCCTGCCATTGCGGCCCGAGCAGAAGCGCCACGATCGGACCGGCAAGCAGGACAAGAAGGATAAGGGCCGGCCACTGTGCGGCCGTGATCAGCTCGATCGCGCGCAGATAGTTGTCCTTCAAGCTCTTTCCGTCCCTCACCTGCTGCGAGAAGGCGGGCAGAGCCACTGCCCCGACGCCGGCCAGGATGACCCGCTCGGGAAACAAGCACAGCAGCACGGCACGCTGACCCAGCCCGATCGCCTCCGCGTTCAAGATCCTGCCGAGGATGAGATAGGGCACGGATTCGCCGATTTGAGACAGGACGGCCGTGGCACTGTCGTAAGCGCCGAACGCGATGACACTGCGCCATTCGCGCAGGATCGGCCGAAAGATCCGCCAGTCCCGCCAGGAGTATAGATAGAGCAGCATGCCCCCCACCGCGGAGATCGCGGTACCCCAGGCGAAGCTCATATAGCCGAAGCCCATGACGGCGAGATAGAGGCTGACAGCGGCGCTGAGGCACGCCGTCACGACGCCGATCAGCGCGATCCGGCCGAAGGCCATCTGCCGGCTCATGAGTGCCGAGATCGGATAGACGATCGGGCCGGTCAAATAGGCAAAGCTGGAAACTTGCAGATATCGTGCGAGATCGGGCGTATCGAAATAGCGGGTGAGCGGGCCCGCCGACAGGACGAGTGCTGCGGTCAGGACGAGTGTTACCAGCAGGCTTACCGTGAAGCTCGTGCGGATATTCTCCGGCGCCAATTCCTTTTGTTGAATGAGATAGGCGCCGCCGCCGAGCGCGCGTATCGCTTCCGCGATCGCAAAGACCGCGGCACCCAGCACGGAAATGCCGTAGTCGGCTGGCGTCAGCAACCGGGCCAGAATGAGCGTGGCGGCAAGGTTGATCGCCATCACGAGATACCGGCCGATGGAGGCCCATAGAAAGGCGCGTCTTATCCCCGTCATCGAGCCGTCCCCGCTCCGCAACGAAGAGCATGATCGCCCTCTTTCCGCCATCCGCGCCAGCGTCGAAACCGCCGGCGCGGCGGCTGCAGCCGATTGGATTGGAGGCCGGTGCCGATTTGCTCCCTTCGTGAGAAAAACGTCGCACTTGTTATCGCTCGTAGACTTTCACTTTCTTCAAGTCTACATATGAGAACATTGAAGGCCGAACTCCTTGCTTCCCGACCGTCCCGCTGTCGGGACGGGGGTCGTCGAGCGTATCGGCGAATGCTTGCGATAGGGGATGTTGAATGACCGAACTCTCACGGAGAAGCCCCCTTTCCTCGCAACCTTCCGACGAAGCCGTGAACGAGGCTCGGCTGACCGTTCATCTGAAGGCGATCCGGCGAGCCGCCGGCCTGACGCAAGTCGAGCTGGCCAGAAGGATCGGCGTTTCCCGCAAGACCGTGAACACGGTCGAGAACGCCGTCTTCGTTCCTTCGACCAAGGTGGCTCTGCGCCTCGCCCGCGCGCTCGATTCGAGAGTCGAGGATCTCTTCTCTCTGGATGATTAAGGCTTCGACCTCGATGGTTCGTAGCCGCAAGGGCGCACCTCTTAGAGCCCCCCGCGAAGCTCTCGCCCCGACCGGCGCGCCCGGAAACCGGGCCCGACGGGCTATTCGGCATAAGCTCGCAAACCGCTTCCCTCGGGCTTGCGCCCAGTAATTAGGCGGGACGGCGCGCAACCAACCACTCTGTGGCGATTGTGCAACTCAGACTCTGATCCGTAACCGAATTGTTATCGGTCGTAGACTTATATTCAGGGAAAGTCTACGTACGGTAACATCATGTCGCCCATTGGTGAGCCCGGGATCCGGTGCGAACCGTGTCGACGCTCGGGCTTGCCTTCGCCGGCGCAAGCCGCCGAGCGGCATGTGCGGCATGCCGCCTTTGGCGTCTGCCCGAAGGAGGGATGTAACGGCGAGGTTACAGGTTGGGTCACTGAGCACGTCGGATCTCGCAGCAACGGCGCGCTTGCTACAGGGGGTGTTGATGAGGGAATTCAATAAGGGGGCAGGGCCTTTGGCGCTCCCCATTCGCCTGGCAGGGTCGGTCGCCATCGTGGCGCTGATGCCGATGCTGGCCTCGATGCCGGCGCTGGCGCAAAGCGCGCAGACGG
>Ga0255336_100231_pt1 | contig 113342 bp, 107 predicted proteins | sample MeOH1_35cm_T3_17_FD_189102 | JGI IMG/M metagenome (GOLD analysis project Ga0255336, IMG submission 189102) | Sandy soil microbial communities from University of British Columbia, Vancouver, Canada - MeOH1_35cm_T3_179 | ecosystem: Engineered > Artificial ecosystem > Sand microcosm > Unclassified...
GACAGAATCTGCGAATCTGTTGCTAGGTTCCAGTCCGCTTGCGGCGCGATAGCAAAGCGGTTATGCAGCGGCCTGCAAAGCCGTTTAGGCCGGTTCGACTCCGGCTCGCGCCTCCAGTAGTTGATGTGTTGAAAAGCCCCGCCAGTCGGGGCTTTTCGCTTTTTCGGCTCATGATTTTGCATCTTTCCATGGATGGAAATGTGCTGTCTAAAGTGGTACAAAGCCCTCTCTAACCACTCAGAAAAAACGCCAAACCACTCGCATACCGGCTCATTGGCCGTTTGCGTGAGTTTTGCGGCGGGCCTATGTCCACTAAAAGAATGCGTCCGTCCGGGACGTGGGAATACATCATCCGGCGCAAAGGCATTCTGCCAAAGCCACTTTCCCTGACCTTCGACACTGAAGACGAAGGCGACTCGTACGTCAGACGTCTGGAGCAGATGCTCGATGCCGGCATTCTTCCGGAAGATCTCGTCGCACGCCGAAGCGAGCTGGTGACCGTCGACGATGCGATCCGCTCATATATGACCAAGGTGTCGCTGCCCGATTCGGATGTTTCGCTGCTCAACGCGCTCATCGGTCGATGGACGGGGCAGGCGCTGACGGGCGTCGACTATGAGTGGGCGGAAGGCTGGGTCAAGAGCATGAAGCGCAAGGACGTGATGGCGCCGTCGACGATCCGCCATTACGTCGGCGCACTGGCCCGATGCTTCGATTGGGTTGTGCGATCCGGCACGCCGTCACTGGCGACCAACCCATTACGCTTGCTGCCCAAGCGCTATGCGACGTATACCGACGAAGACTCGGCAGCGGTGCGCGCACAGGATAAGGAGCCAAAGGAAGACGAATACCGCGATCGTCGCCTGTTCTCAAATGAGGAGAAGGCTGTACGGCGGATCCTCGCCGGCGCGAAGCCAGAAAATAGGCAGCGCGGTCCCGATCTCAAATATCGACCGGCAATGGTCTTCCTGTTCGAGCTCGGCATCGAGTCGGCTATGCGGATGCGCGAAATGTACACGCTCGACGTCGCCCAGGTCGACGTCGGCCGCCGGACTGTGTTTCTCGACAAGACGAAGAACGGCAGCAAGCGACAAGTGCCGCTGACGACCGTCGCGCTGCAGGCGTTTGAAGACTACGCCGAGCTGGTGAATGATGGTGACGCCGAGATGGATGGATTCAGATTCGACGGTGGCCGGCTTTTTCCATGGTGGGACGGTTCGCGCGATCGGAAGGTCCTGGCGGGTGTGTCAGTGCGGCTGTCGGGCCAGTTTGGGCGTATCTTCGACGCGGCCGGCTGCGGCGACGTTACTTTCCATGATCTGCGACACGAGGCGACGTCGAGGCTTTATGAGAAGACGAGTTTGTCCGATATACAGATTGCGAAGATTACCGGTCACGGTGACACCAAGGTGCTGATGCGTTACTCAAATCTTCGCGGAAGTGATCTGGCCGCCCGCTTGTGGTGACGCTATGCGCAATGGCTGCATGGCGTACCGTACGGTGACGTGACTATTGAATCAGTTACTATCTACGTTATTGTCGAGTCGGCAGTGACTCTGTCGTTATCAAAATTATTCTCCGTCGCTGCGCGCATGGAGATAGGAACGAAAAGATGCCCGCGAATCGCGAAATATTTGACGCGCAGATCGTGTTTTCTGGGGAATTTTTGCCTGCGCAATTCTCGCCAGACTGGTTCGGGCGAAACAACCTCGTTGGAGGCGAGGATGTCGAAGTCGCGAATTTAGGCAACCTCGTTGTGAGCCGGGAAGTTACCACCTTCCAAACGGACTGGTTCACATTTCAGGCGTTGCAGCAGCAGATCGTCTTCACGTCGTTGGGCCCGGTCACTCCTTTGCTAAAGGATCTCGCTGTGGGCGTATTGATGCTCTTGCCTGAGACACTCGTGACGGCGACTGGGTTTAATTTTCGTTCGCATTACAAAACGTCTGATAGAGCTGAGTATCATCGGATCGGAGATACTTTGGTTCCGAAGGATAAGTGGAACTCCCTCTTTCCGGGAATGCACGTTGGGATGGCGAATTTGCAGGTGATGGCGCAGAAGGTCAACGATAACGGCGACGCTGTCAACGGCGATCAATATCAGGTCTGGGTGCAGCCTTCAGGCTTGATTGCCGGGGGCGTTTTCATTGCGACAAACGATCATCATGCAATCGTTGTTGATTCTTCTAAACAGCCGCCAGGAGAGAAGGCTGCGCAGATAGTAAGAGAGTCTTGGGAGCCGGCATGGCACCATGCGATGGAACTATCGGACCAACTATTGGCAGACGTGCTGGGAGGCTGAGATGGCAAGTACGCAGGCGCTGGCAGCTCCAGCTAGCTATTTGAACGCGTTGCGCGGTGATCTGGCGGCACTTACGAGACCTGAGTCTATTAAGGGCCCAGGGACATCCACGATTCTAGTACCCAGCTCTGATCCAGTTGTAGACCTGAGCGAAGTCGTCCGCCAGCTCTCAGAGCGCAGCGACGCTCTCTTGAGCGTAGGTGATGTGGACAAAGGTACTTTGACTCCTGTGAGCTCGACCGCAGTCCCAGCTCCGGCAAAGCACATTCGCAAATTTGCCAAGGGAACCTTGCCAGCAGATTCGCGGGCGCCGCGAGTCGCCGGGCAAGTTACTGCCTATACGGCTCCGATCGAGGTATTCGAAGGCACCGTGCGCTCGGTTGATCGGGGTGCAGAGGTGATGTATGTGACCCTCACTTCAAAGACTCGCGATGTCTCTGATCATGCGGCTGACATTGGCTTTGCATGGGTGAATCCGCAAGACTTGGATCTGGTCGCGCCTGGCGCAGTCTTTTATCTGTCGCTGTACAAGGAAAGGCGTGGTGGCACGATACGTAATACGGAAGAGCTCCGTTTTCGACGCATGCCTACATGGACGCGCGGACAGATCGCACGAGTCAGGGGCGACGCTGACCGTCTTTATTCCACGCTTCAGGCCCGACCACTTCTAGACGAATAAGAACATGCAATATACGGCGGGACCGGCTCCAGATGAGCCGGAGGTCGTAGTTTTTGGCCCCGGCTATGGCGAAGCAATAGCTGTGCACCTCGGCGAAAATCAATGGCTGCTAGTCGACTCGTGTCGAAACCCGAATACGAAGGTGCCGGCCTCGCTAGAATATTTGCAGCAGATCGGCGTCGACCCCACTCAGGTTTTAGCGGTCGTTGCGTCGCATTGGCATGATGACCACGTTCGAGGATTATCGGCGTTGCTGGATGCGTGTTCGAACGCTGAACTGTTTATTTCCGGGGTGTTCAATGACCGAGAGGCTATGGCGTTCTTGGCTGCCTATTCAGGCAAGCACACATCTGGGCTGAGTCGCGGTACACGCGAACTGTACGACTCAGTGGGCAGGATGGGCAACGCGGTGATTCCTGCTACTCACCGGACGCTGATTCTGCAGCGACAGATCAACGGGCAACCCGTATTGGTGGCTGCGCTTTCGCCAACGACAGAGGGGCAGGCGAGAACTCTTGAACATTTCGTCTCGTATGTGCCTTCCAACGATGCAGGGATGGGCGACTCTCCAATTAACCACGCTCCCGATCTGCAGCCGAACATGGAATCTGTCGTTGTCCACATTGACCTCGGCGAAGATGCCATTTTGCTCGGGTCGGATCTGGAACATCATGGACTCGCTGGTTGGCAGGGAATCGTGGAGTCAAAATTTGGCCGTGCACTTAGACAAGCATCGATCTACAAGGTGGCACACCACGGGTCCGTCACCGCTGAGTATCAGGGAATTTGGGATCTCATGCTTCGTGCGACGCCTACGTCTGTTCTTACGCCATTTATAAACGGCAGCGTGAAGCTGCCTAAGGACGTTGATCGGCTGCGGGTTCGCGCGGCTTCCGGGCATTCATTTATCAGTTCCGGTGCCAGTAGAAAAGCTCTGCTGGATCGGGACATTGAGAAGCGTCTCAATGCCATGTGCGCCAATCTGACGCCAGTGAACAACGGGTTCGGTGCCGTCCGCGTACGTCGCCAAAACGGTCAATGGACATCGACTTTGTTTGGCGACGCAATGGTTCTCTAGCGGAGCGCACGACAAGCGGCCTAGGGAACAGAGGTTCTTCCGTGGTCCATTCCGCTCGCAGACACGGTCGTTTCGGGAAGTCGGGGAAGCGCACGTGCGCGTCTTCCCGGTCGTCGCCGATCCGGAGTATCGAATTGTTTTGAAATCGCCATCGCTACTCGCGCATCAGTTTCCGGTTCATAGGCACCCTGTAGCCGAGCAAGCGATTGTTCTTGTGTCCGCTTGCGAAGAAAAGCTACGACGTCATCTTCCAGAAAAACCCACGCGCGGCCAATCTTTGCTCCCGGCAGCTCGCCGGTGCCGGCGAGTTTCATCGCCGTATTACGGTCGACCTTCAAAAACTCGGCACACTCAATCAGATCAAACGTTCTCATGCGCTGATGCTCCCAGCTTGTCGCGCGGCAGCTTCTTGAAACCCTGCCAAAATTTCCGCTGCTCGAAAGTTAGCCCGGCTTGCTGCCGGTGCTTGCCCTGCGACGCACCAGCGGTCGTCCATGCGTCGACGCACGCTCATTGCACGATAGCGCTCGATTTTTCCCATCTCAAGCAGGGCACTGAGTGCGGTTTCGATCGCTGCCTGTGCCGTCGACAGGGCCATGATGATCCGCTTCTTTGGCAGGGCGCCGTCACGCTCTAGCAGCGACAGAATGTCTGCTTGCAAAGCAGCTTGGTCGCGCGCCCATTGGCGGTGCCCGTTGACGGTCACAGGCACGTATCGACCTGAATCAATCGGCATGCGGCTCATGGATGGCCTCCTCACGTTGAGGCCGGCCGCATAGCGCGGTCGAGCATCATCAGTCCTGTTTCGAGCTGTACGCCGGCGGCGTTAACCCATGTACGTGCTTCCTGTGCCGCTTTGTGTCGGCTATAGCTGCCTACCTCGTCGCGCATGAGGTCGAGCAACTCGATGTCGGCTCCAAGTGCGATGACTTCCACCAGTTTGCGTATCTCGATGCGGATGGCGTCGATGCGTGCGAGGTTTGCGAGTCGGGAATTCGACTCGCTTTCCTTCGTCTGGATAGTTTTTCGCCGCGCGCGCGGCGCGTCGTTTAACTGGAGTGCTTTGGCGGGCGGGAGCCCGCTGCTGTTGACGTCATCGTTCGATGCGTGCGCCGGAACGGCGCCAGCAAGCGAAAGCCGGGGGCGATTATCCGCAGGTTCCCGCTTACGCGGCAGCGGACGTGGGGTAGAGACGGCCGGGCGAACCATCTTCAACTCCCTCCCTTCGTATCAAGCAGATCCTTCACGGGCAGCAAGGCGGTATGAACTCCGGCGATAGTCGGCCTTTCCAATTGGCCGAACGCGGGGTCATGGAGCACGGCCTGCAGCGCCTGCAAAAGTTGCTTTGCTTGCACGTCGCTGATCTTGTGAGCAACCGGCTTGCTGAGTGTCTTTTTCGTGACTTTGGCTTTCCCGCCCGCCTTCGCCTGTTGTGCCGCGTTCTGCAGGCGCTCGAGTGCCTTATCGCCGCCGTGCTTGCGAATCTCGTCAATGGCGAGCGTCGACGAGACAACCTTGTCTCGGACCAATTTGTGAAGGGTCGGTGGCGCGGTCGCAAGCAACAGCACGTCACGGATCGTCTGATCCGTTATGTTGAGGCGCTTGCAGATCGTGCCGTTGGTCTCGCCGAGCTCTTGCAGCTCGATTACTTTTTCCGCGAGCTGCAGGGGAGTCAGCTTCTCGCCGTCGTTGTTCGTGATGCCGGCATAGATCAGATTGGCGCGATTGACAGACTTGGCTTCGTCGATCACGCACGGTAGCCGGTCAATCTCCTTATCCTTTGCAAACCCGCCTTCTTTGATAGCGAGCAGTGCGGCGTGGTAGCGGTGCTGGCCCTCGTACACGAATATCCGGTCTTCGCCTCCGACCTTGCGCACGAAACAACCGAGCGGCTTCTTTCGATCGTAGCCGTTCGCCTTCATGAGCTCGGCGAGGTGGCGAACGCGATCGTGATCAAGCGGGCGAACGTTGTCGCGTGGGTCGTAATGGATCTGATCCGGCGGAACTGTCCAGAGATCTGACGATCCGCCGCCGGCGGCTTTGATGGCTGCCTTCGTGTTGCCGGTGACGATCATCGCGTCGAGAACGAGCGGGCTGGTCTTAGCCATTGTTGGTTCCTCCCGTCGACGGGAGGCCGCCAACGTCGGCAAACGTGGCATCTGGTGCGTAATGAAACAAAGTTCCGTCGAACGGAGCGATCGCTGTGCCGGCGAGCCAGTACACGAGGCGCTCGTCGGCGCGTCGGATGGCCTGCCGCACGACGGTGGCGCGCACCAGCATGTGCAGATCGAGCCGGAGTGCCTGTCGATCGGCGTGGGGCAATGCGGCCTCAACATTGTCGATTGTGAGCGGGTCCCGCTGGCCGGCGAAAAACGCGATCAGCGCCTTGCAGATAGGAGAGAGTTCAGTTGGCATGTTGTCTCCGGAGGCGACCGTACAGGGTGGCGCGCAGGAACGGCCGGGCAAAGCAGACAGCGCAGAACAATGCGATGGCCACGACGATGAGCTTGCCGGCGGAAATGCCAGCGAACAGCCAGAGCGCTGCGTCGGCGAGACCGAACAAATAGCCGATATGGCGTTGCTGGGCCGCACCGGTGAGAAACCATGCGGTGCAGCACGTGGCGGCGGCGACGAGGAGGGCGAAGATCACGCGACCTCCTTGGCACGCATTGAGCGCGGCTTGCGCTTTTTCGCCTTGGCAATTGCCAGCTCGGCGAGCGATTCTGCTTGCTTCCGGCGATTCCTTTTGACGGCCGCCGCGCAGTCGTCTTCAGTCGGATACGAGATTGCCGTGCCGACGACCTGAGTGCCGTCGAGAATCATGTAAAGCGTATGGACGCTGCCGGCGAGCGGTCGCCGCGCGACGACATATTTGCCAACCATAACCGGCGTGGTCGCGCGCGGTGCCATCGGATCGTAATGAACGATGGAGCGCAAGCCTATAGTGTCTCTGCGCATCGGCTCCTGCGGAACATTGAGTCTTGGTCTTTGCATGTCGCGTTACTCCGTGTCGCCAGCGGCAAGACGCTTGCCGTCTGGCGTGGATTGATCTGTTCGTTTCTGTTTCTTGCGCAGCTCAGCGCAGTTGGTGAGGCAGATCCGCAGGGCGGGATTGGTGACAGCGTCGCCAGGCGAGCCGCGTACGTGACGAAGACGGAATTCCCTGGCTATGTCGGCATCGCTAACGGGGATCCGGTCTGTCATCGCACCACCTAGACCCTTGCTTGAACTTGTCTTGCTGTTGCGACAGCCGGGGGCGGGGCAAGGACATTGATGGTCACGACGATGGCGGCAACCGCGAAGGCTAGGCGCCATGCCATCGACTTTTCAAAGTCACTTTGCTGGGGTGGTAGTTCGACCTGTGTGGCGCGAAGCCAAGTCCGGCGGGCATTTCCGGCTGAATCGGGTAGGGATTCCATGAGATCTCCGAAGGAGGGGTCGCACCGGCTGGTGCAGCTTCCGTCGAAGGATATCCGCATACGGAATTATATGTCAATTCCTTATGCGGATATTTTTGAAAAATTTAGAGTGTGGATTGCCGCCTGCGGATATGTTTCGGCCTTTTTTGAGCGATGCAGGCGGATGTCAACTGGGCGGCAACGGAAAGGGCCGCGTCGATCCACGCAATGTCATTGACGTAGGTAAGTGCCGCGAAGCCTAGTGCGAAAATTATGGCAAGTGAGGCAGAGCCCCGGTGCCTGGGTTTTGGGGATTCGCGCTGGGCGTGAAGGCGTAGGCGCTGGGAGAGCTGGTCAAGTCCGTCTGCGAGTCGCAGCGCGTGCTCTGGCTCAGCGCCAATGATGGAGAGTCCGATGCTGCCGTCGGTATGCGCGGTGGCGAGCGCCGCCGCAATGGCAGAGCCATCGGCGAAAACGCTACTGATCAACTCGGCACGTAAATGCGCCTGTCGTTCCTTCTGAAAGTCAATTGCCGGATTGAGCGCGTCTTCCGGAGAATTTTTGTCCGCAGTCGAATGGACGAGGCGTAACTTACGCCCCTGTTGGCTTCTTTCGGCGGCCCCGTACACTATTTTGTCGTTCATGGCTGGTCAACGTTTGGTCTGATGGTCTACGTTGATTCAGCCTTTGAGCGACTTCACGCTCTTCGATCGGCGGGGCCTGCCGTCCGGTATGGGTCACCGGCGTGCCATTTGCTGCGGCCTCGTGAGAGGCGATAACGAACTCGATAAACGATTTGATCTTTTCCTTCTCAGCATAAGGAAGGGCTTTGTATTTCTCGTGAACGATCGCGGGAAGATCGTCTCCTTCACCTTCGGTTAAAAGCGTCGCAATAGATACGCCAATAGCCTCTGCCAATTTTCCTACCGTCTCGATTTCCGGCTCGGTGTCTTCATTGATGATCCGGTGAATCGAACTCTGCGACATGTGGGCGCGCGCGGCCAGCTTCGCTTGGGTAGCGACTTCTGGCACGACCAGCATGAGCCGTTTGACGTTCTCGGCAAGGATGCGCTTCAGCGGTTTTTTCATCCTCAAATCATTCCATGTGCGGAATTCCCTATGCGGAATTGTTTGAGTTATACTCGCTTCCTCATGCGGATATTCCGTGTTGAACTGGAGTGCGCGAATGACGATATCAACGACTGAACCAATGCTTTCGACAGTGCTGCGGCGTCTGGATGGCGTGAAGGGGGAGTGGCCAGAGGTCGCGAAAGAAAGCGGTGTTCCCTACCAAACGCTTACCAAGATCGCATGCAGGATCGTTGCGGATCCGCGTATTTCAACGGTGCAGACACTGTTCGACTACTTCGCGACCAGGTCGGAATCGTCGTCGACGCTTCATGACCCGGCCGCAAAGCATTGATTGCTGCCTGGACATCGCAGATGACCGCGCCTGCTGATGAGATTCGATTTTAGCGATCCAGCAGCCCGGTAAACAGAATGAAACGCAGTGGCGCCAAAGATACGGGGGATTCACATGACCTGCAGATATAGCGACACGGATTGGCTGGACGTGCTTTACACGTCGGTTCGAAACGCGCCTGGGGGCGTCGCAGACGCAGCGGCTTTCCTGACCAATCGCCGTGGCAAGAGCATCGGCACAGAGTCTCTGCGCCTTCGTTTGCGCGGTGAAGGCGAGAACCGTCTCTCAATGGAAATGTTCGAGCTACTCGTCGAGTGGATGGAAGAAAAACGCCAGCCGCAGTGCTTTGACGCGATCCATGCACTCAATGCGCGTTTCGGCCTGCGTGCGACTGAGGTGACCGACCAGGAGGCGGCTGACAGTGTCGACGCGGTCGCGCTTGGCGCACTGGATTTCGCACGGCAATCAGGTGTTGTCGCCGGTGAGGTTCGTACCGCGATCGCTGACGGCGTCATCACTTCGCAGGAGGTCGATGCAATCGCACTGGCCGCGCGCAACAACCAGCGCTTGCTCGATCGCCTCCTGCGCACCGTGCAGGCCGTTAGCAGGCTGGGTCGCCGACAAGCATGAGGTTTTGCCCCGGAATGTCATGCTGCAATCCGCACCGTGAGCGGGTTGAACTGTCCTGCGACGTGAACCAGCAACTCGCGTGCGGGATGTCCGCGCTCCAGTGGATGGCCGATCGCAATCCGGACCACACGCCGCAGTTTCTGGCTTCCCTCATCAATACCTTCCCCAACGACCTCGCGCTAATTCGGCAGGCGGCCTTGCGCGCGGCGGTTGTTCCCCTGTTCGTTGAACGGTCCGCACAGGCCTGCGCGGCATTGAAGACCAAAACTGAGCGACATGAATTCAGGCGACAACTGGAGGGAGGCCTCGCGCCTGCCGAACTGGAGCGCTTCGATCAGCTCATGTCCGCCGAATGGCGCCGCCTTCGCGGCAAGTAATCAGGGAGACCTCAAAGTGACTTTGCGCGGTGCGAGTTCATTGCTTCGCCGTAGTAATCCATCGTTCAGACGGTCTCCGTCCGGTCCACAGATGTACGCCGCCGGCCGTGCCGCGTGGCGTGCGTTTTCTCATCAACGCGAACGCCAAAGGAGAATTAACGAATGTCTTCGTTAGAGCAGATTGTTCAGCAGCTCGATGCGGACGGTCATCCGAAGCTGCCTGACGGTCACCCGATTGCGGATGGCAAACCGCATCGGTATGGGGCTGGCAAAAAATATTGGTACTCGCTCCACCAGATCGAGCGGGCGGGCAAGGTCCTTGGTTACACCGGCGCATTCGGTCGCTGGTCTGGCAATGACAATGGCGCTCAGACCTTCCAGTGGCACGGCGAGGCATTGACGCCGGAAGACGTCAACGCAGCCCGGCAACGTCAGCAGGCCGCCGACCGTGCCGAAGCCGAGAAGAAAGCGCACGCCGCGAAACTCGCAGCGAATCGCGCGCGTGATCAGTGGCATAGAGCAAGTGACGACGGCACGTCCGGCTATCTTGACCGAAAGCAGATCACGTCAGAGGGCGTCCGATTCGATTCTGAAGGCACGGTGCTCGTGCCGATGTTCCAGTACGCCGACAGCATTCGGCTCGTCGGCCTGCAAAAGATCACACCCGATGGCGCAAAGCGCTTCAACAAGGGGATGGAGAAGAAGGGCGCTGCGTACCTGCTTGGGAACATTGGCGATGACGACAAGGTCGCCATGATCGCTGAAGGGTACGCGACAGGCCGCTCGATCCGGATGGCGACCGACGAGGCGATCCCCCTATCGATCTGCTTTGATGCCGGCGGCATTCTGTCGGCTGCGCGTTACCTGCGTGGCACGTACCCCGATATGCATGTGCTGATCTGCGCCGACGACGACCGGAAGATCGAGCAGCGGCTGCGGGAGTGCCTCGTCGACGAGTTTGGCTATAGCGGCGAGTTAGCAATCGGCGGCGACGCGGTGCGCGTCGAAACGAAAAATACCTGGTACATGATGCGCGCGGTGTACAAGCGCGACGACCAGGGAGTCGGATACATCGAACTGTCGTACGGCAATGACGTGGCGCCAGAGCGCCGCAAGCGGTTTGAGAACGCGGGGCTCAGGTGCGCATTTGAGGCCGCTGCGGACGTCGGTAATGCGAGCGTCGTGTTTCCGCGCTTTGCTGACCGCGGTGACCGCAAGCTTACCGATTTCAACGATCTGCATTGCGAGGAAGGTCTCGAGCTCGTGCGGCAGCAGATCCAGTCCGCGCTGCTGGCCGCTTTGGCACCGACCGCACAGGAAATTCCGCTGGATGCGCTGATGCAGGATCAGGATTTCGCAGGCGACCCTCTATACGATCGAGCTGTCGTGGTTGTACGGACTGCGGCACGCGCGTCCGTGTCGCTTGTGCAGCGTGCGTTGAGCATAGGCTTTAATCGCGCAGCCCGGCTGATCGAACGTATGGCAGCCGACGGCATCGTTTCAGACGAAAGCCCGAACGGTACGCGCTCGGTGATCGGCGCCGCCAATGATGAGCGCGCGACGTTCGCTGGCGCTGCGACAGACGAAAGCGACAGTCATGAGGTCGAGAACGGTGCGCATACCTGGGAGCGCGATCTGGCGCGAAGCGAGAAAGGCAACCTGCTGCCCACGCTCGGCAACGTGCATCTGATCCTTTCGAATCACAAGTCATGGCAAGGCGTCATTGCTCAGGATGACTTCGCCGGTCGGGTTGTGAAGCGTAAGAAACCGCCGTTCGCCCAGGGCGAAGTCGGTGAATGGTCCGACATGGACGACATTCGCTGTGTGCTTTGGCTGTCACAGAAATACGGCATATCGGTGCGGCAGGACATCGTGATGAGCGCGGTGCTGCTGGTTGCCGATGCGACGCACTTTCACGACGTGCGCGAATACCTCGAAGGCGTCGTGTGGGATGGTGTCGAGCGCGTGCGCACCTGGGCGACGCGATACATGAAGGTGGCCGACAGCGAGTATGTGCAACTGGCCGGCACAAAGTGGCTCATCGCGGCAGTAGCACGTGTGATGCGGCCTGGCTGCAAAGCGGACAACGTGCTGATTCTGGAAGGCAAGCAGGGCTGGTACAAGTCGACCGCACTGGAAGTGATCGCGGGCAAGCCGTGGTACACGAACTCGCCGATCCGCATCGGCGACAAGGACACATACGCCGTCATGGCGGGCAAGTGGATCATCGAACTGGCCGAGCTGGATTCACTTAACAAAAGCGATTCGTCGGCCGCCAAGAGCTTCTTTGCGACGGAAACAGACCGGTTCCGCAACTTCTATGGCAAGCGTGCAACGGACGTGCACCGGCAGGGCGTGTTCGCCGGCTCCGTCAACTTCGACACATATCTCAAGGACGAATCCGGAAACCGGCGTTACTGGCCGCTGCGTGTAGGCGGACCGATCCTTATCGACGACCTGCGCCGTGACCGCGACCAGTTGTGGGCAGAGGCCGTGCACCTGTACCGGCAAGGCGTCATCTGGCACGTGACCGAGGCTGAAAAGCCGCTGTTTGAAAGCGAGCAGACCGAACGCTATGAAGGCGACGTCTATGAGGATCGGATCGCGCGCGATCTGGAACTCAGGCCGCGCGTCACGATGGAGGAGATCCTAGCCGACATTCTTAAGCTCGACACGTCAAAGTGGACGCTGCCCGAGCAACGCCGGGTCGGCAAGGCGCTGAAATCACTCGGTTGGGTGCGCAAGCGGGAGTCGACGGGCCGGCGGGATTGGTACTACGTCAAGGAAGATGAAGCGCCAGCACCGGTGATGGAACTCGCAACTGAGGGCGCGGACGATGACGCGCCGCTCTGATTCCACTCCGTTCTGGCGCGCTGCGCTTCGTTTTTCGGCGCGCTTTTGCGCCAGCTTTGGCGCGCCGTTTTCGGGGTTCAGGCCGTCCTGTGTCCCAACGTCCCAAGCGAGCGCCTTGCGTGTGTGCGCATGCCTGCGACGTGTGCGACGTGAGGGTGTGCGCATGTCGCGGGCGCGCACACACCCACAAGCCTTTCCCTTGGGACATTAGGACATTGGGACAATAAGAGGTTAAAGATGATCGACCTGAAAGAACGAGCCGGTGTCGCAATGAACGTCCGCAGCCAGCTAGGCGAGCCGACTGGGGACCCGAAAGTAACTTTGGGCGCTCTGGCGTTTGTCAATGAACTGGGCAATCTGCTGTGGCGAATGAAGTATGGGCAGGACGTGAAACGTGGCAGCCTGCAACGTGCGACGTTGTTGCTGGCGAGTCGCATCCGCTGGTCGGGGAAGTTTGCGCGCGACAAGTTCACCGGTCTCGATCGGAAGGAAAACCGCGATCGCCGTGCGGGTCGCTCTTTCGAGCGCTCGCATGCCGACATCGTCGAGCGGTTCGCGCAACGGGTGATCATCGAATGGGTCGCGGACAAGTGCCAGCACTGTGAAGGGCGCGGTGTGTTTGGCCGATCAGGGAAGCGAACCGCATCGAAGGTCGTCGAGCTCGAGTGCGAAACATGTCGCGGTGAACGCTCCCTCGTGGTCGATGAGGAATACATTCCATTTGCGCACAACGGCAGGGGGCCGATGGCATTGCGTGAATATGAGCGCTGCGGCACGTGTCATGGGCGCGGCACAGTCCGTAGTGAACAGAAGGCAGCGCGCGATGGTCGGCAGATCTGCCCATTCTGCAACGGCACAGCGCGACACCCGATCGACGAAGCGGCACGTGCTGTAGCGCTCGGTGTGTCGCTCGACTTGTACCGCACACAGTGGGCGCGGTACTTTCACGGCGTCTTCGCTATGCTCGACACGGTTGACGGCAGGGCCGCTGACACGATGCGTCGACAGATGCGAGCATGAAATTCTTGCAAACCAAGAATCAATCGAATATATTTCGGCCATCCTTTACCGAGTCACTGGATACCCGCTGGCACCGCGCGTTAGTCGTGCAAACCTCTCGGCGACACAACAATAAGAACTGGAGCCCGTTAGGTCGTGTGGAGGCGTGCGCCTTCACGAACCACCAGATTCAACCTGAGCCCTGAGCGCGAAAGCCCTCGGGGCTTTGTCTTTTCAGGAGCATCTATGCATGCGTTCCAACGCCTTGTCCTGTTTGCCTTCGCGCTGCGGTCTTCCATTGTTGATGAGCAATCGGGCGGCGCAGCATCGCTTCCGTCAGTGGCTGACGGCGCAGGCGACGCAGCTGCGACTCAGTCAACGGCCTCAACGGCGGTTGATGTACACCCGTCGCATCAATGGCTCGATGCGATCGAGGAAGAAGTCTCTTCGTGGTTCGTTCACCTCACGAAGGCGAGCCGCATCCGCGAGCTCGTCGCGAAGGCGCGCGCGCATCTGCCCGGTCGCGATGCCGAGTAAGGCGCCAACACCGTGCCGTCATCCGGGTTGCCGCGCACTCGTCGCATCGCCTGGCTACTGCGTCGATCACGCGCGTGATGACATCGGATGGCAGAGCGACAAGCGTCGCGGCACGCGTCACGAACGTGGCTATGGGAGTGCATGGACGAAGCTGCGCGCACTCATCCTCCGCCGTGACGGCGGTCTCTGCCAGCCCTGTTTGCGTACGCGTCGCGTGACGCGCGCGTCGCAGGTCGACCACATCAAACCGAAAGCCGAAGGCGGCACGGATGACGAGTCGAACCTGCAGTCCATCTGCGATGCGTGCCACAAGGCGAAGACGGCACGTGAAAGCGCTCGCGCACGAACGGGCGCATAGGGCTCGCAGCGCCTTTCCTGAAAGTTGCTTTGCGACCCAATGGTCGCGCCGGCAGCGGCCTGCACGTGCGCCGCAAGGCGCTCGGCGAGCCATCGTCAAACCGAAGCAGGGTCCTGCCGAAGCGAGCGCGCGGTGCATCCGGGGGTGGCCGAAAGTCTGGCGACTCTCCGGATGGGACCGCGTGTTTAGCCAAATTTTTCTGCGCGCAAGTTTCCGAGGGGGGGGTGTCCAGGCACCCCTTTAAAGATATGGGTCAACGTGGTCCGCAACCGGCGCCGGCGGCGCTCAAACTCATTCGCGGCAATCCCGGCAAGCGTCCGATCAACCTGTCGGACGGCGTCAATCCGGAGGTCGCGATTCCCGATGCGCCGCGCCATCTGAACAAGGAGGCGCGAAAGGAGTGGAAGCGCGTCTCCGCCGAGCTCGAGCAGCTCGGGCTGATCAGTCGCCTCGATCGAGCTGCGCTCGCGCTGTATTGCCAGGCGTGGGGCCGGCTGGTTGAGCTTGAGACGGCTTTCCAGAAGCGGCAGGAACTGTACGCATCGCAGGGCCGGACGTTGTCCGATGCATTCATCGACGTGGCGCCTTCCGGCTATCGCCAGCAGGCCGTCGAGGTGAGCCTGATCAATTCGCTGCAGGATCAGGTGCACAAGTTCCTGCAGAGTTTCGGCCTGTCGCCGTCGAGTCGCTCGCGCGTGACGCCGTCGACCAACCAGTTGGCGCTGCCCGGTCTGGAACCTGCCGCCGGCGGCTGGGGCCGTTTCGCCAAATGAGCGCGCACAGCGACGAACCGAACTACGTTGAGCTCGCGACCGGCTACATCGACGACGTGCTTTCCGGTCGGATTGTCGCTTGCAAGTGGGTGAGGCTTGCCTGCAAGCGGCAGCGTGACGATCTCGCTCGCGCCGAGGCGGCATCGCCCGATTTCCCGTATCGCTTCGACGTCGAGGCCGCGAGCCGGATCTGCGGCTTTGTCGAACTGTTGCCGCACATCAAGGGCAAATGGGCTCGCACGCGCCAGCGCATCGTTCTGGAGCCGTGGCAGATCTTCGTGCTGTCGACAGTCTTTGGCTGGCTGCATGTCGACACCGGCCTTCGCCGCTATCGCAGGGCATACGAAGAGGTCGCGCGCAAGAATGCGAAGTCGACCAAGAGCTGCGGCGTGGCGCTGTATCTCTTCGCCGCTGACGGCGAGCCCGGCGCAGAGGTCTACAGCGCGGCGACGACGCGCGATCAGGCGAAGATCGTTTTCGACGACGCGAAGGCAATGGCGCTGCGCGAGCCGGAAATGTGCCGCACGCTTGGCATCGAAGTGCTGCAGCACCAGATGCTCGTACCGGATGACGCGAGCAAGTTCACGCCGTTGTCTGCTGAAGGCAGCACGCTGGATGGTCTGAACATCCACGGCGGCGTTATCGATGAACTGCATGCGCACAAAACCCGCGCCGTGTTCGATGTGATCGACTCGGCCACCGGGGCGCGTGACCAGTCGCTGCTGTGGATGATCACGACCGCCGGCACTGATCGTACCGGTATCTGCTACGAGCAACGCACGCACGTCACGAAGATTCTGGAGCGCGTCGTCGTCGATGAGTCGTTCTTCGGCATCATTTTCACGATCGACGACGGCGACGACTGGGCGGACCCGGCATGCTGGGCTAAGGCGAATCCGAACTACGGCGTGTCGGTGCTGGCCGACGACATGGAATCCGCGTGCCGCAAGGCGCTATCCATGCCCAGTGCGGTCGGCAACTTCCTGACGAAGCGCCTGAACGTGTGGGTGAACGCCGACAGTGCGTGGATGGATATGCGGGCGTGGGACGCCTGCGCGAACCGAGACCTGCGTATCGAGGATCTGTACGGCGAACGCGGCTACGTGGCACTGGACCTCGCGAGCAAGGTCGACATCGCGGCGAAGATCCGTCTGTTCCCGCCTTCCGGCAAACGGTCGAAGTGGGCAATTTTCGGCACCTACTACCTGCCGGAGCGAGCCGTAGAGAACGCGCATAACAGCCAGTACGACGGCTGGCGCCGCAGTGGATGGCTCACGGTGACAGAAGGCGAGGTGACCGACTTTGACCTGATCGAAGACGGCGTGCGCGAGGACTGCTCACTATTCGACGTGGCTGAGGTGCCGTTTGACCCGTTTCAGGCCACGCAACTGTCGAGCCACCTGTTGGCGGAGAACGTGCCGATGGTCGAGATGCGCGCAACGGTGCTGAATTTTAGCGAGCCGATGAAGCAGCTCGAGGCGTTCGTGCTGAAGGGGGAGCTCGAGCATAACGGCGACCCGGTTCTGGCGTGGATGGTCAGCAATGTCGTGTGTCATCGCGATCAGAAAGACAACATCTATCCGCGCAAAGAGCGGCCAGAAAACAAGATCGACGGTGTCGTCGCGGCCATCATGGCACTCGGTCGGGCGATTGTGCCTGGCGAAAGCGACGAACACTCCGAAGTATTCGTGGAGCTCTAATGTTCAAAATCTTTGGCCGACATGAGCCGGCGTCGCCACCGGCGCGGGCCGAACCTGCGTTGCAGGCGGAACAGCTGCCGGCGGTGCACAACCAGACCGGCGCGACCACGATCGTCAACTATGAGGAGCTCGGCGAGCTGCTCGGAGACGGAAGCGGCATCGCCGGCATGAGTGCCGAACAGGCGATGCGCACTTCAGCGGTGTACGCCTGCGTTCGGTTGCTTGGTGGGGCGATCGCGTCAATGCGTATGGAGATCTACCGGCGCAACGGCACAGCCCGATCGCTCGCTGACGATCACCCGCTCTGGTGGAAATTTAACGAAGAGCCGTGCGCAATGATGACGGCGCCCATGATGTGGGAGTACTTCGTCACGTCGCAATGTTTCTACGGAGATGCATTCGCGCTATTGCTTCGTGATCCGCGCAATCCGGCGATCATCGACGACGTCATTCCGCTCGATCCGCGCTCGGTCTGGGTCTGGCTGAAAGGTGGCCGGTACTACTACGTCGTGTCCCTGCCGTCGACCTATGGCGAGGAAATGTTGCCGGTCGCCTTCGATCAGGATGACATCCTGCACTTCGCTGGTCCCGGCTTCAACCCGCGCACTGGCCGGTCGATGTCGGTGCTGAAATACGCGGCGAGCCGGGCGGTGCCGATCGCGCAGCATGCCGAGGAACTGGCGGACAAAGCCTTCACGAAGGGCAACATGTCCGACGTGGTCCTCAAGTTTCCAAAGCAACTTTCCAAGGAACAGCGCGAAGACCTTCGTAACTACTGGGTGAGAAAGCACAGCGGCCTCGGCAATGTAGGTGCGCCCGCCATCCTCGGTGAGGGCGGCGACGTCGAGCAGCTCAAGATGACGGCCGTCGACGCGCAGTTGCTCGAATCGCGATCTTTTCAGGTGACCGATATCGCGCGCGCTTTCGGCGTTCCACCGTGGATGATTGGCGAGACATCGAAGACGACCAGCTGGGGATCGGGTGTCTCCGAAATGGGGCGTGGCTTCGTGCTCTATTCGGTGCGCCCGTATCTGAACCGTTATGAAGCCGAGACCAATCGGAAGACGTTCCGAACCGCACGGTTCTTTGCCGAGTTTGATGTAACGCGTCTTACGCGTGGCGATCCGGCTGCGGAGGCTGCGTATTACCGGCAGGCAATCGGGGGATCGCAGGGGCCGGGGTGGATGTCCATTGACGAAGTTCGCGCGCGGAACAATCTGCCGCCCCTGGGTGGGACCTGTGCGCAGGTGTATTTCCCGCAGGCGCCAGCGTCCGGCAACACGACCGCAAGCGATGGCGACCAAGGTCCAGCGGGTGGCGATGGGCCGCCGAACCCGGCTACAACTGATCCAGAGGGGATTCCTGAATGAAACACAAAATCTTTTCCCTGTTTAACGCGAAAAAGCCCGAGTTTCGGGTGAATAACGCAGCGGCCGGCACCGACATCTACCTTTACGACACCATCGGGGGCTGGTACGGCATCGCCGTACAGGATGTCATCAAGGAGCTCAAGGATGCGAAGGGCGCGGTCAATCTGCGGATCAATTCGCCTGGCGGCGATGCGTTCGATGGTCGTGCGCTGGCGACAGCGATCCAGCAGCACGGCAATGTGACTGCACACATCGATGGGCTCGCTGCCAGCGCGGCAACCTATGTGGCACTCGCGGCCAAGACGGTCAACATTGCTGACGGCGCTTTCATGATGGTGCACAACGCCTGGACGATCGCGGTCGGGAACGCGGCTGAGCTTACCGACACCATCGCGATGCTGCAGAAAATCGACGCAAGCATTGCCAGCGACTACATGGCAAAGACCGGTAAGACGCTCGACGAGGTCAAGGCGTGGATGGATGCCGAGACGTGGTTCACCGCGCAGGAGGCGAAAGACGTTGGCCTCGTCGACAACGTTGTCGCGAGCAAGTCCGCTGAAAACCGATGGGATCTCGGCGCATACCGAAACGCACCGAAGTCGCTCACCGAGTCTGAAACTGATTATGCGGCGGCCGATCGTGCCCGCCGCGCACGCATGTTGGAACGCATCGCGTAGGAGTCGCTCCCGCGCATGTCTGGCCGCCCACCGAGGCGGCTTTTTTTTTGCCCGCGCGAGCGGGCTTCTCACTTATCTGGAGCATTCAATGGCTGCATCCATTCAAGCACTGCGGGAGCGCCGCGTCTCGATGTCCAAAGAGCTGCGCAACCTTGTCGACAACCACACCGGCGCCGCGTGGGGCGCGGAACAGCAGTCGCGATACGACGAACTCGTGCGCGACATCGAGTCGACTGACTCTGAGATCGCGCGTAACCAGCGTGTGCTCGACGAAGCGCAGCACGAATTCGGCCGTGTGCAGAACCGCGCCGAGAACGATGGAATCTCGACGGATCAGGCGCACGCCAACGTCGCCATGGAGACGTCGATTTTCAATTCGTGGATGCGCGGCGGCCGTGACGCACTCAACGAGCAGCAACGCCAGTATGTCGCGCAACGCGCAGCGAGCGTTCGCAACGACATGAGCTCGGATGTCAACTCGGGCGGCTATCTGGTGCCGACCGATTTCGCCAGCAACCTCATCGAGGCGCTGAAGGCATTCGGCGGCATGCGCAGCGTGGCGACGGTGATCGGCACGAACAACGGCGTGCAGATCCAGTGGCCAACTGTCGATGCGACGGCGCAGGAAGGCGAGATCCTCGGCGAGAACACCGAGGCCGGTTCGCAGGATTTCCAGTTCGGCATGAAGGAAATCAACGCCTACAAGTTCAGCTCAAAGGCAGTCGCCGTGCCAATCGAGCTGCTGCAGGACAGCCGCATCGACCTCGAAGGGTACATCCGCACCGCACTGGCGACGCGTATTGCGCGTATCACCGAGCGCAAGTATGCGGTTGGAACGGGGGCGGGCGAACCGCAGGGCGCAGTGACAGCCGCACCGGTTGGATATACCGCGGCGTCTGCGACCGACATCGCGTACGAGGACCTCATTGAGCTCGAGCACTCCATCGATCCGGCATATCGCAGCTCGCCGAAGGTTCGCTGGCAGTTCCACGATCAGACGCTGAAGGGTCTCAAGCGCCTGAAGGATGGCTACGGCCGCCCCTTGTGGTTGCCGGGCGTCGCGGTGAAGGAGCCGGACACGCTGCTGGGTTACGGCTACACGATCAACCAGTACATCCCGGTCGCGGCGGCGAACGCCAAATCGGTGCTGTTCGGTGACTTCACCAACTACCTCATCCGTGACGTGATGCAGGTCATGCTGTTCCGCATGACCGACTCCAATTTCACGCTGAAGGGGCAGATTGGCTTTCTCGCGATGTATCGCGGCGATGGCGGCAGCATCGACGTTGGCGGCGCATGGAAGGCGTTGAAGCAGGCTGCGGCCTGATAGACCGGCAAGGGCGGCCCCGGCCGCCCAAAGTCACTTTGCAGCGAGGATCAGGATGGTTCGAATCATTGCACCGCCGGCACAAACGCCTGTCTCTCTGGAAACGGTGAAAGCGCATCTGCGTATCGACGGGGATGACGAAGACGATCTGTTGACGCTGTATCTGAAGGCGGCGACCCGACGTGCTGAAGACATTACCGGCCGGGCGCTGATCACACAGACGGTTGAGCAGCTCTGTGTGCGCGTGTGTCGCGAGACGGAGCTCTCGAGATGGCCGGTTCAGTCCGTTATCTCCGTCAAGCTGGGTGGCGTCGATGTCGGATCGTACACCGCCCGGCTTGGCGACAACGCGACGCTCAATGGCCTGCCGAAGGGAGACATCGTTGTGCAGTACAAGGCCGGTTACGGCGACACGGGCGACAGCGTGCCGGAGCCGATCCAGCAGTGGATTCTCGCGACCGTCGGCACGTTCTATGAAAACCGCGAAACCGAAATCGCCGACAGTCGTGCCGCGACCGTCAATATCAGCTACCTGGATTGCCTGCTGGATGGCTACCGGATCTGGTCTGCATAGGAGGCGGTATGCGCGCAGGCAAACTTGATCGACGCATCGTTATCCAGCGGCGGCAGAACGCAAAGAATTCCAGCGGTGGGGCACGGGCAGCATGGCAAACGGTCTGCACGCCATGGGCCGGCATCAACTACCTGTCAGGCACCGAGCGAAGCGCCACGACGCACCAGGGCGGCGAAACCGCAGACGCGCGCACGTTGATCACGATGCGCTATCGGGCGGGGATCGACGAGACGATGCGCGTTCTTTACGGCGGCAAGGTTTTCAACATCCGCTTTGTGAACGACGTGCTCGATCAGCATAAGACGCTGATTCTCACGTGTGACACCGGCGCAAGCGAGGGGCTGTGATGGCGGCAAACAATGTGATCCAGGGCCTGCAGGGATTCAACTCGGCGATCGCGACGCTGAAGGATGACATGCAGAAGAAGGTGGCATTCTCGGCGGCGCTCGTCGGGGCGAACGTGATCAAGCGTGAAGCGAAGTCGATCGCTCTGACGAAGGGGCTGCGACAGACGGGAGCGCTGCTTAACAACATCGCGGTGAAGCGTGAGACGAACCCGCCACTGGGCGTTGCGCAATACAACCTCGGCGTGCGTCATGGCCGTGAGCTCGGCAGTAAAGCCAAAGTGGCTTACTCGCTACGCGCGGACGGCAGCATCCGCAAAACGTACGTCGACGACCCGTTTTACTGGTGGTATCTGGAATTCGGAACGAAGCCGCACGACGAGTCAGGCGGTGGCGGCCGGCGTATGGCCTTCGAGGTCGCGGGCCAGCCGGTCTTTTCGATGAAGGTCCGCAACCCTGGTATCAAGCCTCTGGCGTTCATCGGCCCGGCGTTTGAGAACAAGAGCGACGAAGCGCTCGCCGCGATGACGAATCGTGTCGCCGAATTTATTCAGAAGGGTGCCGCATGAGCCTGAAATCGGATGTGTATGCGGCACTGTCGGCCATCCTGCCGAACACCTGGAACGTGGAGCTACCGCAGGATCCGACGTGGCCCGCTCTCGTGTACACGACCCACACCGATGAAGAAAGCGGCTGGGTCATGGGCGGCGGCTATGACCTGCACACCGTGACGATCGCGATCCTCGGCCGTGACACCGATGAGAACGGTGCGCTGCGCGATCAGATTGTCGACGCATTCGAGCAGATGGATGACTTCCTTCTGGTCGAGTCCGAAGGCGACAGCAACTACGAGGGAGACGCAGCGGTGTACGCGTATCTCGTGATGATCCAGTTGCGAACGCGCCGACCTTGACCCACGAAGCCCGCCCAGTGCGGGCGTTTTTTATTGAGGAACCGTATGTCCAAACTGACCCGAAAAACCATCATCCTCGCGGCGCTGGAGGCGGTGGTCGGCACCGATGCAGCGCCGACCGGCGCGCTCAATGCAATTCTGGCGCGCAACGTGTCGCCGAACCCGGCCGCCGCGACGTATGCGTCGCGCGACGTCGTGCGACCTTACCTCGGTAACAGCGAGCAGTTGCCGGCCGACATTCACAGCGAACTGGATTTCGAAGTAGAACTGGCCGGCGCTGGCACGGCAGGCCACGCGCCGAAGTGGGCGCCGCTGCTGCTCGCATGCGGCTTCGCCGAACTGCTCACCGATGGCGTCGACGCGAAATACACGCCTATCAGCGACAACCCGCCGACCCTCACGATGTACTACTTTCTCGACGGCATCTTCCACAAGATGACGTCGGCGCGGGGGACGGTGGCGCTCGACCTGACGGCAAAGTCCATTCCGGTGCTGAAATTCAAGTTCACGGGCCTTTACAACGATGTTGTCGATCAGGCTCTGCCGGCGGGTGTCGACTACGACGATTTCCAGAAACCGCTGGTGGTGAACAAGGCCAATACGCCGAATTTCATGTTTCAGGGCGTGAGTTCGCCGCTGCAGGCACTGACGATCGACGTCGCCAACGCGATCAACTATCAGAACCTCGTCAATCAGGAATCGGTGGATCTGACCGACCGCAAGCCCGCCGGCACCGCAACGCTGCAGTTGACGTCGGTTGCGGCGAAGGACTGGTGGGCCACCGTGCGCGATGCGGTGACCGGTGCTTTGACGATCACGCATGGCAAGACGGCCGGCAACGTCGTCCAGATCGATGCGCCGCGTGTGCAGGCGTCCAATCTGTCGTACAGCGATCAGAACGGCACCGCAATGCTGGGGCTGAACCTGACGTTCGTGCCGGTCGAGGGCAACGACGAGCTGGTGATCACGGTCAGGTAACGCCGGCAACGTAACGGCATAACTTTTCGCATGTAGACCATGGCCCGCCGTCGTGCGGGCCGCTTCTTCTGGAAAATCAAAAATGGCATTCAAGATCGCGAAGTCCGAAACCTATCAGCGCCAGATCGATGTCGTCACGGTGGGCGAGTCCGGCAAACATGAGAAAGAAAATTTCAAAGTTACTTTCCGGCGCTGCACGAATGAGCAGCTCGAGGATCTGCGCAAAAAGACCGGGCGCGAAGTCCTGCAGGAAGTGATCGCGGGCTGGACCGGCATTACTGACGATGATGGCGCTGCGGTGGCGTTTGACGAAGAGAATTTCGAGGCGCTGATCCAGATCCCGGCAGTTTCGTACGCGCTGGTGAAGGGATTCTGGGACAGCATCGTGGTGGCTCAGGAAAAAAACTGATTGAGGTGGCGAGGTACTGGGCCGGCGAGCGGCCCGATGACTTCGCCGCCGATGACACCGTGGTGGCAGGGCTTGAAGCTGCGGGCGCTCCGCCGGAAGTGATCGAGCGCGCACGCGGGCAGGCCGTGCGCGAAGACTGTTATGTATGGGCCGATAACTGGCCGGTGTTCGAGGTCTTTGCGGCATTGTCCGGGCAGTGGCGTTATGTGCAGGGCGGAATGAGTGCGCCCGTCGCTATTGGCCTGGATTATGTCGCGCTCGACGTGACGCTTCGCCTGATGGATGTGCCACGTAAGAAGCGCAGCGGCATGTTCCGCATGTTGCGTGTGATGGAGGCCGAGGTGCTCGACGTGTATCGGGAGCGTGACGCCTCGGCCTGATGTTGTGCAACGCCCGCATCCGCGGGCATTTTTTTGGTGCTGCCATGCCTTCTCTCGGTTCCCTGATTGCCAAGGTTTCACTCGACTATGCCGACTTCGAGCTTGGAGCTGACCGCAGCAGTCAGGCCGCGCTCAAGATGGGCAACGACATCGAGCGCGCGGTCACGAAGGCGCTCGGCGTGTACAAGAAAAGCGTTGGCGACATGTCGGCGGCCAACGACGACCTCGGCGCATCGATGGGCCGTGCGTCGGCCGGTGCGACGGCGCTGGCGGAGTCTGAGGAACAGGCGAGCGCACGCATCAGGGACATGGTCGCGCGCTCGCTGGAAGCGCAGCAGGCGATGCAGGAGGTCGCATCTGCGTCGCAGAATGCCGCTGCCGGCATCGACACCATGGGAGCGTCGGCGGGTCAGGTCCGTGCGACTGTTCTGGCGCAGACGCAGGCGATGATCGACGCGCAGCGCACCACCGTGCTGATGAACGATGAGATGCAGGCGCTGCGCACGACCATGGCGCAGGGTAGCGCGACGTTCGCGACGCTCGGCGATCAGTATGCGCGCCTCGATCGCGCGATGGCGACCGGCAAGCTGTCGATGGCGGAATATGACGCGACGCTGGCAGCGCTCGGGAAAGACGAGGACAAGCGCCTGCAGGCGCTCAACGCGCTGACGACGAAGTACGATCCGCTGGGTGCGGCGACGCGCAAGCTCGCGGCGGATCAGGCGCTGCTCGACGACGCTTACAAGGCCGGGCAGGTCACGACGGCGCAATACCAGCAGGCGCTCGCCGGCATCAAGGCGGATCAGGCGGTTGTGGCGCTGCGTCAGCTCGCAGACCAGGAAGCGCAGCTCGAGCGTTCTTTCAGGTCAGGTGAGATTTCCGCAGTTGCCTATAGGAAGGCGCTGGCCGACATCGGCACCAATCGCTCGGCGCTGACCGACGTTGCGTCGGCGGTCAGCGCGGGCGGCAAGGAAATGGAGGGCTTTGGTCTCAAAACGGCGGGCGCACGAAGGGAAGTCGTCGTGCTCGCACACGAGGCGCTCACCGGCAACTGGAGCAACTTCGGCGGCTCGGTAATGGTGCTCGCCGAGCGCATGGATCTGATGGCCGCCGCGACCTCGGGCGCCGCGCTCGCGGTGGCCGCCGTCGCCGCTCCTCTCGTTGCCTTCGGTGCTGCGGTGTACAAGGTGTCCGGGCAGAACGCCGCCATGAATGACGCGCTTGTGATGACGGGCGGCTATGCCGGTGTAACCGCTGAGCAGCTTCGCGATCTGGCGAGTGCTGCGACGGCTGGCGGCGCCACCTTCGATACTGCGGCGGCGGCTGTCACGGCGCTGGCCGCGACCGGCCGGCTGACCGGGCAGGAAATTGCGGACCTTGGCCGTACGACTGCCGACGCGGCGACGTACACGTCGGTGTCGGTCAAACAGATGGTGGATGAATTCACCAGGCTGGCTGAAGATCCAGTGAAGGCATCCGTATCGCTGAACGATCACTATCATTATCTGACGGCGGCGACGTACGATCAGATCACGGCGCTTGAGAAGCAGGGTGATGCGACCGGCGCGGCACAGATCGCCGTGGAGGCGTTCTCGACGGCGATGGACGACCGCACCCGCGAGATCGCGAAAAACGAGGGCATCATTCTCGCCGGTTGGCGCGATATCAAGAGCATGATCAATGGTGCAGTCGAGGCGCTGGGATCGTTCGGCGCAACGGCGGGGCCGGCTGAAGTTGTCTCACGCATGCTGGCGAACAAATCCGCGCGTCAACCGATCGGCCAGTGGGATGCGGAAGACGAGGCTGATCTGCAGAAGGCGATCACGACACGCGATGCGGCGATCAAGGCAGCGCGCGACAAGGCGTCGCGGGATGAGCAACAGCAGCAGATCATCGACGCAAAGCACTGGTACGCAACATGGAATGACCAGTTCGCCACGCCGGCCGAAAAACGCGTAAAGGCCGTCAACGAATACCTCGACAAGACGGCTGCGTTGAATCTTAGTCCGGAGCAGCAGCTCGCCGACCAGCAGAAAATCAACGATAAGGATAAGGACAAGACCGGTCGCAAGACCGGCAGCGGGCTGGTCGACCGGACCCAGCTGAACGGCGAGGTGCAGGCTGTCAAGGATGCGTTGGCTGCCGAAGTGTCTGCCATCGAGGGTGCTCGCAAGATCATCGATGCCCAGTACAAGAGTGGCACGATCTCGATTACCAGCTACTACGAGCAGGACCGTGCGCTGCTCGCCCAGTCGGCGAGCGATCACATTGACGCGGCCAATGCCGAGGCCGCGATACTGGCGAAGGGGCTGGCCAATCGCAAGCTGAGCGCATCGCAGCATGCGCAGATCGCGAACCAGATGCAACAGGTGAGCGCCGATGCGAGCAAGGCGGTCGAAGACTTCTTCCAGAAGGTATCGATCTCGGCCGCGCAGGAAGACGAGGTCTGGGACAAGTACGGCAAGTCCCAGCTCGACGGTATGCAGAAGCAGATCGACGCGGCCCATCAGCAGGATCAAAGTCTGCGCGATCAGATCGATACGTTCGGCCTGTCGAAAGCGGCAATCGACCAGTTGAAGGCGTCGCGTGCCGACGATACGGTTGCTGCTCTCGAGCAGGGCCGGGCGATCGCGATCATGAACAACGACCTCGCTGACACCTCGGGCTATGACGCGGCAATTGCGAAGGCAAAGGAACTTGCGAAGGCGCTGCACCAGACTGCAGACGACCAGACCGAGCTCGACTGGCAGACCAACGCGAAGAAAGCGGCCGACGATGCGACGAATGAATGGAAGCAGGCGGCAAACTCGATCGAGAACAGCATTAGCGATGCGCTGATGCATGGGTTCGAGAAGGGAAAGAGCTTCGGTCAGAATCTCGTGTCCTCGCTTGAATCGATGTTCAAGACGCTGATTCTCAGGCCGATCATCCAGCCGATCGCGCAGGGTGCGGCGAGCGTGTTCTATCCCGATGCATCGCAGGGCCAGACGGGTAGCAATAACGTTCTGAGTCTGCTGCAGAACGGTCGGAGCATTTATAGCAATGGCTCTAGCCTGTACAACACGATCAGCCAGTGGATGAGTGGCTATGGGTCGGCAGGGTCGGCGCTGGGGGCGTCTGCAATCTCCGGTGCAGGCAGTAGCGCGCTTGCAGGCGGTGGCGTTACCCTGGGCGGATTGGGTGCGGGCATTGGCGGTGACGTCGCGGCCGGCTCGGCCTCGTCGATCGGCAGCCTTGTTGGCTCAAATGCGTATGGCTTCACGACCGCGGGCAGTAGCGGCCTGGGCCTGGGCAGTTCGCTCGGGGCAAGTGCCGGGCTGATGTATGGCGGTGCCGGTCTCCTGGGCGGGCTCGCTGGCGGTGCCCTGTTTGGGAATAAGGGCTACAGCAGCATGGGCGGCTCACTCGGTGCTGTGGGTGGCCTTGCACTTGGCGCTTCGTCAGCGGTTGCCGGCACGGCGATCGGCGCGTCGCTTGGCTCGCTGGCTGGTCCGATCGGCGCTGTTGTGGGGATGGTTCTGGGATCGCTCGTTGGCTCCCTGATCGGCGGTGGCGAGACGCGTTACGGCGCCTCTTACTCGACCAGCGACGGCACCAATATCACCAAGTTTGGCGGCCCGAGCGGAGGGGACCCTGCCGCAGCCGATGTCCAGAGTCAGATCAAGACAGCGTACGCGAGCATCCAGTCGCTGACCGAGCAGTTGGGCGGCTCGCTTGATGGTCTTGGTCAGTACAAGGCGAGCTATGAGGTCAGTCCGAAAAAGGGCAATTCGTTCGTCGCGGCTGGCTTCACGACGGGGAGTGACTGGTATCCGGATCGTCAGGATCTCGGCGGCGTCAAGGATGCCCAGACGGTACTGCAGGACTTTCAGTTGCAGTTGCAGCGCTCGGTGATTGACACGCTGCAGAAGGCGAATCTCGATACGCCGTATGCTCAGGCTTTGCAGGGCATCGATGCGTCGAAACTGTCGGCCAACGACATCACAGCGCTGCTGACCGAGCTGTCGACGCTGAAGAGTCTGTTCGACTCGTTCCAGAAGCTCGGCAACGACTTCGACAACCTGAAGCACGCATCGACCGACGCGCAGCTTGCGGTGCTGAATCTGGCCGGTGGTGTGGACTCGTTCAACACCAGTGCGACGTACTTCTATCAGCATTTCACGGCAGCGGCGCAGCAGGCCGATGACGCGGCGAAGTCCGTCACCGATCAGCTCTCGACTCTCGGCTATAGCGGAATTCACACGCGTGATCAGTTCCGGGATCTGGTCGAGTCGCTTGACCTCTCGACCGCTGCGGGGCAGCAGACGTATGTCTCGCTGCTTGCGCTGGCGCCGGCATTCGATAGCGTTGTCTCATCATATGAGTCGGCGGTGTCGTCGGCCTACGCCACGCAGTCGCAGGCGTTGTCGTCGTTCAAGGTTCAGGTCGACCAGTTCCGGGCATCGCTGACGTCAGGCGATCTTTCGACCGCGTCGCCTGAGCAGAAGTATGCCGACACGCGTCAGCAATTCGAGGATCTGTACAACAAGGCGATCGGCGGGGACGCCACCGCGCAATCGAATCTGACATCGGCCGCGCAGGATTTCCTCAATGCCTCGAAAGCATACAACGCGAGCTCGGGCCAGTATCAATCCGATCTTGCGCAAGTCATGCAATCGATGGGCTACGCGAGCTCGTCGGCCGACGCGCAACTCAACCAGCTCAAAGAGATGGTGAAGGGCATCGTCGACGTGAATGCGTCGGTGCAAACGGTGGCCGAAGCGATCGCACAGTTGCAGGGCTGGACGAGTGTGAACGGCTCGCATGCGCAGGGCCTGTACCGCGTGCCGTTCGACGGCTACATCGCCGAGTTGCATCGGGGCGAGCGCGTGCTGACAGCGAGCGAGGCACGCACGCTCGATGCGCAGCGGCCGTCAGTGCAGACGGTTGATTTCACCCGTTACCAGTCGCCGGGGAATGACGCACTGGTGCAGGAGATCAAATCGTTGCGCTCCGAAGTCGCCCAGCTTCGCACTGAACGGTTGAAGGCAGATATGGGCCACGCCAACCAGCGCGCGGCGCTCGTCAAGGAGCAGACCGACCGGCTCGATGAACAGACGGCGGTGCTACGCAACAATGCCCGACCGGGGAAAAAGGCATGATCATTGCGATAGAAGTGGAGGCGTATCACCTGGCCGACGGACGGGTCGATACGCTTCGTTTTTCTGAAAGTGGCTTTGTCACACGACCGGACGATACACCGGCCAATGCGTGGTTCGAGCCGGTCATCAGGACGGCTCCGTCGCTCTCGCGTTTGCTGTTCGATGCCGCAGGCACGTACGGCGCGACGAAAGTGACGATCGGCAACGTGCAGCTCGTCAATGAAGGTGGTCATCTTGACTATCTGCTGACCGATTATGCGTTTGACGGACGTCGCTTCACGGTGCGCATCGGCGACATCGATACGCCGTTCTCGCAATGGCTGGTGGTGATGACGGGCACGCTGTCTGACGTCGCTGCGGACGGCACCGCTGTCGACCTCATTATTCAGGACCGGTTAGCCGATCTGACGTTGAACGACTGGCCCACATATGCGGGCAACAATGTCGCGCCCAACGGGCTGGAGGGCACTGCCGATGATCTGAAGGATCAACCCAAGCCGCGCGTATACGGGGCCGTGCTGAACGTCACGCCAAAGGCGGTGAACACCTCAAAACTGATCTATCAGGTCAGCGATGCGGCGTGCACCGTTTCGGCTGCTTATGACAACGGAGTGGCCTTGACGCGCGGCGTTGACTACGCCAGCGCAGAGGACATGCAGGCGAGCGCACCAGCGGCCGGGCAGTTCCGGTGCTTTGCCGGCTATTTCCGGCTCGGCAGCTCGCCGACCGGTACGGTGACCTGTGATGCTGCAACCGTTGCCGTGCGCGCGGCGGATCTGCTGGTCGCGATCGCGCTTGATGCCGGTGTGCCGGTGGCCGACATCATGCAGGCCGACGTCGACGTGCTGAATGGGCTGGCTGCCAGTCGTGTCGGCGTGTGGGCAGATTCGAATCCGACGCCACAGTCGCTTATGGATACGGTCGCTGGATCGGTCGGCGCCTGGTACGGCTTCGACCGGTTGAGCCGGTTGCGCATGGGCCGTCTCGATGCGCCGGCGGGAGAACCTCTTCTTGTTTGGGGTGAGGATATCCAGGAGACGGTACAGCCGTCGAGTGGCGGTGTTCCTGCCTGGAGCATCTCAGTGCGTTACGCGCATAACTACACGGTGCAAAGCGACGTTGCAGGTGCGGCGGGCACAGTCCGGGCCGCATGGCTCGCACAGGAATACAGGACGTCACAGGCTACAGATGCGCCCATCAAGGTGCCATGGCCGCATGCGCAGACGCTCAGTTTCGATACCGGTCTGCTCGACGTTGCAGACGCCAATGCCGAAGCGCAGCGGCGTCTCGCATTGTATGGTCCGCGCCGGATGAAGATCGATCTCGACGTGCCGGTCGCCGAGCTGGGGGAAACCGACCTCGGCCATGTCGTGCAACTCGCGACGGCGCGGTACGGTCTGGCCGGACGGCTCTTCCGGGTCATTGGCATCAATAGTGGTTTTGCGAGCGGCAAGGCTGCGCTCGTCCTGTGGGGGTAGTTGATGGCAAATATCATGCTCGGCTTTCCGAACCGGATTGATCAGGCGGTGTTGTCCGGCGGCAACTGGCAGACCCCTCTCACCAATTTGCAGGACCGGAGGTTGTCGCGCGTGGCGCGGTCGGCATCGGCCGACAAGGCGGCGACCCAGTTCGACGTTGATCTGGGCGTGCAGCGCAAGGTGTCCGTATTCGCGATCGTGCGGCACAACCTTGGATTGAATGCGCGCTACCGGGTTCGTGTCGCTCTGGACGCGGGTTTCGAGAATGTCATTTACGACGCTGCGGTGCTGCCTGCGCAGCCGTCTGTGTCGGCCAATTTCCAGTTACAGCAGTACTCGGTGCAGGGGCGGGTGTGGCCGCAGGTCTGGCCGCGCCTGTTCAACACTGCGTCGCTCGACTGGGAGGACCCGAACTGGTGGGATGGCCGGCTGCCGGAAGAGGATCGCGCCGGCTATCCGGGTCTGGTGATGTGCGTGCTGGAGGAGCCGGTGTTCGGCCGCTATGTCCGTTTCGAGTTTCTCGATGAGCAGAACGTCGACGGCTATATCGAGCTCGGACGCCTGTTCATCTCGCAAGCGTGGACACCGAAGAAGAATGCGACGTACGGTGCCGGCATCGGCTGGGAGTTCGATACGACGATGGATCGCGCGGTGGATGGGACCGCCTATTTCGATCGGAAGACCGGGCGTCGGGTACAGACAATGGGCCTTGACTGGCTATCACGCGACGAGGCATTCGGTAACGTTTTTGAGTTCCAGCGGGCGGCCGGCATCGATAAGGAGTTGCTGTTCGTCTGGGACCGCGATGACCCGATCAACCTGATCCGCCGCTCGTTTCTGGGGCGCATGCGAAAGATCAACCCGCTGCTGGTGCCGTTTATGGAAACGTACACCAACGGATTCGAGATCGAGGAGATTACATGAGCAAAGTTACTTTCCCGCTCACCGGCCATTCGTATTCGGACGATGGAAGCAGCGACCACGACATGCTCAATGGCGGCCATGCGGAGAACCTGCTGCCGATGATTGGTGAAACCATCGATACGGTTCAGGCTGGGATCGATGCGGCGAAGTTGGCGCTTCAGTACAAGCAGTCGACGTCTGACTCCGCGTTGAGCGCCAATCAGGATGCCGGTGACGCCAAGACTGCGAGGCAGGATGCGCAGCAGGCGGCGACGCAGGCAAAAAACTGGGCCGCGACCGTGAACGTGCCAGTGCTCACCGGCAAAGCGGGTATGGCGCTGTTTGCGAATCCTGACGAGTCGGGCATGGTGTGGCGCCGGGCTGTTCGAAGTGGTGGCGGCGCACTGCAGCAGGACAGCCAGCTTTACATTGGATGGGACGGCTCGCGTGTGCGGGTCCAGGTGGACACGACAGACCTCGGATCGATCGTGCTCGCGAGTGATTGCGTGGGTGACGTGATCTACAGCGCGTCGCCCCAATCCCGGTCGCGCGCTGTGAAGTGCAATGGCGCGGCACTCTCACGCACCGTGTACGCCGCGCTTTATGCAAGGATCGGAACGACGTTTGGCGCGGGCGACGGTGCGACGACGTTCAATGTTCCGGACCTGCGCGGCGAATTCATTCGTGTCTGGGACGACGGTCGCGGTGTTGACGCTGGTCGTGCATTTGGTTCATGGCAGGACAGCCTGTTTGGCTACCACGCACACGGTGCCTCATCTGATGTGCAGGGAGGGCATGCGCACGGCGGTGCGACGGGCGCGGGCGGTACTCACAATCACAGCCACGACGGCTATTCAAGACTGCTAAGGCCGCCGTATGACGGGTCTTTAACCGGCGGAGATACTAATGGTTCCGGCAGCGAGCAGGCTGTCGGTGCTAACGACTCTGCTGATATCGCTGCAGCGCCCGATCATGCCCATGGTATTCCGGTGGACGGATATCACGCGCACAACATCACGATTGCGGGCGCTGGAGGAGGCGAAACGCGGCCCCGCAACGTCGCGCTCGGCGCATGGATCATCTATTGAGGCACGCCATGTCGAAAGATATCTATAACTATGAACCGTATGCCCACACCTTCATCGGCAAAGCGAAGGCAGATCCTGACCCGCTTGTGAAGGGCGGCTGGATACTCCCTGCCAATTCCACCGTAATTGCGCCGCCAGTGACGGCAGACCGGCAGGCCGTCGTATTTGATGCGGCGGCACAGGCATGGTCGGTTGTGCCCGACTGGCGGCAGATCGCACTGTATGAGACGGCGACGGGCGCACCCTATAACCCGTTCGCCAACTCCGCTGGTGTTGTCTGGATTCCGGTGGGTCCGCTTCCCGACTGGCTGACTGATCAGGCGCAACCTTCGCCAGACCACGTGTGGTCGAACGGCGGCTGGGTGCTGGATGTCGTCCGCGAGACAGCCCGACTGACTGTTGACGCGCAGATGAAGACGGCGCAGATGCTGGCGGCAGCAGAGCTGCAGACGCAGGGACTCACCGACGCCTACGTTTCGGGGCAACTCAGTGATGAAGAAAAAGCCCGGTTCGAGGCATGGGCCGCGTATAAGCGCGCATTGTTCCTCGTGCCATCGCAGCCCGGTTACCCGCGCTCTATCGAGTGGCCCGCATCACCAACTGCATGAAGGTCGTAGCTGGTCAATTAAAGCCCACGTGAGTGGGCTTTTTTATTTGCGGTTCTAGGAGACGCCATGTCTGATTCAACGTTCGGTGACCTGTTCGCTTTTTCGCGGTCCAGTGTTGCCTGGCGTACCAACGCAGCAGGACAGTCCGAGCAGGTGCCCGCTGACGTGCCGCGCTTTGATTACGACCCGGTAACCAAAGCGCCACGCGGCTTACTTATAGAGCCCGCTGGCTCCAATCCGGACAGCTCGGCGCGTGCGCCGGACCACGCCAAAGTGACTTTGAACCTTGACTGGTTCAACCCGACGCGAGGCGTCTGGGTCGTCCAGTTCGAGTATCCGGGTGCGGGGCAATGCACCGTGCTGGAGGTCAATGCGAGCGGTGTTGTATTCGGCCTGGAGGTTGTCGACGGCAATGTGTTCGCGTACTTCGGCACCGATAGTTACGCGCTCGATACGGCAATGGGTGGGGTCATTACGCAGATCGTGCTGGCTTATGGACCGAACGGGGTCCGCGCCGCGCGCAATGGCGTGGTTGTTGAGTTGTCTGCTGCGCGCGTGCAGCGCGTCACCGACGTGAGACTCGGCGAGACATCTGCAGCGGCGCAGCAGCTTGACAGCCGGATGGTGTCGGTCGGCTATGTCGGAAGGGCGGCAAGTGTGGCTGAGATAGCTGCGTATGCAACGTCCGACGAGTGGGCCGACATATCGGATTACATCGCTCAAAGCTTCGGTGACGGGTTTGTGCCGCTATCTGCGGCGCTCGACACCGCAATCAATACCTGACGGGGATTCAATGAGTGCTATCGACAATCTGAAAGAGGCTATTTCAGGCATCGTCCTCAACTGGCCGATCATCCGGAAATTTGCGAACGGCGGTGCGGCCGACACGGTTGACACCGGTGCGGGAACCTTGCCTGTGATGGCAAAAGTCGTAGCCGATGCGCAGGACATGTTCGAGCAGGCAAAGACGGACCTGATCGCGCAGAAGGGCAACGAGATCAACCAGGAGGCGGATGGCGTCCTCGCGCAGACGCGAGCGGTTGCGGCAGATGTTGACGCCGATGCCGGTGCTGCTGCGGCCAGTTCGGTCAGTGCCGTCGCGAGCGCCGCATCCGCCGCTGCTGCAGCCAATGCAGCAGCTGTGTCCGGTCGGTACTTTGCGACGGTCGCGACGGGCGTGGCAGGAAGCGCGGACGGCCAGTCGTTCAGTACTTTATCGGCGGACGGGAAACATCTGGTGGTGTATCAGCGGCAGGCTGGCGCTGCCGTCGAGCAGCTACGCTTTGCGACGCAGTCCTACCTCGATAGCGGACTGGACTTCGGCAGTTACCCGCGCAGCGGTTATGCGGGCGCCATCGTCGACTCGCAGGGACGCATCGCACTCGGTGTGCGTCCCAACGGCAAGATCGATATCGGCAACATGCAGGACGTAGGCGGGAAAGCCGCGCAGAACGCAAGCATCGCGACCGGGCCGGCCTCAGGTGACGCCTCGGCAGTCGCGACCCCGAATGGATCCGCACGGACGAATCCGCGGCTAACGGCCGAGATGAGCGCGCTACAGGCAGCACCGTCGAATGTGATGCTCACGCAGGGCCGATCAAACTATGCGTGGCCGTGGACGGATTCGCAAAACCGTGTCGCGGGCGGCCTCGATCTCTCCGGCAATCTGTGGTCGAAGGGACTTAACGTCACGAGCATTATTGCTTCGATCAACACGGCGGGTATGGCCAACCTCGTGGCGGCGGCCGGGCTGACCAGCGTCGTTTCACTCACGTCGACGTACGGGCGCAGCGGATATGCATGGGCGGTGATCGGTAGCGGGGGGCGCGTGCCGCTCGGTCTTGATTTTGCCGGCAACCTCATTAGCAAGGGGACAAATCTCAACGCCCGTATCGCAGCGCTCGAGAATGGCACGATCAATAACGCCGTCTATAACAAGGCACTGTTCGGCAACAAGTCGATTACGTGCTTTGGAGATTCACTCACTGCAGGCGCAGGTGGCACCACAGGCGGATGGCCCGCGATTCTCGGTACGCTTCTGACGCGCAGTGTCACAAAGGTGGCGGTGGGCGGCCAGAACGCCATGCAGATCGGCAGCCGGCAGGGCGGCGTTCCGATCCTGCTTACCGTGGCCAACAACACGATTCCGGCCTCGGGCGGTGTTGCTGTCACGGCTTATAGCGTCACGCCGATCACCAGCCAGGGGCCGGGCACGATCCACGGCACGCTTTTCGGCGTGCCAGGCACGTTGTCTGCCACATTCAACGGCGACGGCAGCATCAGCGCTTACGCCTTCACACGCGACGCGGCGGGCAGCGCCGTGCAGATCGACGCCGGCACGGCGTTTCTCATCGACCTCAATGATCACGACTCGGACATTGCGATCTACTGGTACGGGCGCAACGATTACCCGACTGGTGTGAGCGACTTCGTTAGTGCTGGGAACAACATCAGGAACGCGCTCGCCGCCTCGATAGCGATCCAGAAGCCTGCGCAAAAGAGGTTCGTGATTATCGGCGTCACCAACGGCGATCGCACCAACGAGCACAAGGGCGAAACGATCTACAACGCGATCGTCCAGACGAACAGGGATCTGAGGGCGCTTTACCCGCGCAACTTCATCGATGTCCGCACGCTCCTTGTGCGTGCCTATGACCCGAGCCAGGCGCAGGACGTTATTGACTTCGGTAACGATGTTCCGCCGAGCTCGCTGCGCTCCGACCCGATCCACCTGAACGACGCTGGTTATCGGATCGTCGCCCAGGCAGTAGCAAATCTCATTAACCAGAACGGATGGTAAGCCATGAGTCTGATTCTCAAGATCACCGACACGACTTTTACAGACAATACGCTGCCTGTACTTCAGCGTGACGGCACCGTCGACGCCGGCACAAAGTTCCTTTTCGACTTCGCCGACCCGTATTGCTGGCCGAAGCAGGTCGCGCCCCTGAATGGCGACCAGTTCACGAATTTTGTCAACGGCGGAGCAGCGGCGGTTACGGCGCTTGCGGGTGGTTCGTCGATGACTTTTGCCACCGGCGGCATTGGCTTCGATACTGAGACCAACGAAGGGATCATTCTTCCGGCTTCGGGCAATCTTCCGGCCAACAATCAGGGCTTCCTGTTTTGCATATGGCTCAAGCACCTCGCGCAGGCGGATCAGACAAGTATCAACGCGGTGGGTGGTTATTCGAATCAGCTCGGCGTGAATAACCAGTATGCACTCGTCGCATTGAATGCATCGGGCACGTATCGGCTCTACGCACAGGGGAGTAATGTTCCGGTCCCATTCCCGGCCAACGGCACGATTGTGCAGCTCGCAGTCGCAGTCGTGAAGGTCGGGACGAACATGGTGTTGCGGGCCTACATGAATGGCGCGCAGTACGGAGCAGATGTTGCACTGGGAGCGGCTTCGACGTTTTCACTCAATCAGGTGGCGGCCGCGCAGATGCCATCCCCGGAGCTGGGGTATCTGGCTGGTTCGTTACAAGGTTGGTGCGGGAGCATCTATCGCACCTATCTGACTGACATTGGCGCAACCGGTGCCGATCCGATCGCGATCCTGCAGGCCGACTATGCGGCGAACAGCGGCCGGTTCACCTGAGTACACATTTGCCGTTCCTATGATGGGGCCGCCTGAGCGCGGCCCCTTTTTCATTGTGGCCGCCATCGCGCGGCCATTTTTTATGGAGGGTGCGGTTTGAACGAGAACCTCAAATATTCGGACCAGGGCATGTCGCTCACCGAGAGCGCGGAGACGCTGGTGCTGTTCGCGTACCCGGATCCCGCGTCGCCGCTCGCCAAAGCCCTGCAGGCGCGAGGGCTATGGCGGCGGGTGCTCGCTGGCGGCGCAATTCCCCTCGAGCTTGGGGCACTGAGTGGTGCGCCGTGGACAGGTGGCTGGGGCCATACCGGCCCGGACGTCAGGCCCGGCATGGTAATCATGCGTGACATGGCCGTCGACTGGTTGCGGGCGGACGTGCGCGGCGCCGAGGCCGTGGTCAAACGCGACGTCAAGGTTGCTTTGAATCAGGAGGAATACGACGCGCTGGTCGATCTCGTGTTCAACATCGGGAGCGGCAACTTCGACACGTCGACGTTGTTGCGCAAGCTGAACGCCGGTGACACCGATGGTGCCATTGCGGAATTTGCGCGATGGAACAAGGCCGGCGGTGTTGTGCTGGCGGGACTCGTCAAACGCCGTGAAGCAGAGCGCGTTCTGTTCCAGCTCGGCGCAAATCACGCGAGGGCCGCCGCATGAAAAACGATGCTCTTGCGAGATTCATCTATGCGTATCTGGCGGTCTACATCGCTGTGTCTGCATTTACTTCGCCGTGCTCGGCAACGTCGGTGATGCTCACGCGCGATGGTGTCTGGGGATATGCGGTCACAACCGGGACTGCAGCGCTTGCCCTTGTCGTGGCCGCCGACGTCGTGATCAATGACTGGTTGCCGGAAAGATACATATTCCATTGGGCTCAGGCCCGCCGGCACTGGCTGTATGCGATAGCGGCAGCCTGTTACGTCACGCCCGTTTTCTCGGCGAGTGCGAACCTCGTCAACGCGGCGCAGTTCTTTTTTTACGTGGGCATGGCGCTGTTCGGGCTGGTGCTCGGTTATCGGGAAACGCAGTCAAAACGGGGGATAACGTGCGCCGATTGATTCAGTGGGGTTGGGGCGCCTGCGCGCTGCTATGGGCAGCGGCGGCGTACGCCATGGTGCGACAGACGGAGACTGCGCTTGCCGATGGGCTGGCTGGTATTCCGAGCGCGTCGCTTGTGCTGGCGATTCTGCTGGCACTCATCGGCGGTACAGCCAGTACGTTTCAGCGGTTCGCGTCGAGCGATCCGCCGACGCGTTCGGCGGCGATCGAGATCTGCAGTGTGATCACCGCATCGATCGTTGCCGGGCTGTCCGCTTTCTTTTTCTGCGAGTGGCGAGGGTGGCCTGCGCCGCTCACCGCGCTTGTGATCACGTTGGCGAGTTGGGGCGGAAAGCGCGTGCTGGATCAGGCGCTTGATGCAGGCCTTCGCCGCATTCAGCGAGAAAAACCATGACGGACATTACCAGTCGGATCGCGGTAGTGGTTGTCGGGCTGATCGCTGTCGCGCTGGCGATTGCGTGCACTGTGGAGTTCTTCGAGCTGCGCAGTGTTCGTGCGGATTTCGCGTCGGCACAGCAGAAGGCGCAGGCGGACGATCAGTCGATCGGCACGCTGCGCTCGCAGCTCACGACGTCGCAGGCGGATCTCGCGCTGGCCGCATCGGGCGTACGAGCGTGTTCGGCCTCGGTTGCGCAGGCGGCGTCCGAGGCGAGTGTGGTCAGGGCGGCGGCGAGCGCGGCGCAGACGAGGGCAGCAACGCAGGCGCAGGCGTACCAGCGTCAGATCGACGCGCTTTCCCAACGTATTCAGGATCCATCCAACCAGTCGGAGTCATGCGATGCGGCATTCGATCGTTTGCGCAGCGCTCAGTAGCGCGCTGCTAGTTGTTCCGGGTTGCGGCTCGGCGCCGCAGGCACCGATCTCGCCGGTTGTCCATACAGAGACCGTCGAGGCGAAAGTGCAGGTGCCGGTATCGTGCATTGATGCCGTCCCGCCAGCGCCAGCGTTCCTGTCGGATGCAGGGTTGCTGGCGGCGCCGAACGGTTCGGCGGTCGACCGCATCTGGCGGGATCACCTGCAGCGGCAGAGATGGGAGGTGGAGTTGACCGGATTGCTGGCCGCCTGTGTTGTCCGGGCCGGCAGCTAGTGAGGCCGCTCCGTCTAGCTAGACGGGGGCGGCTCTATGAGCATCATGCCTTGAATTGCCGGACGGCTATGGCGAGACGGTCGGCCAGCCGCTTCCGAGGTGGCGAGCCTATCCGACTTCGTTTCGGCGTTCCGTGGCCCGATGAATGGCAAGATCGGCATCCAGCACTGCTCTCGAAGGCTTTACTCAGGCGTTGCGGTCCGATCGATTCACCAGACCTCGGCTGTTGAATAGGCCCAAGTTGGCTGACTGCGATACTTGAACAAAAGGACCTGCAAATCTCGACGAGTTTTCGCTATTTCTGCGCGACTCGCGCAAGCGCGAATGAGCTGCAATCAGCAGACCGAAAGCGACCCCGTAGATGAGCCCTCCGAAACGGGGCCCTATTGGATTGCCTCCAACAGTGGTGGCCACCATGCCCGCGAGAACCATCAAGAATTTTCCAGTGTCGTTAAAATACTGGGAGTTCGCGGCGCCGCGGCGGAATCGTCGATAAGCAGTGCCGCAGCGATACAACGAGTAAAGTAGAGCAAAGGGAAGTGCTAGCCCAAACGCAATACCTCCCGCGAAGAACTGATACATCCAGAAGTTATGTCCCGCGGCCCATCCTCCTGACGCCTCAAGATCATTGCGAGACGAGAAGGCAATCAACTGCAAGATGTATTCTTCGGCGTAGTGATACTCGTGCCCGAAGCCCTTTCCGAAAAGCAGAGATGTTGCGTCTGCAGTCACCTGATCATATTGATCTTGCATCTCGGCAAGTCGGGAAAGCGTGGTGGGATCCTTCCCTCCGCCATCGGTTTCCGCATAGAAGATTCTCTGTGACCAGTGGTCTAGTAAGGATGGGTAAATCAGAGCCGCAGCGCCGTACGTCAGCCCGAGTACCGCTACTGCAATGACTGACGTTCGCATGAGCGAGGTGACGAGGTGTTTTGCGGTAGGCGCCGATAGCCAAGCTGCAAAACAGAACAGGAGAACGGTCGCCACGAGCAAACTTCGCGTCACACTTAGTAGTTCGATACCCAAGGTTCCAAACAAGAACACCAGATTCACTACAGTGCGCCGCCGTCGAACTACCGTCTCATAGAGAAGCAGGCCTTGAAAGCCGAGCAATACGGGAGAGACGATTCGGTACCTGACTGCGTCGAGCGTTCCTCCGCCCATTAAGCCGATGACAAGGCTAGCAAAAGTAGACAATGCCAAGCTCCAGAGGAGCCAACGATTAATTGTCCGAAGCCTTTCTTCGCTCCACGGGTGACAGCCAACGGAGTAGCCAAGGGCGAACAATACGAAGGAGAGCGCCACACGTAGATATTGGCCAGGATCGTTGCCCTGAACTATCTCTGTCACAAGGCTTCCGCAGACCGTCAAAATCAGCGCTGACGTGACGATCGAGCGCAATTGTGACCTCGTACGAAAGCGTGGCCCCCTCAGGGACAGAAGAAAGCCAGACAACAACACAGGCGCGACAAGCGCATATTGCAGGGCGTGACTACCGTTCTCATCTGCGTTCCGATAGTCGAATGCGAGCGGCAACAGAAATAATATTATCAACAGCGGTACGTACTTCGCTTGCTTCATCTCACCCTCGAATTCCCGAAAATTACAAGTGTTGCGTCGACGATTCAGTAATCGTCACGGTAACACTTCGTATGAAGTCATTATCCAGTTTGTGGCCGGCGTTGGCCCTCTGCGCCATGTGAAGCGAATTGCAACATTGTCGGTTTTCGCGAGGAATTTCGTCACACCCTCGCACCGAATTTTGAGAGTGTTTTCCCCATTAACGGCGCCGTACAGTCGAAGCTCATAGTAGAGACCGTTGAACATATCGTTCGTGGCCGTTGGGAGGTCGAGCGTGCGCGGCTCAGTGAACGGACTCTCGAACGATAGAATGTTGGGGCCGCCTAGCGCAACGGTATGGTCCGTATCGCCGATATTGGAGGACACCCGATCGTTTTTGAATTGGTCGAGTATGAGCGTGTCGCCAGTCGACGTTGCAAAATTGTCGCAGACATGCCAGGGATGGTGATCTAGGGACATATTGCGAATGCGCATCGGTCCTCGCGCGCCGCTGAGGAGAAAGACTCTTTCGCCGAGCTGGGCCGCGCCAGCAACCAATGTGTTCACAGCGAACGACCCTGTCGGCCCACCCGACGCCGTAGCGAAAAGCGTCACCGCTCCGGCTTCGGGCTGAATAACCAAGGCATTTCCGCCAATGGAGAACTGACCGATCTGGACGTGAGCATTCGTTGCGATTCTGATCAAGTCGGTTGCTTTGCGGTAGACACCGTTTTCCAACTTCAAGGCGCCGAACGTCACCACGCTTCCAGCTGCTATCGAGAAGAGCTGTGCGCCGCGTTGCGCTGCGATGAACTCGATGGTATCCACAACCCAGTTGTAGCCACGCACATCTTTGAACACGGGGCCAGCCATGTTCTTGCAGTCAGCAAAGAAGCGGCCCCACTTGTTGTTCGGAACACCGTTGACGCACCCACTCCAGTCCATAGCGCCAGCAGATAGACCGCTCTCGAAGATGAGATCATCCCACGATCCTCCCCACGGGCCTCCAATCCCTGGCTTCACCTTGATGGCGTAGGATCCTCGAGCGAAGCGCAGGCGCGCCAGTGAGAACTCGCAAGCCATTTGAGAGAAGAGAATTGGATTGGCGTGTTCATTCGAAGCGGGCTGATCATTGGCGTAGCCGAGCTCAATGTCCGCAATGCGCCACGTGTGAATCAGAGGCTTACTGCCAGTCGTCCCGATGTCGAAGATAGGAACGTTGTCGCTAGATTGAATTATTCGCGTGCTGCCGGCGAATTCACCCTGAATGGCCCATTCATAGCCAGAAGGTATTCTGAGTGGCTCAGAAATGCGATATTCGCTTGCATCTAATGTCCCGCGCCTCCGGTTTTGAACCAAATAATTGATCCACTCCTGAAGTGCTTTGGTATCGTCGGCCTTGCTGTCACCTATGGCGCCGAATCTCTTCGCGTTTGCATCCGTCCCTGAGAATACGGAGAAGCGAGGCGAGCCTGTCGCCTCCCGATCAACGGACGATTCCGCGCACTTGCCGTCAAGAAAGGCGAACCCAAGCGAGCCTGCGGTCAATCGCGCGAGGTATGCGCGGCGTTTGAAGTCCATCGGAGTCTTTCCGTTCTCCCTTGCCCTTCAGGCTGCGAGGAAGTGAATGAAAACGGACCAAGTATCTCGTAAAAGCCAAGCACTAGGTGTGGACGTTTCGGCCAAACCTTTGAGGGTATCCGCCACCGGGAGCGGCTGGTAGCGTCGAAAAGCGCGTGAAGATAGCGATCTTTCCGCTCATGTCGAGCCCTTGCTCCACACGATCGATTGCCGCAGCACTCTCTCAGTGCCATCGTCGGTTTAGCTACGGGGTGGAGATTTGGATGGTTATTTGGAGTGGTTGATAGAGCTAATTTACTGATTTAATGTAAGAAATGTCGGCCTGCAAAGCCGTTTAGGCCGGTTCGACTCCGGCTCGCGCCTCCAGTAGTTGATGTATTGAAAAGCCCCGCCAGTCGGGGCTTTTCTTTTTTGTGCGTTTTCCGACTGCACAGATGCGGATACGGTAGCGGTCTTGTGCCGAGACACGCGACGTATCTGCACGCCGGCCGGCCCTCGCGATCAACAGCGTGTTCGGTACATACCCATTCTTTTGCTTGCGGCCGATCCCGAACACATCCGGCGAACCTCTTCCTCATCGGGTCAGAAGCAGCGCGGCGCCGACGGATAAGATCCTGCGTTGTTTACCAATCTATTCTCTAACACTTTCATTTTTATTTTATTGTCTTTCATGTCCGTTCCGGCAATTGCCCATTACCTCAAGTCTGCGGTTTTGATTGCCATCGGTAATTGCCGATAATGTACAGTAGCCAAAGCCAATTCGCGCATTTATAAAGGTGGCAGCCATCTGATTCAATGAATGGCGGTGCCTTTTCAGCGCGAAAGTACGGGGCAAGGTAACACCCGCTACAACTACTACATCTCGACCAATGAAAAAAATCATAACTGCAGCCGTGCTGTTCACCGTCGGCTTGCCGATGCTGGCTATCGCTCAGTCGGCGCCGCCTCCGGCCCTTAAGACCGGGGACACCTGGACTTACGTCAACACGTTTGAGAAAGCGCCTTCAGTCTGGCGCCAGACCCACGACGAGGTGAGCGTCTTGCGCGCCACGTCGGCCCACATTTACTACGCGTCGAAGCCGGTGGGCTCGACTCAGGCGCCCAATGAGTTGATCGCGGGCGCCGACTGGAGTCGCGAGCGCAGTGTGAATGGCACGGAAGTGGTGGTGAACCGGCCGCTCGCGTTTCCGCTATCGCCCGGCAAAACCTGGAACATCGACTACGCGGAACAGCATCCGAACAAGATGCACGCTTCGGAAAAATGGAGCACTCAATATCGGGTTGTGGATACGGAAACCGTCGAGGTGCCGGCGGGCAAATTCCAGGCGATCAAGGTCGAAGCGGAAGGCAACTGGACCGCGCAACTCGAACCGACGCAGACCGTTACGCAGGCCGTGCAGGTCCAGCAGGGCGATACCGCGATGGTCACTCATGCGCAGAAAACCGGCCCTGTTCAGGCGACCGGGCGTACTTATAAAGCGATCTGGTATGTGCCGGAAATCGGCCGGTGGGTAAAATCGGTGGAGGAGTATTACGCCAGCAATGGCGTGCGAAACGAGCGTTATACGAGTGAATTGGAGTCGTTCAAAAGAAGCGCCGAATAAGCGCTTCGCATGCGAGATGCGATTTATCCGGCAGCGGATTTTTCTGTGCCAGAAAAGCCTCGTTGTTTGGGGCTGTATTTTTTATTCAAACCCTGGTTGGAAATGTCCATGCGGAACATTGTCCGCGCGCTGGCTGCGGCCGCCTGAGCGCATCTGCAGGTGGCGTTGACGCACAGCCTCGGGTGGGACTATGGTGGCCTCGCGCACGTCACGCGCGACACCGCAGTTGTTCGATTGAGCAGCGCGCCTGCTTTTCTGCGTCACTGTCTGTCCACTCCGAGGTTGCATGTACCTACAACTCACCGGCACTCAAGTTCGCCTGCTCGGCTCGATGCATCTCTTTCCCGCGACGAACCGCAGAACGCCGCCGTGGATCGCTGAAGCGTATGACTGGGCCGAAGCGCTGGTCTTCGAGTCCGATCCGCCGACGATCCTCCCGTTGCTGAAGGCCGCCGGGCAAGACGGCGCCGCCCGGTTGCAGGCGCTGCTATCCGCCGACGCATGGCAGCAGCTTCAAGCCGCGTGGCCTGTTGATGGACCGCTGGCACCGCTTGTCGATTTGCGTCCGTGGGCCGCGCTGATCGTCGCGCCGACGCTGTTCCAGCAGGTCGTCGAAGGTGTCGAGCCGCGCATGTTGCGCTCGGCGATTGCGCAGGCCAAACCGTATCGGTATCTCGAGACCGCACAGGAGGTGGCGGTGGCGCTCGATTCGATCCCGCTCGAAGCGCTCGGCGCGGCACTCGGCCTGCTGATGGCCGATCTCGACGAACCGCAGCGCACGCTCGAGCGCATGCATGCGGCCTGGCTGGAAGGCGATCTGCCCGCCGTGCACCGCATTGCCGTCGAGTCGCCGATGTTCAATCTGCCGGGCATCCGGCACGCGATTCTCGACGCGCGCAACCGCGCATGGGCTGCGCGCCTGACCGAGTGGCTCACACGGCCGGAGCGCACGTTGGTGGTCGTCGGCGCGCTGCATTTGTGCGGGCCCGGCAACCTGATCGAATGTCTCGCGCGGCCCGTCGAGCCGGTCTTTGTCAACCCATAGCATGCGCGTCGCCGCGCGGCCCGAAACGGGTCGTGTGCGGCATAATCTCGCATTACCGCTGTGTGTGCGGTGCGCTCCTTTCTATAGAACGTTGTCATGACCGAACCGCAGCAAAGCGCCGCCACGCGGCTGGCACAACTCGATTGGCGCTGGAAATCCTTCGACGACCTCACGAGCCTCGAGGTCTATACGATGCTGGGCGCGCGCAGCGCGGTGTTCGTCGTCGAGCAGAACTGTGTGTATGGCGATATCGACGGGCTCGATACGGGCGCGTGGCATCTGCTGGCCTATGGTCACGATTCCGGTGAAAAACAGCCGCCGCTCGCGGGTTATCTGCGCGTGCTGCTGCCCGATGCGGACGACACGGACATTCGCATCGGCCGGGTGCTTACGACCGCGGAGTTCCGCGGCATCGGTCTGGGCAATGCGATGCTCGAACGCTCGCTTACGCACATTCGCGCGCAATGGCCTGGCACGCCGATCCGTTTGCATGCGCAGGCCCATCTGCAAGGCTTTTACGGTGCGTTCGGCTTTGCGCCGGTGTCGGAAGTCCATGAAGAAGACGGCATCCCGCACATCTGGATGCATTCGGCCTGAAGCGGCGAAACAACGCCGGCCTCGGCGCGGGCGCGCCGGGCTTGCCGCAATCGTCGATCGTTGCGAACCACGGGATATCAGCCGTGATTGCCGGCAGGCGCCGAAGCGGTGCTCGCGATTGCGTGTGCCGCTTTCGCGTGCCGTTCCCCGCGCAGGCGGCCGCGTGCCGACAGCCGCATCCAGTGGCGCAAGGCCAATAGCGCGCCGATCACGCTCATCATCGAACCCGGAATCCACAGCAACAGTCCGCCGATCTGCTGATCGCGCATCGGGCTCAACCACGTAAATGCGCGGCCGCAGATCGAGTAGATCGGATACAACTCGTGCGGCGTGAAGAAAATGAAGGCGCCGAGAATGATCTGCGGCGGAATCGCGGCGATCACCACCAGCACGCGCTTGCCCGGCGACAGACGCGCCGGCGGCGCGGGACGCGGATCGAGCACGAGCCACCAGAACAGCAGGCCATCGATCACCATGCTCCAGTTCATCACGCGATACAGCCGCCAGTCGAGCATCGCGACGAAATGAATGGGCGACATCAACCAGAAGTAGATCAGCCCGACGAACAACGTCACCGCGACCACCGGATGCATCACCACGTCGAGCAGCTTGCGCACGACCGGCGTCTCGAGTGCGGGCCGCACGAAGCGTTGCCGCCAACTGAACGGAATACCCGCGCGCAACGCGGCGCCCGGATACGACAGCGCGATAAAGAACGGCCCGAGGTGATGCAGCACCAGGTGCTGCGCGCGATGCATGAAAAACTCATGCTCGAAGAAATAGTCGAGACGCGTATGCAGCGCGACATACAACGCCACCAGCCCGAACCAGAAAGAGAGACGCCGCGCGAGCGATACCTTCGCCTTGCGCGCACCGCGCACGAAGAGGATCGCCGGCACCAGCAAGGCGATCACGATGGTCGGCGAAAACTCCCAGGGGTCGAGCCAGTAGAGCAGGTTCATCGCGGCAGGTTACTTCGTCTGCGCCGGCGACTTGACGGCGAACGGCGTATCGAGCGTTTCGCCGTCGGAGAACTTGAGCGTGAGATGCACGGTGTCGCCCGGCGCGATCTTGTGCTTCGCATCTTCGAGCATCACGTGGTAGCCGCCGGGCGCGATGGCGACCTGGCCGTGCGCCGGCACCGTCAGCTTGTCGACCATCACCATTTTTTGCGACGAACCGTTCGACACGGTCTGATGCAGCATCGCGTCGCCATAGTCGTTGCTGGAGATGTCGACGAGGTCGACCGGTTTGTCGCTCGCGTTGACCAGCGTCACATAGCCGGCGGCGGGCAGGTTGTTGGGCAGCCAGCGCACCCACGCGTCCTTTGCGCTGACCGCGTTGGCGCCCGCGGCTTGCACGGTCGATGCGACACCGAACGAGAGGGCGAGGGCACAACTCAATGCAGCGAACGTTTTGATCTTGATCGACATGAATGAACTCGGGAAAGGTCAGGAACGGTCTTCAATGATACGGCGCAGGTCTTCTGCGATCGCATCGGGCGTGTCGTGGTCGGTGGCCAGCAGGCGCGCGCGGCCCTGGCTGTCGAACACGTAGACGGCGGAACTATGGGTGACCTCGTAGTTGCCGTGGGGGTCGTGTTTTTCCATCTGATAGGCGACGCGGTAGCGCTTGGCGAGCGACTCGATCTGCCAGTCGGTACCGGTCAGCCCTTCTGCGTGTTGCGGGTCGAAGGCGCCGACGTAGTCATGCAACGCTTGCGCCGTGTCGCGCGCGGGATCGACAGTGATGAACAGGATGCGCACCTTCTGCGCGTCGGGGCCGAGCTTGCCGAGCACCTGCATCAACCGGCCCATCGTTTCAGGACAGACATCCGGGCAATGCGTGTAGCCGAAATAGACGAGTGACGTGCGGCCCTTGAACGAATCGGCGTTGACGGCGCGGCCGTCGTCGCCGGTCAGCGTGAAATCGAGATCCGGCAGGTGGCCGGTCACATTGGTCAACTGCCACGTTTCCTGGCGATGCGTGCAGCCGGCAAGCGCCGCGAGCGCGCCCAGCATGACCGTCAATGCAAACAGGCGCGCGGACCACGGCCCGCGTGAGGATGCGAGGTGCGTTGGCGAATACCTGGATGAGAAGATCGGGAACAAAGCAGGGTTCAGTTACTCGATTGAATTGCGGCGCCCGTGGGACCGTGAGTGGCGCGGCTCGATTTGCGCGTAACGCGCGGGCCGTCATAGTGTGCAAATATGGTCGTAACAGCAATGATCTGCGTGGCTGCGACTGTAGCGCAAAATCGCTCACGACGTCGCGCAGCGCCCACGGGCGCGCGTTTTGCGGGGCAATTTGACGCAGGCGGCTGAAAGCTGCATGAAGCCGGATTGTTGTCTTTTTGAACGCAATCGCCGGCGGTGCTCCCGGGTGGCGCCCGGCTGGGCTTGTGTCCAGCCTTACTTTCTCGAAAAATTGATGGATGCGCGGTAAGATGCGCACACTTTTCCGGCCGCAAGAGGCTGAAAGGCATAATCAACTGATGCAAGCACTCCCGGCTGTTCTGTCTCCAGGCGAGACGGCATTTTTCTTCGATTTCGACGGCACGCTCGTCGAACTCGCTTCCACGCCGGACGGCGTGCTGGTGCAACCTCGCGTAATCGACTTGCTGAACGAGTTGCGCAACCTGACGAACGGTGCGGTCGCGGTTGTGTCGGGCCGGGGTATCGACAGCATCGACGGTTTTCTGGGCATGCCCGATTTGCCGATTGCCGGTCTGCACGGCGCCGAGCGGCGCGACGCGAACGGCGACACGCAACGCATTGGCTTTCATGACGAGCGGCTCCTGCGCATGGAGCAGGTGCTTGCGCAGGTAGTCAACGAAAACCCAGGCATGCTGCTCGAGATCAAGGGCGCGGCCGTGGCGCTGCACTACCGGAATGCGCCGGACCGCGAGCCGGTGGCGCGCGAGGCGACCGGCCGGCTGGTCGCCGATTACGCCGGCTCGTACGTGCTGCAGCCGGGCAAGATGGTCTACGAAATCAAACCGAAAGATGTCGACAAGGGCCGCGCGCTGCGCGCCTTTCTCGACGAGCCGCCTTTCGTCGGCCGCCAGCCGATCTTTGCCGGCGACGATCTGACCGACGAGAAAGGCTTCGCGGTCGTCAACGAACGCGGCGGGCTGTCGATCAAGGTCGGCCCGGGCGAGACGATGGCGCGAACGCGCATCGACTCGGTTCCGGCGCTGCTCGACTGGCTGGCATCGATCGTCGCGGCCGCGCGCACGGCATGATGGCCATGCCGCATCGCTCAAAGCAAACAACCTACTGCCTCGGGAATCGCGCTTCATGGGCCGACTGATCATCGTATCGAATCGGGTTGCGCCGATCTCGGAGGGCGGCCCGGCAGCGGGTGGTCTGGCGGTCGGCGTGTACGACGCGCTGAAGGAAACCGGCGGCATGTGGTTCGGCTGGAGCGGCGACGTGCTCAGTTCGGGCCAGCCGCAGATCAAGGTCGAAGAGCGCGGCCCGGTGACCTTTGCGACGATCGCGCTGATGCGCCGCGATTACGATCAGTACTACCGTGGCTTCTCGAACGCGACGCTGTGGCCCGCGTTCCACTATCGCGCCGACCTGCTGCAATACGACCGGCACGACTTCGAGGGCTACTGGCGCGTCAATGGCTGGCTCGCGCAACAACTCGTGCCGTTGCTGCGCGAAGACGACGTGATCTGGGTCCACGACTATCACCTGATTCCGTTTGCGCAGGCGCTGCGCGCGGCGGGCGTGAAAAATCGCATCGGCTTTTTCCTGCACATTCCGTTTCCGGCTTCGCAGGTGCTGCTGGCGGTGCCGCCGCATCGCGAACTCGTCGAAGCGCTGTGTTCGTTCGATCTGCTCGGTTTCCAGACGGCGCCGGATTTGCGCGCGTTCTGCGACTACATCGTCAATGAGGCGAACGGCACGGTCGACGCATCGGCAAGCGGTCCGCTGACGATCCACGCGTTTGGCCGCACGCTGCGCGCGGCGGCTTATCCGATCGGCGTCTATCCGGACGAGATCGCCGAACTCGCAAAAGCGGGCGAGCGCGGCAAACCGGTGCGCACGATGAAGGCGACGCTGCACTCGCGCAAGCTGATCATGAGCGTGGACCGGCTCGATTATTCGAAGGGACTGGTCGAACGTTTTCGCGCCTTCGAGCGTCTGCTCGAACATTCCACCGCGCAACGCAACAAGGTGTCGTTCCTGCAGATCGCGCCGCCGACGCGCGCCGACATGCACGCCTACCAGGACATCCGCTTGCAGCTCGAAGGGGAGTCGGGGCGCATCAACGGGCGCTTCGCCGAACTGGACTGGACACCGATTCTCTACATCCACAAGCAATACGAGCGCTCGGTGCTGGCCGCGCTGTTCCGCACCGCGCATGTCGGCTATGTCACGCCGTTGCGTGACGGCATGAACCTCGTCGCCAAGGAGTACGTATCGGCGCAAGACCCGGAGAACCCCGGCGTGCTCGTGCTGTCACGTTTTGCCGGCGCCGCGCAGGAACTGGACGGCGCGCTGATCGTCAATCCGGTCGACATCGACGGCATGGCCGAGGCGCTCGCGAGGGCGCTCGACATGCCGCTCGCGGAGCGTCAGGCGCGTCATCGCGACATGATGGTGCAGTTGCGCGAGAACAATGTGTCGGTGTGGCGCGATAACTTCATGCGCGATCTGCAGGGCGTCGCTGGTGCAAAGAGCACCCGAAATGGGAAGGCGCGCGCAGTGTCGGGGAAAAAGGCGGCGCGCGAAACGCAGGCCGGGTAGGTCCATACCGGCCGACGGGCATGACGTGTAAAAAACAGAAAAGCCGCTTTCGAAGCGGCTTTTCCTTTGGTGTCGAGAAGCGGCTCGCTGCCTCCCGCGCGGGCTCAGACCACGTGCTGTTCGTCGACCTTCTTGCCGCCGATATGCAGCGTCGTGCCCTTGCCATACTGCTTGGAGAGCAGATCGCGGTACAGGCCCGGGCGCTGGCGCAGCTCTTCCGGGCTGCCGTCATCGATCACCTTGCCGGCGCTCATCACGATGATCCGGTCGAAGTTGTTCAGCGTCGACAGACGGTGCGCAATCGCGACCACCGTGCGGCCGACCATCAGCCGGTCGAGCGCCTTCTGAATGGCTTCTTCCGACGCGCTGTCGAGTGCCGAGGTCGCTTCGTCGAGCAGCAGGATCGGCGCGTTCTTCAGGATGGCGCGGGCAATTGCGATCCGCTGACGTTGTCCGCCGGACAGCTTCACGCCGCGATCGCCGACGATCGTGTCGTAGCCTTCCGGCATGGCCTCGATGAAATCCGCGCAACGCGCCTCGCGTGCGGCTGCGAGCACCTCTTCGCGGGTCGCCTCCGGGCGCCCATAGGCGATGTTCTCGTACACCGTGCGATGGAACAGCGAGATGTCCTGCGGCACCACGGCGATCGCGTGGCGCAGGCTGTCCTGCGTGACCCTGCCGATGTCCTGGCCGTCGATCCTGATCGCGCCGCCCTGCGTCTCGTAGAAACGCTGCAGCAGGGCGAGCACCGTGGATTTGCCCGCGCCCGACTTGCCGATCAGGCCGACCCGCTGGCCCGGTTCGATATGCAGGTCGAAATGATCGAGAATCGGGCGGCGGCGCGGATAGGCGAACGTCACGCTTTCGAAATCGATGCGGCCGCCCTGCGGCACGAGTTCGGTCGCATCGTCGCGGTCCGGCATGCCGTGCGGCTCGAGCAGCGTACGCACGGCTTCCGCGAGCCGCGCCACGTGCTGCGTGACGTCGACGAGCGCCACGGCCAGATCGCGCGTGCCGTGCAGGATCGTGAAGCCGAGCGAGCTGACGAGCACGATGTCGCCCGAGGTCGCCTTGCCCTGATCCCACAGCCACAGCGCCCAGCCCAGCAAGCCCGCCGACAGCAGCGCGGTGATCACGGCATGCAGCAGGCGCAGCTTTTCCAGATACAGCAGGCTTTGCTGGCGCGCGTCCATCTCGGCCTTGACCGTGGCGCCGAACCGCTGCTGCTCGCGAAACGTCATGCCGAACGCGCGCACGAGGCCCATGTTGCTGATCACGTCGACCAGCTCGCCGTCCACGGAAGCGGCCCGGGTGGCGAAATGGTGATGACGCGCCGAGCCGCGGCCGGCCAGCTTGTACAGCACGACCGACAGAATCGCCGAGCACAGCATCAGGCCGCCGGCCATCAGCGGATTCACCGCAATGATCATGACGATCGCGCCGAGCACCGCGATGCACGGCGGCAGCACGTTCCAGGCGGTGGTGTTCTCCGCCGTGTAGACCGCGTTCGAGGTGGCCGTGATCCGGCTCGCGAGCATGCCAGGCTGCTTCTCGGAGTAATAGGTCGGCGAATGTCCGCTCAAATACTGGAACAGGTCGCGCCGCAGGTCGCCGGTCACGGCCACGAACGTATGCGCGGCCACCCAGCCGCCGACACGCCACAGCAGGTTGTCGGCGGCGATCAGGGCGACGAGGATGGCGAACGCGCCCCACAGCGGACCGGGATGATGCCGGCCTTCGCCGAGCACGTCGATCAGATGCTTGATCGCATATTGAGAAGCGAGCGCACAGCCCACGGCCGCGAATACGCTGCACAGGACGATCGCGTGCGCGAGCGGATGGCGGCGGATAAAGCGGAAAAGAAACGCGAGCGGCCGGTGCGCATAGCTCGCGAGCTTTGCGTCCTGGGCATTACGCTGGGCGACGGTTAAATGTTCCAATTGATCGTGAAGGTCGATGTGTTTGGGGTTGTGCATGCAAAGCGCGGGCCACGTGAAAAAGGTTCGCCGCGAAGCCGATGCTTCGCATTGTAAACATGCAAAAGCGATTGCGCCCTGTGTATCCGGGCCTTGGCGCGACTGATTTCGCGATAGATGTCCGCGACCTGCTGTTGCCCGGGCCGCCAGCGGGTCAGGTTGACGCAGGTCGCGCAACCATTTCAGGATATAATTACAAATTGCATTCAACTGCGATGCGGCATTTCTTCAACGCTTGCCGGCAAAGTTGACGCGGGCGCTTACGGCGCCATGTTGGCGGTTGCGGGCCGCAGGCCAGTTGCCACTGTAGAACTGTCTTAGAAAACAAGGGTTTGCAAAGTGTTTCGCCTTTGTAACAACGTAAAGACTTTGAAATGTTGTGGTGCAGCGAGAATCCCGGCACCGATAATGCACGCTCTGTAGGCCCACCGAAATTTCTGACAGTTTGTCAACGTAGGTGTCATGTGTGCGTTTACCGGCACATGCGCAGACGGTGACCGCCGGTCTGGGCTCACGACCCAAGCGATCCATCGCAGGATTTCTCGAAAGAATCAGGCCCGCGCCGGCAAGTCCGGCCAGACTGCCCTGGCGAGCAAGCGAGTCGCTTTTACCAAACGCAGTACCTTTGCCTGATTTTTTACGAGGAGTTCTTCATTATGCGAATCGCTCAAATCGCTCCGTTGCACGAGGCGGTTCCTCCCAAGCTGTATGGCGGTACGGAACGTGTGGTGTCCTATCTGACCGAAGCTCTGGTCGAGCAGGGCCACGACGTCACGCTCTTTGCGAGCGGCGATTCGCAAACCTCGGCAAAACTCGAAGCTTTCTGGCCGCAGGCGCTGCGCCTCGACCCGACCATCCGCGACGTGATGGCGCCGCACATGCTGCTGCTCGAAGAAGTGCGCCGCCGCGCTGACGAATTCGACGTGCTGCATTTCCATATCGACTACTACCCGTTCTCGCTGTTCGCCCGCCAGCCTGTGCCGTTCCTCACCACGCTGCACGGCCGTCTCGACCTGCCAGAACTGCAGCCGATTTTCAATACGTTCAGCGACGTGCCGGTGGTGTCGATTTCGGACAACCAGCGCATTCCGCTGCAACAGGCGAACTGGCTGCAAACCGTCTATCACGGCCTGCCGGAAAACGTGCTCACGCCGATCAAGGACGTCGAGCCGGGCTACCTCGCTTTCCTCGGCCGCGTCTCGCCGGAGAAGGGTCTCGACCGCGCGATCCGCATCGCCGGCCAGGCAGGCATGAAGCTCAAGGTCGCCGCCAAGATCGACAAGGCCGACCGCGCCTATTACGAAGAAGTGATCAAGCCGTTGATGGCGCTCCCGCACGTCGAGTACATCGGCGAAATCGGCGAAGCCGAAAAGCGTGAGTTCCTCGGCAACGCGCATGCACTGGTGTTCCCGATCGACTGGCCGGAGCCCTTCGGTCTGGTGATGATCGAAGCGATGGCGTGCGGTACGCCCGTGATCGCGTTCAACCGCGGTTCAGTGCCGGAAGTGATCGAAAACGGCGTGTCGGGCTTTGTCGTCGAAGACGAAATCAGCGCGGTCGCCGCATTGAAGCGTTTGCACACGCTGCCGCGCGCCAACGTGCGCAAGGCGTTCGAGTCGCGCTTCTCGTCGAAGGTCATGGCGCGGAACTACGTCGCCACGTATGAAGAACTGCTGCGTCAGAAGCATCGCACGGTGCTGCGCGAAGTCAACGCAGGCTGATCAACGCAGGCCAATGCGCTACAGATAAAGAGTCGAATCCGGTTCAAGGAGCGCTTCGCGGCGTTCCGCCAGCCACCACAGCAACGCCCCGTGTGCTATCCGCCCACGGGGCGTTGTTGCAAGCGCGCTGCGTTTTCCCCAATGAACGGACGAAACTGCTGAGTTTCGACCGGTAAGAATGAGTCCCTCTCCGTAATATCCCTATAATGGCCGTGCCGCAAATTTGGCTGCGGCGCCGCCGACGACAGGAGGATGCCTTGGCGAGAACGAAAGAGACGCGTGCGAACGCGGCGCCCGGCGCCGGAACGATTTTCGCGTTGCGCGCCATCGGTCTCGTGCTCCTCGCTCGCTGGCTATTTTCGATGGCGCAGATGGATGCGGGCGCATCGCTGCTGGCTATGGTGTCTTCGCCGTGGGCGTGCATCAACCTCGTCTTTCTGTTCCTTCTGATTTTCCTGCCGGGCGCGCGTGCCGTGGCCGAGCGTCCGTTTCATCCGCTGCCGCAATGGCTGCGGCAAGCATTGCGTCTGTTCGCTTTCCTCGGCTTCCTGTTTGCGGTGTGGTCGGTCGGCGCGTTCACGGCGAGCGCCGGCTGGCGCCGCGCCGCCAATGCGGTGGCGGCTTCCAATGGCTGGCTGCTGGTTGCGCCGGCGCTGTATGCGGCTGTATTGTGGATCTGCCGGCCGCGCGCGCTGTGGCGGACCAATATCGCCGCACGCCGCTTTGCGATCGGCCGCTATGCGGTCTCGCTCGATCCGGTCACGCGAACGGTGATCGTGTGGGCGGAGCGCCGCAAAGTGGGGCAGTACGACGCGCGCGAATTGTCCGTGCGCTGGGCCGTAGCTCAAGGCGCGCGCCCGACGCCGACACCCACGCCGGCAGTGGCGTTCGGTGCCGTGGGCGAGGCGGGTGGCCCCGGCGCGTCGGTAGGGACGGCAGCCGCGCCTTCGCTGGCGCGCGGCGCCTTCGGCCGCCGTCCGAAAATCGAGTTGCTGTGGGATTCGCCGGCCGCGGCGGGTCACAACCGGCAAACCGTATTCCGCACGGCGCTGACGACCGAAGGCGATCGGGTCGCCGCCCGCGCGCTTGACACGTCGTTGCAGCAGGTCTGAATCTGCCGGTTTGTGCAGTTGGCCACACCCCGTGGCCGAAGCAGGCGTTGTAAATTGAACGGTAGTCGATAATGAAGTCATGGCGCCCGTTGCTTCAGCGCGGGCGAGTGAGACCTACAACGATCGTATTGCGTCCTTTGCAGGAGTCGCCATGCTGGTTCGCTGGTTGCTTGCCGCCATCCATCTGCTTGCCTATGGCTTCGCGCTCGCGTCGATTCTGCGGCGCACGTGGGCACTACGCCGCGCCACTGTGCCCGCCGCGCTGCGATCCGTTTTCCGCGCGGATACGGGGTGGGGCATCTCGGCGCTGGTGCTGATCGTCACCGGGCTGATGCGCGCTTTCGGCGGCTTCGAAAAGGGCGCCGACTACTACCTTCACGAGCCGTTGTTTCATCTCAAGATGACGCTGCTGGTGGTCATTATCATCCTCGAGGTTCCGTCGATGCTCGCGTTGATGCGCTGGCGGGCCGCGATCAGGAAAGGCGCCGCGCCCGATCTGCACAAGGCGCGTTCCTATGCGCGCTTCAGCGTGATCCAGACGATATTGATGGTCCTGATAGTGTTTGCCGCCACCGGGATGGCACGCGGAGTCGGACTGCCTGCGGGTGTGGTGTAGCGGGGGAGTCCGTGAGCGTTTGGACGGCGCGGCGCGTCCATTCCTTTTATCGACGGCTTGAAAAGTTTGTGACGGGACGCCGCCAGAAACCGCCGGCGCATACCGGCGGTTTCCATCCGACGTCCCGCACACCCGGCGTCATTTACTTCCCGACCAGCAAGCTGGAATCATCCGTACGGTTCGCGCTCAGCCGTGCGGTCTGATTTGCAAGTTCCGGCTCGCCCAGCCCCTTGATCAGCTCCAGTGCCTGACGCTCGAACAATCGCCGGTAGAGGCCGTTCTCGAGTCTGATCAACGCCTCATGGCTGCCTTCCTCGATCACCTTGCCTTTATCCAGCACCAGTAACCGGTCCAGTGCACGCACGGTGGAAAGACGGTGCGCGACCACCAGCGTGGTGCGGCCCATCATCAGCCGTTCCATGGCCTGCTGGATCAGCACTTCGCTTTCGCTGTCGAGACTCGACGTCGCTTCGTCCAGAATCAGGATTGGCGCGTCGGCGAGAAATGCCCGCGCGATGGCGACGCGCTGACGTTCGCCGCCCGACAGCTTGACGCCGCGTTCACCGACCAGCGTGTCGTAGCCATTGGGCAGCGCCGCGATGAAATCGTGCGCGCTCGCAAGCTTCGCGGCGCGCTCGATCTCGGCGCGGCTCGCGCCGGGCCGCGCATACGCGATGTTTTCGGCGAGCGAGCGGTGAAACAGCACCGGCTCCTGCTGAACGATCGCGATCTGGCTGCGCAACGACGCCTGCCGCACCTTGGCGATGTCCTGACCGTCGATCGTGATCCGGCCTTCCGAAATGTCATAGAGCCGCTGGATCAGCTTGATGAACGTGGTCTTCCCGGAACCCGAATGCCCGACCAGTCCGACGCGCTCGCCCGGCGCAATGCGCACGGAGAAGTTGTCGTAGAGCGGCTGGCCATTCGCCCCGTAATGGAAGGTGACGTGCTCGAAGCGGATCTCGCCTTTGCCGATCGCGATCGGGCCCGCGCTGGGTTGGTCCTCGATGCCGAGCGGCTGGCTTTCCAGCGACACGAGTTCCTCCATGTCGTTGACCGAGCGTTGCAGGTTGCGGATATGCATGCCCACGTCGCGCAGATAGCCTTGCAGCATGAAGAACATGGTCAGCGCGAACGTGATGTCGCCGACGCTCGCCTCGCCGCGCGCCCACAACAGCAGCGCCGCGCCGAGAATCGCGGCCTGGATCGCTACCAGCATGCCGCCCTGGACGCCGCCGTTGATCGTGCCGCGCATCCACGTGCGGCGCGTGCGGTGCCCCCACTTGCCGATCACGCGCGCCAGCAGCGCTTCTTCGCGATCTTCCGCGCCGAACGCCTTGACCACGCCGTTGCAACTGACCGCGTCGGCGAGCGCGCCGCCCATGCGCGTGTCCCACGCATTCGCGAGCCGCGCGGCCGGCGCGACGAAACCGAGCGACATCGCCACCGTTACCGCGATATAGAGCAATGAGCCGATGCCGACGACCGCGCCCATCATCGGCCAGCGCCAGCCGAGCAGGACCGTGGCGCCGACCAGCATGACAAGCGACGGGAACAGCGCGATCAGCAGCGTGTCGTTGAGCAGGTCGAGCGCCCACATGCCGCGCGTGATCTTGCGCACCGTGGAGCCGGCGAAGCTGTTGGCGTGCCAGTCGGTCGAAAAACGCTGGACGCGATGAAACGCATTCGCGGCGATTTCGCTCATCATCTTGAGCGTGAGCCGGATGATGTTGAAGTACACGCCTTGCCGCAGCAGCGTGGCGCCGAGCCCGAGCGCGCCCAGCACGCAGAAAGCCGTCACCGCCGCGCGCCAGGCAATGGCGTTGCTGGCCGCGCCGGACGCGATGGCGTCGACAAGGTGTCCCGCGAACATTGGCGTGAGCACGTCGGCCAATGCGGAGAGCAGCACCAGCGCCGTGATGACGACGATGCGCCAGGGCTGCTGCGCCCAGTGATGGAAGGTAAAGCCGAGGACGTCCTTGAAGGCCTGTCCGCGAAAGTCGAGTTTTTTTCTGGTCATTTGCCACGACCCGGTGGCGCAGGAGCGCACCGAGGTTCCAGTCAGAAGCGAAAGGACGAGACAGTCAGAACGCGCCGAAATGCATTGGCGATAGAACTGCGGACTGTCTGGGAATTGCGCGGAGCGCCTTTTCAGGCGGAACCGCGTGAGCAGCGAATGGGCGACCTGAACAGCTTAAGGTCGCGACAACGCTCGCGAGACCATGCCAGGGGCGGCGATACGCATTGCAAACATGTGACGCCTCCCTATGGTCGAATGAGGTGAAGAAAAAGGACGGGGCGAATGCCCGAGCAGCAACTATATCAGCAGTATTTGGTGCCCGCAAACGTACGGAGATTCGGTGTTGACGACAAAGCCCGACGCCTGCGCGCATGACGATGCATCGAACTGTTCGGCGCGAATCATCTGGAACGAAGCGAGCACTTGGGCGCTCCGCGGCGGATAACCGCAATCTACCTGGCATTCCGTACGGTTTTCGGCGCGCGGTAACAGGTCACGCAACAGGTCACAACAGCAAATGAAAAAGGGCTTACGCATTTCTGCGTAAGCCCTTTTGTCTTCGGTGATCGACACACCAAAATTCTGGTGGGTAGTACTGGGATCGAACCAGTGACCCCTGCCGTGTGAAGGCAGTGCTCTACCGCTGAGCTAACCACCCGAAGAGAGCCGAATTATGTCAGGGATTTTTATGCTCGTCCAGCACTTTCTAAGCGGTCTGCTCATCCGCGGCCGGTGCCGGTTCGAGGCGCCACACGCTCGTGCCCTTGATCGCTTTGTCGAGACCGTCGAGCACGGCTTGGTGCGCGGCAAATTCGTCGTCGCTGGCGGCGATTACGACCAGATCCAGCGAATCGATCGCGACACGCGGTGCGCGCGCATCGCCGCCGGCGTGCGATTCGCCGAGCATGTCGATGACGAGGCTTTCCTGGCCGCGCGTCATTGCCAGATAGACTTCGGCGAGCAGTTCCGAGTCGAGCAGCGCGCCGTGCAGCGTGCGGTGCGCGTTGCTGATACCGAAACGATCGCACAGCGCGTCGAGTGAATTGCGCTTGCCGGGGAACATTTGCTTGGCACGCGCCAGCGTATCGATGATTTCGCCGCAGTAAGTGCTCACCGGCGGCAAGCCTAGCAACGCGAATTCGACGTCCAGAAAGCCGATATCGAACGGTGCGTTGTGAATGATCAGGTCCGCGCCCTGAATGAAATCGCGGAACTGATCGGCGATCTCGCCGAACTTCGGCTTGTCGCTCAGGAATTCAGTGGTCAGGCCGTGTACGGCCAGTGCGCCCGGATCGCTGTCGCGTTCCGGGTTGATGTAGAAGTGCAGGTTGTTGCCGGTGAGCCGGCGGTTTACCAGTTCGACACAGCCGAGTTCGAGGATCCGGTCGCCGGTGCGGGCATTCAGGCCGGTGGTTTCGGTATCGAGGATGAGTTGACGCATGTCGGATTAGCCTGCCTCAGAAATTTGTAGCAAAAAAATGGCGCGCGCAGCGAGACGGTGCGGCGTCGCAGCGGGAGTCAGAGCTGCGCCAGCGACGCGACGCCGCGATTGGCCAGTTGATCGGCGCGCTCATTTTCCGGGTGCCCATTGTGCCCGCGCACCCAGCGCCATTCGATCTCGTGTTGCGCGACGAGCGCATCGAGCCGCTTCCATAAATCGGCGTTCTTCACCGGCTGCTTCGCGGCGGTGATCCAGCCTTTCTTTTTCCAGCCGTGGATCCACTCGCTGATGCCTTTCTGCACGTATTGCGAGTCGGTGTGCACGACCGCCTTGCAGGGCCGCTTCAATGCTTCGAGCGCGGCGATCACGCCCATCAATTCCATGCGGTTGTTGGTGGTATTGGCTTCGCCGCCGAACAGTTCTTTTTCCTGGTCGCCGAAGCGCAGCAACGCGCCCCAGCCGCCGGGGCCCGGGTTGCCCTTGCAGGCGCCGTCGGTATAAATATCGATGAGATCGGAAGTCATTGAGTGTGGTTGCGTGTATTCGGTGTGGCGGCGGGCGCGAGGCCCGCGGCAAGGACGGGTTTCTTCACTTTCAGCGGGCCGACGAGGCGCATGCCGCGCACGCGCTTGATCGCCTTGATCATGTAGGTGGCGCCGAAAATCGGCCACCAGCGGTCGCCGGCGGCTTCCATGAAACCGTAGCGCGACAGCCATTGTTCGCTGCCGAGCGGCGGACGATAGCAGCCGAAGCGCCCGCGTTCAAGGTCGAAGCCCAACAGTTTGATCCAGTCTTTCAGGCGCGTGAAGGCGATCAGGTCGACCGCCGCCGGCACGAACGGCCGGCCGGTCATCTTGCCGACCGACTGCCGCGCGCCCCAAAGCGACAGCGAGTTGAAGCCGAGAATGATCAACTGGCCTTCGGGCATCAGCACGCGCTCGGCTTCACGCAGAAGACGGTGAGGATCGCTCGTGAACTCCAGCGTATGCGGCATCACGATCAGATCGACGCTTTGTGCTTCGAACGGCAAGTCCAGCAGGTCGCACCACACGGCACTGCGCCCGGCCGGCGCGGGCAGGCCGGCAAGCCCGCCTTGTGCTGCGCCGTTGTTCGAACCGTTGCGGGCGCCATTGCCGCCGGCGTGCCCCGCGCCGCGCGGAAATGCGTAAGGCGCGCTCGCACCGCTCGCGGCGTCGAGCACGAGCCCGCGGCACGGCATGCGGTTTTCACGCAAGGCGTCGAGCTGCGGCAGGCCGAGTTGCAGCGCATGGTAACCGAACACGTCCGACACCACGCGGTCGAGCTGGGTCTGTTCCCACTCGAGCACGTAGCGGCCAGGCGGCGAATCGGTCCAGGCAGGCCAGTCTATAATCGCTCGATCAGTCATATCAGAGAATACGTCGCCTATGAATGCGCTCGAGTACGTACCGGTCCCGGCGTTTGATGACAATTACATCTGGGTCGTTTCCGACGGACACTCTGCAGTTGTCGTCGATCCGGGTGAGGCCGCCCCCGTGCAAGCTTATCTGGCGAAACGGGGTTGGCGGCTGAGCGCTATTTTACTCACGCACCATCATCAAGACCACGTCGGCGGGGTGGCCGATCTGCTGAATGGCCAGGCCGTGCCCGTCTACGGCCCCGCTGGCGAGGCGATCGAGCATCTCACGCACCGTCTGAAAAATGGCGATCACGTGTCGATCGTGGCCCCCGCGCTCGAATTGAGCGTGCTCGACGTGCCCGGCCACACGAGCGGCCACATTGCGTATTTCCAGGCGGCCGACCCGCGCGGCACGCCGCACGTGTTTTGCGGCGACACGCTGTTCGCCTGCGGTTGCGGCCGGCTGTTCGAAGGCACGCCGAAGCAGATGCTCGCCTCGCTGGACGCGCTCGCCGCGCTGCCCGGCGCGACCGAGGTTCATTGCGCGCACGAGTACACGCTTTCGAATATCCGCTTCGCGCTCGCCTGCGAGCCGGCCAACGCCGAACTGCAAGCCTGGCGGGATAAAGCTGGCGAATTGCGCGCGCGCGGGGTGCCGACGCTGCCCACCACGATCGCCCACGAACGCGCGGTGAATCCGTTTTTGCGCGCCGGCAATCCGGCGGTGCAGGCAACTCTGCAGGAGCAACTGCACGAAAAAGTGCCCGATCGATTGACGGCCTTTACGTTGATGCGCGAATGGAAAAACCGCTTCCGTTGACCCGGTCCAGATCAGGGTATTCCTCACGCGAAGAATCGGGAAAATTCGCCAAGCCCAAGATTTACTTGATTTTTTCGTAATTTTCCGATTGACGTAAACGTTGCCGTTTCGTACTATCGGCTGCAAATTCCAGCCCTTGTGGAAGCCGAGACGTTCATGCGATTTATCTTCAGTGCGTTGCTGGTCCTGACGCTCGCCGCCTGCGCGAGTCAGGGACCAACGACGAGCAGCCTTTCCACCGCAACCAACCCCGCCAGTCAGCAAGCCGTAGCTGACGCCCTTCGCAAGAGCGCCACCGCCAAAGAGACGATCAACGTCGACCAGGGCTCCGTCTCGCAGTTGACGAGCGCCGACGCCGATCTTTGGGGCCGTATTCGCCGTGGTTTTCAGATGCCGGATCTGCAAACCGACCTCGTCGACATGCAGGTCAACTGGTATGCGCAGCGTCCCGATTACGTGCAGCGCATGACCGAGCGCTCGCAGAAGTATCTGTACCACATCGTCGAAGAGCTCGAGGCGCGCCATATGCCGACCGAGCTAGCCTTGCTGCCGTTCATCGAATCGGCGTACAGCCCGCAGGCTTTGTCGGTAGCGAAGGCGGCCGGCATGTGGCAGTTCATGCCGGGCACGGGCCGTACCTACAATCTCAAGCAGAACATGTGGCAGGACGAGCGCCGCGACGTGCTGGCGTCGACCAGCGCCGCGCTCGACTATCTGTCGCGTCTGCATGACATGTTCGGCGACTGGCAGCTGGCACTCGCGGCGTACAACTGGGGCGAGGGTAACGTGCAGCGCGCGATTGCACGCAACGAGGCGGCGGGCCTGCCCACCGACTACCTGAGCCTGCGCATGCCGAACGAGACACGCAACTACGTGCCCAAGCTGCAGGCGGTGAAGAACATCGTGATGAACCCGCAAATGTACGGGCTCGCGCTGCCGTCCATTCCGAACCACCCGTATTTCGTGACGGTGACCACCTCGCACGATATCGACGTGGACATGGCGGCCAAGCTCGCGAATCTCTCCACCGACGAGTTCCGCTCGCTGAACCCGTCGTTCAGAAAGCCGGTCATTCTCGGCGCCACGCAGCCGCAGATCCTGCTGCCGTTCGACAACGCCAGCGCGTTCGAGCGCAATCTGAAGACGTACTCCGGCTCGCTGTCGTCGTGGACCACGTACACGGTCACCGAGCGCGCAGCGCCGGCGGCGATCGCGCAGAAGATCGGGGTCGACGCCGACACGCTGATGGAAGTGAACAAGATTCCGGTCGGCATGCGTTTGAAACCCGGCTCCACGATCGTGGTGCCGCGCGGTTCGGACGACGACGAAGACATCAGCGCCGACGTGGCTGAAAGCGCCGTGCTGGCGATGGAGCCCGACGTTCCCGATACCCGCAAGATGCTGATTCGCGTGCGCCGCAATCAGACTCTGGCCGCCATTGCCGTGCGTTACGGCGTGTCGATCGGTCAGTTGAAGGCATGGAACCGCACCCATCGGGACAGCGTTTCGCGCGGGCAGGTGATCGTGCTGCACGTGCCGGTCGGCAAGGCCATGCCGAGCGAGCCTGGTCCTGAGCGCATCGCGACGGACGTGCAGGGCGGCGGTGTGGAGAAGATCGGCACCCGCATCGCGGACACGAGAAGCGATTCGCGCTACGATAAACGAAAGGGTCGTGGCCGGTCAGCCGTGGTGAAGGTCTCCGAGCCGGTAGGCAAACTCAGCAAGCCGACAGCGTCGAGCGCCAGCAAGGGCAAAGTGACCAAGGTATCGGCTTCCACGTCCAGCAAGGCGCCGAAGGCTGCGGTAGAGAACCGCCCGAAGACTGCGGCCAACGCAAAGAAGGGTAAGTAGACCAACAGCGGCTCACACGGTAGTGGCCACATGCGTTGTGGGGCGGCGCATGAATCGCGCTCCGATCACGTACCGTGTTTTTTCCGACGCCGTCACCCGTGGTGACGGCGTTTTTCATTGTGCAGAGCATTTCAGGTAAAGCCGGCGCTTTTCCTTTATCTTTCGTGCTTTGGTCAAACCGATTCGGCTAGCCGCCTAATTCAAAAGCTCATGTCGTCGACCCAGTTGCGTGTCTTCCTGCTGTTCTCTGCCGGTTATTTTGTTTCCTACGTGTTCCGCGGCGTCAACCTCGGCTTCGCGCCATTCATTACCCATGATCTGGGCCTCTCGGCTGCGGATCTGGGGCTGCTCACCAGTCTCTACTTTCTCGGCTTCGCGGGTGCACAGATTCCGGCCGGTGTGCTGCTCGATCACTTCGGCACGCGGCGGGTCACGGCTGCCACGCTGCTGTTTGCCGCGCTCGGCATCTGGGTGTTCGGCGCCGCGCAAGGCGTCGGCATGATGATGGTGGGGCGCCTGCTGATCGGCATCGGCGTCTCTGTCTGTCTTGGCGCCGCGTTCAAGGCATTGGCCCAGCACTTCGCGCCGGCGCGCCTGCCGCTGATGAACGGACTGGTGATGGCGATCGGCGGCTTCGGCGGCGTGATGGTCGGCTCGCCGCTGACGTGGGTGTTGACGTTCGCGAGCTGGCGGACCGTCTGCGTCGGGCTGGGCTTGCTGACCGTGCTGGTCGCGCTGGCGCAATGGACGCTCGCGCCGGACACGAAGGAAACGCATCACCAGGCCGGTCTCGGCGCGCAGTTCAAAGGCACGCTGCATATCTTGCGCAGCGCGGCGTTCTGGAAGATCGCGTCGTTCTCAGTCGTCACGCAAGGCGTGTTCTATGCCATGCAGTCGCTCTGGGTCGGCGCGTGGCTGCGTGACGTGCAGGGTTTCGAGCCGCGCGAAGCCGCGGCGCTCGTCTCGGTTCTCGGCTTCGCGATGATGGCCGGTTGCGTGGGCTTCGGCGCGGCGGCGCGCAGTCTCGAGCGGCGCGGCATCTCGCTCTATGCGTTTTGCGGCGTCGGCATGGCGCTGTTCGTTCTGACGCAGTTGCTGATCATGTTCAAGGCGCCGCTGCCCGCAGCTCTCCTGTGGGCGGCGTACGGGATCTTCGGCGGCACCGGCATTCTCAGCTACGCGGTGATGGCCCGGCACTTCCCGGCGCAAATGATCGGGCGGGTGAATACCACGCTGACGTTGCTGATCTTCCTGCTGATTTTCGGCTTCCAGATCGGCGTCGGTGCCGTGCTCTCGCATTGGCCCGCGAGCGGTGGCCATTATCCGGCGGCCGCGCATCTGAGCGCCTGGGGCATTCTGGTCGTGCTGCAGGTGTTGAGCGCGATCTGGTACGTTTTGCCTGGCCGCGAGCTGGTTCGCCCGGCCGAAGTTCACGCGGAACAGGGCGCTTGAGTTCGGGCGAGTCTGTCGCGCGCCCGTCCTGATGCCGCCTCGCGCGCCGATTCTCAGACCGTGAGCACCCCGCGCCAGCGCTATCCCGGCAGTCGTCGCTACCCGGTGCGCTATCCCGATTCGGGGCCGTGTGCATCACGTCCAGCGCCGTCTGCGCCAGCCCCCAGCAGCGCTTTGAGCGACGTTGAGAGAGGCCTTCCCACGCGCGCACGCCATCTCGGATTTGGAAGGAAGGACACTTTCGCGCTATAATTTTAAGGTTTGAGCTTATCAACCCGCACCCTAGCGCCTACCTCTCCCATACCGTTCATCCGCCGCGCGCCGCTGGCGTAGCAAGCAGGGCCCGAGGACCAGTTCCCCAGCCGATCCGTCCACACAATGGACCCATCGCGCCCCTTGCAACGTCAACGGCAGTTCGCGAGCGAGTCTGCGCGCGCATCCCGTGGATGCGTTTCGCTGCGGCTCGCAGTCGGATAGACAGGTCGGCAACAGGGTGTTCCCCAAGGAGTCTCCCGTGTTGCCGTCATTTTCTCCCGCTCTGCTCGCGCTCGCCGACGGCACGGTCTTTCGTGGTTACTCGATCGGCGCCCCCGGGCATACCATCGGCGAAGTCGTGTTCAACACCGCTATCACCGGCTATCAGGAAATCCTGACTGACCCGAGCTACGCGCGCCAGATCGTGACCCTCACGTATCCGCATATCGGCAACGTCGGCGTGAACGCCGAAGACGTCGAAGCTACGAAAGTCCATGCCGCCGGCCTGATCATTCGCGATCTGCCGGTTCTCGCGTCGAACTTCCGCATGGAGCGCACGCTCCAGCAATACCTGCAGGACGAAGGCGTGGTTGCCATCGCCGGTCTCGATACCCGCATGCTCACCCGCGTTCTGCGCGACAAGGGCGCGCAGAACGGCGCGATCCTCGCCGGTTCGGACGACGAAGCCCGCGCCGTCGAACTCGCACGCTCGTTCCCGGGCCTTTCGGGCATGGACCTCGCGAAGGTCGTGTCGACGAAGGAATCCTATGAGTGGACCCAGACCGAATGGCGGCTGGGCAGCGGCTACGGCACGCAAAATGCGCCGAAGTACCGCGTGGTGGCGTTCGACTACGGCGTCAAGTACAACATCCTGCGCATGCTGGCCGAACGCGGCTGTCACGTCACCGTGCTGCCGGCGGAAGCTTCCGCCGCTGACGCGCTCGCGCTCGATCCGGACGGCGTCTTCCTGTCGAACGGTCCGGGCGACCCGGAACCGTGCGACTACGCAATTCGCGCCACGAAGGAACTGATCGAGCGCGGCATTCCGACCTTTGGCATCTGCCTCGGCCATCAGATCATGGGCCTCGCGCTCGGCGCCAAAACCATGAAGATGAAGACCGGCCATCACGGCGCGAACCATCCGGTGAAAGATCTGGACGACGGCCGCGTGGTGATCACGTCGCAGAACCACGGCTTCGCGGTCGATGCCGACACGCTGCCCGCCAATGCCCGCGTCACGCACGTCTCGCTGTTCGACGGCACGCTGCAGGGCTTCGCGCTGACCGACAAGCCGGCGTTCTGCTTCCAGGGCCACCCGGAAGCGTCGCCCGGTCCGCACGACATCGCCTATCTGTTCGACCGCTTCACGGCGTTGATGGACACGAAGAAGGCCGGCAAGACCGCGGCGGCATAAGGCGGCAGACACGTCCCGGCGGCGCACGGTTCACACCGCGCCGCGCGTGACCGGCGCACACGCTGCGCACAACGGCGAACAGCGACGCACAAGCGGCGAGCCGGACCAGACAGAGCAGAGCGCGCGCAACGTAGCAGCGACGCGCGCCGACGGAAAGAATTCAGGAATACATTAGCGAGAGCGTTATGCCCAAGCGGACAGACATCAAGAGCATCCTCATTATCGGCGCGGGTCCGATCATCATCGGCCAGGCGTGCGAGTTCGACTACTCGGGCGCGCAGGCATGCAAGGCGCTGCGTGAGGAAGGCTACAAGGTCATTCTCGTCAACAGCAATCCGGCGACGATCATGACCGACCCGAACACGGCCGACGTGACCTACATCGAGCCGATCACGTGGGAAGTGGTCGAGCGCATCATCGCGAAGGAGCGCCCCGACGCGATCCTGCCGACGATGGGCGGCCAGACCGCGCTGAACTGCGCGCTCGATCTGCACGCGCACGGCGTGCTGGAGAAATACAAGGTCGAGTTGATCGGCGCGTCGCCAGAAGCCATCGACAAGGCGGAAGACCGCCAGAAGTTCAAAGACGCGATGACCAAGATCGGCCTCGGTTCGGCCAAATCGGGCACCGCGCATTCCATGGAAGAAGCGCTCCAGGTGCAAGCGGAAATCGCTGCGCAAACCGGCAGCGGCGGCTATCCGGTGGTGATTCGTCCGTCGTTCACGCTGGGCGGTTCGGGCGGTGGCATCGCGTACAACCGCGACGAGTTCGAAGAGATCTGCAAGCGCGGTCTCGATCTGTCGCCCACGCGCGAACTGCTGATCGAAGAGTCGCTGCTCGGCTGGAAAGAGTATGAGATGGAAGTGGTCCGCGACAAGAAGGACAACTGCATCATCGTCTGCTCGATCGAAAACCTGGACCCGATGGGCATCCACACCGGCGACTCGATCACCGTCGCGCCGGCGCAAACGCTCACGGACAAGGAATATCAGATCCTGCGTAACGCATCGCTCGCGGTGTTGCGCGAGATCGGCGTCGACACCGGCGGTTCGAACGTGCAGTTCTCGATCAATCCGAAAGACGGCCGGATGATCGTGATCGAAATGAATCCGCGTGTGTCGCGTTCGTCGGCGCTCGCTTCGAAGGCAACGGGTTTCCCGATTGCCAAGGTCGCGGCCAAGCTCGCGGTGGGCTATACGCTGGACGAGTTGAAGAACGAAATCACCGGCGGCCAGACCCCGGCGTCGTTCGAACCGACCATCGACTATGTCGTTACCAAGATCCCGCGTTTCGCGTTCGAAAAATTCCGCGAAGCCGATTCGCGCCTGACCACGCAGATGAAGTCGGTTGGCGAAGTGATGGCGATCGGCCGCACCTTCCAGGAGTCGTTCCAGAAGGCGCTGCGCGGTCTGGAAGTCGGCGTGGACGGTCTGGACGAAAAGACCGATAACCGCGACGAGATCATCCGCGAGATCGGCGAAGCCGGTCCGGACCGTATCTGGTTCGTGGGCGACGCGTTCCGGGTCGGCATGACGGCCGAGGAGATTTTCGAAGAAACCTCGATCGATCCGTGGTTCCTCGCGCAGATCGAGCAGATCGTCCTGAAGGAAAAGGCGCTGGCCGGCCGCACGCTCGCGAGCCTTTCGAAGGAGGAGCTGAAGTATCTGAAGCAGAGCGGCTTCTCGGATCGTCGTCTGGCGAAGTTGCTTGGCGCGAAGCCGGCGGAAGTGCGTCAACGTCGTATCGAGTTGAACGTGCGCCCGGTGTACAAGCGCGTCGACACGTGCGCGGCCGAGTTCGCCACGAAAACGGCCTACATGTACTCGACCTACGAGGAAGAGTGCGAGGCGAACCCAACGAACAACAAGAAAATCATGGTGCTGGGCGGCGGCCCGAACCGGATCGGCCAGGGCATCGAGTTCGACTACTGCTGCGTGCATGCCGCGCTCGCCATGCGCGAAGACGGTTATGAAACGATCATGGTCAACTGCAACCCTGAAACCGTTTCGACCGACTACGACACGTCCGATCGTCTGTACTTCGAATCGCTGACGCTCGAAGACGTGCTCGAAATCGTCGACAAGGAAAAGCCGGTCGGCGTGATCGTGCAATACGGCGGTCAAACGCCGCTGAAGCTCGCGCTCGATCTCGAAGCGAACGGTGTGCCGATCGTCGGCACGTCGCCGGACATGATCGACGCCGCGGAAGACCGCGAGCGTTTCCAGAAGCTGCTGCAGGATCTCGGTCTGCGTCAGCCGCCGAACCGCACCGCGCGCGCCGAAGACGAAGCGCTCAAGCTCGCCGACGAAATCGGCTATCCGCTGGTGGTGCGTCCGTCGTACGTGCTGGGCGGCCGTGCCATGGAAATCGTCCACGAGCCGCGCGACCTCGAGCGCTACATGCGCGAGGCCGTGAAGGTGTCGAACGACTCGCCGGTGCTGCTCGACCGCTTCCTGAACGACGCGATCGAATGCGACGTGGATTGCATCTCCGACGGTGAGGCGGTGTTCATCGGCGGCGTGATGGAGCACATCGAACAGGCCGGCGTTCACTCGGGCGACTCGGCGTGCTCGCTGCCGCCGTATTCGCTGTCGAAGGAAACCGTGGCTGAGCTGAAGCGCCAGACAGGCGCAATGGCTCGGGCGCTGAACGTGGTCGGCCTGATGAACGTGCAGTTCGCGATCCAGCAGGTGCCGCAGGCGGACGGTTCGAAAGAAGACGTCATCTACGTGCTCGAAGTGAATCCGCGCGCTTCGCGCACGGTGCCGTACGTGTCGAAGGCCACCAGCCTGCCGCTCGCGAAGATCGCGGCGCGCGCCATGGTCGGCCAGACGCTCGCGCAGCAAGGCGTGACGAAGGAAATCGACCCGCCGTACTTCAGCGTGAAGGAAGCGGTGTTCCCGTTCGTCAAGTTCCCGGCCGTCGATCCGGTGCTCGGACCGGAAATGCGTTCGACCGGCGAAGTGATGGGCGTGGGCCAGACGTTCGGCGAAGCTTTGTTCAAATCGCAACTCGCGGCGGGTTCGCGTTTGCCGGAGTCGGGCACGGTGCTGTTGACCGTGATGGACGCGGACAAGCCGAAGGCCGTCGAAGTCGCGCGCATGCTGCACGAGCTCGGTTATCCGATCGTCGCGACCAAGGGTACGGCCGCCGCGATCGAAGCGGCCGGCGTGCCCGTCAAGGTCGTCAACAAGGTGAAGGACGGCCGTCCGCACATCGTCGACATGATCAAGAACGGGGAAATCGCGCTGGTCTTCACGACCGTCGACGAAACCCGTGCCGCGATCGCCGATTCGCGTTCGATCCGCATGAGCGCCCAGGCGAACAAGGTCACGTACTACACGACCATGTCCGGCGCGCGCGCAGCAGTGGAAGGTTTGCGCTATTTGAAGGACCTGGAAGTCTATGATTTACAAGGCCTGCACGCTCGCCTAAACTAAGGCTTCGAATACCTGTCCAAGATGTAAGTGCCGCGGTTAAGCGGCGTTCCGCAGGTGCTTGGCGCCGGGTTTTGCCCGGTGCTCTGCCCCCGCGGAATGCACTTAACCGCGGTGATTTTTTTTACGGCTGTTTTTTGCATAGAGTTGTTTATGAGCACTGTTCCATTGACTAAGCGCGGCGCGGAAATGTTGCGCGATGAATTGCAGCGCCTGAAATCGGTTGAGCGTCCCTCGGTGATCAATTCGATCGCGGAAGCGCGTGCCCAGGGCGATCTGTCGGAAAACGCGGAATACGACGCGGCGAAGGAAAAGCAGGGCTTTATCGAAGGCCGGATCGCCGAAATTGAATCGAAGCTGGCCGGCGCGCAAGTGATCGATCCGGCGGCGGTGGAAGCGGACGGTCGCGTGGTGTTCGGCGCAACGGTGGAGCTGGAAGACCTGAATTCGGGTGCGTCCGTCAAGTATCAGATCGTCGGCGACGACGAAGCGGATATCGACCACGGTCTGATCTCGATCAGCTCGCCGATTGCGCGTGCCCTGATCGGCAAGTCGGAGGGCGACGTTGCATCGGTGCAGGCACCGGGTGGCGTGCGCGAATACGAAATCATCGCGGTCAGCTACGTTTGAACGCGCCGCTGGTGCCCCAGATGCCACATCGACTATTCCGGTTATTTACGGTGGTATGGGTCGGCAGTCTGCTGACTATCGGCTATGCCGTCGCGCCCGTGCTGTTCACCTCGCTCGACCGGATGACGGCGGGCGCGGTCGCGGCGCAACTGTTCCGCATTGAAGGGGTGCTCGGGGCGGTGTGCGGCATTTTGCTGCTGGGTCTCGCGAATGTACTGGTTCGCCGCGGCGGTGACACCTATCGCCGGTTGCGCTGGCTGATCGCGAGCATGCTGGTGTGCGTGCTGATCGGCTATTTCGCGTTGCAGCCGTTCATGAATGCAATGCGCGTTGCCGCGCTCGAAGCGGGCAGCGATGTCGGACATTCGGCTTATGCGACGCGCTTTGGCATTTTGCACGGCGTGTCGAGTCTGTTCTATCTGATCGAAAGCCTGCTGGGCGTGGCGCTGGTGTGGAAGTTACCCGCGGGTGCAAGCGGTGCTGCGGCGGAGCACGGTGCCTGCGGCACGGCGGGCAAGGTCACGGGCCAACGCGGTTGACTGGCGGAGACTCTCCGGTTTGCGTGCAAATCGCCTTGGCGATTTGCACGAGCAATGTAGAGCTTGCAGGTCATGGCTGGCAGTCAGCGCCGAGGTGCGGAATTTGCCCGCACCCCTCATCTTTCTGCCCGCACCCCCTCATCTTTCGATTATTTCGACGACTGATGCGCGCGCTTCGCGCTGCTTTGGCGCTTCTTGGCGCGCTTGATGTTGCCGCCTTGAGTCACACGTTCATTGCCGCGCACCACGACCGCTTTGGCCTTGGGTTTGCGCATCGGGATTTCGCTGGGCTTCACGACCGTTACGACGCGCGGCGCGCGGCCCTTGCCCGGTTTGGCTTCCACCGCGGCTTCGCGCGCGCTCGGCAGCGCGCCGCGTTTGGCCTTCACCGCCGGTTGTGCGGCTTCCGGTTTCCAGATCACCAGCAGCTTGCCGATATGTTGGATCGGCGCCGCGTTCAGCTTCTCGCAGATTTCTTCGTAGATCGCAAGGCGCGCTTCGCGTTCGTCGCCGAACACGCGGATTTTGATGAGCTGATGAGCGCCAAGGTGAACCTTGATCTCGGAGAGCACAGCGTCGGTCAAGCCTTCGGCGCCGACGAGCACGACCGGTTTGAGCGCATGTGCCTGGGAGCGCAACTCGGCGCGTTGATCGGAAGAGACTTTGAGGGCGGGCATGGAAAGTGGGAGACTCGACTAAAATGGCGACACCTGCGTTCCCCGGTTCAGTCGTTCGATTGACTTGATTCGAGGCGATCCGGCAGGGCGGCGCGTCAGAACAACAGAATCGCGGATGGCCGCCAGTTTTGGCGGTGGCCGCGCGAATTAACCGCGTATTATCCGCTAAAGCGTGACATCACGCAGCAAGAGTTCAACGTTTAATGGCAAAAAACAAGTTCAATACCGCGTGGCTGCATGACCACATCAACGATCCGTACGTGAAAATGGCGCAGCGGGAAGGCTATCGCGCCCGCGCCGCCTACAAGCTCAAGGAAATCGACGAACAGGACAAGCTGATCCGCGCGGGGCAGGTCATCGTCGACCTTGGCTCGACGCCGGGCAGCTGGAGCCAGTACGCCCGCAACAAGCTTGCCAAAGGCGCTCAGCGCGACGCCGAGCGCGAAGGCGGGATCGACGGCACGATCATCGCGCTGGATCTGCTGCCAATGGAGCCGATCGCCGACGTCCATTTCATTCAGGGCGACTTTCGCGAAGACTCGGTTATCGCGCAACTGGAAGAATTGGTCGGAGAACGCCAGGTTGACCTTGTAATTTCGGATATGGCTCCCAACCTGTCGGGAGTGGCGGTGGCGGATGCCGCGCGGATCGAGCATCTCTGCGATCTCGCACTGGAATTCTCGCAAAATCACCTGAAACCGGATGGTGCCCTTTTAGTCAAATGCTTTCACGGCAGCGGTTACAGCCAGATTGTCGAAAAGTTCAAGCATCAGTTCAAGGTGGTGGCGGCCCGCAAGCCGAAAGCCTCGCGGGACAAGTCGTCAGAAACGTTTATTTTGGGTAAGCATCTCAAGCGGCCCGCATAGGGGGCTGCAGAACGGTTCAGCCTCTGCCGCCATGCGATCATGGCCTCGGGAATGGGTGCTGCAATGGCACGTTGTCCTATTTCTGTGGTAATGAAACCTTATGGCAGGGGCCTGCGGACTGGATTAGAATGCTTTCGTGGTGCCGCAAGGAAAATGTAGGCGCCCGTCTAAGTGAAGGAGTGGTGCTTTGAACAACAATATGTTTTCGAAAGCAGCAGTGTGGCTGGTTATCGCACTGGTGCTGTTTACGGTGTTCAAGCAGTTCGACAAGCCCCGTGTCCAGGAAGGCGTTTCCTATTCGCAGTTCATGGACGACGCAAAGAACGGCAAAGTCAAGAACGTCATTGTCCAGGGGCGGAACCTCACGGTCACTCCAGCAGACGGCCAGAAGTACCAGATCGTGTCGCCCGGCGACATCTGGATGGTCGGCGATCTGATGAAGTATGGCGTTCAGGTGAGCGGCAAGGCTGATGACGAACCCAATGCGCTGGTGTCCGCGCTGTACTACCTCGGACCGACGATCCTGATCATCGGTTTCTGGTTCTACATGATGCGACAGATGCAGGGAGGCGGGAAAGGCGGTGCGTTCTCGTTCGGTAAATCCCGTGCACGTCTGATCGACGAAAACAACAACGCAATCAATTTCACCGACGTCGCCGGTTGCGACGAAGCCAAGGAAGAAGTCTCCGAACTGGTCGACTTCCTGCGCGATCCGCAGAAATTTCAGAAGCTGGGCGGCCGTATTCCGCGCGGCGTGCTGCTGGTCGGCCCGCCGGGAACCGGTAAGACGCTGCTGGCGCGGGCCATCGCCGGTGAGGCGAAAGTACCGTTCTTCAGCATCTCGGGTTCGGACTTCGTCGAAATGTTCGTGGGTGTCGGCGCGGCTCGTGTGCGCGACATGTTCGAACAAGCCAAGAAGCACGCGCCGTGCATCGTGTTCATCGACGAAATCGACGCGGTCGGTCGTCATCGCGGCGCCGGCATGGGCGGCGGTAATGACGAACGTGAACAGACGCTGAACCAGATGCTGGTCGAGATGGACGGCTTCGAAGCGAACTCGGGCGTGATCGTGATCGCTGCAACGAACCGTTCGGACGTGCTCGACAAGGCGCTGCTGCGTCCGGGCCGTTTCGACCGTCAGGTGTATGTAGGCCTGCCGGACATTCGCGGCCGTGAGCACATCATGAAGGTCCACCTGCGCAAGGTGCCGATTTCGAACGACGTCGACGCAGCGGTGATCGCACGCGGCACCCCGGGTTTCTCGGGCGCCGATCTCGCGAATCTCGTGAATGAAGCGGCCTTGTTCGCGGCACGCCGCGGCAAGCGGATCGTCGAGATGACGGACTTCGAAGACGCGAAGGACAAGATCTTCATGGGTCCGGAGCGCAAGTCGGCTGTGATCCGCGAAGAATCGAAGCGTGCCACGGCGTACCACGAGTCGGGCCACGCGGTGATTGCCAAGCTGTTGCCGAAGGCGGATCCGGTGCACAAGGTCACGATCATTCCGCGCGGCCGTGCGCTGGGCGTGACGTGGCAGTTGCCGGAGCATGACAACGAAACGTATTCGAAGGACTACCTGCTGGATCGTCTCGCGATCCTGTTCGGTGGCCGGGTGGCGGAAGAGTTGTTCCTGAACCTGATCAGCACCGGTGCGTCGGACGACTTCAACAAGGCGACGCAAACGGCGCGTGCAATGGTGGCTCGCTTTGGTATGACGGACGCACTCGGACCGATGGTCTACGTCGACGACGAAAACGACGCAACGCCGTTCGGGCGTGGTTTCACGCGCACCATTTCGGAAGCAACGCAGCAGAAGGTCGACGCCGAAATCCGCCGCGTGCTGGACGAGCAGTACAACCTCGCGAAGCGCCTGCTGGACGAGAACCGCGACAAGGTCGAAGCAATGACCGCCGCGCTGATGGAGTGGGAAACGATCGACGCCGATCAGATCAACGACATCATGGCCGGCCGTCCGCCGCGTTCGCCGAAGAGCTCGACGCCGTCGGCAACCGACGCCTCGTCGGGCGGCAGTCCGGGTACCGAGGTCAAGCCCGGTAGCGCAACGGCGCCGGCCTGATCGGCGACCAGTAGAAAGTGCGGGCCGGTGTGTTTCACACCGGCCCGTTTTGCATTTATCCGTTTGCGCGAAGCACCGCCACGTGTCGAAAGTCGAATTCCCCTCTCTGCCTATTCCCGAGCCGTTACAGTGCGGCCGCTTCAAACTGAGCTTCGAACGTCCGTTGGTGATGGGCATTCTGAACGTCACCCCTGATTCTTTTTCCGACGGCGGCCAATACGCAATGCGCGGCGATGCGTTGCGCCAGGCCGAGCGCATGATGCTCGACGGCGCGGACATCATCGACATCGGCGGCGAATCGACGCGGCCGGGCGCGCCGCCGGTGCCGCTCAACGATGAACTGGAGCGGGTGATTCCCCTCGTCGAGCAATTGCGCGGCGCGAATGTGCCGCTATCGGTCGACACATACAAGCCCGAAGTGATGCGCCACGCATTGGTCGCAGGTGCCGATATGATCAACGACATCTGGGGTTTCCGGATGCCCGGCGCAATCGGCGCGGTGTGCGACAGTGAATGCGGTCTATGCGTCATGCATATGCTTGGCGAGCCGCAGACCATGCAACTCGGCGAGCCTGTCTATGACGACGTGGTGAGCGCGGTTCGGGACTTTCTCGAGGAGCGGGTCGCCACGCTCGAGCAGGCGGGCGTCGCGCGTGCCCGCATTAGCGTGGATCCGGGTTTCGGCTTCGGCAAGGCCGTGGTCGAGCATAATTACGCGCTGCTCGCGCACCTGCCGGATACGGCGCCGCAGGCCGAGCCGCCGTATCCGATTCTTGCCGGCATGTCGCGCAAGTCGATGATCGGCGCGGTGGTGGGACGCCCGGCGCCGGAACGCGTCGCGGGCAGTATTGCAGCGGCGGTGTGCGCCGCTGAACGGGGCGCTGCGATTCTGCGCGTGCACGACGTCGCGCAAACAGTAGATGCATTGAAAGTCTGGGCAGCCATGCGCGAAGCGGCGAATCACAGCCGCGCGCGCGGTTGAGCCCACAAGCCAAGGAGGAATATAAAACATGGCACGTCGTTATTTCGGAACGGACGGCATTCGGGGCAAAGTCGGCGAAGGACCTATCACGCCGGAATTTGTATTGCGGCTCGGCTACGCGGCCGGCAAGGTGCTGGCGGGCGCGGACCGCTGGGCGAAGACGGGCACGCGGCCAACCGTGCTGATCGGTAAAGACACGCGGGTGTCGGGCTACATGCTCGAAGCGGCGCTCGAAGCGGGCTTTTCCGCGGCGGGCGTGGATGTGATGCTGGCCGGCCCGATGCCGACTCCCGGTATCGCCTATCTGACGCGCGCGCTGCGGCTCGCCGCGGGCGTGGTGATCAGCGCGTCGCACAACCCGTACTACGACAACGGTATCAAATTTTTCTCCGCCGACGGCAACAAGCTGCCGGACGAAGTGGAAGCGCAGATCGAAGAGCAGCTCGATCAGCCGCTCGCCTGCGCGGCATCGGAGCAACTCGGCAAGGCGCGGCGTCTCGACGACGCGGCCGGCCGCTATATCGAGTTCTGCAAGAGCACCTTCCCGGCCGCGTTCGATCTGCGCGGTCTGAAGCTGGTCGTCGACTGCGCGCATGGCGCCGCGTATGACGTCGCGCCGCACGTGTTCCATGAGCTCGGCGCCGATGTGATTCCGATCGGCGTCGCGCCGAACGGTTTCAATATCAACGACGGAGTCGGCGCGACCGCACCGGATGCGCTGGTGCGCGCCGTGCGGGCGAATCATGCCGACCTCGGCATTGCGCTCGACGGCGACGCCGACCGCCTGCAAGTGGTCGATGCCGCAGGCCGTCTCTATAACGGCGACGAATTGCTGTACATCCTCGTCAAGGACCGCATCGCCACCGAAGGCAAGGTGGAGGGCGCGGTCGGCACGCTGATGACGAATATGGCGGTGGAAGTGGCGCTGCAGGAAGCCGGCGTGAAGTTCGTACGCGCGGCGGTCGGCGACCGTTACGTGCTCGAGCAGTTGCGCGAACACGGCTGGCAGCTCGGGGCCGAAGGCTCCGGCCATATTCTCTCTCTCGACCGCCATTCCACGGGCGACGGCATCGTCTCCGCCCTGCTGGTGCTGGCGGCCATGAAGCGCAGTGACAAGACGCTCGCCGAGTTGCTTGGCGGCGTCACGCTGTTCCCGCAAAAGCTGATCAACGTGCGTATGAAGCCCGACGCGGACTGGAAGGGCAGCGACGTGATCCGCCGCGCCATCGCCAAGGCTGAAGACGCGCTGAACGGGCGCGGCCGCGTGCTGATCCGCGCGTCCGGCACCGAGCCGGTGCTGCGCGTGATGGTGGAAGCGGAAAATGTCGCCGACGCGGTTCAATATGCGGAGTCGATCGCCAGCGCGGTGAAGCAAGCCACTGCGTAAGCCAGCCCCTTTCTTGGGCGCGGCGCGGCGGGACATCGCAAGATCGTTCCGCCGCCGGTCGGCTGGTCCGCCGGCAAAGAAGCACCGCCAAACCGTCGGCTGCGTCAGCTAGCTTTCGGGCCGCGCTCAACATCCCACCTTTCGCCGTCGGCGCCACGCTCGCCAACTTCTCACACGCAAACGTTCGCGCCCCGTCTTTTTCGTCTAATCTGTAGAGCGGCGCACCCACCCTCAGCCAAACCGGCGGATTTTCCGTCCAAGCGCCTTTCACCTTAGTAATCCCACTGTCACATCCGTTTCACGGTAAGTCACGTTTTTGTCACAAAGAGACCCTAAGCTTCGCGGTGTTCGTATTACTCGCTCACACCGCTCACACCTTGGAGGTCTCATGAAATTGATGCACACCGTGTTCGCTGGCGTCGCTGGCGCGCTTTTCGCGATCGCAGCGCAAGCCGCAGACATCACCGGCGCGGGCAGTACCTTCGCAGCACCGATTTACACCAAGTGGGCTGACGCCTACCAGAAGTCGGGTGGCGGCAAGGTTAACTATCAGGGTATCGGTTCGTCGGGTGGCGTGAAGCAGATCGTCGCGAAGACCGTCGATTTCGCTGGTTCGGACGCTCCGCTGAAGGACGACGAGCTGGCCAAGGACGGCCTGTTCCAGTTCCCGACGGTGGTCGGCGGCGTGGTGCCGGTCGTCAACGTGCCGGGCGTGAAGCCGGCTGAACTGACGCTGTCGGGCGAAGTGCTCGGCGACATCTATCTGGGCAAGATCAAGAAGTGGAACGATCCGGCGATCGTTGCACTGAACCCGAAGGTCAAGCTGCCGGATACCGACATCGCCGTGGTTCGCCGCGCCGACGGTTCGGGCACCAGCTTCATCTGGACGAACTACCTGTCGAAGGTCAACGCCGACTGGAAGTCGAAGGTCGGTGAAGGTTCGACGGTCAACTGGCCGACGGGCACGGGCGGCAAGGGCAACGACGGCGTCGCGGCCTTCGTGCAACGTCTGCCGGGCGCAATCGGCTATGTGGAATGGGCGTACGCGAAGCAGAACCACATGACGTATGTCGCACTGAAGAACTCGTCGGGCACTGTGGTCGAGCCGAAGACGGAAACATTCAAGGCAGCGGCAGCAGGCGCGGACTGGTCGAAGTCGTTCTACCAGATCCTGACGGACGAGCCGGGCAAGAACGCATGGCCGATCGTCGGCGCGACGTTCGTGCTGCTTCACACGGCACAGGACAAGCCGGCGCAAGGCACCGAAACGCTGAAGTTCTTCGACTGGGCATTCAAGAACGGCACGCAAGCCGCGAACGATCTGGACTACATCTCGTTGCCGGATTCGGTCGTGTCGGAAATCCGCACGCAGTGGAAGTCGAAGGTGAAGGACGCTTCGGGCAAGGCAATCGCCGAGTAAGTCAGGCGCACAGCATCCGCAGTACGTAACACGTTGGCCGTCCTCTTGTGGGGACGGCCAACGGCTTTAACCCTCCGGCACCACCGGCCGCACGACACGTGTCATACGGCAACTGGAAACAGGTCCATCAGGCTCTCATGTCCGATATCCAATTAGCGTCCGGCGCGAGCAGGTCCACCCCGCCCGGCAGCGCATCGCAGCAGAAAGCGCCCAGCCGAGCCGGCGACGTGATCTTCGGCGGTCTCGCGCGCCTCGCCGCCATCGTCACCCTGTTGCTGCTCGGCGGCATCATCGTTTCGCTGATCGTCGCGTCCATGCCGTCGATCAGGCAATTCGGTCTCAGCTTCCTGTGGACCGCCGACTGGGATCCACCCAGCAAGCAGTTCGGCGCCCTGGTGCCGATCTACGGCACGATCGCCACCTCGATCATTGCACTCATCATCGCGGTGCCCGTCAGCTTCGGCATCGCGCTTTTCCTGACTGAACTCGCGCCCGCGTGGCTGCGCCGGCCGCTCGGCATCGCGATCGAGCTGCTCGCCGCGATTCCGTCGATCGTGTACGGCATGTGGGGTCTGCTCGTGTTCGCGCCGATCTTCGCGACGTGGTTCGAAAAGCCGCTCGGCGCCGTGCTCGGCGGCATTCCGGTAGTCGGTGCGCTGTTTCAGGGCGCGCCGATCGGCATCGGCATACTGTGCGCCGGGGTCATCCTCGCGATCATGATCATCCCGTACATCGCATCGGTAATGCGCGACGTGTTCGAAGTCACGCCGGTACTGCTGAAAGAGTCGGCTTACGGCATCGGCTGCACGACGTGGGAAGTCATGTGGAAGATCGTGCTGCCCTTCACCAAGAGCGGCGTGATCGGCGGCGTCATGCTGGGCCTCGGCCGCGCGCTCGGCGAGACCATGGCCGTGACGTTCGTGATCGGCAACACCAATCTGCTCGATAACGTGTCGCTATTTTCGCCGGGCAACAGCATTACGTCGGCGCTCGCCAACGAATTCGCCGAAGCGGATCCGGGGTTGCATACGTCGGCGTTGATGGAACTCGGCCTCATTCTGTTCGTGATTACTTTCATCGTGCTGGCGATTTCGAAGATCATGCTGCTTCGCCTCGAAAAAGGGGAGGGCGCGAAATGAGCCAGCCCACTTTGAATATGCCGGGTTCGACCGACGCCGCCGCGCTCGAAGCCATGCGCGTACGTCTCCAAGGCCGCCGCCGCATGAAGAATGCGGTCGCGCTGACCTTGTCGCTCGCCGCGATGGCGTTTGGTCTGGTGTGGCTGATCTGGATTCTGTACACGACCTTGCGCCTCGGCGTGGGCGGTTTGTCCGTCGAACTGTTCACGCAATCGACGCCGCCGCCGAACACCGACGGCGGTGGCCTCGCCAATGCGATCGTCGGCAGTCTGATGCTGGTTGGGCTCGCCACGTTCGTCGGCACGCCGATCGGCATTCTGGCCGGCGTGTATCTCGCCGAATACGGCCAGAGGGGTTGGCTCGCGAGCTTCACGCGGTTTATCAACGACATTCTGCTGTCGGCGCCTTCGATCGTAGTTGGTCTCTTCGTGTACGCACTGGTTGTCGCGAAGATGGGCCACTTCAGCGGCTGGGCCGGCGTGTTCGCGCTTGCGTTGCTGCAGATTCCGATCGTGATCCGCACCACGGAAAACATGCTGAAACTGGTGCCGAACGCGTTGCGTGAGGCAGCCTTCGCACTCGGCACGCCGAAGTGGAAGATGGTGCTGTCGATCACGCTGAAGGCTTCGATCGCGGGTATCGTCACCGGCGTGTTGCTCGGCGTGGCGCGTATCGCGGGTGAAACCGCGCCGCTGCTCTTCACGGCGCTGTCGAACCAGTTCTTCTCGCTGAACATGGACCAGCCGGTCGCGAACCTGCCGGTCACGATCTACAAGTTTGCGATGAGCCCGTTCGCGCAGTGGCAATCGCTCGCGTGGGCCGGCGTCTTCCTGATCACGCTCGCGGTGCTGGGACTGAACATCCTCGCGCGCACGATCTTCACGAACAAGTAAGGGCGGAGTGTAATCCGATGAATATGGCAGAAACTCAACTCAATCCGATCGCGCGTCCCACCGCGCCCGCCGGTTTCGACCCCGCCCAGAGCGGTCAATCGCAAGCGCCGTCGCGCCCGAAGATCGAGATCAACGACCTGAATTTCTTCTACGGCAAGTATCACGCGCTGAAGAACATCAACCTGCAGATTCCCGAAGGCAAGGTGACCGCCTTCATCGGTCCGTCGGGCTGCGGCAAGTCCACGTTGTTGCGCACACTCAACAAGATGTACGCGCTCTATCCGGAGCAGCGCGCCGAAGGCGAGATCCTGATGGACGGCGAAAACCTGCTGACCACCAAGCGCGATATTTCGCTCTTGCGCGCACGGATCGGCATGGTGTTCCAGAAGCCGACGCCGTTTCCGATGTCGATCTACGACAACATCGCGTTCGGCGTGAAGATGTTCGAGACGCTGCCGCGCTCGGAAATGGACGACCGTGTGGAGTGGGCGCTGACCAAGGCCGCGTTGTGGAATGAAGTGAAGGACAAGCTCGGCCAGAGCGGCTACGGTCTGTCGGGCGGCCAGCAGCAGCGTCTGTGTATTGCGCGCGGAATCGCGATCCGTCCGGAAGTGCTGCTGCTCGACGAGCCGTGTTCGGCGCTGGACCCGATTTCCACGGGCCGTATCGAAGAGCTGATCGCCGAACTGAAGAGCGATTACACGGTGGTGATCGTCACGCACAACATGCAACAGGCGGCACGCTGTTCGGACTACACTGCCTATATGTACCTCGGCGAGTTGATCGAATTCGGCGACACCGAAAAGATCTTCATCAAGCCGGTCCGCAAGGAAACCGAGGATTACATCACTGGCCGCTTCGGCTAAGTCGCCGAGCTAAAAAAGGGAGTACGACATGTCCGACAAACACCTGTCCAGCCAGTTCGACGCCGACCTGAATCTGGTTTCCTCCAAGGTGCTCGAAATGGGCGGCCTGGTCGAATCGCAGATCGTCAAGGCCATGCAGGCGCTCAACGATTTCGATCTCGACGTCGCCGAACAGGTGATCGCCGCGGAAGAACGCCTGAACGCAATGGAAATTGAAATCGACGAAGAGTGCAGCAACATCATCGCGCGCCGTCAGCCGGCCGCGCGTGACCTGCGCCTCCTGATCGCGATTTCGAAGACCATCACGAATCTCGAGCGTGCCGGCGACGAGGCCGAAAAGATCGCCAAGCGCACCAAGCGTTTGATGGAAGACGGCGCTTCGCGCACCATCAACATCGCGGAAATCAAGCTGTCGGGCGAAATGGCGGTGTCGATTCTGCGCCGCGCGCTGGACGCGTTCGCGCGCCTCGACACGGTCGCCGCCGCGCAGATCGTGCGCGACGATAAGGCAATCGACGAAGAGTTCCGCGCTTTCGTGCGCAAGCTGATCTCGTACATGACGGAAGATCCGCGTTCGATCTCGGTGGGCCTCGACTTTCTGTTCATCGCCAAGGCGATCGAGCGGATCGGCGACCATTCGAAGAATATCGCGGAGTTCATCATTTACATCGTCAAGGGTACGGACGTGCGGCACAAGTCACGCGACGCGCTCGAACGCGAAGCACTCAGTTAATCCAGATATAAGGACCAGAGGTGCCGATGCCCAGCAGCATTCTCGTCATTGAAGATGAGCCCGCCATTTCCGAATTGATTTCGGTCAATCTTCAACACGCCGGACACTGCCCGATTCGCGCGTACAACGCGGAGCAGGCGCAGAACCTGATCAGCGACGTATTGCCCGACCTCGTCCTGCTCGACTGGATGTTGCCGGGAAAATCGGGCATTGCGTTCGCGCGTGATCTGCGCAACAACGAGCGCACGAAGCATATCCCCATCATCATGCTGACCGCGCGCGGCGACGAGCAGGATAAGGTGCTCGGCCTCGAAATCGGTGCCGACGACTACGTCACCAAACCGTTCTCGCCGAAAGAGCTGATGGCGCGCATCAAGGCGGTGTTGCGCCGCCGTGCTCCGCAGTTGACCGAAGACGTGGTCGCGATCAACGGTCTGAAGCTCGATCCGGCAACCCACCGTGTGGCCGCGCATGCCGAAGGCAGCGAGATCAAGCTCGATCTCGGCCCGACCGAATTCCGTCTGCTGCATTTCTTCATGACGCATCCGGAGCGCGTGCACAGCCGCACGCAATTGCTCGATCAGGTGTGGGGCGATCACGTATTCGTCGAAGAGCGTACGGTCGATGTGCATATCAAGCGTCTGCGCGCAGCGCTTAAGCCGGCCGGCTGCGATGCTATGATTGAGACGGTACGCGGCAGCGGCTACCGGCTCGCGAAGAGCGCCTGAGCGACGTTCACGGTTGCGGCGTGCGGGCCGCACGCGCCGGATACGTCATCGTCGCAACGCTTTGTCACCCTTCGCAATGTCAGGCGCCGTGATTCACATTCCGGTGCATGGGCTTTTCTCTTCGATCGCTAGACCATGAACATCATCTGGGCGCGCTCCATCGTGTCGGTCGTGCTGCTGGCTGTTCTGTGCGTGGTGGTCGGCGCACTCGTGAACGTCAAGACAGCGCTCGTTCTTGCGATTATCATGCTGCTCGCGCAGAGCGTCTTCAGCACCTTCCATAAACAGCGTCTGTGGCGTTTGCTCGACGCGCCAGTCTACGGCGAAGTGCCGAGCGCTCCCGGCATCTGGGGCGAAATCTACTACCGTTTGCACAAGCTCGCGAAGCGCTGGCACGCCCAGGTGCGCCAGGTCGAGCAGCAGCATTCGCGTTTCATCCAGGCGATCCAGGCTTCGCCGAACGGCGTGGCGATGCTCGACGATCATGACCAGATCGAGTGGTGCAACGCCATCTCCGAACTCCATTTCGGGCTGGATGCGAAGCGCGATCTGCGCCAGCACATCACGCATCTGGTGCGTCAGCCCGATTTCGTCCGTTACCTGAATTCGCATCGGTACGAAGAGATGCTGATCATGCGCGGCATGGGCGACAAGCGTCAGAACGTGCTCTCGGTGCAGGTGTTTCCGTACGGCGAGAACCGCAAGCTGGTGCTTTCGCAAGACATCACCGAACTCGAGCGGACCGACGCGATGCGGCGCGACTTCGTCGCCAATGTTTCGCATGAGTTGAAGACGCCGCTCACCGTGCTCTCCGGTTTTCTGGAGACCATGCGCGAGTTGCCGCTGAGCGAGGGTGAACGTTCACGCTATCTCGAACTGATGGAGCAACAGGCTTCGCGCATGCGCCATATCGTCAACGATCTGCTGGTGCTCGCCAAACTCGAAGGCGACAACAAGCCGCCGAGCGATCAGATGATCGACATGCGCGCGGTGTTGCGGCATCTGCGCGACGACGCGCAGAGCCTGTCGAGCGATCATCACAAGATCGTATTCGATGTCGACGAAGGACTCACCGTCACGGGCGTTGAAACGGAAATTCTCAGTGCATTCGGCAATCTGGTCACGAATGCGATCCGCTATACACCGGACGGCGGTGCGATCCGGGTGTCGTGGCACGCACAAGGCGGCAATGCGGTGTTTTCCGTGACGGACAGTGGACTGGGGATTCCCACTGCGGACATTCCGCGGCTGACCGAGCGCTTCTATCGCGTCGATCGTAGCCGTTCACGCGACACCGGCGGCACGGGTCTCGGTCTTGCGATCGTCAAACATGTGCTGCAGCGTCACGACGCACAGCTCGACGTGAAGAGCGAAGAGGGACGCGGCAGCACGTTCACGGTGCGCTTTCCGGTGTATCGCACGGCGCGCCGGCAACCGGCGCCGGTTTGAGCGCCCATGTATCGTTTGCATTGGTTCGTCGGTATGCTCGCGTAGCCCACCGTGAGTCGATTGAGCGTTTAATCGACTCAAATCATGAGCGGATACCATCTCCGTCCTGAATTGCCGCATGCAGGTGATTTTGGGGCTGACGTTGCCCGCCGCCGGGAAAGCTCCTTTCAAAGCGCGGGAAGGAACGTGCTCGACGGCGTGTGGCGAGTGTTGTTGCCAACTCACAACTCGCCGAAGCGAGCCTGATCATCACGAACAGAATTTCCCCAGCAGACTCATCTGCGCGTTGCGCGAAGACTTGCCCGGTCGGCGGCGCCGGTAATGGCCGTCGCTTTGCATCAGCCAGGCGGACTGATTGTCACCGAGAAATGCCGACAGACCTTCGGCGATCACACGCCGCTTGAGGCGCCGGTTGTTGACCGGGAACGCGACTTCCACGCGCCGGAAGAAATTGCGGTCCATCCAGTCGGCGCTCGACAGATACACCTGTTCCCGGCCGTCGTCGTAGAAGTAGAAGATGCGGTGATGTTCGAGAAAGCGCCCGACGATCGAGCGCACGGTGATGTTCTCCGAGAGGCCCGCCACGCCCGGCTGCAACGAACACACGCCGCGCACGATCAGATCGATTTTCACGCCGGCCTGCGCGGCTTCATACAACTCGGCGATCACCGTGGGTTCGAGCAGCGCGTTCATCTTCGCGACAATGCGCGCTTTCTTGCCGGCGCGCGCATGCTCGGCTTCGGCGCGAATCGCCTCGACCAGTTTGGGATGCAGCGTGAACGGCGACTGCCACAACTCGTGCAGCTTCAGTTCGCCGCCAATGCCGGTCAGTTGCTGGAATACGTGATGCACGTCTTCGCAGATTTTCTGATCGGCGGTCATCAGGCCGAAGTCGGTGTAAAGACGCGCCGTACGCGGATGATAGTTGCCGGTGCCGAGATGGACGTAACGCTTGAGCGTGGTCTTGCCGCCGGTCGACACGCGCCGCACGATCAGCATCATCTTCGCGTGGCACTTGTGGCCGACTACGCCGTACACGACGTGCGCGCCGACCGCTTCGAGCTGCGAGGCCCAGTTGATGTTGGTTTCTTCGTCGAAGCGCGCGAGCAGTTCGACCACCACCGTGACTTCCTTGCCGTTGCGCGCGGCTTGCATCAGCGCGTCCATCAGCGGCGAATCGGTGCCGGTGCGATAGATGGTCTGTTTGATGGCCACCACGTTCGGATCTTTGGCGGCTTGCAGCAACAGTTCGAGCACCGGTTGAAAACTCTCGTACGGATGATGCAGCAGCACGTCGCCCTGATCGATCACGTCGAACATGCTGGCGCTGTTGGCGATCTGCGGCGGAATGGCGGGAATGTGCGGCACGAACTTCAGATCGGGGCGGTCCACCATCTCCGGCAACTGCATCAGCCGCACCAGATTGACAGGGCCGTCGGCGTAATAGCAGTCCTTGTCGGAAAGGCTGCTTTCGTCGAGCAGGCGCCGCACCACATGTGTGGGCGTTTCCGCCGACACTTCGAGCCGCACCGCGTTGCCTAGATGCCGAGCCGGCAACTCACCCTGCAACGCGACCCGCAGGTTGGTGATTTCATCTTCGTCGACGAACAGTTCGCTGTTGCGCGTGATGCGAAACTGATTGCAACTGCGCACGACGAGATTCGGAAACAGTTCGCCGACAAAGCGTTGCAACAGCGAACTCAGCAGCACGAAGCCATGCGGGTAGCCGGATAGCTCTTGCGGCATGCGCACGAGCCGCGGCAGCGCACGCGGCGCCTGCACGATGCCCATCATCGCCTGACGGCCGAACGCGTCCTTGCCTTCCAGTTCGACCACGAAGTTCAGGCTCTTGTTGAGCACGCGTGGAAACGGATGCGCCGGATCGAGACCGATCGGCGTGAGCACCGGCAACAGTTCGTCGAAGAAGTAGTTGCGCGCCCATTCGGTCTGCGCTTCGTTCCACGCTTCGGTGCCGTGAAAATAGATGCCTTCCGCTTCGAGCGCGGTGAGCACCGTGTCGTGCAGCATGGTGTATTGACGATGCACGAGCTTCTGCGCGCGTTCGACCACGAGGTCGTACACGTGCTGCAGCGACATGCCGTCCGGCGACAGCGCGCCGGGGTTGTCGCGCATCTGCTCCTGCAGTCCGGCCATGCGGACTTCGAAGAATTCGTCGAGATTGCTACTGGTGATGCAGATGAAGCGCAGGCGTTCGAGCAAAGGGACGGCTGGGTCGGCAGCTTGTGCCAACACACGCTCGTTGAAACCCAGAATGCCCAGCTCGCGATTCAATAAGGGGTAGCGGATGGACATCGGCAGCGAGAATGGAATGTCAGGAAGAGAGGCGGAAAGACGCTCGGAAATTCTCACAGTATGATGACGTTGTTATGACATTCTCGATCTTTTAAATTTTACGCCGGATTCGCTGCGTGTCGTCAATATGACGCAGTTCATATGGGACCATAGTTCCCCCCAACGCTGCGAGGTGACATCGTGAGGTCCGGTACGCTTAGAATGGCGTCTTTGAACAGCGCGGCCGGCCAGAAGGCGTCCAGGGCGTCGAATGGACATCCGGCTCCCAATGCATCCACCGCCGCCGCGCTTGCGCGCATGGAGTCCGCTTACTCGATGGTCACTACGCCACAACTCCTCGCTGCCGTCGATCTCGGCTCGAACAGCTTCCGGCTGATCGTCGGCCGGGTCGAGGAAACCGACGCGGGCAGCCAGATTTATCAGGTCGACGCCTTGCGCGAACCGGTCCGTCTTGCCGCTGGCCTGTCGCGCGACAAGATGCTCGACCGCGCTTCGCAGGTGCGCGGCTGGGACGCGCTCAAGCGCTTTGGCGAGCGTCTGCGCGACTTTCATCCCGATCACGTCCGCGCGGTCGCCACCAATACGCTGCGCATCGCCAAGAACGCCGGCGAATTTCTCGGCGAGGCGCAAGCCGCGCTCGGCTTCCCGATCGAAGTGATCGCCGGACGTGAAGAAGCGCGCCTGATCTATGCAGGGGCCGCACACTCCGTGCCCGCGAGTCCCGGCAAACGCCTCGTGGTCGATATCGGCGGCGGCTCGACGGAATTCATCATCGGTTCGCACTACACGCCGATCAAGATGGAGAGCCTGTATATCGGCTGCGTGAGCCATAGCCGTGCATTTTTCCCGGCCGGCAATGTCGACGAATACACCATGCGCCAGGCCGAGCTTGCCGCGGGGCGCGAAATCCAGATCATTTCCGCCGAGTACAAGAAAACCGGCTGGGAGCAGGCGATCGGCTCGTCGGGCACGGCGCGCGCGCTCGCTGAACTGGTCGAGGCGAACGGCTTCAACGACGCGGGCATCACGCACGGCATTTCGCGCGGTGGGCTCGAACGGCTCAAACGCGCGCTGATCAAGGCGGAGAACGTCAATCGGCTGAAGCTCGTCGCGCTGAAGGGCGATCGCATTCCGGTGCTGGCCGGTGGCCTGTCGATCATGATCGCGGTGTTCGACGAACTGGGCGTCGAATACGTCGACACCACGGACGGCGCGCTGCGTCTGGGCGTGCTGTACGACCTGCTGGGCCGCTCGCAACACGAAGACATGCGCACGGTGACGGTGGAGGGCTTCATGCGCCGCTATGGCGTGGATCGGGCGCAGGCGGGGCGTATCGGCGAACTCGCGGTGCGCTTTTACGATCAGTTCGCGGAACCCGACGAGGAGCGCCGTGCGGAAAACCGCATGTTTCTCGGCTGGGCGGCAGCGTTGCACGAAATTGGTCTGTCCATCTCGCATAGCGCGTATCACAAGCATTCGGCCTACATTGCCAGCAACGCGGATATGCCAGGCTTTTCGCGCACCGACCAGGCGCGGCTCGCCGCGCTCGTGCTCGGCCATGCGGGCAAACTCGGCAAGCTCTCGCAAACGCGCGAAGTGGAGTGGCCGCTATTGTTCTGCCTGCGACTCGCGGCGCTGCTGTGCCGTCGGCGTGCCGATGTCGGCTTGCCGGGAATTTCGGTGGCACAGGTCAACAATGGTTATGAGGCGCGTTTGCCGAACGAGTGGGTGGGCAACAATCCGCTTACCGACTACAGCCTGATTCAGGAGGCCGCGGAGTGGGAAAAGGTTGGCATTCCGTATCGTGTGGTCTATACGGACGATTGAAGCCGCTTAAAGCCTCGTGCGAGGCGCATGAATGAGAAAGCCCGGCATGTCGCCGGGCTTTTTTTACGGCCGTTAGCCCGTTCAGCGCGGCAAGGCGTCGCCGAGGAAATGGCGAGCGTAACGTGCATTGATATCGGACAAACGGAACAGCGTCAGAAAGTCCGCGGTATTGAAGTCGGGATCCCATGCCGGTGCGCCGCAAATCTTCGCGCCGAGCCGCAGATAGCCCTTCACCAGCGGCGGCGGTGCCACTTCGGCACCCGTTTGCAATTCATCCACCGGTAGCGGCGTGTGCGGGAACGCGCGATATTCCGGCGCCGTCAGCGCGTTGTCGCGCACCGAGCAATACAGATTCGCCGCATAGTGGCCGCCGTCGACCATCGCGACGCTCGCGCAGCCGAGCATCGTCTCGTAGCCGTTGTGCTTCATGTAGGCGGCAAGGCCCGCCCACAACGACATGATCACCGAGCCGCTGCGATAGTCGGGATGCACGCATGAGCGGCCCACTTCGACCATCTTGGCGCGCAGGTGCGTCAGGCGCGACACGTCGAATTCGCTTTCCGCATACAGGCGGCCGATGCGCGCGGCCTGATGCGGCGGCAACGCGCGATACGTGCCGACCACTTTCAGCGTGTCGAGATCGCGCACCAGCAGGTGATCGCAGTAGGAGTCGAACGGATCGACGTCGAGCCCCGCAGGGCCCGTCAGGCGTGCGCCCATTTCGTCGGCGAACACGCGGTAGCGCAGACGCTGAGCCTCGCGCAGTTCTTCGTCGGTACGCGCCCACGTAACCTGCAGACGATGCTGGGCGGTGACCGTTTCTTCGGCGCGCGGCAGACGGCGCGACTCGAAGATCGAAGCGAGGGGCAGGGTAGGCGTCGGCAGTTCTCGCATGGGGGATCCTGGTCGAAAAAAGGGAGATTTCTTTTTTCGCCAATGTAGTAACGCCTGGTGACGCTCGCATGGCAAAGCCATGACGATTGGATGACTGTGCGTAAGCTGCGTGCCTGCGGCTTGTAATCTCGCGACTGGTGTCGGCAAGTGTTGTTCCCGCGCGAAAGGCGGGGAGTGGCGCGCTGGTCCGGCGCGGTTGGAGCGCCGGGACGATGTGGTCCCGGCGCAGTGAGATGAGGTGCCTGACCGATGCGAGCGGCGCGGCAGCGTTCGTGCGCCGTGTGGGCTGGCGCAGGCCCGGTTGAACCGGATCAGACCAGATCGGGGCTTATCGCGGCGCGCAGCACGGCCTGGTCGTCGCCGTCGCGTTCACGGCTTGCAATCCACCATACGCCGGCTTTCTTGAGCGGCCAGCTTGCTTCGCTATTGCCGAGCAGACGCGCGGCAACATGGCCGAGCGTTGGTTGATGGCCGACTATCACCACCGTTTGCGCGACGCCTCCAGGCCATCCGGCTGCGTCCAGCACATTGTCCGCGCTCGCGTTGGGCGCGAGTTCGCGTACGACGCGATACTGGTCGCTCAAGGTCTCGGCGGTCTGGATGGTGCGCACAGCCGGACTCGCGAGCACGAGGGCGTCGTCGGGCAGCCGCGTGCGCAGCCATTTGGCGACGTTTTGCGCCTGCTTGCGGCCCCGGGTGGTGAGCGCTCGCGCGAGGTCGGTGCTGGCAATGTCTTCGGCTTCGGCGTGACGCCAGAGAATCAGATCCATGCGTGTCTCCTTGACTCTGGTTGCGGCGCTTGAGCCTGCTCAGGCATGCGCCGGGTTTCGATCACTGTCGCATGCGGCGTCGTGCGGCCGCAAGGCGATGGTTCAGGCGAATCATTCAGGCGGACGTATTTTTGGGAGGACTGTAAGCGCCACCGCCTGCAAGCGCCACCGCATATCGCAAGGGCGAACCCAAAAAGCAAAAACCCGCGAAGCCGAAGGCTACGCGGGTTTCATGTTGCTTTTCGTGGTCGGAGCGAAAGGATTCGAACCTTCGACCCTCTGATCCCAAATCAGATGCGCTACCAGGCTGCGCTACGCTCCGACGAATCCGAGATTCTACGTGGCATTGGGTGCCAGAGTCAATCACGATTTGCGCCGGACCGGAACGAACACTCGAATGCGCAGTTCGGCCGCGTTATATGCGGCCCATCAGCAGCAATACGATCACGATGATCAGCACGACGCCCAGGACTCCGGTTGGGCGGTAGCCCCAGCCGCTACTGTAAGGCCAGCTTGGTAGCGCGCCGATCAGCAGGAGGATGAGCACGATGAGCAGTATGGTTCCGATGGTCATTCTGGTTCTCCTTATCCAGCTTTTAAAGCCAGTTAGTCTGGTTGGTTCGGCGCATTCACGCCGGGACGCTCCACGCGCAGCCTGCGCGCCTTTGCAGGCTGAAGATCAGCAAGGCGTGTGCCTAAAGGGTGGTAAGGGACGAAAGGGAAAAGGGGCGTGCGGTGCGTGCGGGCGCCGGGAGACGACGCAACAGCACGAATGGCGCACAGGAAAAACTCGCGTGGCGATGGCGATGGCGGCCGTCATCGCACAATGTGTCAAAGCATGACCACCGCGCTCGCTTCAAGCGCGCTGGTGCGATCAAACCCGCCTGCCACGATAAGACCGCTGCCTGCATTATCGCCAGGCGGCCAATTCCCGTTCAGTGCCGGCGACGCATCCAATGCGGCATATGCTGATGCGTCAGCCAGTGATGCACCATGCCTTCGCCGTCGTGTTCGCGCCGATACGTTCTCGCTTCGAAAATCGACAGTGCGAGTAGCACGAGCAGGCCTATTGCGAGTCCGATCAGACCCGCGATCGTTTCAGCGTCCATGGCAGCCTCCTTTGACATGCGGCGGTGACTTCATAGTAGGTCACGCACGACAAAATGGGAGGAGCCCCCTGCCTGCCGCGGCATCGCGGAACGCGCTTTGCGGGTAGACTCTCGGCGCCCGCGGCAGCAGGCTCACTGGCTAGCTGCCGCTTTTCGTTCTGCACCGGGAGACCACTGTTTATGATCCGCATTCCGATGACTGCGTTGCTGCTGATTGCCGGCCTTGCCGGCTGTGCGAACGACCCGTCCGGCCACCACGGCGGACCGCCGCCGCGCGACCCCGTCGACTATCACGGCGTGCCCACCGACACCCGTCCGCCCGCGATGGTGCCTGCGCCGGTCACGCCTTGAGCGCCGACCGGAAACGACATGGCGAGCCTGCCGGCTGGTAAAGGCGAAGCACCGGCGCGGGCACGCCGGCACCTCTGACCCGCGCAGACTGTTCGCGCGGAGAGCGCGGGCTGAAGTCATTCTAGGCGAGCGCTGCGCCGGATATGTGTGCGCTTGTTTCAAGCCGTAACTGGTTGCCGCGATGCGAAACGCGCAGCGTTTATGCCGCTGCACCGGCCATACCGCGTACGACAGCAGGCACATAGCGGCCGAGCGTGAGACCGCGCAGCGCCATGAAAAGCAGCATCGCGGCCCACAAGCCGTGGTTGCCGTAGAGCGCCAGCAAGGCCCACGAAGCCGCCACGAACAGCGCAAACGACACCACCATCGACGTCATCAGTTCGCGCGTGCGGGTCGCGCCGATAAACACGCCGTCGAGCAGAAAGCCCCACACGGACACCACCGGCGAGAGCGCGGCCCACGGCAGATACATCTCTGCGGTCGCGCGCACGGCGGCCTGATCCGTCAGACGTTCGACGATCCACGAGCCCGCGCCCCAATACACCAGCGAGAACCCCAGCGCGCCGAGTGTGGCCCACAGCGCAGTCACCTTGATCGCCTGGGTGAACGCATGCCGGTCGCGTGCGCCGATCGCCGCGCCGACCAGCGCTTCGGCGGCATGCGCGAAGCCGTCGAGTCCGTAGGCCATGAAGGTCTGAAAATTGAGCAGCAGCGCATTGGCGGCGAGCGTGGCGTCGCCTTGCCGCGCGCCCAGATGCGCAAACCAGCCGAACGACGAGAGCAGACACACCGTGCGTATGAAAATGTCGCGGTTGAGCACCACCAGCCGCCTGAGGGCGGCCGCGTCGAACAACGCGGCGCGGTTCAGCGCGGGCAGGCCGCGCGGCCTGCCGTACCATAACAGCGCGGCGCCGAGCACGAAGCCGAGTGCGTCGGCGGTGGCCGTGGCCGCGCCGATGCCGGCCACGCTCCAATCGAACACGTACACGTACAGCAGCACCGCCACGATGTTCACACTGTTGATAAACACCTGCGAGAGCAACGCGAGCCGCACCTGCTGCGTGCCGAGCAGCCAGCCGAGCACGACGTAGTTGCCGAGCGCGAGCGGGGCCGCCCAGATGCGCGCGTGGCAATAGAGCCGTGCGTTGCGTTGCACCGCGTCGCTGCCGCCGATCACGCGCAACGCGTAATCGATCAGCGGCATTTGCAGCGCCAGCACCACGGCGCCGATCGCGGCCGCCAGCAGCAGCGCGCGTACGACGTTGTTGCGCAACCCGGCCCGGTCGTTCGCGCCGTGCGCTTGCGCGACCAGACCCGTGGTGCCCATGCGCAGGAAGCCGAAGCCCCAGAACACGAAGTTGAAAAAGAGGCCGCCGAGCGCCACACCGCCGAGATACGAAGCGCCGTCCAGATGACCGGCGACGGCCGTGTCGACCGCGCCGAGAATCGGCTGCGTCAGATTGGCGAGGACGATGGGAAAAGCCAGCGCCAGCACCCGGCGGTGCCAGCGCACGGGAACGGCGGGCGCCGCTGCCGACGTGTCCGCGTCGTGCGCGGCGTCGCTCAATTGCGTTCCTGCACGCACACCCACGGCGAGACGACGACCGCCCAGAGATCCGGGTCGCGTGCGGCGAAGTCGGCGGCGGTTTCCGCCTGCACACGCTCGACGAGGCCGGCGGACAGCCATTGCGCGACCTGTGTGGTGTCGTCGCTGGCGATGGCTTCGGCAACGCTCACCAGGTCGAGGTCGCGCGCGACGCGCAACAGCATGCCGCGCGCAAAAAAGCGTTCGAGTTCGGGCCAGCCGATCTTGGCGGTTTCGGCCAGCAGCTTGGCGTACAGCGGGCTATGGGTGGCGTCGTTGGAAGTCATCGTAAGCATGTTCTGACGGGGCCGTTACTATAAACCATCAGCGCGGGCCGCCAGCGCGGCGCCCGTTCCGGTAGGCTATGGGGTTCCCGGAACTGATTCTAACCTTCATGTCTTTCGATTCAACGGCGCCGGCTGCGGGTGCCCAAGCTCCGATCGTGGCCGACGCCACGCTCACGCGCGCCGAGGTGGAGCAACTCATCGCGGCGAGCGGCGCCGGCAATCAGGCGCCGCTCCGTTTCACCGACTGTGATTTCGAGGGCGTGGATCTGTCGCGGCTCGATCTGCGCGGCGCCGGGTTTCATCGCTGCACGATCGTCGAGACTTCGTTTTTCGGCGCGAACCTCTCGCATACCCACTGGGTACGCTGTCGTGGCCGCGAGGCGGATTTCGCGTCGGCCGATCTGGTCGACGCGCAGTTTCAGTCAAGTGACCTGAACAACACCAGTTGGCGGCGTGCCAAGCTTGCCTCGGCGTCGTTTCACGGTTGCAAGCTGACCGGCGCCAATTTCGAAGCATGTGCGGCGCTGGGTTTGAGCTTCGTCGAAACCCTGCTGGTCGGCGCACATTTGCGCGGCCTGTCGTTTCGCAAAGCCACCCTGCATCAGCTGGATTTCTCCGACGCCGACCTCGCCGGGGTCGATTTCCGCGAGGCGATCTTCGACGGCGGCAGCCTGAAGGACGCGCATCTGAAGGGCGCGCGCTTCGACGGCGCGGATCTGCGCGAAGCCGACCTGAGCGGCGTGCGGCTCGTCGATGCAGCGCTCTTCAAGGGCGCGACGATCTCGCATGCCCAGGCGGCCGTGCTCGTTACCGAATTGGGTTTGCGCGTCATGTAGACGCGCGTTCCGAGCTGCCGCTTTTTAGCCATTCGGCCAGCTTGAACGATTTGCTGCCCGTGATTATGATTCGACTGGTCGAGCGATTAATGCCAGTCGATTTACCGGCGCGCAATCTGTCGGTGGATTCTGGATTTTTATTATTTTCGCTATTCGCGAATTTTTTTGTGAAGAAGTCGGCTGATTTATTCGATCTGGCCAATATCTGTCGATTACCGTCAATTGCCGGAAAGAGTGCGTTGGCGCACTAAAGCTACGCAAGACGCAAAGCGTCCGAAACATGCTGGACGGGTTAGTCGAAATCGGTCAGCGGCCTTTCCTCAGGCTTTTGCCGGCGTTTTTCGGCCAGATGCAGGCGCTATGCGGCGCGCCGGGCAATTCATCGATTGAGAGTTGCCGCATTACTGGCGTTCCAGTTGAAACGCCGGGCGCATCGAGCCTGTTTATTTCCGACTTCTCCCGTTCACGTAGCGCGGAATCCGTACGCCGCATCACATTGCATGCGAAATTAATATATTGCGCTTGTAAAAGCGGGTTGTTAGATTTCGTTCTGGCGCATGGTGAACCGGTCCTTTGCCGATATGCGCCGAACCCCCGTTAGCCCGGCCCCGTGCCGGGCTTTTTTTCGCCGGATTCACGCCCGAGTCACTGCGGATTCACACGTGCGGCGGATCATGAAAACTTACTCTTCCTTATCCGAGCATGACAGGGTTATTTATCTTCCTTGGCATCTGGCCGATCGCGCTCGGCGTGCTGCTCGCCTTCGCCGCGCGCATCGACCCGCGCTCGGGACGCTGGCGCCGCCGTTAGGCCGCGCGGTCGCGCCTGCGCGCCGCGCTGCGTTTTTTTTATTGCTTGCAGCGAACCACCATCGACCGGTTCTTCACGTTGGCGCCGAAGATCCCACCGACCGTGCCGCCCGAAGTCGCGCCGTTGTCGACATCTTTCGAAACGACCTCGTAGCCGTAGTTGCCGCAGACTTCGCCCGCGCGTTTGTAACACTCAGCCCAACTCGAACTTGCGTCGCTGCCGCTACAGTTGATTGCGAAGCCGGTGTCGCCGCTCGGCAGGTAGGTCATGGTGGTGGTGCTGGAGCAGGCGCCAAGGCTGCCGAGCGTCAGCAGGCCGAGACCGATCGCCGCAGCCGCCGCGGCGGACGCACATACGCTCTTCATAGAGGTTCCTTACAAATGACGGAGAGGGGCGTGGACTGAGGCCACGTCATGTCCTGATTGGGCGTTTTATAGCACGCCGGGTTCCCAAGGCCGCCTTGCACGGCGCGTGCCAGACACGGGACGACGCGCGCTTCATGGGCGCACAGGGACGGCGCAAGCCCGATCGGGACTGGCGAGCCGCCCGCCAGTCCACGCTTCGATGACAACCTTTAGCGAGGCGGCAGCGCCCGCGACGGATCGATCGAACGGCCCTGATAACGCAGTTCGAAGTGCAGCATCACGCGGTCGGTATCCGTGTCGCCCATCTCGGCGATTTTCTCGCCGCGCGTGACCGATTGGCCTTCCTTGACCAGCAACACGCGGTTGTGCGCATAGGCAGTCAGATACTCGGCGTTGTGTTTGAGGATCAGCAGATTGCCGTAGCCGCGCAAGCCATTGCCCGCGTAGACCACCGTACCGGGCGCCGCCGCGACCACGGGCGTGCCCGCTGCGGCCGAGATATCGATGCCCTTCGAATTGCTGCCGTCGAAACGCCGGATGACGGTGCCGTCGGCCGGCCATACCAGCGAGATCGTCGAAGCCGGCGCCGCGGGCGGCGCGCTGTCCGCGGGCGCCGGGCGCGGTGCCGGCGAAGCGCTGCCGTTGCCGCTGCTGCGCACAGCGCCGCCCGGCGGCGCGACGCGCAGAACCTGGCCGACCTCGATGCTGTCCGGATTGGTCAGATTGTTCCAGCGCACGATGCTTTGCACCGATTGCCGGTTACTGCGCGCGATCTTCGACAGCGTATCGCCCCGTTCCACCCGATAAAAGCCCGGCCCCACCGGTGCTGACCCGCACGCGGCGAGCAGTGCCACCAACGACGCGCAGGCGAGCCGTTTCATCATTTTTCTTCTGCTGAGCATTGGACCTCGCAAAGCGCTGCCGCGCGCCGATCCCGATCACGCGGCAGATGGATACAAAGCGTCCGATTCTAACGGTTTTGCGTTGCAGCAGACGAAAAGCGGGCAGCGCGGCAGGCTCGCGCGGGGCGATGTGCGACGAAATGCGACGAAATGCGATGAAACCCGCTGCGAACCTGATCCCAAAAACCCGCTTCAAATCCGGCGCCGAGTCTACGTGTGGATTCCCGCGATCAACCCAGTTTGTCGACGGTGATGCGCAGCGCCGCGACCTCGGTTTGTCCCGGTTCGAGCCAGCGCAAACCCATGCCGTTGTGAATCGCGTCCGGCAGGCCGAGCCAGGGTTCGACACAGTAGAAGTCCGATTCCGCGGCTTCGGTCCACGTCGTCACGGCGTACCAGGGTATCGAGTCGGGCCGCTGCAGGTCGATCGTGACGATCCGGTCAAGACCCGGCGCGATGAGCCGCACGGGTTGATCCGGCGTGCCTGCGAGGCAGTGGAAGCGATCGTGAATGCGCGCCTCGTCGAGCGTATAGCGCGCTTCGCCGGGTTCGGCGGCGCTGATCGACCCGTCGTCCTGCTGATAGCGCCGCTCGGTGCGCGGCAACTCCAGCGAGGTCGCGGCGCGCTGCGTGTGCGGCAGCGTGAAGTAGAAATGATGCCCGGCGTAATAGGGCAGGCGCGAGGGCAGGCGTGCGTCGCCGGTATTGGTGGTGGTGAAGGTGACGTCGAGCGTGCGCGCATCCGCGAGACAGTAAGCGGCCTCGAACCGGAAGCCGAACGGATAGCCGTGGCGGGTCGCCTTGCTGTCGGTCAGGGTCATGCGCAGGCCGGCGCCGTGCACGTCGGCGTGGGCTTCGAACGGCAGGTCGCGGGCAAAGCCGTGCATCGGCAGTTCGCGCACGGCGCCTTTGGCGTCGCGCCAGTAGCCGATCTTGCCGTCCACCCTGTGCCGGCCGAGAAACGGGAACAGCAGCGGATTGCCGCCGCGAATCCGCGCGGGCTGGCTCCAGTCGGCGTGCTCCGGCCAATGGATGACCGCTTCGCCGTCGATCGTCCACGACATCAGACGGCCACCGGCTTGCGGCGCGAAACGGAGCACGGAGGCGTCCTGGTCGATCTCGAGAATGTCCTGTTGCGGGGAGAGGGGCATGGTCGATGGGCTGATCAGTAAGAGGTTGAAGGCGGGCGGACGGTGACCCGCCGGCGGTGCAATCGCGGCGCTGCGAGCGCTGTTGAACGTCGGAAATCGCCGCGCGTCGAGCCGCGAGAAGAACGATTTTGCGCTGCTTTCCGCTACGGGGAAACCCTTCTGGGGAAATTGCGGGTGTCGCCGGAAGGCCATCCTTCTGATAATTCGTCTGACTGCCCGGTTTCTTCGACGACCGGGCGAGACCGGCTCAGGAGGCTGTATGGATCTCGCAATGGCAATGGGTGTGGCTTTATTCGGCATGTTCGCAGCAAGCACGGTCTACTTTTTTTACAAGCTCGAACGCTGATCCGCAGTCGCCATATTGCGCGGTGCGCTCATCAAGAAGCGCCCGGCAGGCGACCCGCCTGCTGAGCGTCCCATCAGGCAAATCGTTCTGCAGACCACATAAGGCAGCCACTCACGGCGCCTATTCTTTTTCCGCCGCGTAACAACGGTTTCGAGTTGTGACGCGGCGCACAATATTTCCCCTATCGCAGCCCAAACGCTTGGCGCTGGCATTGCAGCCAGGCATAATCGGTGCGCTTTTGACGCGCCCGCAGATTCCTTGTCCGGCGCGCAAGTCCCCGACATTCTCCTTACAAGGATCTGCCGCGTGAACCTGTCGTTTCTCATTTTCCTGAGCGTGCTGCAAGGCGTCACCGAACTGTTTCCGGTGAGCAGCCTCGGCCATACGCTGCTCGTGCCCGCATTGTTCGGTATGCATATCGACAAACACGCGCCGCAATTGCTGCCGTTCCTCGTCGCACTGCATCTCGGCACGGCGTTCGCGCTGCTGTGGTACTTCCGCAAGCGCTGGTGCGCGCTGGTGCGCGGTTTCTTCGCGTCGTTCGGCGGGCGCCGTAACGACGACGCGCACATGATGTGGGCGCTGATCATCGGCACGATTCCGGCGGGTCTCGTCGGACTGCTGCTGGAAAAGCGGCTCGAGAGGATTTTTCACGATTTGCGGATCGTCGCGATCGCGTTGATCGTCAACGGTGTACTGCTGTGGTTCGGTGACCGCCTGCAACGTACGCGTGCGCATCAGGCGCCGGAGAAGCTGACTTTCCGTCAGGCGTTTTTCGTTGGTCTCGCGCAGATCGGCGCGTTGATTCCGGGCTTCTCGCGCAGCGGTCTGACGATGATCGCCGGCAATGCGGCCGGCCTGACGGCGGAGAAGGCGGCGGAGTTCTCGTTCCTGCTCGGCACGCCGATCATCTTCGCAGCCGGTGTGCTCGAACTGCCGAAGCTGTTCCATGCACCGGGCCAACTCGCGGACGCGTTGCTCGGCGGCGTGCTGACCGCGATCGCCGCGTATCTCAGCGTGCGTTTCCTGATGCGCTATTTCGAAGGCCGCGGACGTCTGGCTTCGTTCGGCGTGTACTGCGTGATTGCGGGGATCGTGTTCCTCGGCTGGTTCCTGCTGCATCCGCAACCGGTCTGATGGCGTTCGCCATGTCCGTTGCGTGCTGGCGGGCAGGGAGCGATCGGTTATAATCCGGGCCCGGCTCAACCTGCCGGGCCCGTCTGTTTGAGGACCATGACTTGCGGCGGCGTTCGCGCCGGTTCGCGTAGTCTGCCCGGCGCGAGTGTGGATTTCCCGTCTCCGGCCCGGTCAGTTAGAATTTCGGTATTCCGCGAACCTTGTAGCTTGCTGATGCACGGGGTCCAATGCCCGGAAGCGGGTTCTCATTGCGGGCGATGCATGCTGTGCGTTGTTGCATCGCCTCACGTCATTACGGCAGTAGCTCAGCTGGATAGAGCATCGGCCTTCTAAGCCGAGGGTGGGGGGTTCGAGTCCCTCCTGCCGTACTTTTCATGTTTGCGAGTGAGCAAGGCCACGCAACGCCGCGTGGCCTGCTGCGGCTCGCGCCGGCACTCCTCAGCGGGAGCCGCACACCGCGCGCCCCTCGCCAGGCAACTGCTGTCAGGCTGCCGGTTTCACATCGATCGAATCGACGCGGTCCGGATAGAACGCGAGATGTTGCGCGATCTCCTTCACCGCCGCGTACGGCGACTCATAAGTCCACACCGCGTTCAGCGTCCGCTCGCCGCCGAGCGGAATGCTGTAGTACGCGCAATCACCCTTGTACGGGCAATAGGTCGCGTGATCGGTGCGCTCCAGCAGCGTCATCTCCACGTCGTTGCGCGGAATGTAATACACCGCCGGATACGACGCTTCGCGCAGCACCAGCGCCTTCTGCGTGTCGGCGATCACCTTGCCGGCGACTGTCACGACCACGCGCGCTTTGGCCGGTTCGACCGTGATCGGATGATCGGGACCGGGCACCTTGATGGTTTTTTCAGCCATGCTGTCGAACTCCTGAATGGGTGAACAAGCCTGCAATGTCTGGCGGACAGTATTGAGCCGCCGTCGACGAGACGATCGCGTCTTGGGTCGAAGCATACGCCGCTCGTGAAAATGCGTCGGACGCCGCGCGGCAGGCATAAAAAAGGGCAGCCGAAGCTGCCCGTCAAAGTCTTCCCCTCAGGCGGCGTGTTGTTGCTTGACGCTCAACGCCGACCGCCCGATACCGACCGCGCGTTGCCTTACGGCCGGATGTCCAACGCGCCTGTGAGATCGCCCATCGGCTTGCTGCCGTTGCTCACGAGCGCTGCGTCGCGCGCCGCGATACCCGGCAGCGTCGGCAGCGAGAAGCGGTGCGTGATGAAGCGCAGGATCGAGGTGGTGTCGTACTGCGTGTGGTCGACGTAGCCCTTCTTCGCGTACGGCGAGATGATCAGCGCCGGGATGCGCGTACCCGGACCCCAGCGGTCGGCCTTCGGCGGCGCCACGTGATCCCAGAAGCCGCCGTTCTCGTCGTAGGTCACGACGACCAGCATGTTGTTCCACTGCGGACTCTTCTGCAGATGCGAAATCACGTCGGCAATGTGCTGATCGCCCGAAGCCACGTCGGTATAGCCCGGGTGTTCGTTCAGGTTGCCCTGCGGCTTGTAGAACGACACTTGCGGCAGCGTGCCGGTGTCGATCGTCTTGATGAACTCGGAGCCGGCCAGGCCGCCGTCGAGCAGATGCTGCGTGCGGTTCGCGGTGCCAGGCGCAAGATCGGCGAAGTAATTGAGCGGCTGATGATGCGGCTGGAAGTTCGGCGCCGTCAGATTCGCACCGTAGATCACATTCGACGTGCCGTTCTGCGCCGCCGACACCGCCGCGCCCCACGCGCCGCCGTACCACGCCCACGACACCTTCGCATTGTTCAGCAGATCGCCGATATGCTGCTGCGTCTGCGCGGGCAGGGTGGTGGCCTGGGTCGGATCGGCGAGATTCGCGTCGCCGCCCGTTGCCGCCTTGTTGCCGCTCGGCTGATACGGCGGCTGCATCGTGTTGATCGCGTAGAAGTCAGGCGTGAGGTTGCCCGAATTCACGTATTTCGGCGGGCCGCTCAGCGCCGAAGCCGGCGAGTTGCCCGCGACCTTCAGCGTGACGCCGTCGCTTTCCACCGACGAGATCGAACCGGCCGCCGGGCTCTTGTCTGCGTTCGGATAGGTCGGCGTGCACGCGCACACGAGCCACTGGTGGTTCAGGAACGAGCCGCCGAACGCGCCCATGAAGAAGTTGTCGGCGAGCGTGTACTGCTGCGCGATCTTCCACAGCGGCAGCTTGTCGGCATCGAGCGTGTAGTGACCCATCACGAGACCGCCCGAATCCGCCCACGCGGCGAACTTGTCGTTCTTGCCGCCGTTGATCTGCATCTGGTTCTCGTAGAAACGGTGATACAGGTCGCGTGTGGTGGCCGTGATCGGCGTATTGAAGCCCTTCGGGTCGTCGATCGCGAACGGGCTGTTCGGCAGATTCGCCGTCATCGCCTGGGTGACCACCGGCGTCACGCCGGTTTGCGTGAGGCCGTTCCACACCTGCGGCAGCGTCGCGAGCGGCGTGCCGTTGCGGTCGACCTGCGTGGCGCTCGCCGTCGTCACGTTCTGCAAACCGTTCGCGCCGGGGAAATTGCCGTACAGGTTGTCGAAGCTGCGGTTTTCCGCGTAAATCACCACGACCGTCTTGATCGAGGTGATGTCCGGCTGCGTGACTTCACTGCCGCCGCAGGCATAAAGGCTAAGCGCTGCTGCGATCGCGATAGGCGTCGCGCAGATCAGTTTCTTGTTCATTTGATGTGGTTTCTCTCTCTCGCGTTGGGGACGGGCCGCGTGCATTCCTTACACGGACGGCCGCCAGAGAAAGTTTGGCCAGGCAATTTGACAGAAAGATGTAATTAATTACGAATTGCTTCTGATATGAAGATTCCGTTGGCTACATGTCATTTTAAAGACATACTAATGAAATACGCTCGCCGACTTCACTATCGCAAACTCACATCTTTCCTATGCGGCCAGGTCTGTCGGGAATTCGAAAAATAATCGCTGGAGTCGAGGTGCGGCGTTGTGCCGGGCGCACGTCGAAGCGCGTGCGGCTCGCGGCGGCGTTCGCGCTGACGGCCATGACCATGAGCCTTGCCGCGTGTGATGCGGGCGCGCCGGATACGGCGGCCGTCGCGAGTGAAGCGGCGAGCACGGGCGCTGGCGCATCGCATGCGTCCGTGCCGGTAGCGGCGGTGCCGGCCGCTGCCCATCAAGCGGGACAGACACGCGCGCAGGTCTACGAATCCGTACGGCAGATGACAGCGCTCGGCAAGCAGCTGTTTTTTGATGCGTCGCTCTCCGGCTCGGGCAAGCTCGCTTGTGCGTCCTGCCATAGTCCGGACCATGCGTTTTCGCCAGCCAACGCGTTATTGGTGCAACTGGGCGGTAGCGATATGCACCGCACGGGCATGCGCGCCGCGCCGACGCTGAAGTATCTGCAATCGGTGCCGGCGTTCGCCGAGCACTATCACGAGTCGGATGACGAAGGCGATGAAAGCGTGGACGCGGGACCGACCGGCGGGCTGACCTGGGACGGCCGGGTCGACCGCGGCGCTGACCAGGCGCGTATTCCGCTGCTGTCGTCGTTCGAGATGGGCAGTACGCCGGCCAAGGTCGCCGCGGCGGTCAAGGCCGCGCCGTACGCCGACGCTTTCCGCACGGCTTTCGGCGAACACGTTTTCGATAGCGACGATGCCACCTTCAAGGCTGTGCTGCAAGCGCTCGAAACCTTCGAGCAGACGCCCGAGATCTTCTATCCGTACACCAGCAAGTACGACGCGTATCTCGCGGGCAACGCACAGTTGACGCAAGCCGAGCTTCGCGGCCTGCAGCTCTTCAACGACGAACAGAAAGGCAATTGCGCGAGCTGCCACATCAGCCAGCGCACCAGGGACGGTGCGCCACCGCAGTTCAGCGACTTTGGTCTGATTGCGATCGGCGTGCCGCGCAATCGCGCGCTGCCCGTGAATCGCGATCCGCATTTCTACGACCTCGGCGCGTGCGGGCCGGAGCGAACCGATCTGAAGGGCCGTGCCGAGTTTTGCGGCATTTTCCGCACACCGACGCTGCGCAATGTGGCGTTGAAAAAGAGCTTCTTCCACAACGGCATCTATCATTCGCTCGATCAGGTGGTGCGCTTCTATGCGGCGCGCGACACGAACCCTGAGAAGTTCTATTCGGTGTCGAAAGGCAAGGTGCAGAAGTTCGACGATCTGCCGCAGAAGTACTGGGCCAATCTGAATACCGACCCGCCGTTCGACCGCAAGCCGGGCGACAAGCCGGTGTTCGACGAAGCTGAAATCAAGGACGTGGTCGCGTTTTTGAACACGCTGACGGACGGATACAAGGCGGGTGGCGGATCGGCCAATTCACTAGCCGCGAAATGAAGCGGAACGAAGCGAATCAAGGCGTGGCCGAAGGTGAGGCGACGGCTACGGCGCCGGCATGGTCCGCCGCTCAAGCCACGCTCAATCTCCTGCACTCGCCAGCAAGTAATAGCAGCCGACGAGCAGCCAGGCGAAGGACAATAGCAGGCAAGCAATGCCGCCGCGCATCAGCAGATTGGGCCAGCGAGCGCGAGGCAACGCGTCCATTCGCACGATGGGCCGCGCGAGCCCTGGATCGCGACGGATAGCCACCGGCACGAGCGCGACACAAAGCAGCGCCAGCGCGGCAGCGAAAAGTTCCAGGGCGGGCAGGATGTGCATGGCGAGAGGTCTTGAGCGTGTTTCGATCGCTGCGGAAGCGCGACAGGCCATCTTAAGAAAGCTTTCTGCTGCCCGGAATGGGAGACGTCCTAAAATGGGGTTTGGTCGCCCATCGGCGCCAGCGCATGATTCGGCGAGCGGTGCGGTACGCATGCCCGGTTCACGGGGGCTTGCCCTGGCTCACAGCTCAGCCGTTTCTCACTGTCGCTCTGGGGGCGACATGCTATGCTTTTGGGGTCCAGATCACGAGACGCCATGAGTGCGCTCGAGACCGTCCGAACACTTTCGAGGAGAACCCTTCATGTCGATGAGAACCCGTGCCCTGTGTCACCTGAGCGCCGGTAGTCTGTTGCTGGCCGGCGCGATCGGCGCGCAGGCAGCGAACCTCGGCTTTCTGAACGACACGCCGCTTAGCTACATGAAACAGCGCGACATCGACTCGGTGAAAAAGGCGGTCGTCTCCGCACTGAACGGCAAGCAGGACGGGGAAACCACGAACTGGGTCAACGAAGGCACCGGCAATAGCGTGAAGATCGACGCGGCGATCACGGTCGCGAGCACGGCCAAAGACGGCGAACGCACCTGCCGTGACGTCGGCGTCGTGCTGAGTGCCAAGGGACAATCCATGAACCTGCGCCCGCAATTCTGCAAGCAGGGTAGCGGCACCTGGCAATTGCAGAAAAAGCATTGAGCATGCAGGCGGTCAATGCGGCGCGTGTCCGCTTTCTGCCGCAGCGGTTCGAAGCCTTGCGCGTGCGTTTGAGCTTGGGTTCGCGTTCGCTTGAAGCGGTGTCGCAATGAACGCGCGGGTGATCTCATGCGGCATCGTGTTGCTTGACCCGGACGGCCGCGTGCTGCTCGCGCACGCCACCGAGACATCGCACTGGGACATTCCGAAAGGGCACGGCGAAGCAGGCGAGGCGCCGCATGTCACGGCGCTGCGCGAGATGGTCGAGGAGACCGGTATCGCCATCGAGCCCGCGCGCCTCAAAGATCTTGGCCTGTTCGTCTACCGGCGCGACAAGGATCTGCATCTGTTCGGCGCGCGTGCCACCGCCGACGAACTCGACCTGAGCGTGTGCACCTGCACGTCGCTCTTTCCACGCCGCTACGACGGCACGCTGATTCCGGAAATGGATGCCTACCGCTGGACCGCGCCGGACGAAGTCGACAGGTATGCGAGCCGCAGTCTCACGCGGCTCTTTCAGACCACGCTGTCGCTCGCGGAATTGCACCGGTCGCTATAACGGCAAAGCTGGCGACTGCATAGGCCGCCTGGCGGCTCAGTCGAGTGCGCGGTCGTTGGGATGCGCGAAGAGGGCGCGATTCTGTTCCGAGAGCGGAAAATTCAGATTGATGCCGTGCGGCGGAATGGGCTGCGTGAACCATTGCCTGTACAGACGCTCCGCTTCACCGGAAGTCTGGCCGCGCGCGATCACGCCGTTCACGAGGTTGCGAAATGGCTCGTCGCCCTTGCGGAACATGCACGCATAGACTTCATAGCCAAGCGGCGTGCCGGTCACCACGAAGTCGTCGGGGCGCGAATCGGTCGATTTGAAGCCGTACACGATCGGCTCGTCCATCACGAAGGCTACCGCCCGGTCGTCCTTGACTGCGCCAAAGGCTTCGAGGTGATCCCGCGCACTGGTGATGCGCATGTTCAGGTGCTTGTCGGTGTTCAGACGGCGCAGCAGACGTTCATCCGAGGTGCCCGCCGTCGTCACGACCGTTTTGCCGGCCAGATCCTGAAAATCCGTAATGCCGCTGCTTTTGCGCGCGATCATGCGCACGGCGTACTGGAAGAAACTGTTGGAGAACGCGGCCACACTTTCGCGTTCCACCGTGTGCGTGGTCGAGCCGCATTCCAGATCGATCTGGTTGTTGAGCAGCATCGGCGTACGGTTCGACGAGGTGACCGTGATCTCGTGCACCTTCAGTTGCGGCATGCCGAGCGTTTTCTTGATCTCGTCGACGATTTGCAGCGCGATGGTCTGCGAGTATCCGACCGTGCCCTGGCCGTCGAAGTAGGAAAACGGAATCGACGCTTCACGCACGCCGAGTACGACTACGCCGTCGTCGTGAATTTTCTTCAGCGTGCCGGTGAGTTCGTCCGCGTGCGCGGAGCAGGCCAGCGACAGCGCGCCGAACGCGGCCAGCGCCATGAGTGCGCCACGCGCACCACAGGCGCTGCCGCGCGTGGCACGCGCGGTACTGCCCGTTGCGTGCCCTGCTGCGGGCTGCGCTGAGGTCGGCGTGGTGTGCTCGATACTTGCCCTGTGGCGGGCTGCAACTTTCATCGGACCTCCGGGACTGGCGCTCGCAAACACTGCGCCGTCACTGTCGATGGAACATGATGCAACAAAACGGCGTGCATCTTTCTGACAGGACGCACGCCGTATTCAACGTCAACTGCGCTACGCAAGCTCGCGCTCCGGCTTACGCCGGCTTGCCCCAACTATCGCGCAGGCTGACGATGCGATTGAATACGGGCTTGCCCGGCTTCGAATCGACGCGATCGGCAACGAAGTAGCCGTGGCGCTCGAACTGATAGCGTTGCTCCGGCAGCGCCTCGCGCGCGCCCGGTTCCAGGTAGGCGTTGACCACGCGCTTCGAATCGGGATTCAGCGCTTCGAGGAAATCGCGGCCGCCGGCGTCCGGTTGCGGCTCCTTGAACAGACGGTCGTAGATACGCACTTCGGCCGGGCACGCGGCTGCCGCGCTGACCCAGTGGATGTTGCCCTTCACCTTGTAGTTGTTCGCGCCTTCGGTGCCCGATTTGCTGTCCGGGAAGTAGTTGCAGTGAACCGCGACGATGTTGCCGTTCTCGTCCTTGTCGGCGCCGATGCATTCGATCACGTAGCCGTAACGCAGGCGCACCTTGTTGCCCGGGAACAGGCGGAAGTAGCCCTTCGGCGGCGTTTCGTTGTAATCGTCGCGTTCGATCCACAGTTCGCGCGAAATCGGAAACTCCCGCACGCCCATTTCCGGATGATGCGGGTGGACCGGCGCGTTGCACGGCTCGGTTACGCCTTCCGGGAAGTTGTCGATGATCAGCTTGACCGGATCGAGGACGGCGGCGGTACGCGGCGCTTTCTCATCGAGATCGTCGCGCAGTGCGCCTTCGAACACGCTCATGTCGATCCACGAATCGACCTTGGTGATGCCGATACGCTCGCAGAACAACTGGATCGCTTCCGGCGTGAAGCCGCGCCGGCGCACGCCGACGATGGTCGGCATGCGCGGATCGTCCCAGCCGTCCACATGGCCCTCGGTCACGAGTTGCAACAGCTTGCGCTTGCTGGTGATCGCGTAGGTCAGGTTCAGGCGCGAGAATTCGATCTGTTGCGGCAGCGGGCGCGTGAAAATGCCGGCTTCGGCGAGCTCGTTCAGGATCCAGTCGTACAGCGGACGATGATCTTCGAACTCGAGCGTGCACAGCGAATGCGTGATGTTTTCCAGCGCGTCCGAGATGCAGTGCGTGTAGTCGTACATGGGGTACACGCACCACTTGTCGCCGGTACGGTAGTGATGCGCGAAGCGGATCCGGTAGATGACCGGATCGCGCATGTTGAAGTTCGGCGACGACATGTCGATCTTCGCGCGCAGCACGTGCTCGCCTTCCTTGAACTCGCCGGCTTTCATGCGGCGGAACAGGTCGAGGTTCTCCTGCACCGAACGTTCGCGAAACGGCGAGGGCGTGCCGACCTCCGTGGCCGAACCGCGGGTCGCGCGCATTTCCTCGGCCGACTGGCTGTCCACGTACGCCTTGCCGCGCTGGATCAGCAGTTCGGCGAATTCGTACAGCTTGTCGTAGTAGTCGCTCGCGAAGTAGAGCTGCTCCTTGCCGTCTTTTTCCCACTCGAAGCCGAGCCAGCGCACGGCGTCGATGATCGAGTCGACGTATTCGACGCTTTCCTTTTCCGGGTTGGTGTCGTCAAAACGCAGATGGCACACGCCGCCGTAGCTGCGCGCCACGCCGAAGTTCAGGCAGATGCTCTTGGCGTGACCGATATGCAGATAGCCGTTCGGCTCGGGCGGAAAGCGCGTTTCGACGCGCTGGCCCCACTTGCCGGTGCGGTTGTCTTCGTCAATGATGTTGCGGATGAAATTGGATGCCGCTGGCGCGTCGTTGCGTTCGGTATTCATGCGAGAAGGTGAAAGTCTGTCGGGGGCGCGCAATGCGCCCTCTTATCCGACAATTCTACCTGACGAGCCCCGTTGCGGCTGCCGACTGCGGCATGCAGCCAACGTTTGAGCGGTTTCGAGGGGGATTCGGGGGCCGGCGCGGCGCTGTAACAGGAGGTAAATCGATTTGTCGATGCGCTCTCCGCCGACATAGGATGCGAGCGGCGCGGCCTTGTCCGCTCGCGTGTCGAATGCCTGCATCGGGCTTTCTGGCGCCGCGCCGGGCCGTGTGCCTCGCGCACCCGGGCCGCACAGCTTTTTGTCGCCCTGCATGCCTTGCACGCAATCCTGCCGTTCGTGCACCATGGCGCCCTCAGTTGCCGGAGTTTCTCGGATGTCTGTCCCCACGCACGGCGCGCATGGCGCGCCTTTCACCTCGCTTTGTTTCGCCCGGATCCTGACAGCGTCGGCGCTGCTTGCCGCATTCACCGGCAGCGCGCTCGCGCCCACGGTTGCGGTGGCGAAAACGCCTCCGCCCAAGGCCGTATTCGACGCGTCGGCGGTGGCCGTGCCGGACCGCTACAGCGCCGATACGGCGCAGCAGATCTTCGCCGCCGGCGGCAACGCAGTGGACGCCGCTGTCGCGATCGCCTTCACGCTGGCCGTGACCAGTCCGGACGCGGGCAATCTCGGCGGCGGCGGGTTCATGACCGTGTTCATGGACGGCAAGCCATACTTTCTGGACTACCGCGAGCGCGCGCCGCAACAGGCGACCCGCGACATGTACCTCGACGACAAGGGCAACGTGCTGCCGGGCATGAGCGCCGTCGGCCACCGCGCGGTGGCCGTGCCGGGAACGGTCGATGGCATGTGGCAGGCGCAGCAGCGGTTCGGCAAACTGAAATGGAAGCAGGTGCTGGCGCCCGCGGTCCGCTATGCCGCGGACGGCTTCCAGGTCGAGCCGTGGTTGCAGCAGCGCCGCGACGCGGCGGCGAAAAGCTTCGCCGGCAAGACCAATTTCGACGCCTACTTTTCCAATCTGAAAGCGGGTGTCACGTACCGTCAACCCGAACTCGCGCAGACACTGTCGCGCCTTGCCAGCGACGGCGGGCGCGAATTCTACGAAGGCCGCACCGCGGAGTTGATCGCCCAGCAGATGTACGGTCACGGCCTCGTCACGAAGCAGGACCTGATTCAATACAAGGCCGTGTGGCGCCAGCCGCTCACCGCCGACTGGAACGGCTACCGCGTCGTCACCGCGCCGCCGCCGAGTTCGGGCGGCGTCGGGCTGATCCAGATGCTGAAGATGAAGGCCGATCTGAAACCGGCGTTCGACGGCCTCGAGCTGAATTCCGCGCCGTATATCCATCTGATCGCTCAAATCGAGGACCGTGTGTTCGCTGACCGCCAGCAATACCTGGGCGATCCGGATTCGTTCAAGGTGCCGGTCGGCAAACTGACCGACGACGCCTACCTCGCCCAACGCGCCGACGAAGTCAAACCCGACGAAGTGCCGGGCGCGGCGCCGGTGAAGCCGGACCTCGGCGACGCGGCGCCGGAGAAAGCGCAAACGACGCATTTTTCGGTGGTCGACAAGTGGGGTAATGCGGTGTCGAACACCTACACGTTAAATGGCGACTTCGGGTCGGGCGTGGTGGTCGACGGCGCCGGCTTCCTGTTGAACGACGCCATGGACGACTTCGTCACCAGGCCCGCCGGCGCGAGCAATGCCGAAGTCAACACGGTGGCGCCCGGCCGCCGCCCGCTCTCGTCGATGACGCCGACCATGCTGTTGAAGGACGACAAGGTGTCGCTCGTGATCGGCACGCCTGGCGGCTCGCGCATTCTGACGTCGATTTTCCAGGTGATGACCGACCTGTACGACTTCAATATGCCGCCCGCCGACGCGCTCGCCGCCATGCGTTTTCATCATCAGTTGCTGCCGCAGAAGACGATCTATTTCGAGCCGTATCATCCGGTCACGGGCGAGCTGGCCGAGCAGCTGCAAGGCATGGGCTACACGCTCGAGGGTCAGTCGTTCAACGGCGACGTGCAGATGATCCGCATCGAGGGCACGACACCCGAGCCGGCGGCGGATCCGCGCGGCGTAGGCGTGGCGCGCGTGATGCGTTGACGAGCGCGGCCTCGCCCAGGACGAACCATGGCAAGTGGCGAATAACCGCAAGTGACGATCGACGAAACGACCAACGAAACAACCAACTAAACGACCAACGACGGGGAACGCGATGAGCGGACAAAAACAACGGAGCACACTCGTACTGCCCGGCTACCAAAGCTCCGGCGCCGGCCACTGGCAGACGCGCTGGGAAGCACTGAATTCGTCATTCGTACGGGTGCGGATGCCGGACTGGGACCATCCCGACCGCGACGCGTGGTGCCGCACGCTCGATGCAGCCGTGGCCGCCGCCGATGCGCCTGTCGTGTTCGCCGCGCATAGCCTCGGCTGCCTGACGGTTGCCTTCTGGGCGTCGCACTACGCGGGCGCCGCCCAGCTTGCGAAGGTGGCGGGCGCTATGCTGGTCGCTCCGCCCGATCCCGCCGAAGCCCATTTCCCGCAGGACGCGAGCGGTTTCGCACCTGTGCCGCTCACGCGCCTGCCGTTTCCGACCACTGTCGTATCCAGCAGCGACGACCCCTACGGCGGCGTGCCGTTTTCGCAGACCTGTGCGAACGCGTGGGGCAGCCGCTGGATCGATATCGGCGCGCGCGGCCATATCAACGCGGACAGCGGACTCGGCGATTGGGACGAAGGGCGCAACTGGCTGGAGTCGTTGCGCACGGCGGCTTGAACCGCGCCGCCGCGCGGCTCAAATCACCGACTGCGCCCGCAGCGCCGCGATTCTCGCCTCGTCGTAGCCGAGCACGTCGCGCAAGATGCTCTCAGTGTGTTCTCCGAGCGTGGGCGGATGCGCAAGGGCTTGCGGCGGCGTGCCGCTCATCTTGATCGGATTGCGCACGAGCTTGACGGTGCCGCCCGACGGATGCGGCAGAGCCACCTGCATCCCGCGCGCCACCACCTGCTCGTTCTCGAATACCTCGCCGAGATCGTTGATCGGTCCGCACGGCACACCTGCGGCTTCGAGCGCGGCGATCCATTGCTGCTTGCCCTGCAGGCGGACCATGTCTGCGAGAATCGGCACGAGGGTGTCACGATGCCGCACGCGCGCCGGGTTGGTGGCGAAACGCTCGTCGGTTGCCAGTTCCGGGCGGCCGCCCACCTCGACGAACTTGCGGAACTGCCCGTCGTTGCCGACCGCGACGATGATCCAGCCGTCGCTCGTCTGGAAAGTCTGGTACGGCACGATGTTGGGATGCGCATTGCCCCAGCGCACCGGCGGCTGGCCGCTCGCCAGGTAGTTCGAGTTCATGTTGGCGAGCATCGCCACCTGCACGTCGAGCAGCGCCATGTCGATGTACTGGCCTTCGCCCGTGCGGTCGCGGTGCGTGAGCGCGGTGAGCACGGCGATGGTCGAATACATGCCGGTCATGAGGTCGGCGATCGCCACGCCGGCTTTCTGCGGGCCGCCGCCCGGCTGCCCGTCGCGCTCGCCGGTAATGCTCATGAAGCCGCCGATGCCCTGCACGATGAAGTCATACCCGGCGCGCTGGGCATAGGGGCCGGTCTGTCCGAAGCCGGTCACCGAGCAGTAGATGAGATCCGGCTTCACCTCCTTGAGCGACGCGTAATCCAGACCGTATTTCTTCAACTGGCCGACCTTGTAATTCTCCAGCACCACGTCGCTCTGCGCGGCCAGTTCGCGGATGATCCGCTGGCCTTCGGGCGAGGCGATGTCGACGGTGACCGAGCGCTTGTTGCGGTTCGCCGCGAGGTAATACGCGGCCTCGCGCGTGTCCGCGCCTTCGGGCGTCTTGAGATACGGCGGCCCCCAGTGGCGCGTGTCGTCGCCCACTTCGGGGCGCTCTATCTTGATCACGTCGGCGCCGAAATCGGCAAGGGTCTGCGCGCACCAGGGTCCGGCGAGCACGCGTGTGAGATCCAGCACGCGGATATGACTGAGAGCGCCCATATTCGTAGATGTCTCCTGGGTGGCGAAGCGGCGCGCGAGACGCCGCGGATGGGGGCAATCTTAAGCGATTCCGGCACGCGGGCGGAGTCAGCCGAATGGCATAGGACCAACTACGCGCCCGGCAATGTCCCGCCCGGGCCCGCTCAAACCTGGCCGAACGGCTAACCGTGCAGGGCGCGCTGCCGCGCACGGGCGCCGATCCCGTATAATCAGTCGTTTAAGAAACAAACAGTTGGCGCATCCCATGATGCCGCCGGTAACAGCCAGGGAACTGGCAAACCCGTCCCCCGCACGCTATGAAAGCCGCCGAAATCCGCGACAAATTCCTCAAGTTCTTCGAATCGAAGGGCCATACGATCGTCCGCTCGTCGAGCCTTGTGCCCGGCAACGACCCGACCCTGCTCTTCACCAATTCGGGAATGGTGCAGTTCAAAGATGTGTTCCTCGGCGCGGAGTCGCGTCCGTATTCGCGCGCCACGACCGCGCAGCGCAGCGTGCGCGCCGGCGGCAAGCACAACGATCTGGAAAACGTCGGCTACACCGCGCGTCACCACACGTTCTTCGAAATGCTGGGCAACTTCTCGTTCGGCGACTACTTCAAGCGCGACGCGATCCACTACGCGTGGGAGTTGCTGACAGGCGTGTACCAGCTGCCCAAAGACAAGCTGTGGGTCACCGTCTATCACGAAGACGACGAAGCGCACGACATCTGGGCGAAAGAAGTGGGCGTGCCGGTCGAGCGCATCATCCGCATCGGCGACAACAAGGGCGCGCGCTACGCGTCGGACAACTTCTGGCAGATGGCCGACACCGGCCCGTGCGGCCCGTGCTCGGAAATCTTTTACGACCACGGCCCGGACGTGTGGGGCGGCCCCCCGGGGTCTCCTGAAGAAGACGGCGACCGCTACATCGAGATCTGGAATCTCGTGTTCATGCAGTTCAATCGCGACGCGCAAGGCAACATGACGCCGCTGCCCAAGCAGTGCGTCGACACCGGCATGGGTCTGGAGCGTATCGCCGCGGTGCTGCAGCACGTGCACAGCAACTATGAGATCGACCTGTTCCAGGCGCTCATCAAGGCGGCCGCGCGTGAAACCGGCGTGAGCGATCTGACCAACAACTCGCTGAAGGTGATTGCCGACCACATTCGCGCGTGCTCGTTCCTGATCGTCGACGGTGTGATTCCGGGCAACGAAGGCCGCGGCTACGTGCTGCGCCGTATCGTGCGCCGCGCAATCCGTCACGGCTACAAGCTGGGCAAGAAGGGCTCGTTCTTCCACCGCATGGTGGCCGACCTCGTCGCGCAAATGGGCGCCGCGTATCCGGAACTGAAGGACGCCGAACAACGCGTGACCGACGTGCTGCGTCAGGAAGAAGAGCGCTTCTTTGAAACCATCGAACACGGCATGTCGATTCTCGAAGGCGCGCTCGCCGAGCTCGAAGCCGGGAGCAGCAAGACGCTCGACGGCGAACTCGCATTCAAGCTGCACGACACGTATGGCTTCCCGCTGGACCTGACGGCAGACGTGTGCCGCGAGCGCGAAGTGACGGTCGACGAAGCCGCCTTCGACGAGGCCATGACGCGTCAGCGCGAACAGGCTCGCGCGGCAGGCAAGTTCAAGATGGCGCAAGGGCTCGAATACTCGGGCGAGAAGACCACGTTCCACGGTTACGACGAAATCGTTTTCGACGACGCGAAGGTGATCGCGTTGTATGTGGAGGGCGCTTCGGTGCAGCAGGCAAGCCAGGGGCAGCAGGCCGTCGTCGTGC
>Ga0255336_100232_pt1 | contig 113177 bp, 105 predicted proteins | sample MeOH1_35cm_T3_17_FD_189102 | JGI IMG/M metagenome (GOLD analysis project Ga0255336, IMG submission 189102) | Sandy soil microbial communities from University of British Columbia, Vancouver, Canada - MeOH1_35cm_T3_179 | ecosystem: Engineered > Artificial ecosystem > Sand microcosm > Unclassified...
CGCTTGCGCCAACTCGTCGGTGATTTCCGACAGCGTCATCTGCTTATTCATGCTCCTATTATACCATGTGCCGACTCAATTCCTTTGTGCGGTGTTGCCCTTGTTTTCGGTAGTGACTTTTTACCCTCAAAAAGTCACGTTTTTTTGCGCGTTAAAAGACCAGTTTCGCAAGCTCGTCCCGGCCGGATATGAGCAGCTTTTCGTAAATCTCCAGCATGATGTTCTTGAGCCGGCCGACAGAAATGCAGTATTGCTTCGCAATTTTCGCGTAGGGGATGCGGCGCGCCACCAGAAGCGCGATGTGGTATTCCCGCAGGGAGAGCATAAGCGTAATGTTGTCCTTGGTGAATTGGTTGTGGAACGCGATCCAGTTTTTCCACGTGCGCCCCCATTGCCCGATCACGGCGTCGTAATGCGCGGGGTACGCCTCCTCCAGACATTGCTCCACCAGGCCGCCCAGCGCGGTCACATTCTCCGCGAAAGGGGAGATAAAGCCGTGGGGTAGCGCGACGCGCATCGCCTCCAGCAAATAATGCCTGGCGTCTTCCCTGTGTCCCATATAACAGCAGGCGACGGCGCACGTTACCCATAGATCGATGACGGGCAGCGTGATCCCCTGCTCGGACGCGCAAAGTGTCAGCGCGGTTTGCGCCACGGCCAACATGGCTTCATACCTGTTGATGCACATGAGGTATTTCGCTCGCAAATAGAGAGCATCCGGCTTTGCGTCCGCCATCAGGGTGCTGAAATCCCCCGTTTTCAGCCATTCCGGGACCATATTCGGGGCCAGCACGCTCACGGCGGCGGTGGCAAGGGCAAGCTCCGCAATGGCGGCAACGCTGCCGCCCACCTTGGCTTTTTCTTTGAGATAGGCCTCGATCTGGGTGTACGTACGGTAATCTCCCAGGCTGACGGCCGCCGCTATCGTCAAAGGACAGGCGCGCAGCCGTGCCGCGTCGTCCCCTTCGGTTTCGCAGAAGCAGCGTATTACACGCGCAAAATCGCCCCGCAAATAGGCGAGCTCGCCCTCATATTGAAGCTGCAGCCTGCGTTCGGTCACGGTATGCAAAATGGAATCGGGGTCGGCGCCCGGCATGGGAACGGTGGTGGCGGCAATTACGGCGGCCAAATCGGCGGCCAGGGAGTATTGCGGCGGCTTCGCTTCCCTGCGTGAATCGGCGGGTTTTTGCGCGTCGGCCGGGATCATCCACGACCTTTCGTATTTTTTTGCGCGGGGTATCCGGTTATCGGCCAGGAGCCGCTGCACCTGCCTTAGGGAGATGCCCCACTGTTCGGAAGCCTGCGCGGCGGACATGTATTCCATACAAAAACCGTCTTTTTCAATAAAATGGTAATTTCATTATAGTCGTTATAACGACGTACCGCAAATAAAAATTCCATTTCTTTTTGGGATTTCCATGCTATTTTTGGCCCATGCCCGCACGCATCGCCAGCAGGGCGCCGCCGCCGCCCAGCAGCGCACTGAATACAGATTTGAGCAGGACATAGCCCCCAAACGGTATCGCCCGGATGCCCAGCAACATAAAGGCCGCGGCGGTCAGCACGGACAAAACCGCCGCGGTAAGCGCGCCCAGCAGCAGCCCGAACAGCGCGGGGTGGCGAAACAGGCGGCTCAAACGCCGCATCAGCGAATTCTTGGGGGTGAGGATGCCTTCGGTTTTCGTCCGCCGCAGGCTCGCGGCGCAGAACAGCGTACCGATGGTCGAGATGAACAGGCAGGTGATGAATAGGTCGATGGCGGTGCTCACGGCGTCCGTGGGCACCCAATCCGCCTTATGGTAGATAAGCGCCGCGACCATGCCGTTGATAAAAAAATTGAAGGCGGCGGAAACGATGGCTTCCGCACGCAGGTAGGCGGCGAGTTCCTTGTTCATAGTTCAGGCTCCTATATACTGTTTCGATTTGGGGGGGCAGTGTCACAGGGGTGCATTTTCAGGTGTCTTTTCACAGGGGGCTGTAGCTCGTCCAGAGGTATAAGGGTTGCAGGGGGACGCATGGGGGGACGCATAAGTAACGCCGGGGGATGCAAAAATGCCGTAAGGGGATGCATAGGGGTGCAAGGGGATGCATTTTTCCTTCGTGGCAGAAAAAGCCCCTTAAAAACCGAACAAACCCTTGCTCTCCAAATCCCCGTAATACACGAAAAGCCCAGAATCTCTGGGCTTTTCATTGTATCAACCATTGGGTGATGATGTGGCAGATAACGTCTGCCTTGAGACAAAAAGTATTTCGGCTTGTCACGCTTGTACACTTGAACCCTTGTCTATGATTCAGTTGTCTCATAAAGCCTCTAACCAACATAAACGTTCTCGTTATGCCAAGAAAGGAACTCTTTGGATGGCTTTTCAATAAGACGATCTGGAAGATTTACTAGCTCCTTTCCGTGATAAGCATAGTACTCTTTCCCGTTCCCGTAATCCTCCTTAATCCGTCGGCTAACCTCAATAATATTATCTTTTGTGATTGTGATGTACCCCCTATCAAAGAGTGTATGTATGTCCTGCCGAAGCAGCAGTCCATTACTTGCTGCGTTCGGTCCATTCTCAGAGAAAGGCTTAATATGTGCAGCATCCAAAACGGGCAATGTTTTTTCGCCTGTAATTGCGCAACGCTTATGATATGCTTCAGTAACAACCACACGAAATCCGCCTTGGCCTAATCTCGGAGTAACGATATGGGGTTTACCATACTTGTTTAATTCAGCCCCAATCTGCTGGTTATTCGACAATCGGGTGCTGATTTGATCAAACAACATTCTTCCTTCTATGGTTTCGGTGTCATAAATCTTTCCAGATACAATATTGAGCGACCACGACTGAGGAACCGGTATCCATTGCTCCTCTTCCCAGAAGAATGGTGTCGTAATGATTAACGAACTCACGATAGGGTCTATAGCCTTATCCATTTCACCATTACGATACTTCCACATCCGGCGAATAAACTCTGGATAACTTGTTGTTCCATTCTTTATACCAAAAGAGTCCCATGTTAAGGACACAGGCAGCATAACCTGCTTAACAAAAATTCCTCCACCTACGATATAATTGTGTGGAGCATGAAGCTTGAATAGGAAAAGCTCACCTTCACTGAGCGCTCGAAAGGCACGGGCATTGTTAGGTTGCCAGAAATTCACCTCGTCCGGTTTCTGCTCTTTTAGATAATGGAACCAATTATCGTCGGTTACACCTACATAGATTTTCAATGTGGCTACCTCGCAAAAAAATACTTAGGCTAGCACAAGTGGTATTTATCCTTGCTTAATTGGAAGGCGTTGCTGCCTTCTAAAATGTCGCATTGAATACCTCTTTTTAGCAAAACACATTCGGAAGCATCATATTGGGCTTGGTCGTTCTCGATTAGGCCTGACAGATGCTCAAACCTATATGCCCCTATTATGGACAGCAAAAGCGGCTTGACTCAGTTTCACAATATTATCTCATAATTGATATTTTGCCCCGCTTTTTTAACGAATGATTGAATTGCAGTCTCAATACTACCTGAATTGATGCCGTCCGAAATATGGATATATAAGTCCTCTTTTGCTCGGCTACATGCGACATAATACATTCGTGCAAACTCTTCTGCAGGATTCTCATTCATCAATTGTGGACTAGTATATAAGCTTGCAATATTTGTCTTATCAAAATTATTCGGCGTTACACTTACGACAACTTTTTCCCACTCAAGACCCTTGGCCTGATGAACGGTCATATAAATACTATTCTCAGAAAAAACCTCATTAAAGAGCTTGAACGATGTATCCCAAGTTAAAGCGTTAACTGCGTCTATTAACTTTGGGCTATCTAGCTCTTCAAAAACTGGAATCTTGAAGTCAGAACCAAAGAGCATATTAACATCTGTAAATTCTGTTTTCTTTATCTCCGAATTAAATGTTTCAATAATTTGCGTAGTAAGACTTTGCTTAGAGAGGCCACTAAACACTTTATCTGACAGTTTACTAATTTTAAAGATAATTTTTGGGGTAAGTTTTCGAACGTCAATACTAACATATAATTTTAATGCCCTGATAACGTCAATAAATGAACCACTAGTATGACTTTCCCAGAGATTAAAAATGAAGCGAAACGCTCTGACCCATGTGACATTATTATGTTCGGCGATCTCATCTCGCAACTGGATGGGCGAATTATAATACGAATTGTAGATACTCTTTAATAACTTGACTTGTTCCTCAGGTATATCGCTAATATATTCAAAAGCTGCCGCCCAAGCTCGCGTCAAAACAACACCGCCATCTTTAATGACACTCTGAATGACTGCCTGCACCGCTGGCGTGTTTCCGATTAGGAAGTGTATTTTCTTTGATTCCGGCAAGGCTTCTCCAGCTCTATTTGCTCGTGTGCTTGTCTGGACAACGACTTCATCCGATTGCCTTAAGAAGTTGCAGAAATTCACCACATTTTCGGTGGAACGTCTGTTCCCATTTATGGCATATTCCACCGATTCAAGTTCTCCTTGTATAGCAAAATTTAAAAAGTCTGACGGTTTAGCGCCTTGAAAGCTATAGATCGATTGTGCTACATCGCCCACAACACCGATAACTGTGGACTTTTGGCCAATCAGTTTAACAAGTATTGTCTGAAGCGGATTGGTGTCCTGAAACTCGTCAACAAAAACGAACGGGAACTTTACGCGAGTAGCGTATAATGCCGTCGGATTGCTTTCAAGAATTCGATAGCCAAAATAGAGGATTTCATCATGCGTAAGCTTCTTCACGACTGACCAAGTGAATTGCTTAATGGGCATAATATGTTGCTCTGCTATTTTCCCGGGCGCCTTTAGTTTCATTTCACGTGGTCGATTTCCCGCAATGGAGGAGCAGAATAATTCATTATTAACTTCAATATTCCCCATGGCATTTTTGCTATAATCAAAAACATCATGTCCTAATTTGTCAGGATTTGTTTTTCTAACGAAATCATATACCTTGTCTTTGTCAATACCGTGCAAAATTCCCAAACCTTCAATTTGAGATGAAATAGTCCCTTTACTGCCTACGGTTATATTAAAGTCCGACGACATCAGTCTCCGCAAGTCTTGCTGAAAAGGCTTAATAATATGTTCGATTATGAATCCATGTATGGTATATATTTCAACGTAGTCAGTATACCTATCGAGACGATGCTTAATTTCATCTACGGCAGCATTTGTATAAGTAATACAGAGAACCTTTCTCGTATGGCTCTTTGTAATTAATGGATTGGTCGATACAATGTTTTTAACATTTTCGACTAGGAAATGTGTTTTCCCGGCACCCGGCCCAGCATATATCTTGGAATGTTTAGCTAACTGTTCAGGAGTAAAAATATGGCTTGACGTTATTTCAATAACCATTTTAATCCCTCCTGAATATAATTCGGCACGACTAATTTAGACGTCCCTTTTTCATCAGCTAAATTTTTATCAACCAATAGTTCAAGTGCAACGTCGCCCTTGTTTCCTTCCACATAATGTAAGAAAATCTCAGCAAACAGCAGTTTTTCGTATCTATTACTAAGAGTCGCATCCAAATCATACCTCGTTCTAAAAGCACTGAAATACTTGTCGATACATTTACGGGATCGACCATCTATTTGATCAATGTTTGTATTCCAGATAGTAAAATCCAGCCCGTGTTTTTCAGCAAAATCCCCCAGACTTTTACTGACAGCTTTTGTGAAAATTATTTTTGCGGCATCGAGATTCTCGATATTAGCAAGAAAAAACTCGTCCTCAAAAGTTCTCCCCCCCATCGTTTGTGTGTAAATTGCGAAATTATCAATATTAAACCGCTGCTTTAATTTTTCAATATGTTGTGGTATATCGGCTTCATATTCGGTAAAACTTCTCATGCGGCCATCATCGTCAATCCATTTGAAATCCTTATCCGTGATGCATAATACCTTTTTCTTAACAGCATTCCCATTAAACAACTCGACGAAATGCTCAAAGTGCTTTCCACCTATCTCAACGATTGAAATATGTTCATCTTCATATGGACAGCCGCATCTTTCCATAAACATAGGCATTAGCAGCTTTTCAGCAATACCTTCAACGAGAATAACCTTGTCGGCAAAGAGCATATCCGAACGGGTGACGTCGAGAAACTTCGTAAGATGGTCTTTTGCAGTGGCTTTATTTTTCGTGCCATCTTTATCTCGAAACTGATCGGAAAGGTTCTGCTGGCAACCTTTTGAACATTCACCTGATCGAGTATAGGAAATCATGAACATATTATCGATGCCTGCCACAGCCGATATATTACATGAATGTGTTGTTACAAAAATCTGCTGGTTTAAATCGTCTGTCTTATCTAGTTCCCTTAAATATTTAAATAGCTTATATTGCATTGCCGGATGAAGGTGCGCTTCCGGTTCTTCCAAACAAAGAATTCGGAAATCCTTCCCTTTTTGTATCTCAGTGAGCTTTATAAGCATATAAATATTAATTAGGTTATTGTATCCAAGCCCATTATATTGTAGCGGAACTGTATAACCGGCTTGTGTGTCTTTAACCTCGGTAACATACGAATCCGCAAGTGAGAAATCAGCTCGGACATTCGACGCGATTGAAACATTACCCTTTTCGAGTCCTATTGCATTCTTTTCGTTTTCAAATAAATCAGATAATTTTGTGATAGATGGTGCAAGTAAGGCTTTAAGTTCATCCGAAACATCTTTTCTAAATTTGTCAAATCCTGCGACATTTTTGGAATCTTTCGTATAAGACTCGATTTCACGCTTTGTTTCTTTACGAACCTCTTCGCTAGTTCGCTCAGCACCAATAAATCGGATTTCGAAAATATCTGTTGCATCTTTCAGCTCGGCTTTTGTCTCGCTTTTTCCGTTTGTGTAGCTCCAAGAATAGTGACTACCTACAAATCGTTTCAAAACAAACATATAATCATCAAAGTTTTTAATCTCAGATACGGCCTTTTTATATTCATCAAGTAGTTTTGCATCTAATGAATAGGCCGCTTTGACTTGGGCATAAATATTATATTCAGCAACTCCGTTTTTCTCTGTTCGACTTCCCGCAATTTCCTTCATCCCCAAAAATGGTAAAAGCCGTATGATACTCTCATCATCGGTATCGTCTTCGGAAATCTTATGAACGATATTATATTTAATCGTGATACTTGGTGCATCCTCAATATATAGCGTGGCATAGTTCAGCAAATTATTCTTATTAAAATCATCGATCGAAATATCAGCAGGAGACCGCAGCAGCTTAATAGCATATAATAGTCCGGTTTTACCAGAGTTATTTGAGCCTATAATTACATTCAGGCCTTTGTGGAACTCCATTGTAAAATCGTTGAATATCCTATAGTTTTGAATATGTATTTTGCTAATGTACATATTTCTCCTCTGCGGCCTGATGCGCTATGGCCGGGTTCCTTCTTAACTTTACTTTCTTAACTTTCTTGACTTCAAAGATTTTATTTCTTCACACTCAGTCGCACCTTTTGCATTTCAAGCACACTGTCCTTAATGCGATCAAATTGTACAGTATAGCCGAAGCAATCCGCAACGACACGCTCAAAAGCAAGTCTATCTGCTTGAGCAAACTCTTGTTCCGTAGTCATAATTTTCCGGGTAAGAAGCGGCTGGAATGCCTCAAGTATCCTGCTTGTATCGGTGGCTGACAAAAGGCGTGGATCAAGCATTAGAATCTTTTTGACATTCTCTGCTCGATTATCGAGTGCTCCTAAGCCCTTGGGAAAACCCGTTGCTTCGGTATAAAATACGCTGATAATGGAATTGAGTAGGGCGTGGCATAATTCCAAATGGATGTCTGCTCCTTTGGGGTTGAAGCCGATTGCCCTCTGGTTGATTTGTGCAGGTTCCTCTAGCAAACCATAAAATATCCGGCGCTCTGGGTTCATGCCAGTGAACAGGCGGATGCGGTCGCTACCGGAAAAACTACCATCAGCAAGGTTCATCCAGAAGGTTGCCTTGTGGGGGACAGATTGGTTGATGTGCCCTTGAAAGCGGTTAATCCATTCGAGGGTTCTGTAGTTTCCAGAAGAACGAAGCTCCTCGAGCGTCTTATCGCAGACGAAGGAAAAGGTATCTGGCTGAGCAATTAGATACTCTGCACTTTTTGCACTTTTGAAGATACGCCCAACATACGACGGGTCGACATCATTAGGGCGGGTAAGATACCAGATTTCATCCTGCCCGGTTTTCATTCCACGGAAAACATCAAACAGATCGGTAACCGGACAAAGAATACTCCGGATATCTGCAAGCCAGTTCACGTCATAGAAGAAGCAATTCAGCACGATGTTCATGTCAAGCAGTTCGGTGATTTTTTTAAGTGTATATGTCTTAAAGGATAGCAACGTCGGAGCTACGACGCGTTTAAGACGGATAGAGTTGACAACCTGCTGTATATCGTCATCCGTCAAATCGGGCAACGCTTTGTGAATCAAACCAAAGTTGACCGTATGCGTAGTATCAGGTGCATATGGCATAGGCTTCTTCCTTAGAAACAGCATAAGCGTAATGACGTCGGCATTGTCAAACCATTTGCCGTCGCCACTAGCAACGATACTCTCGACCGTGTAATAATAATTCAATGCACGGAAAAATTCCTGCCCTGCCAAAGTGCCGAGCCATGAGTTGGATGTAATAACGGCGACGCTTGCGTTGTCGGTAAGCTGTCTGTACAGGTGAAGCAGTAAAGCTTGATAAAGGTCGGCTCGCCCGGACAGAGAAATGCCGATGTCGGCGCGGACACGTTTCAGCGCTTCATCGATGTTGTCGCTCTCCTCGCGTCCTTCTTGGTCAAAGGCGACAAAAGGTAGGTTAGAAATGAGGCTACCCCACTTTGGGAGGCAAATGTCTCGCCGCACACCGTTGCGTGGATCAGTAATCGGCACCATTTGGTTTTCGTGCAAGCTGAATGCATTTTCCCGAAACAACAAGCTGGGCAGATTAATGGCATCCGCCCGTGTCATTGCGATATTTGACACCTGAAGCGGAAACGAATACTTGTCGGAAGCATAAGTCGTAGCATAGGCGCGGTCAACACCGAGGACATTCTTTGCGTCAAGGATTTCTTTCACAATGGTGCCTGTGCCGCAGCAGGGGTCTAGCGCTGGGGCGGTTAGATCGGTAATCCCAGCATTGACGAGAATTTTTGCGAGCTTCTGCGGCGTGGTGAACACGCCAGCCACATTACGCTTGAACTGGTTGACACTATTCTCCAGCACCGATTGCAGGGCAGTCTGCGGAATATTGGCTAAGCCGTTTTCAGACAGAAAGGCGTTGTAGTCGGTCAAGTCTGCCCACGTAGTAGGGGGAAGAACATCGCTATAAGGGATAGCTTCAAAAATATTAAAGAAGTCGCAACGGGCGGTAATTTTTTCAAATATCCTCAGCGCATCCGTCGGAGTTACATCTTCATCAATCTGCTCCACAACCGCTGCGGGGTTATGGTTGCGCTTAATCATGTGCGCAAAGGTAAATTTGTTTATCCAGTTGAGCATGACCGTCTGTGCATAGGCGGCAAACTTGTCGTTCTGGTCGAATCGATATTCCCTCTCTACGCCACGCCACCACTGTGAGATGTGCGCCAAGATTTGGGTCTGCTGGATCCCTGCCGCATGAAGGTTTTCTGAGACAAGCCCCTTGTTTCGGGCGAGCAATTCCGTGAAAATAGTATCGGTAACGATGTCGCCGATCCGTGCCGGCTGTAATTTGCCGGAGGCGAAAAAGGCATTCAACTCACTGAGAATATTCCCTATCAAGGTTTCCCAGTCATTTTTGTATATGGCGACGTCAGCGCGGGTACGGATGTGGCGTGTTTCATCCCATTCACGTGTCTTTGCCCAAGTATCACCACTTTTTTCATACAGCACACCATATGCAAAATTCCAGAGGAAGCAGCTTTTCACGCCGAGGACATCGGCTTTGCGCTTCGCATCATTAATAAAGTCTGTGTCGGTAATCGGCACGTCGGGCATCTTGACTTCCCAGCCCTGCAAGATTTGTGTCCGATCATTATCCCCATATAAAAAAATATCTGGGAACATCCGCTGGCTTCCTGTGTTCAGCGTACTTTCGCCACCGACAGACTTAATCTGCCAAGTGTTCTGCTTGGCGATTCTATCCATCAGCTTAATAAGCTCAATCGCCTCGCTGCGCTCGTTATTAATTTTTACAAAGTGAGCCATAATCACGCTTTCCTTTCAAAATCTGCAATTAACGGGCTGGTATACAGCAACGCCCGATCGTTTTCAGACAATGAACACCAAGCCTCATACAAGCGCTTTTCTGAAACGGCGATATAATCAATCTTGCTTCGCTTGAATAGGGCAACATCTTCGTTTTTTTCAATCCCGATGAAGTTCCTACCTTCCAGTAATGCCGACACCAAGAACGAGCCACTACCACAAGTGTTATCCAATACGATATCACCGGGGTTTGTGTAGGTGCGAATTAGGTAGCGTCCAAGCTCGACTGGCTTCTGTGTTGGGTGGAAAACTTCTCCCTCTGCCTCGGCAGTCTTGACGTAGATTATATCGATAGGGTAACGTTCGCCATCACTGAATACATGAACAGGCTCGAAATCGCCATAACTCCCGCTAAGCTGATTCTTACGAATTCCCTTGTCGTAAGCCATTCCAGGGGTCATCTGCGGATTATAGGTCGGTTGTCGTTGGTAAAAGATACAAATATCTTCATGTTTGCGAAGGGGCTGCTTCTTTGCGTTTAAAAAATTTGTAGGCTTCGACTTCGCCCAGACCCATTTATACTTGAATAGCTTTTCTTGACTAAGTATCAGCTTTGCGGTGAATATTCCATGTGAGGTTAGGGCAATAACACCGTTAGTTTTGATGATGCGGCGGTATTGCCTCCACAAGCGGTCAAGCGGGATATAACTGTCCCAAGCATTCTGAGTCATGCCATAAGGCAGATCGCAGAGAATCATATCAATGGACTTGTCGGGGATATCCTCCATCTTCTCGAGGCAGTCCGCCTCAAATACACGGTTCAGCAAACCAGACAGGTCTGGTGCAGCTGTTAATCGCCGATCCGTGTCAACCATACTAGGTTGTACCTTCGCGGTATCCTTTTCGTTAGATGTTGTATGTATATATGGAATAACCTCCATTGTGCTTCGCGTGGCAAAGGTTGCACCGTAATCTGTAGTGCACTGTATTCTGCTGGTAGGTTCTTTGGTCATGGTTCCTCCCAATTGTGCGATTTATACGAAACGGCACCCGCGCTGCTATTCCCTTCGAGTACCGCTGCTTCATGCGCCGATTACAACAAATGCAGTATTTATATAAAGTTATGTTATCAGAAATACCCAGCAATTTCAATCCTTGTGGCAACCCCTTTCGGCAGGCCTACAGCACCCATTTTCAGGTGGCATTTCTGGCAGGAAACCACTGGACAAGATAAAATCCTTCCCTTACCAACATATTGATTCAACACTACGCTTTATCAATTGGGAGGACTATTGCCTGATGCATTACCGTCCTATCTTTACGCCTAATGAACTGAAGGACTACCTATCCGCCGCGCCCGCCGTTGCCTTCGATTTCGAAACTGCGCCGGAGGAACCATACAGGCGGGAAGAAAAAGTCGCGCTGGATGCACACAAGTCTCATATTGTGGGCATCAGCTTCTCCGTCGCCGAGGGGGATGCCATCTACCTGCCCATTGCCCACCGCGTCGGGCAGAACGCCGGGGGATTACAGGAGATCTGGGATTGGCTGGCTACCGAGTTCTTTGCCAACAGCGCCGTCACGAAGGTCGCTCACAACCTCGCCTTCGAGAGCCAGTTCCTGTACGCCCGCGGCATCGTCGTGCAGGAGCCGGTATACGACACCATCGCCGCGGCGCAGTTGATATACAAGGGCGAGAAGGCGTTCCGCTCTCTTTCCGAGTGCGGCCTGAAAACGCTCGTGCCGGAGTATTTCCATGAGCAGCTGCCTTCGTATTCGGCTACCGTAGGCGGCCTGCACTTTGACGAACTCGATCCCGCCGCCGAAAAGACTATCCGATACGCCTGTGCCGACGCCGACTACGCCATGCGGCTGTACTGTCTGCTCAACAACTGGTTTGACCGTTTTCTGCCCAAGCACCGGTTTATCGTGGAGAAGGTAGAGTCTCCAACGGCGGTGTATGTCGGCATCATGCGGTATAACGGCCTGCCCGTCGACAGGCACCTCATGGAGGAAAAACGCGGCGAAGCCGAAAGGAAGCTGGCAGAGCTCAAAGGCAAAATTGCCTTTGTCATCGGCGGCATCCCTATCGGCGCGAATGCCAACACCTCCGCATTCAAGCAGTATCTGTTCGGCACGCTGCAGCTGCCGAAAATGAAGCTGACCGCCAAAGAGAAGGACGCGCTGGACGATGAGGCGATTATCCTGCTCAAAGAGTGGTGCGCCGAAAACCGGCCGGAACTTGTAGAACTTTTTGAATTGGTGCAGGAATACCGCCGCTGGGGAAAAATCAAAGGCACCTACATCGACGGGTATTTGAAGTACATCAACAGCGCAACGGGGCGTATCCATCCCGACCTCATGCCCCTTGCGACGGAAACCGGGCGCTTCGCAAGCAAGAACCCCAACTGCCAGAACATGCCCCGCGCCGGTGCCGACGACGTGGGCGTACGCAACTTCATCACCGCCCCGGAAGGGAAGCTCCTGCTGTCGCTGGACTTTTCACAGATAGAGCTGCGCGTCGGCGCGTTTTACTGCAAGGATGAAAGGATGCTGGAAACCTACCGCACGGGCGGCGATATCCATGCTCTCACCACCGCCGTCATCTATAGGATCCCCGTGGAAGAAGCCATGGATAAAACGCATCCGCAATATAAAGAACGCCGTACCATCGCCAAGAACTGCAACTTCGGCACCTTCTTCGGGCTATTCCCCAAGGGCCTGCAAAAGACACTGAAATTCAAAGCAGGGCTGGATGTGTCGTTAGATGAGTGCGAAACCATCATCCGCAACCTGAAGATCGGATACCCCCGGCTCCAGCGCTGGCAGGAGGAAGTAAAAAAACGCGCGGGCTTCCGCAAGTATACCGAAACATGGCTCGGCCGGAGGCGCAATATCCCTGAGATTTCTTCGCGGGACTGGAGCAAAAAGTCGTTCGCGGAGCGCGTGGCTATGAATACCCCTATACAGGGAACCGCTGCGGACATCCTTAAACTCGCCATGGGAAGGATTGTCCGGGGCCTGCCGGAGCGTCCGTGGCTGTTGCCCTTACTGCAAATTCATGATGAATTGGTGTTCGAAATCCCGGAAAACAAGCTGGATGAAGCCGTTTTTTTCGTTAAAAACTGCATGGAAACACAGCCTTTTGAGGCGTTTTCTGTGCCTATAGTCGCCGAAGCCGCTGCCGGGCGCAGGTTCGGTGAACTGACATAACAGGAGAAAACCCATGGATAAGTACACACTGCATGGGATTAATGTGCCGCCGGAGGAATTCCTGCGGCCCTTCTTCGCGCTGGATGAGCGCATATGCCTCCGGGTGTTCAGTGACAAGCCGGGCAGCGCGTTCGCCGGGCAGAAACTGGGGTGCACCCTTGAGGGCTTTTCGGATGTTGCCGACCTGCTGAAACAGCATAACGAGCAGGGACGCGGCGTGTATTTTGTTATCAACTACGGCGGTCATGAAGATGCGGATATCCGCCGGATCAATGCTCAGTTCATGGAGTGCGATGACCTTCCGCTTGAAGAGCAACTTGCCAAGATACAGGCATTCCCGCTGGAGCCGTCCCTTATTGTAAAGACCCGGAAGTCCCTGCATTGCTATTGGCTGATCAAAAACGGAAAGGTCGATGCTTTCCGGCGCATCCAGCGCGGGCTGATTGCCTATTTCGGAGCGGATGCGGCTTGCGTCAACGAAAGCAGGGTGTTCCGGCTTCCCGGCTTCTATCACTGCAAGGAAGAACCTGTGCTTGTCGAATGCATCAAGTTCAGCCCGGAACTGCGGTATACGCAGGAGCAACTGGCAGCGGTTCTGCCCGATGTGCCGGATGATGCGCCCTCCGCGCATACCAAAACGGCGATCAGGGATCGCGGCACCCAGAAGGGGCTGGTGCTGGTAGGCAAGCGGTGCGCGTTCATGCAGTATTGCAAAAAGAATGCCAAAAACCTGTCTGAGCCGGACTGGTATGCGATGATCAGCAACCTCGCTCTCTTTGAGGGCGGCGAGGACGCGATTCACAGACTCTCGCGGCCCTACCCAAAGTATGACTTTGATTCCACCCAGCGTAAAATCGATCATTTTTACAAGTCCGGCACCAAACCTATCACCTGCGCCCGGATCGCCGAAAAGGGCTTCAAATGCCCGCGGCTGGAAAACGGTGGCTGCCGTTGCAAAAGCCCTGCGGGGCTGGCATTCCTGCCGCTGGATATTGCCGATATCCGTAAGCTTCTCGAGAAATGCAAGCGTACAGGCAAACCTGTGGACGACCTCCAGACGGCGCGGCAGTTTATCGCCGACTTCCTGTTCAATCAGGAGCCGGGGCTGGCGGAGCCGTTCATCAAGTATGATCTTAAGCAGCACTTTGGGTACAAGGCCGAGGATATCCGCCCGCTGATGGCTGCCTATAAAGAGATGTACCGCAAGTTCTCCGATTCGCGGGAAGCGCACAGGGAACGCGGCGGTGATGTTGCCGAGTGGTACGAGATCACAAAGAACGGCACTCTGCGTTTCATGCCGGGCATCCTTGCCAACCACCTCGCCGGGCAGTTCCGTGCCTTTTATTGCACAGAGCAGTATTACTTCTACGAAAATGGCGTGTATTCCCCGCGCGGCGACAAAGACGCGAAGGCGGCCGTGCGCGGTTACCTGAACCCCCGTGACGTGACCATGAACCAGATCAACGACGCCGAAGGGCAGTGGCAGCTGATTATCCGCAAGCCGATCCGGGAGATCAACCCGAATCCCTTCATCATCAACACCCGGAACGGCTTGTTCAATGTGCTTGACGACAGCTTCAAGCCCCATGACTCCGGCTATTATTCGACTGTGCAATTGAAGGCAAACTACGCTCCGGAAGCTGAATGCCCCCGTTTCATGGAGTTTCTGCGCAGCGCGCTTGAACAGCCGGAAATCAGCCTCCTGCAGGAGATCTTCGGCTACTTCCTCGTGCCGATCACAAAGGCACAGAAGTCTTTCATGCTATGCGGCTTGCCGAATGTGGGAAAATCCAAGATATTGCAGGTGGTGCAGGATGTGCTGCTGGGTGCGGAAAACGTCAGTAACATCCCCCTGCAGAACTTGTCCGAGCGCTTCCAGCCCGCCGAGCTGTTCGGCAAGCTGGCGAATATCTATGCCGACCTGTCCGACAAGAGCATCGACGACGCCGGGATGTTCAAGGCGGTCACCGGCGAGGATTATATCACCGGCGAGCGCAAGCATAAAGATCCGTTCAGCTTCAAGCCGTATGCGCGCTTCCTGTATTCCTGCAACGACATCCCCCGGAACTATGGCGACCGGTCGGAGGCGTTTTACCGTCGCCTGATCATCATCCGCTTCTCCAAGCCTGTTCCGGATGAAAAGCGCGACCTGCAGCTGTTCGAGAAGCTGAGCTTGGAAGCCGACGGCATACTGGCGTGGTCAATCCTTGGGCTGAAACGCCTGATTGACAACAACTATCAGTTTGGAGAGACCGATCGCACGAGGTCGGAAATCCGACAGTATAAGATAGAGAACAGCAGCGTGCTGGCGTTTGTGGAGGACTGTTGCGTAATCGACCCGGCTGCCACCGGCCTCCGGCAGGAAATGTACGAAGCGTACAAAGCCTACTGCGACGAAGGTAACCTGAAAGCCGTGTCCCAGCGCCGCTTCAACGGTGACGTGGCAGGAATGAACGGCGTGTCCGTTGCTGACGAGCCCGTCACCCGGCGGCGGATGTTCCGCGGCGTCCGGCTGGTGTGACAGCACATATATGGGAGCGGCAACGCAACGGTGCCGTGCTTGTCCGGGAGCGGCTTGCGCTTAGCTGTTCTCGGCGTTGGAGCGGCTGGAGCGGCTTTGCCGCACATATTGCGTATGCCTTCGTGCCAAGAGGGAAAAGGGCACCGCAAGAATCATATAAAAGAATATAAGGAGCTCCCGCTCACTTGCTGCTTCCCGCTCATGCCTGTCCAAAGGAGGTTCTCTTATGCCATCCAAACCGCCGCACCCCTGCGCTTATCCCGGCTGCCCCAACCTCGTTCAGGACGGCCGATACTGCGCGCTTCACAAGACCGTCGCCGGGCGGGAGTATAATAAAACCTCCCGCCGCCCGGATTATAATAAGGCCTACGGTCGCCGCTGGCATACCATCCGCTACCTGTATATCGCGAAGCATCCGCTCTGCGAGCGGTGCCTCGAAGCCGGGCGTCTCGTTCCAGCCGATCTTGTGCACCACATCGTTCCGACCGCCGAAGGCGGCGGCAACGAGGATAGCAACCTCATGTCCCTGTGCAATTCCTGCCACGCAATTATTCACTCTTCCCGTCCCCCGGAGGGGGGATCTTGATCTCTGTGACCTTACGTCCGGACATCGCCCCAGGGTACCGCGCAAAAAACTCGCGAATTCAGTGCATCCCGCGAATTCATAAACGCCCTGTTTGTCTGGGCTTTTGATTTTGAGGCCCTTCGTATAGGCTGCTTGTTGAGTTACAGCAGCTTTTTTCATACATTTTGCGCGGAAAATCACGGAATTTCGAGCGGTTTTGGCGGTGAGATCACCGGGAAGCGGGCGCGGGCGGACAAGCGGCTGCGAAAAACGGCCGGACACGCAATATTGCGGTTTTCGCCGCATATGCTCTGAAAGACGCATTTTTTGCAGGGGAGGATTCCCAATATGCCGCGAGGGGGAGCAAGGAAGGGTGCGGGACGCAAGCCGAAGCCCTTGGCGGAAAAGCTGGCAGCAGGAAATCCGGGGCACCGCCCTTTGAAAAAACTCGTCTTTCCCAAGGAAGACGAAATTGACTGGCATGAGCTGACGGACTGTTTGCCTGATTTGGAAAAGCGCGAACATGAAAAGCGCATGGGCATTCCCACGCTGACCAGATTCTACGCCCTCACCATACGATATCTGGAGCAGACGGGCTGCCTGAACCAAATCCCCGTGCCGCTGATCGTTGGCTTTGCTTCAGCGTGCTACAATTTTTACCATGCTCAGTACGAACTTGGCAAGGCGTCTACGGTAATGCCAATCAACGGCAAATTTGAAATCACGGAATTTGCCGAGGCAGTGCTCAAAATGCAAAAAAAGATGGTGGAAATGTGGGAGCCGATAAATAATATTATCTCCCGCAGCTGCGAGCGGCTGATGACGGATGAGGAGCAGGAATTCTGGTCGCTCATATTCGGCGGACGCCGGCGCAAAAAGAAGCCTAAAGGAGAAATGCCAGATGGACTCTATCCAAATCCGGAAAATCTCTGCTGATAAACTCGGCCCAGCAAAATACAACCCGCGCAAAGACCTGCAGCCGGGCGATTCCGAATATGAGAAGCTATTGCGTTCGGTAGAGGAGTTTGGCTACGTGGAGCCGATTGTCTGGAACGAGCGCACCGGGAATATCGTCGGCGGGAACCAGCGCTTTAAGGTTCTGCGGCAGCTGGGCATTGCGGAAATCGACTGCGTGGTCGTGGATATGGACGAGGCGCGGGAGCAGGCGCTCAACATCGCGCTCAACAAAATCTCCGGCGATTGGGATATCGAGAAGCTGGCCGATGTGTTCCACGATATCGAGCAGTACGGCATCCCGCTTGATATCACGGGCTTTGAATTCCCGGAGATCGATGAGCTGTTCCAGAAGATGAGCCGTGAGGATGGCAAGATTACCGAGGATGATTTCGACGCCGAAGCGGAGGTTGAGAAAATTACCGAGCCGGTCACCCGGCCGGGGGATATATGGCTGCTGGGGCGGCACCGCCTCATGTGCGGGGACTCTACGGATATCGGTACTGTTGCCACGCTGATGGACGGCAAAAAGGCGCGCATGGCCTTCACCGATCCCCCATGGAATGTAGATTACGGAGGCAGCACCCATCCGTCATGGAAGCAGAGGCAGATCCTCAACGACAAAATGTCCGCGGAGGATTTTTATAACTTCCTGCTCAAGGCGTTCAAGGCAATGGCGAGCGTTTCGGAACCGGGATGCATGACCTACATGGTGATGAGCGCGCAGGAATGGGGCTCCGCGATGCTTGCGATGAAGGAGGCCGGGTACCACTGGTCGTCGACTATCATCTGGGCAAAAGACTCCCTCGTGCTTTCCCGCAAGGACTACCATACGCAATACGAGCCGATTTGGTACGGCTGGCTGGACGGAGAAAAGCGTCTCTGCCCACTTCAGGATCGCCAGCAGAGCGATCTGTGGCAGATTGACCGCCCGGCAAAAAGCGCGGAACACCCCACCATGAAGCCCGTGGCGCTGGTGGGCAGAGCGATCGACAATTCCTCGCATACAAACGACGCCGTGCTTGATTTGTTCGGCGGCTCCGGCACGACGCTCATCGCGGCCGAGCAATGCAACCGGTCGGCTTATCTGATGGAGCTTGATCCCAAATACGCGGACGTTATCGTAAAGCGTTTTATAAAGCATAAGGAGAGCGACGCGGAAGTGTTTCTGCTGCGTGAGGGTAAGAAGCTCTCCTACCACGAAACCGAAGCCTGATATCCATGTTTTGCGGCTTGCTTCCACAGCCGGAAAGAGTGATTACTATATGTGCCGAAAGGCAGCATTACTTTTTTCGGGGAGGCAATACCATGCAAGAATTCAACTTCAACGTCAGCGGCGACCGCCGCAAACAACTGGCCGGAGCGATTTGCGAAATCCTCGGTGAGAGACTTTCCTACGATGGAGCGCCGACCTTCGCCTACGAGTGCGGCAATTTCCGTATCAGCAAAACCGGGATGGTGACCGGCGAATACGACGAGAACCTTTTCGCGGCACTCGCTGAGCGCGGCTTTGAGCCGGAGACTCCGGCAGCCGCAGCGCCGGAAGAAGCCACGCAGGAACCGGATCGCCTGAGCATCGAGTATCCCCTCGACGGGTTCAACCCCGAAACGCTCGACAACCTGTGCAAAATGGTGAAAGCAAAAGAGAACCTGCTCATGTCGGCGCTTGGTGCGGATGCCCTGCCGGTTCGGGTTTTAGGTGACCGCATCGCCTTCCCCTGGTTCGTACCCACGCAGGAGCCGGAGCGCATTAACGCCTACAGCCAGTTGATCGCTGCCCTCTGCAAGACCGCGCTGGAGAAAAAGCGCGTTACCGCCAAGCCGCAGGACGGCTTTGAAAACGAGAAGTTCACCATGCGGGTGTGGTTGATAGGGCTCGGGTGCGTCGGCCCGGAGTACAAATACCTCCGCCGCATCATGGGCGAGCACCTCGGCGGCGACAGCGCATGGCGGTACGGGAAACCGGAAGCTCCGAAAGAAGCCTCCGACGCGCTCCCGGCCGTCGGCGAGGCCGTTGCGGAAGAAGGCGGCGACCATGAATAACTTCCCCGACAAGGCCGCCGTGGAGCGGCTCAGGGCGCAATACCCGGCGGCGACGCGCGTGGAGTTGATTGCGCCGATGCAGGACCCCTATGCCAAGCTGAAGGCCGGGGACCGCGCGACGGTGCGCGGCGTGGACGACGCCGGACATATCCTGTGCGAATGGGACGCGGGCTCAAGCCGAACCTGATTCCGGGCGTCGACCGGTTCCAAATCATAGGCGCATTCACGGAGAAAATTAAGGCGCAAATTCTGGATATACGCGCGGAGGGCCGCACGAACATGTTCGATGCTGCGACCGTTCAGCGGATTGCCTATGAAAAAGGGTTCTACGCTTTGGTGGATTTCATCGAAACCGACCGCGGGGCCTACGCGAGGTTTATACTGCGGGGAGAATGACTCGAAATCATCTGGTAAACGGTGCGCTGTAGCAAAAAACCACTACAGCGCATCAACTGATTTATAGTGATTTTGCATTATATTCACTATAAACATGATTTGCAATAGGTTCTGAGGGGATTAGGCTCACCACCGAAGAGCATAGTATGGAGTCTTAACCTCAATATTTTGAGAAAGCGTTAATATAAAATCTTCCATAGTTTGTTTTGATAATGTACTGCAATTTGTGTATCCGAGCGAAATGCTTCTAATATAATTTTTGCATTTCATTTTTAGAATAATGTACGGGAACAGCATGTTGTTTTTTTCTCTATATTGCTGAACTTGTCGCAAATACTGCTTTTTACCCCGCTTATCTTTGCAATCCGAGGTTATTTTGATTACTAATCGGTACTCTTTCTCATCTCTTAATGACGGATCTTTTAGAAATGGTAGTGACTGTTCTAAAGCATTAAAAGCCAATTGCACATCTACTGTTTTTCCAGCTGTTTGCTTTGCTTTTGCATACTCAACTACTTCGCGCAGAAGTTTCCTCTGCTTATCTCCATCATACAAAACCGAGTTAGCAAAGATTTTATATGAGAAAGCTGGCAAAGTGAATTCGTCTTCAAAAGTCTTAATATAAATGCAGTTGCCATCTTGTTCTTTTACAAATTTTGAATCTTCAAGAATATTTACAATATAAGGCGTCCCATCAATGAAGTCAGAAATAAATTCTTTTGAAAATTCAATATTATAGCCATTTTTATTTGAGTAACTATCCCATAAAAGTCTTGAATTTCCGTCCTGAGAAAAACACAAAATGTAATAGTCAGAAAAATTGCTGGCTGCATTTTCACAAAAACTGTCTGCAATCTGCAAAAGTTCAGTATTACCATCTGCTAGTTCGATGAACATCTTCCTAACCAATTCAATGCCATATGAAATTTCAGAGTAGTCATTCATTACGATTGACTTTGATAGCCACAATTCGCCTTCGGATAATATATTTTTTACTGCAAGCACAGAATTTGTGTAATGAAAAATAGAGTTTTCAGGCAGACTCTTCCCCCAAGTATCATCAACCTGATCCCATAGTTCGGCCATCGCAGGTAAGCTAAAGACTTCGTGCATCGTATCAGCCTCTTTGTTGCGTCTTCGTTGTCCAGTTATGCCAGCAAATTTTCTTCGCTTGATTGGTATTATATATCACTTGCAATTGAGTGTATATAACATTTTCAAACCTGTTTCGGTAAATTTCGTTTCCCAATATCCCTATAATACAGCTGCTACGAGCAAAGCCTCGCCCTTATAGAAATATCGTGGACAATTTCTATAAGCAGCCCTACCCTCATACGAATATCAGTAAGTCTGCCGGAAGTTCAAAATGGACTCCCGGTTTTTATATGAGGAGGCTGCTTGGAGGAGTTTCCCCGCCTGAAAAACTACAAACCCAGCCGGTTTAAGGCTCCGGGCTGCATATACAAAGAGCGCTTCGCAAATTCAGCGGTCTATTTTGTCAACCATCTGTGCCACACCAAAGGCAAATGGCACGGGATGCCTTTTGAGCTCATGGCGTGGCAGGAACAGATCATCCGCGACATTTTCGGCATCGTGCGCCGGTATGACGAATGCCGCCAGTTTCGGCGGGCATATATCGAGCTGCCCAAGAAAAACGGGAAAAGCGAACTTGCCGCCGCAGTCGCGCTTCTGCTCATGTGCACGGATGCGGAGCAGGGCGGCGAAGTATACGGCTGCGCCACCGACCGCCAGCAGGCCTCCATCGTTTTTGATGTGGCCGTTCAAATGGTGGACCAATTCCCTATGCTCAAAAACAGCATCAAACTGAATCCCAGCCAAAAGCGCATGACGTTCAAGCCGTTCAATTCGTTTTATCAGGTACTCTCGGCAGAGGCATATACCAAAGACGGGCTGAACGCCCACGGCGTTATCTTCGATGAACTCCACGCGCAGAAGGACCGCCGCCTCTTTGACGTTATGACCTCCGGCTCCGGCCTTGCGCGGGAGCAGCCGCTGACGTTCATTATCACAACGGCGGGCTTTGACCGCAACTCCATCTGTTATGAGCAGCATCAGAAGGCCGAGGATATTCTTCGCGGCAAGATATATGACCCGACGTTTTATCCCGTAATCTACTCCGCCGCAGATGATGACGACTGGACGGACCCGGAGGTGTGGAAGCGGGTAAACCCGTCATATGGCGTCACCGTAAGCCCGGACGCTTTTTACGCCGAATTTGAGAACGCCAGGCTGAACCCGGCGAACGAAAACACGTTCCGGCGGCTGAACCTGAACCAGTGGGTAAAACAATCCACGCGCTGGATCCCGATGGAGATTTGGGATAAATGTGATTTCCCTGTGGATACGGGCTTCCTGCGCGGCAAGAAGTGCTATGCCGGGCTGGATTTATCGAAAACCCAGGACATGACGGCATTCGTGCTGGTGTTCCCGCCGGATAATCCCCGCGACGAGGATGATAAATACCGCATACTGCCTTTTTTCTGGATACCGGAAGAATCCCTGCAAAGGCGCGTGCTCAAAGATCATGTTCCCTACGACCAGTGGCAGGCGCAGGGGCTTATCGAGGTTACGGACGGCGCGGTCGTCAACTATAATTTTGTACAGAAAAAGATTCAGGAATTAAGCCAGGTCTACGACATTCAGGAAATCGCCTTCGACCGATGGGGCGCTGCCATGCTGACACAGAACCTGCGCGATGCCGGGCTTACCGTCGTGGACTACGGGCAGGGCTATAAATCCATGTCCCCGCCCATGGAGGAGCTTATGCGCCTGGTGCTTGCACAGCGCATCGCCCACGGCGGCAATAAGGTTTTGCGCTGGAATTTTGATAACATCGTTGTCCTGCAGGATGAGGCCGGAAACATAAAGCCGGACAAAAAAAGAGCAACCGAGAGGATAGACGGCGCGGTCGCAACCATTATGGCTCTCGACCGGGCAATCGCGCACGAGCGGCATGGCAGCGTATATGACGAGCGCGGCATGCTGATTATCGACCTGAACCATCCGGACGGGTTCTATTACAGCAAGTGAGGAAACTGCCGATGGGCATATTTTCAAGGTTCCGCAAGAAAGAAGTCAGGGACAGCCTGACAACCAGCCGCAGCTTTTTCTGGGGCAGCTCCTCCTCCGGCACCTATGTGAACGAAATGACTGCCATGCAGACGGCGGCGGTATACGCCTGCGTCCGGGTGATCTCGGAGGCGATCGCGAGCCTCCCGCTGCATGTGTACCGGTATACGGAAAACGGCACCCAGCTTCTCCCCGAACATTATCTACACAACCTGCTGCACAACGCGCCCAACCCGGAGATGACCAGCTTCGTGTTCCGGGAGACGCTGATGAGCCATCTTCTGCTCTACGGAAACGCCTACGCGCAGATCATCCGGGACGGCGGCGGCAGGGCGCTGGCGCTCTATCCTCTATTGCCCGGCAAAATGGACGTGAGCCGGGGCGATAACGGAAAGCTCTATTACACCTATTGGCGCGATATGGACGAACGGCATCCGGGCGGGAAAAGCGGCGGCATCACGTTTCAAAGGGACGAGGTGCTGCACATCCCCGGCCTTTCATATGACGGGCTGGTCGGTTATTCCCCCATTGCCCTCGCCAAGAATGCCGTGGGCATGGCGATTGCCACCGAGGATTACGGCGCGTCCTTCTTCGCCAACGGTGCGAATCCCGGCGGGATTCTGGAGCATCCGCAGGCAATCAAGAACCCGGCCGCCATCCGGGACGCTTGGGAAGCGCTGTATAAAGGCGCGAAGAATAGCGGCAAAGTCGCGGTGCTGGAGGACGGGCTCAAGTTCCATCAGGTATCCATCCCGCCGGAACAGGCCCAGTTCCTCGAGACCCGCAAGTTCCAGCTGAATGAAATCGCCCGTATTTTCCGCATCCCGCCGCATATGATAGGCGATTTGGAAAAGTCCAGCTTTTCAAATATCGAGCAGCAATCGCTGGAGTTTGTGAAATATACGCTTGACCCGTGGGTGGTGCGATGGGAGCAGTCCATGCACCAGTCGCTCATCCTGCCTTCTGAACAAAGCCGCATCTTCATAAAGTTTAACTTGGACGGCCTTTTGCGCGGCGATTATGTGACCCGCATGAGAGGGTACGCCGTCGGGATTCAGAACGGTTTTTTCAGCCCCAACGACGTGAGGAAGCTGGAAGATATGAATCTGATTCCCGCGTCCGAGGGCGGCGATTTTTACATGGTCAACGGCAACATGGTGCGCCTCCGGGACGTGGGCGCTCCGTATGGCAAAGGGGGCGCGGCGAATTGAAGAAGTTCTGGAATTTCGCGGAGTCCGGGGAGGGGCGCACACTCTATCTCGAGGGCGCAATATCGGATGAAACATGGTGGGGCGACGAAGTGACCCCAGCGGCGTTCAAAGCCGAGTTGTCCGCAGGAAGCGGCGACATCACGGTTTGGATCAACAGCCCCGGCGGCGACGTGTTCGCCGCTTCCGAGATTTACACCGCTTTGAAGGAATATTCCGGGCAGGTGACGGTGAAGGTTTCCGCGCTTGCCGCCTCTGCGGCCTCGGTTGTGGCCATGGCCGGAGATACTGTGCTGATGTCCCCGGTCGCCTATATGGTAATTCACAATCCGGCCACCATCGCCATCGGCGACAGCGAGGAAATGCGCCGGGCGATCGCCATGCTGGACGAGATAAAAGAGGGGATCGTCAACGCATATGAGGCCAAAAGCGGTCTTCCCCGAGCGGAGATCTCCCGCCTGATGGACATCGAATCCTGCCTGAACGCCAAAAAGGCCGTGGAACTGGGCTTTGCGGACGGGATTCTGTATGGGGAAAACGCCGTGCAGGATTCCGGCGAACCTGTGCTGTTCAGCCGTTCTTCCGTGATGAATTCCATCGTGGCAAAACTCCCGCAAAAGCCGTCCAAAGGCTGGGTGGATATCAAAAAAAAAGCCGCGTGGCTTGAGCAATATAGGGCAAATCATAACAATTTCGGAGGTAAGTGAGCATGTCAAAACTACTGGAATTGCGCGAAAAGCGCACGGCGGCATGGGAGAAGGCGAAGAATTTCCTTGATTCCAAGCGGGGTGAAGACGAACTGCTCTCCCCCGAGGATTCCGTCGTTTATGACAAAATGGAAGCCGATATCGTCAACCTCGGCAAGGAAATCGAACGGCTAGAGCGGTTGGAAGCCATGGAAGCGGAATTCCATGCGGCAAACCGCGCTCCCGTGACCAACCGGCCGGGCGAACCCGCGAAAAAAGGGACCGGGCGCGCTTCCGCCGATTATACCGCCGCGTTCTGGGACGCCATGCGCAACCGCGTTATTTCCAACGCGCTCGCCGAGGGCACGGATACCCAGGGCGGCTATCTGGTGCCGGACGAATTCGAGCGTACTTTGGTTGAATCCCTTGAGGAATTCAACATCATGCGCGGGATCGCGCGGGTGATTCGCACATCCAGCGGTGAACTGAAAATCCCGGTCGTGGCCACGAAAGGCGCCGCCTCGTGGGTAGACGAGGCCGCGCAGATTCCGTCCAGCGACGGCAGCTTCGGTCAAGTGACGCTCGACGCCTATAAGATTGGCACGATCGTTAAGGTTTCCAAAGAGCTTCTTGCCGACAGCGCGTTTCCTCTTGAATCCTTTCTTGCGCAGGACTTTGGGCGCAGGATCGGTTCTCTGGAGGAGGAAGCTTTCCTCGTGGGCAACGGCACCAAGAAGCCCACGGGCGTTTTCAACGCCACCGGCGGCGGTCAGCTTGGCGCGACGGCGGCAAGCCCTACGGCGATTACCTTTGACGAAATTATGGATTTATACCACAGCCTGAAATCCCCGTACCGCAATAAGGCTGTGTTCGTTACCAACGATCTGACCGTCAAGTCGCTCCGAAAAATCAAAAGCAGCGACGGGCAGTACATCTGGCAGGCGTCCGTCACCGCCGGAACGCCGGATATGATCCTCGGCAGGCCGGTCTATACGTCCGGCTACGCGCCGGTTATCGCTGCCGGAGCCAGCGTGATGGCGTTCGGCGACTTCTCCTACTACTGGATCGGCGACCGGCAGGGGCGTACTTTTGAAAGGCTCAACGAACTTTACAGTGAAAACGATCAGGTTGGCTTTAAGGCTACCCAGCGCGTGGACGGCAAGCTGGTTCTGCCCGAAGCGGTGAAAATCTTCAAGATGGCCGCTTCCGGTGGCTGATGATGGACGATTTGCTCAGCAAGGTGAAGGCGAACCTCATCCTCGCCCACAGCGAGGATGACGCGCTGCTCCGGCAATTGATCGCGGCGGCTGTAAACTACGCCGAGAGCTACCAGCATATCCCCGGCGGCACCTACGCACAGGGCAATATGCCGCCCACTACCGAGCAGGCGGTTATCATGCTGGCCAGCCACTTCTATGAATCCCGCGACGGTTCGACGGGCGGATTCTTTGCCGACAGCGTGCAGGCAGGGAACCAGGTATGGGAAACGGTGAATATGCTCCTGCGGCTCGACCGGGAATGGAAGGTATGACCGGATGTCTTTCGGGAAAATGACCGCCTTCATCGACATCATTGAAACCGCGCAGAGCAAGGACAGCACGGGGTTTGGCGTTTCGGCCGACACCGTTTTGGCCTCCGTCAGAGCCTACCGGGAGGATCGGCACGGCAACGAGCTATGGGCAAACCGGGCGGCTTTCTCTACGGCCACAAGTCTGTTCCGCTTCCGGGCAATCCCCGGCGTAACCGTGACACCTTCCCTGTATATCGCATGTCAGGGGGAACGCTTCAAGATTGTCAGCGCCGAGGATGTTCGCGGCAGGGGCATGTATATCGAAGTGCTGGCTGAACGGATGGAGGCGAGTAAAAATAGCTAAATTGGAATTTCATATGCCGGATGATTTTTTAAGCAAGATCTCCAGTCTCGGTGAGCGAACCGACGAGATCATTCCCCGCGTATTGGAGGCTGGAGGCGAAGTGGCGCTGGGCGCGGTGCGAAGCGGCCTCAGCGCTTCCCTATCCGGCGAATCAACGGGCCAGCTGGAACGGGCCTTAGGGCTTTCCCCGGCGAAGATGGATCAGGACGGCAACTTCAACGTGAAGGTGGGTTTTGACGAACCGCGCAGGGGTGGCGTCTCCAACGCGATGGTCGCCAATATCATTGAATACGGCAAGCACGGCCAACCGCCGCGCCCGTTTCTGAAACCCGCAAAATCCGCCGCCCGCGCCCCGGCAATTGCGGCGATGAAGAACAAACTGGAGGATGAACTGCGCGGCCTATGAATATTCTTGAAGAAACAACCGCGCTGATTGCCGCGCTGGGCATCCCGGCGGAAACCGGCGTGTTTACGGATACAGCGCCGGAAACCTACATCGTCGTCACGCCCCTTGCGGATACCTACCAGCTGTTTTCCGACGACCGGCCCGGCTGGGAAACGCAGGAGGCGCGGCTGTCCCTATACTCCAGGGGAAACTACCTAACTATAAAAAAAGAGGTCCTCACGTCCCTGTTCGCCGCCGGTTTTACCGTTACCCAGCGGCTGTATATCGGGCATGAGGACGATACGGGGTACCACCATTACGCGATCGACATCGCGAAACTATATCCGGCAGAGGGGTGACAGGATGGCGACCATAGGCATGGATAAACTCTACTACGCAAAAATCACCGAGGCCAGCGGCGGCGCGGAAACTTACGCCGCTCCAATCCAACTGGCAAAGGCGATCAAGGCCGATCTTTCCATTGAACTTGCGGAGGTAACGCTCTACGCGGACGACGGGGCGGCCTATGTGATCAAGGATTTCAAATCCGGCACGCTCAGTTTGGGCGTGGATGATATCGGCATAACGGCGGCGCAGGATTTGACCGGGGCGGTCATCGACGACAACGGCGTACTCATTTCGGCAAGCGAAAACGACGGCGCGGTCGTCGCGGTGGGTTTCCGCGCCCTCAAGCCCAACAACCATTACCGCTATTTCTGGCTTTACCGCGTGAAATTCGGCGTCCCGGCGACCAATTTGCAGACCAAAGGCGACACCATCACCTTCCAGACGCCCACTATTGAGGGAACGGTGATGCGCCGCAATAAGCTGGACGGCACCGGAAAGCACCCGTGGAAAGCGGAAGTGACCGACGGCGACGCTGGGGTTTCTGCAGAAACCATATCCGGGTGGTATGACGAGGTATATGAGCCGGTGTTCAACACGACGCCGCCCGCAGGAGGCTGATTATGGACGACGAGCGCAGCGCGTTTATCAACATCGGCGGGGAGCAGTATGAACTGATCCTCACCACCAAGGCGACAAAGGCCATCGCCGGTCGCTACGGCGGGCTGGAAAACCTCGGGGAGCGGCTGATGAAAGCGGAGAACTTCGAACTGGCGCTGGACGAAATCGTCTGGCTGCTCACTTTGCTTGCCAACCAATCCGTCCTGATCCACAACCTCAGGCACAAGGACGCGCCGAAGCCGCTGCTCACCGAGGAGGAAGTGGAACTTTTAACCTCCCCGCTGGAACTGGCGTCCTATAAGAACGCCATCACCGAGGCCATGTTCAAGGGGACTGCCCGCAATGTGGTCAGCGAGGAGAGTGACAGCGACTCAAAAAACTCACCGGCCGGGTAAGCGACGGTGAGCTCTTTACCCGGCTGTATTATTATGGAACAGTCCAAATGCGCATGGAGCCGGATACATTCTGGTTGATGCCGCTCGGGCTTTTTCTGGATTTATGGGCGTGCCACAAGCAGTTTCTGGGGTTGGAGAAAGCGAAACGGGAGATGACGATTGATGATGTGGTGCCACATAATATCTGACCGTTTATTATGGCAAAGTAATATCTTCATGTACTCGTATCATGTATGAGATATATGTCGATATACGGTCAATCCAATATCTGGATTCGTTTACAGACATATTACTTGTTTGTAAAGCACCATGCCTGAGGTCAGGGTAAAGGCGATGAAGCGTGTTAAAAATGGCATCGCCATCCTTAACAATTTCGTCAATGCCCCATTGATGAGAGTCTCGAAGTTTCCTTGAGGCGTTTTTAATGTCATCGTCTCGCCCGAGGATTTTTATGATGGATTCCATGGCACTGGCGCAATCGCGGACGGAATCTTTTCTCCGTCGCTCATCAGTAGCATCTGCCAGTTGCCGTTTTGCTTGTTGGTAATGCTCGACCGCCTGAGCAAATGGTGAGTTTTGTATGGATTCCAGTGTTGTGTCAATCGTCTCGGTAACGCCTGAAGAAGATTGATCATTAAGGTCTGGGATGTATTTTATTGTCTTGACATCATATCCTACCTCGCCGGGTATGAGATCAGCGATAATATGACGGAGAACATATTGAGGGAAAGCATCGAGCAGATCAACGTTTTGGGGAGGGACGAAAAATTTGATTTCAATTGCAAGTGCATCCCATCGGCTGTTTTTAGCATGGTCGTAATAATATGACGTACCATGTTCTTCAATGGACATCTTACAGTCACTAAGAAGGGATGCCCATTCGGCATGTTCTTTGCGGAGCGCGGTCAGTGCTGCAATCTTCAGCTTTTCTTCTGGGAAAGGCAAGATATAGGTAAACTCACTCATATGCTCCCTCCTAATCCGGTAAATTATAACATAAATTTTGCATGCTTTCATCATAACTTTAATAAGGAGGTGACCAACCATCGCGGATGATTTTGGCTTGCGCATAGGCATCGAGGGCGAGAAGGATTTCAAAAAAGCCCTTTCGGACATCAACCAGTCCTTCAAAGTCCTCGGCTCGGAGATGAAGCTGGTCTCCTCCGAGTTTGATAAAAACGACAAGAGCGTCCGGGCCGTAGCCTCCCGGCATGAGGTGCTCAGCAAGGCAATTGACGCGCAGAAAAGCAAAATCACCACCCTCGAGGCTGCGCTCAAGAACGCTTCCGACAGTTTCGGCGAAAACGACCGCCGCACCCAGAACTGGGCGATCCAGCTGAACAACGCCAAGGCCGAGCTCAACGGCATGGAGCGCGAACTGGATGAGACCGCCGACGGCGCGGACGATCTCGGCGGCGAACTCAAGGAAACGGGCGACGAGGCCGAAAAATCCGGCGGCAAATTCGAAAAGCTGGGCGGCGTCCTCAAAAGCATAGGTACGGCCGTAGGCGCGGTTGCCGTAGCGGCGGGCGCGGCGGCAATCAAGCTGGGCAAGGAAGTCGTAGAGCAATTCGGCGAATTGGAGCAGAACCTCGGCGGCTCGGAGGCCGTGTTCGGGCAGTACGCCGCTTCCATACAGAAAACCGGCGAAGAAGCGTACAGGAACCTCGGCGTGTCGCAGAGCCAGTACCTCGCCACCGCCAACAAAATGGGCGCGCTGTTTCAGGGCTCCGGCATCGAGCAGCAAAGGAGCCTTGAACTGACCGAAAGGGCGATGCAGAGGGCGGCGGACATGGCTTCCGTCATGGGTATCGATATGCAGACCGCCCTTGACTCCGTTTCGGGCGCGGCGAAGGGCAACTTCACCATGATGGATAACCTCGGTGTCGCCATGAACGCAACCACCATACAGGCCTATGCGCTTTCAAAGGGGCTGGACTTCACATGGGCCTCGGCGACCAACGCCGAAAAAGCCGACGTCGCCATGCAGATGTTCTTTGAGAACACGGAGCAGTACGCCGGGAACTTCGCGCGGGAAAGCACCCAGACCATTACCGGCTCCATCGGGCTTCTGAAAGCGGCGGTCGGCTCGTTTACCGCTGGGCTGGGCAATGCCGGTGCCGATATGACAAACCTCACCGGGAACCTCGTGGAGGCTTTTCAGGCGGTCGTCGCAAACATCGTGCCGGTGCTCACGAATATCGTATCGGCTCTACCGGCGGCCACGGGCGCAATTCTCTCCGCGGTCGGCGCGCTTTTACCGGCGCTGCTTGAAACCGTGACGGAACTGTTCTCTCAGGTGCTGGAAACCGTTTTGAACCTGCTGCCGCAGCTGATTCCCGCCGCCGTGGATGCCGTTATGACCATCGTCGGCGCTCTGATCGACAACCTGCCGCTGCTCATCGACGCGGCGATACAACTGGTGACCGCCATTGTGCAGGGCATCGGTTCGGCGCTGCCCCAGCTGATTCCTGCGGCGGTCGACGCCGTGGTTACGATTGTTGAGGGTTTGATTGAAAACCTTCCCATGATGCTGGACGCGGCGCTGCAGCTGATACTCGGGCTGGCGCAGGGCATCCTGAACGCCCTGCCCCGGCTGATCGCCGCCTTACCCGCTATTATTACGGGCATCGTGAATTTCCTGATCCGCTCGATCCCGCAGATCGCGCAGGCGGGCGTGCAGCTGCTTGTGGGGTTGATCGAAAACCTCCCGGCCATCATCGTGGAGATCGTGAAAGCCGTGCCGCAGATTGTCGCCGCGCTAGTGAAGGGCTTCTCCGGCTCCATCGGGGAGATGGTGAAGGTCGGCGGCAACCTCATCAGGGGCTTGTGGCAGGGTATCTCCGACGCCGGTGCATGGCTGTGGGGCAAAATCTCCGGCTTCTTCGGCGGCATTGTGAGCAGAATCAAGGACTTTTTCGGCATCCACTCCCCGTCCGAACTTTTTGCCGGGATCGGCCGGAATATGGGCGAAGGCCTCGGCGCTGGCTTCCAGCAGGCGATGGCGCAGGTCGGCCGGGATATGCAGAACGCGATTCCCACGAATTTCGGCGGCATGGCCGCCGGAATAAGCGGCGCGGGCGGCGCGTATCCGGCGGGGGCTGTTATCAACCAGAGCATTTCCATCACCTCCCCGAAGGCGCTCTCTGAAAAGGAAGCCGCGCGGGAGTTTCGCAACCTTTCCCGAAAGCTGGCGTTGGGGGTATAGCACATGGAACTGATGTATACCAATCAGGACGGCGCAACCGTCACGCTCCGGCAGGCAAAGCCCCTGTTCATCACAAAGCTAGACGGCGTGGGGCATGTGCGCCAAAGCATCAGCACCTTCCACGCCCCGGGGCAGGACGGAGCGTTCTATATCTCCTCCACGCTGGATATGCGCAACATCACCGTCGAGGGAACGCTGCTTGCCGACAGCATCGACAGCGCCTACGCCTACCGCCACCAGCTTTTGCGCATCTTCACGCCGAAACTGCACGGCACGCTCATATACCGCAACCGGCAGATCTCCTGCATCGTGGAGGAGGCGGCGTTTTCGGCGGGAAGCGCCGCCAGAGCGCCCAATTTTTTCATAAGCCTTTTATGCCCGTCCCCGTTTTTCGAGCCGCTGGAGGCGGTGAGGAAGGAACTGGCCTCGTGGGAGAAACACTTCTTGTTCCCGTTGGAAATCACGGAGCCGGGCATCGAATTCGGCATCCGGCAACCGAGCCAGATCATCACTATAGAGAACGAGGGCGACGTCCTCTGCGGCTGCGTAATCGTCTTTAAGGCGCTCGGCGCGGTGGTCAATCCGGAACTGATGAACGTGGACACGGGCGAATATATCCGCATCAACACGGAAATGGCCGCTGGGCAGGAGATCTATGTGTATACGCACTTCGCGGGCAAACGGGTCACAAGCGTTACCGGTACGACGGAAACAAACGCCTTCAGCCTCATCGATGTCGGCTCAACCTTTTTACAGTTGTCGGTAGGCAAAAATGTACTGCGCTACGACGCGCAGGAATACATGGACTTATTGGAAGTCGTTATCAATTACAGGCCGCAGTATTTAGGGGTATAGAGCATGCAGCTGTATCTTTTCAACGCTGAACGGGAACTGGCCGGGCTGGTGGAGTCGTTTGAGTACCTGCGCTGGACGCGGCGGTACTCCCAAAGCGGCGATTTTGAATTAAAGGCCATCGCTTCCAATGAGAACCTCGCGCTCCTGAAAATCGGGAACATCCTGTGGAAAAACGACGACGATGAAGCCGGGATCATCGAATATCTGGAAATGACCCTGCAGGAGCAGGAATACATCACGGTCAGCGGGCGCTTCGCGACCTCGCTGCTGGCGCGGCGCATCATCTGGGGAACGGAAATCCTCACCGGCGATTTGTCGGCGGCGGTTGCGCAGCTTCTGAGCAATCACCTGATCTCCCCGTCAAATCCCGACAGAGCCATCGGCGGGATTGCCTACACGCCAGAGAACATGGGCGTTTCCGTCAGCACACAAGTCTCCTTCGGTAATTTGATGGAGACCGTCACCTCCCTGTGCGAGGCCGCCGACGTGGGTATTAAAACGGTCTTTGATCCCGTCGGAAAGCTGTTCACGGTCCGGCTGTATATCGGCATGGCGTCGCAGGCTGTCTTTTCCAAGGAGTATGAGAATATTATTGAGCAGGTTTTCACGGAGAGCCTTGCCGCCTTCGCGAATACCGCCCTTGTCGGCGGCGAGGGGGAAGGCGCGGAACGCATTTTCGCCGCTGCGGGCGGCGGTGCCGGGCTTGACCGCTATGAAATTTTTGTGGACGCAAAGGATTTGCGTTCGGCGGACTTTCCCGGCGGTTATGAGGCGGCGCTTCTGTTTCGAGGCGATTCCAAGCTGGCGGAGCAGGCCATGGTTCGGGCGTTTGACGTTACCGTCAACCAGTACGGCAACCTGAAGTATAGGACGGATTTCGATTTGGGCAATGTGATTCAGGCGGTGTCGAAGCGCTGGGGCATTTCCATAACCGCGCGGATTACCTGTGTGGAGGAAAGCTATGACCGGGACGGCATGAGCCTTTCCGTGGTATTTGGAAAGCCGCTTTTGACATTGTCCGAAAAGCTGAAAAGGGGTGTGGTCTGATGGAGAAAAGCGGATTTTTTAATTCCTCCGGCGGCGACAGGGTTTATGACGCCACCGATTTTGCCGCCTATTTCGGCAGCTTGGTCAGCAACGGCATTTTTTACAGAACAGCCGATAATCTGAAAGTCGTCGCGGCGATGGGCATGACTGTAACCGCACAGGCCGGAGCCGCTTTCATCAACGGCTATCATTATGAAAACACCACGCCGATGGATTTATTGATCGTTACCGCGAACGGCGTGTACCCAAGGATAGACCGCGTAGTGATCCGCTGGAGCAATATAGACAGGAATATCCTGTTGGCGGTAAAAACGGGCGTGGCTGCCGATACACCCACAGCACCCGAACTGACTCGCAGCAGCGATACCTATGAATTGGGCATAGCGGACGTCACCGTGCCCAAAGGGGCGGTATCCATCCTATCGGACAACATCGCGGACACAAGGCTGAATACCGCTCTATGCGGGCTGGTCAACTCGCTGGTGTCCGCCGTGTATGAGTAAGGCGGTGCGATATGCCGACGCTTATAAAATACTGTACCCAAATATGCGAGATCGACAGGGCTTCCCCCGACCAAAGCAGCAGCAGTTCCTGCGACGTCGGCAAATATTCCGCGACCACGAACAATTGCTTTTTTAACTTTGAAAGCATCAACACGCTGATTCCGGCGGGCGCGACGGTCACCGGCGCGTCGCTTTCCCTGCTGCAGATTGCGGGCGGTTTTTCCACAGCGCTCACAAGCAAGGTCACCCTGCGGCAGGGCAATTGGGGCGCGTTCACATGGAATTCCGGGCCGCTCCTCGCGGCGGCCGGTATACAGTTTATACTCAGCGGTTCCTCGCAAACCACCCGCTCGGTTGACGTGACGGACATTGTGCAGTGGATTGTGAGCAACAACAGCCCGCACCATATTTTTCGTTTGGAGCGCGTACCCAACGACCAGAGCGGGACGACCGACGCGAAGCGCTTCTCCCCGACGCCGTCAAACCACAGTTTACAGATTACCTATACCGCGCCCACGGCGTGCACCGAACCCGCCAGCTTCTCCCTCACGCCGCCAGTCGCGGAAACCACGGCCACGCTTTCCTGGAGCGGCGCTTCCGGCGGTACGGGAAACGCCATCACCGGCTATGATCTGGAGTCCAGCGAATCCACAGACGGCAGCGTTTGGGGCGCGTGGGAAAGCCTCGGCCTGATTGCCTCCTCTTCCTCCGGCGGGAGCGTCGTTACCGCGCCGCCCTCCGTCAGGGGAAATTACCTCCGCTTTCAAATTCAGGTGCAGGGCGCTGCAGGAAGCGCTTATTATTCGCCGTGGAAGGTCACTTCCAATACCGTGCGGCGCAATGTCCTTGCCGCGCCTCCAACCGCCTTTACCGCAAGCCCCGCCGTTTATGTCACGCCGAGCGTGGTCCTTGCGTGGAGCGGCACGGTGCCGGGAACGAGCGCCATCAAGAACTATGTCATCCAGCAGTCCACCTCGGCCGACGGCTCCTCGTGGAGCACATGGGAAACGGTGACCACCGTGACGTCGAGCGCGACGTCGGGGACATATACGGCAACGCCTTCCAATACGCCCGGCATGTATACCCGCTACCGGATCGCGGTGACCGATACGCTCAACGCGGTTTCCGCGTATGCGGTGAGCAACACCGTAAGAAAGAGCGCCAATCCCGCCGTCCCGGCCGTCGCCGCGCCGAAGAACAGCAGCTCCACGTATGACGCGAACCCGCTCTGCCTCATTCAGGTGGGCGCGCACGGCAGCCCGCAGACGCTCTATGTGTACAGCACGGCGGGCGTATGGCTCAACAGCGTGGATAACCTTGAGCATTTCTCGCGCGGCGGGACGTTCATCGATGGGGAACGCACGGTTTTTCAGGACAGCGATACCGCGCCCGGAACCTATACCGTCCGCATTGAGGCCCGCGATGCCTATGCTTCCAGTACAACGGTGAGCAGAACCATTACGGTTATGCCCTCTCCGTTTGAAGAGATTCTCCCGGATGTCACCCATGTCAAGGCGAGCCATATCACTGCTTTGCGGACGGCTATCGACCGGGTGCGGAATTACTACAGCCTGGCCCCGGTAGCATGGAGCTATGAGATTGTTCCGGGCAGGACGAATGCGGCGCTCTGGGTGTACCACATCACAGAGATTCGCGAGGCGCTCCAGCCCGTGGCTGATATCATCAACGCCTACGCCGGGGATAGTGAGGAGGTTCGAATCGCGCCTTTCGAGTGGCTGCCGCTGGGGGTGGGCAGACCTAGAGCGGACGTGATGAATCAGCTGTATGCGCTGATTTTGAGCTTATAGCATCAAGCATAACTTCGTATATATCGGACAATCCGCCCCGCATATATATCAGGATAACGCCCAATGCCCAACGGCCCGAACCGTTGACTTGATTTGTCTGCCGTTTGGAGCGTTAATGGTGGCGCGAATCGAGAGAAAATGCGGAGTGTTATTATATGACGGAGGATCAGAAACAGGAAATTCTGCGTTTAAGGAACCAGGGCCTTACATTCACGGAAGTAGCGGAAAAGCTGGAGCTTAACCGGAACACCGTAAAAACATTTGTCAGCCGGTATGAGAAAAAGCTTTCCCTGAAGGGAAAATGCCTTAACTGCGGCGGCGAAATCGAGCAGAAGCCGAAAACCAAGACAAAAAAGTTCTGTTGCGACAAGTGCCGCAATTATTACTGGAATCATTATCAGAGCAAGCATATTAAGCCCGGCGCTTACGCGCCGTTGCGGATGGAACCCGTCGCGGCGGACAGCCCGCTGGCAGCGCGCATTGAAGTCGGCTGCTCCCTGAACCGCAGCCAGTTCCAAAGGGAATCGGAGTACGGTGTAGCATTATATATATGGGAAGAAGCGCTTGCGCAAGGCATCATAGACGGACGGGACTTTAAGAAAATCGGGAAGATGTACTCGGACCGTTACCGCCCGCTTTTTCATCTTGTCGCCTCTATAGATGACGCCGATACCCGTTCGAAAACACCCCACTGAAAACACCTGATTTGCTTGACTTTCAGGGCCTCCGGAGCGATGAATGTCATGGCGGTAAAACCGCAGAAACGGGGTGAAACCATATGACAATCAAGCAAATCCATCCTGCCGCGCCGCAGGCGCTGAAGCCCAAGCGCACAGCTGCGTATGCGCGCGTGTCCAGCGGAAAAGAGGCTATGCTCCATTCCCTCGCGGCGCAGGTGGATTACTACGCCGGGTACATCGGCGGGAATCCGCGGTGGGAATATGCCGGGGTATTTGCGGACGAAGCCATGACCGGCACGAAAGACAGCCGTCCCGAATTTCAAAGGCTGCTTGGCGAATGCCGAGCCGGAAACATCGATCTCGTGATCACGAAGTCGATCTCCCGGATGGCGCGGGACACGTTGACCGTGCTGGAATCGGTAAGGGAGCTGAAAAGCCTCGGGGTGGACATCTTCTTTGAGGAGCAAAACATACATTCGATGAGCGGGGATGGAGAACTGATGTTGTCCATCCTTTCTTCTTTTGCGCAGGAGGAAAGCCGCAGCGCCTCCGAAAACTGCAAGTGGCGCATCCGCAATGATTTTAAAGAAGGCAAGATTTCCGGCATGTGCATGCTCGGCTACCGCCTTGAGGATGGCAAGCTGGTGATCGTCCCTGAGGAGGCCGGGCTTGTCAGAGCCATATTTGCGGATTACCTCTCGGGCATGGGCTGCACGGCAATCGCAAAGAAGTATTATGCGCAGGGCATACATTTCTGCCCGTCGGGAATTTCGCAGATGCTCCGGAATGAAAAATACCAAGGTGAAATGCTGCTTCAAAAGCGGTTTACATCGGATCATTTGGCGAAGCGCAGGGTCAAGAATACCGGCCAGCTGCCGCAATATCTGGTTGAGGTCAGCCACGAAGCCATTATCTCCAAGGAACAGTTTGCGGCGGTTCAGGCGGAGATTGCCCGGCGGGCGCTGGCGTTCGGGCACGGCACAAAGCCGCAGGAACGCTACCCGTACGCCGGGCTGATAAAATGTGGAAAGTGCGGCGCGGCATATAGGCGAAGGCATGCCGCCGCCGGGAGCAAATACGAGAAAATCACATGGATTTGCAGAGGGGCCGACACGCTTGGGAAAGACTACTGCGACGCCCAACAGATACCCGAGGATATCTTGGACGCAAAGGTCGCTGAGGTCGGCGGGACGGAGCAGATTGCCGAAATCCGGGTACCGGGCAAAAACACGCTCATCTTTATTATGAAAAACGGCCGGGTAATCGAGGCCGGATGGCAGCACGCTTCCCGCAGCCATAGCTGGACTCCCGAAATGAAGGAAGCGGCGCGGCAGCGGCAGCTTGAGCTTGCGCGGGAACGGAGGGAGCGGCATGGATAAAAAGGCGAACATCAAGGTGATCCCCGCTACCGTGCCGATGTACTCCCAGGCAGCGTATACAAATGAAAATAAGCGGCGCGTAAGCGCGTATGCCCGCGTATCCACAGACAGTGAGGAACAATTGACCAGCTATGAAGCGCAGGTGGACTACTATACAAGATATATCTCCGAGCGCCCCGATTGGGAATTGGTTGAAGTTTATACCGACGAGGGAATCTCCGCCGTCAACACCAAGCGTCGCGACGGCTTCAAGCGCATGGTCGCGGACGCGCTGGCGGGGAAGATGGATTTGATCGTCACCAAAAGCGTGAGCCGCTTTGCCCGGAACACGGTCGACAGCCTCCAGACCATACGGCAGTTGAAAGAAAAGGGCGTGGAATGCTATTTTGAAAAAGAAAACATCTGGACTTTTGACGGCAAGGGAGAATTGCTCATTACCATCATGAGCAGCCTTGCGCAGGAGGAAAGCCGCAGCATATCGCAAAACGTCACATGGGGGCAGCGCAAACGCTTTTCCGACGGCAAGGTTTCCATGCCCTACAAGAGGTTTTTAGGGTATGAGCGCGGCGCGGACGGCGCTCCGCAGATCGTGGAGTCCGAGGCTAAAATTGTGCGGTACATTTACCGGCAGTATTTAAACGGCATTACCATGCGCGATATATGCAGGGCTCTGACCGATGCGGGGATTCCAACCCCCGGCGGGAAGGAACAATGGGCGGTCTCCACGGTGATGTCGATACTGCAAAATGAGAAATACGCCGGGAACGCATGGCTCCAGAAGACATTCTGCGAAGATTTCCTTACGAAAAAGATGGTGAAAAACGAAGGGCAGGTTCCCCAATACTATGTGACCGACAGCCATCCGGCAATTATATCGCAGGAAGTATTTGATTTTGCGCAAGCTGAGATCGCAAAAAACCGCGTGCTCGGTAAGGCCAGAAGCGGTTCTTTGCCTTTTGCGGATACCATTATTTGCGGCACCTGCGGTCACGCCTACGGACGCAAGGTTTGGCATTCAGCCGACCAATACCGCCGTGTGGTTTGGCAATGCAACGGCAAGTACAAAAGAGCCGGTGAGCCGGCTTGCCGGACGCCGCACCTGACCGAAGAGCAGATAAAGTTGGTATTCGTAGAGGCGCTCAACCGTATTCTATGCGACAGGGACCGCTATATCGCCGCCCTCGAACCGGGGCTCATGCTGCTGCGCGACACTTCCGCGCTGGACAGCGAAGCCGAGATTCTGCAGGAGCGCGAAGCGGGGCTTTATGCGCAGATGGAGGAACTGGTCGCGGCGCAAGCGCACCGCAGCGACAATCTTAGCGAATTTCAGGCCCGATATTCCGAACTGAACAGCCGGTATGAAGATGTAAAATGCCGTCTCGCCGAAATAGATCGGGAAATTCAGACGCGCAAAGTTAAGCACGAAAAGGCGCTGGCGTTCATCGAAGCCCTGCGCGGGCGGGAAACCCTGCTCACCGAATTTGACGGGCAGCTATGGCGGGCCACCGTTGAAAAAGTGATCGTATATTCTAAAAAGGATATTACCGTTCATTTCCGCGACGGGCGCGCGGTCAGCGTGAGCTTGCCTCCCGAGCACTGACGGCCGCAAAAAGGCGGGGGGTTCCTGGGGAAAAATCCGCGGGAAAGGCTTCAAGTTTCATACAAAAACGCGATTCCTCTTGGGTTCATTTTCCAAATTGGTCGGACGTTTCGGACGCCAAAAACAGCTTGTACGCCCGAATACGGCGGTTTGTCCGCTTTGAACCAAAAAAGCAAAAGAGCCTTGATCCCTCAAGGCTCCCGGCCCCGCCAAGATTTGTCTCAATCCTGGCATCTTAATTTGGTGGGGATGAAGGGACTCGAACCCCCGACCTCTTCGATGTGAGCGAAGCGCTCTAACCGGCTGGGCTACATCCCCGCGACGCGAATAATATCATATCTCAAAACAGCCCGGATTGCAAGTCCCATTTTCCCCGGAGGGCCCTTTCTCCCGGACGCGCCGGGCGTTTCTCATGCGGTGCCCCGGTCGGCACGGCGGCGCTTTGCCGCATGTTCCGCCGCCGCATCCTTTGCTAAAATTCGATGATTTCTCTATTGAATCCACTTATTTCGCATCAATAAGCTATCCTCTCTTGCGCTCCTCTCCGGAGGCGGGCAAAAAAAGATAGCCCGTGATATGCGCGGCGCGCAATGGACAAAATAATCACACGAGAAGGCAATTGGGTTCATTGCCGCATATATACGCGCACGGTATGCTATATGTGTCCCGGTCTGGGCGGCGCAAGGAAGCATATATGCCGCCCTAAAAAAACAAATCTCGAAAGGTGGTAACAGTCATGAAGAAAACCGTTGTCCTGTTGCTCGTCGTGCTCATGAGCCTCGGCGCATTTTTCGGCTGCTCGAGCACTCCCGCCCCCACAGCGACGGCCGCCCCCGCGGCAACCCAAGCGCCTGCCGCAAGCGCAGCCCCCGCCGCGACCGAAGCCGCAAAGCCCGCCGGCGCCTTGGACGTTGGCATTGTTCTGCCCACCAAGGACGAGCCCCGCTGGCTGCAGGATGAAGCGCGTTTCCGCGACGTAATCGGCCAGACCAGCTACACGGTGGACGTATTGTTCAGCCAGGGCTCCTCCGCGACGGAGAAGACCAACGTTGAGACGCTCATCAGCAAGGGCATCAAGGTCCTCATCATCTGCCCGCAGGATGCCACCGCCGCGGCCGCTACCGTTGAAGAAGCCAAAGCGGCGGGCGTGACCGTCATCTCCTACGACCGCCTCATTACGCAGACGGATAAGGTGGATTACTACGTCACGTTCGACAGCGTCGCCGTCGGCGAAGCGATGGGCCAGTTCCTCGTGGACAACGCCGGCACCAACAAGAACAACCCGCTGTATCTCTATGCGGGCGCTGCCACCGACAACAACGCCTTCCTGTTCTTCCAGGGCGCATGGAACAAGCTCCAGCCCAAGATCGCGGACGGCACGTTCGTGATCAAGAACTCCTCCGAGGCCGTCAACCTCCAGTCCAAGGCGGAACTCACCCGTGACGAGCAGGCCAAGATCATCGGCCAGGTCACCACGGATTGGGACTTCAACACCGCCAAGTCCAAGGCTGAGTCCCACCTGACCGCCGTCACCAAGGCCGACAAGGGCGATTGCTTCATCCTCGCGCCCAACGACGGCACCGCCCGCGCCATCGCCGATGTGTTCGCCGCGGATAAGGACGTCACCAAGTACTACATCACCGGGCAGGATGCCGAGGTCGCTTCCGTACAGTATGTGATCGACGGCAAGCAGTCCATGACCGTGTTCAAGGATACCCGCACGCTGGCGAAGGACGCCATGGATATGGCCATTGCCGTCATCGAGGGCAAGACGCCTGAAACCGGCGCCACCTACAACAACGGCGTGAAGGACGTTGCCGCCAAGCAGACCCCGGTCGTCGTGGTCACCAAGGACAACGTGAAGTCCGCCCTGATCGACTCCGGCTACTACACCGCCGATAAGTTCACCGGCCTCAACTAAGGCCGCGTCCACAATCGCATAGGCTTGCAACCTGACCGGCTCAGTCTTTGGGCCGGTCAGGTTGAAGATAAGGGAAAACCGGGCCGCATTTTATAAAGAACGAACAGGTTTGCAAATAATCCCCTTGCCAGGACTTTTTTCCTTGCAAATACGGGTTTGCTATATTACATTCAATATCAGGAAGCTTCACAGGAAGAGAGGTGTTAAGGTGGACGACATTCTGCTGGAAATGCGGGAGATCACCAAGCAGTTCCCCGGCGTCAAGGCGCTGGACCGCGTGAATTTCAAAGTCAGGCGAGGGGAGATCCATTGTCTGGTCGGCGAAAACGGCGCGGGAAAGTCGACGCTGATGAAGGTGCTCTCCGGCGTCTATCCCTTCGGGGACTATGAAGGGGATATCGTTTACGAGGGGCGGGAGCAGCATTTTCGCGGCATCGCGGACAGCGAGGCGGCAGGCATCGCCATCATCTATCAGGAGCTCGCTCTGATTCCCGAGCTCTCCATTTACGAGAACATTTTTTTCGGCCACGAGATCATGAAGGGCCGCACCATCGACTGGAACCAGACGATCGTCCGGGCCAGGGAGATGCTCAACCGCGTGCAGCTCGACGCCAACCCCACCGTCAAGGTCAAGGATCTGGGCGTGGGCAACCAGCAGCTTGTGGAGATCGCCAAGGCGCTCTCCAAGAACGTCAAGCTGCTGATTCTTGACGAGCCGACCGCGGCGCTCAACGAGGACGGCAGCCAGAACCTTCTGAACCTGCTGCGGCAGCTCAAAAAAGAAGGCATCACCTGCATCATGATCACCCACAAGATCAAGGAGGTCGTGGCCATCGCCGATACCATCACGGTGCTGCGCGACGGCAAAACGATCATTTCCATGGACGCCACCGAGCGCCGGATACCCGAGCATGAGATCATCCGCCACATGGTGGGGCGTGAGATCGAGAACATCTACCCCAAGCGCGAGCGCGCGATTTCCGACGAGGTCGCCTTCGAGGTGCGCAACTGGTCGGTGTTCGACCCCGTGCGCGGCAGGGAGATCCTGCACGACGTGAACCTGAAGGTGCGTAAGGGCGAGATCGTGGGCCTCGCGGGGCTCTTGGGCGCGGGCAGGACGGAGCTCGCCATGAGCATATTCGGCAATATGCCGGGCTACCGCATCACGAGCGGCGAGCTGTTTATTTCCGGCAAGCCCGTGCGGTTCAACCGGACCGCGGACGCCGTCAAGGCGGGGCTTGCCTACGTTACGGAGGACCGCAAGGGCAACGGCCTGGTGCTGATACAGGATATCAAGTACAACATCACCATCGCCGGGATCGACAAGCTCGTAAACGGGCTCACCGTCAACAGCAACGAGGAAGTCCGCGTCGCCAACCAGTACAAGGAATCCCTCAACATCAAGACGCCGTCGGTGCAGCAGCTGGTAGGGAACCTTTCGGGCGGCAACCAGCAGAAGACCTCCATCGCGAAGTGGCTCTTTACGCAGCCCCGGATCCTTATACTGGATGAACCCACGCGCGGCATCGACGTCGGCGCGAAGTACGAGATCTATACCATCATGAATAGCCTCGTGGAGCAGGGCATGAGCATCATCATGATCTCCTCCGAGCTTCTTGAGATACTGGGCATGAGCGACAGGCTCTATGTGGTATCGGAAGGCAGCATCACGGGCGAGATGAAAACCTCCGAAGCGACGGAGCAGTCCGTGATGGCGATGGCGACCAAAACACAGGAGGGAATTGCATGAGCAACAAAAAAACCACGGGCGAAGCTCCCGGCTTAGGCGGCGAGGTGCTTGCGCTCATCCGGAACAACATGCGCGATTACGTCATGTACATCGCGCTGGTCGTCATCTTCCTGTTCTTCGGCATAGAGACCAAGTGGCTGTTCCTCTCCCCGCGCAATTTGTCCGATCTCATCAACCAGACGGGGTATGTGGCGGTGCTGGCCATCGGCATGACGCTGATCCTCATCATCCGGCATATCGATCTTTCGGTGGGCTTCGTGGCGAGCTTCTTAGGCGCCGTGGCGGCCAGGATGATGACGGCCGGCGTACCCGTATACATTGTGATACCTGCGATCCTCGTGATGGGCGCCCTCATCGGCCTGTACCAGGGGACGCTCGTTTCCCGCGTGCACGTGCCGGCGTTCGTGACGACGCTGGCCGGCATGTTCATATTCCGCGGCCTGCTGAACATGGTCACGGTATCCACCGGCACCATTATCGTGAAGGATGAGACGTTCAAGGCGCTCAGCAACGGCTTCATACCCGACTTCATGCCCGGGGAAGGCATCCACAAGCTGACGATGGTGATCGGCATCCTCCTGGTGGTGCTGATGGTGGTTTCCCAGATCAACTCCCGCAAGCAGCTGCAGCGCTACCAGTTCAAGGTGAACTCAGCGCCCATCTTTGTGGCGCAGCTGATCTTTTTCGCCGCCATTATCATGGGCATTATGCTGGTGCTGGCCAATTACAAGGGCATTCCGTGGACGGCCGTGATCGTGGGCGTGGTGCTGTCTATTTACAACTTCCTGCTCAATAAGACCCGCTTCGGGCGCAGCATCTACGGCATCGGCGGCAACCCGGAGGCGGCCGAGCTTTCGGGCATCAACGTCCAGCGGGTAACGCTCATCACCTTCGCGTCCATGAGCATGCTGGCGGCGCTGGGCGGCATTCTCTACACCTCGCGCCTGTCCTCCGCGTCGCCGCAGGCGGGCGTCGGCTTTGAGCTGGACGCCATCGCGTCCTCTTTCATCGGCGGCGTATCGGTCAGCGGCGGTATCGGCAAGGTAACCAACACCATCATCGGCGCGCTGGTCATCATGTCGCTGACCAACGGCATGAACCTCATGGGCGTGGACGTCTCCTACCAGTACGTCGTCAAGGGCGTGATCTTCATCATCGCCGTCGCGTTCGACGTCACGTCCCGCAGGAAGCACTAGCCGCAGATAAGCCCCTGGGCTTGTCGAAAAAATGTTGACACTCTGAGGGCCGCCCGGTAATCCGGGCGGCCCTCGCGTTTTTTATAGAGTTATGCTTTCTTTTGCTTCTTTTCTTTCCCATGAAAGAAAAGAAGCCGTCTCCCCCGTCCTACCGGACGCCGCCCTTCTCCAGCAGTTGCCGGACCTTTGCGTTCGCCTGCTCCGCCGTGCGCCGCTCGTCGATCGTGAGGAGTTCCCCGTCCCGTACCACGATCTTTCCGTTCACCATCACAAGCTTGGCGGGACGGGCGTAGCCCACGGTGCCCAAGAGGCTTCCGGGGTCGCTGTTCGCGCCGACCGTATCGAGGGAGGAGACGTCGAGCAAAAACAGGTCCGCGGCCTTGCCGGGGGCGAGGATGCCGATGTCGTCCCTGCCCAGGAGCCTGGCGCTGCCGCGGGTGGCGAGCTTTAGCATCCCGTAGCCGGAGGGCGCTTTTGCGCCGTAGGTCAGCCGGTGCACCAGGTAGCCCGCGCGAAGCTCCGCCATGAGGTTGGAGCAGTCGTTGCTGGCGCTGCCGTCCACCGCGAGGCCGGCCGGCACGCCGAGCGAGAGCATATCCGGGATGCGGCATACGCCGGAAGAAAGCTTCATGTTGGATACCGGGCAGTGGGCGACGCCGGTGCCCGTTTGGGCAAGGAGGTTCAATTCCTCGTCGTTGAAATAGATGCCGTGCGCGAACCAGACGTCGCTGCCCAGCCAGCCGCACTCCTCCATATACGCGAGGGGGCGCTTGCCCAGCGTTTCCACGCAGAAGCGCTCCTCGTCGCGGGTCTCGCACAGGTGCGTGTGCAGCCGGACGCCCAGCGCGCGGGCGAGCAGGGCGGATTGCTTTAAGAGATCCGTCGTTACGCTAAAAGGCGAGCAGGGCGCGAGCGCGACCTGGTGCATCGCAAACGGCCGGGGATCGTGGAACGCTTCCACGAGCCTCTGGCTGTCCGCAAGGATCGCGTCCACCGTCTGCACGAGATCGTCGGGCGGGAGGCCGCCGTCGCTTTGCCCGCGGGACATGCTCCCCCGCGTCGCGTGGAGGCGGATGCCCAGCGCGTCCGCCGCGGCGAACTGCCGCGCAAGGAAATTCTCCGACCCCGTGCGCGGGAACACGTAGTGGTGGTCGAGGCAGGTGGTGCACCCGTATTTGAGCAGTTCCCCCAGGCCCGTGAGCGCGCTGTAATAGACCGCCTCCGCGTCCAGCCCCTTCCAGATGCCGTACAGCGCCGTAAGCCACGGGAACAGCTCCATGTTCTGCACGTGGGGGAGGTTGCGCGTAAAGGTCTGGTACAGATGATGGTGCGTGTTGATGAGGCCGGGGTACACGTTGCAGCCGCGCGCGTCGATCACCGTATCCGCGGCGCAGTCCTCCCCGACGGAGCGGATGACGTTGCCTTCGATCAGGAGGCTGCTGTTTTTGAGCACGCGGTCCTTGTCGTCGCAGGTGACGATCGCGTCCGCATTTTTGACTAGGATTGTTGACATGCCGTTTTTTCCTTTCAAGACGGGTGGAATCGGGGAACGGAACCACCTCTATTATACAGGGCCGCGGTTTTTCCGTACAGCCCTCCCTGCGTTTTCACCCGGCAGACTATTTCCCGGGTTATAAAAACCGCCAGGATCCGCGCGGCGGGGGCCTGCGCGGCTGGCGGCGTGCGCCATACGGCGGCGCGCGCCCGCTTCCTCCTTGAAATTTCCGGCGGAATATCCTATCATGATTCCAGAAGTTCCGTTCTTCATATAAAACGACCGTTTTGCGAAAACATTTTTTCTGCAGAGGCTTCAGGCCCCTGCGTATTCTGCTCCAACAGCAAACGGCAGGAGGTTCATATGGGCGGGTATATCTTGGCGCTGGATCAGGGGACCACCAGCTCCCGGGCGATCCTTTTTGACGAAAAGCAGAACATGCTGGGCGTGGCGCAAAAGGAGTTCACGCAGTATTATCCACGGGAGGGATGGGTGGAGCACGACCCCATGGAGATCTACTCCTCCCAGTACGCCGTCATGATGGAGGTCACGGCGCAGTGCGGCGTCAAGGCGACGGACCTTGCCGCCATCGCCATCACCAACCAGCGCGAAACCACCGTCCTGTGGGACAGGGAAACGGGCCGCCCGATCTACAACGCCATCGTGTGGCAGTGCCGGCGCACCGCGGATATCGTGGACGGCCTCGTTGCGGCGGGGCTTTCGGAGCACATCAGGAATACCACCGGGCTCATACCAGACGCTTATTTTTCCGCCACCAAGATCAAGTGGATCCTCGACGCCGTCCCCGGCGCGCGCGAGCGCGCAAGAAGGGGGGAGATCCTCTTCGGCACCGTCGATACCTGGCTCGTCTACCGGCTGACCAACGGCGCGGTCCATGCGACGGATTACACCAACGCCAGCCGCACCATGCTGTACGACATCCACAAGCTCGACTGGGACGATACCCTGCTCGAAGCCCTGGACATTCCCCGGGCCATGCTGCCCGAGGTCCGGCCCTCCAGCGGCGTCTACGGGTACGCAAACATCCAGGGCACCGAGGTGCCCATCGCAGGCATCGCGGGGGATCAGCAGGCGGCGCTGTTCGGGCAGTGCTGCTTTGAGAGGGGCGAGGCGAAGAACACCTACGGCACCGGCTGCTTCCTGCTCATGAACACCGGCAATGAAGCGCCCGTAAGCAAGAACGGCCTTCTTACCACCATCGCCGCAAGCCCGGGCGGCCGCGTGCAGTACGCGCTCGAGGGCAGCGTCTTTGCGGGCGGCGCGGTGGTGCAGTGGCTCCGGGACGAGATGCGCCTCATCACTGACAGCAGCGATACCGAGTATTACGCGGGCAAGGTCAGGGATACGGGCGGCGTCTATATGGTCCCGGCCTTCACCGGCCTGGGCGCGCCGTACTGGGATATGTACGCGCGCGGCTGCATCATCGGCATCACGCGCGGCACCAAGCGCTACCACATCATCCGCGCGGCGCTCGAATCCATCGCCTACCAGAGCGCTGATCTCATCCACGCCATGGAAAGCGACGTGGGCTCCCGGCTCCGCACGCTCAAGGCGGACGGCGGCGCCAGCGCCAACAATTTTTTGATGCAGTTCCAGGCCGATATTATGGACGGGCAGATCGAGCGGCCCGTTATCCGTGAAACGACGGCGCTGGGCGCCGCGTACCTTGCGGGGATTGCGACGGGCGTCTGGGGCGGGCTCGACGAGGTGCGCGCGCTTTGGAAGCGCGACAGGACCTTCTCGCCGGATATGGAGGACGAAAAGCGCAAAAAGCTGCTTTCCGAATGGCATGATGCCGTAGGCCGCAGCCGCGGCTGGGCAAAGCCGTAAAAAACGCCGCGCGGCGCGCCGCTTTCGGGCCGGCCCGCGCAGGAAAGGAATAAAGCCATGGGCAGAACGTATTACGATATTTCGGTCACGCTCAGCGAGCGGACGGTTTTGTATGAGGGCGACCCCGCCGTTTGTATCCGGGAGGTCAGCCGGATCGCGGACGGGGACGCGTACAACCTGAGCGTTCTGCAATTCGGTTCCCACACGGGCACGCATGCGGACGCCCCCAAACATTTTGTGGACGGCGGGGCGGCCGTGGACGCGCTTGCGCCGGACTATTTTCTGGGCAAAGCGAAGGTGTTCGATATGGGCGGCGCCCGCTCCGTCGAGCCGGAGGACCTTTTCCGCCGTCCCATCGAGGCGGGCGACCGGATCCTGTTCAAAACGAAAAATTCCCCGCTGATGCGGGGGAACCGCTTCACGCGGGATTTTACCTATATTTCCGGCCCTGCGGCGGAATACCTCGCGGATAAAAAGATCAGGACGGTCGGCATCGATTACCTGAGCGTCGAGCGATTCGGGGCGGAGCCTCTGGCGCATCGAGCGTTTTTAGAGAACGGGATCGTGATTCTGGAGGGTCTCGATCTAAGCGACGTGCCGGAAGGGGAATACGAACTCATCGCCCTTCCGGTCAAATTGTGCAACGGCAACGGAAGCCCCGTACGGGCCGTGCTTGTCCGGGAGGAATAGGCGAACGGCCGCCCGCCGGTTCACTCCTTGATGAATTCCTGGAGCTTTTGGGCCTGAACCCCTTCCGTCAGGGCGTACTGATGGAAAAAGCTCTTGAGTTCGGGATCGTCCAGCTCCTCCGCGTAGTTCATAAAATCCCTCACCCGCTCCTGCGTATCCAGCAGCGCCTTCACCAAATAGTCCCTTTTGTGCATCTGCATGGCCGGTTCTCCTTTTCGCTTTTATGGGGCCGCGCGGGCGGCGGGCCGCGTTTTGGCGTCCCCGCGCCCCGGTTAATTTCCCCGCCCGCCGCGCAAAGTATGCGCAGGGCGGCTGCTGTGTCCGTTTTACCGGCTCCGGCTCATGGGCGTTTTGACGGACCGCACATGTTCCGTTATGTTCGCCCCGAAACGCGTTATAATAGGGAAAGAATCGGTTGCACCAACATGACAGAGGAGGCAGGCATATGAATCGGGAACAATTTGACCGCATCCGTTCGGGCAAGGGCTTTCTTGCGGCGCTGGACCAAAGCGGCGGCAGCACCCCCAAGGCGCTCCTGCAATACGGCATCCCCAAGGACAGCTACGCGAGCGACGAGGAGATGTTCGATCTCGTGCACCGGATGCGGACGCGCATCATCAAGAGCCCCGCGTTCAATTCGGAGCATATTCTGGGCGCCATCCTGTTTGAGAATACCATGGACCGCAAGGTGGACGGCCTCTATACCGCGGATTATCTCTGGGAAAAGAGGGGCGTCGTGCCCTTTTTGAAGATCGATCAGGGGCTTGCCCCGCTGCAGGACGGCGTACAGCTCATGAAGCCCATACCGGGATTGGACGATCTTCTGCGCCGCGCGGTGGAAAAGCATATATTCGGCACCAAGATGCGCTCGGTGATCAAGGACGCGAACCCAAAAGGGATCGAACAGATTGTGGAGCAGCAGTTTGAGCTGGGAAAGCAGATCGCCGGGTTCGGGCTGATACCCATCATCGAGCCGGAGGTGGATATCCATAGCGCCGACAAAGCGGCCTCCGAGCGCCTGCTCAAGATGGAGATCCTCAAGCAGCTCTCCGTACTCAAGAGCGATACCAAAATCATGCTGAAGCTGTCGATCCCCACGCAGGACGATTTCTATGCGGATCTGATGAAGGAGCCGCATGTGCTGCGCATCGTCGCGCTGTCCGGCGGCTATACCCGGAGCGAGGCGAACGAACGGCTCGCACGCAACCACGGGCTCATCGCAAGCTTCTCCCGCGCCCTGGCCGAGGGGCTGAGTGCGCAGCAGACCGACGAGGAATTCGACGCGATGCTCTCAAGCTCCATCGATTCCATCTATAAGGCTTCGCTTACTTAAAGGAAAGGCTTCGCTTACTTAAAGGAAACCTCGCGCGTCGGGATTGCCATACATGGCGGGATGCTCCGCCATCCCGCCGCAGCGGAAAAACTTAGGAAACACAATACAATCCGTCCAAGCTGACGACATGTGCGTCAGTTTGAACTCTTTGCACAGCCGCCGCCCGCAACCTTAATATGTCGCTGAAAGCGACATCAGTAGTACCCGGAGGGTGGAAATCGCCGCAGCTATTTTAGGCGGCTGTGAGAAAACCCCGCGCAAACGCAAGCGTTTGCGCGGCTTCCGTTGATGAACCTTCGGGTTCATCAACGGAAATAGTATTTTGCTCTCACGCTCCTGGTGAACCCGTAATCGATCACCACGAGCCGGTTGCCGATCCATCCCCAGTTCTGGTACCTGCCCAGATCCGGCAGAAGCAGGCTGTGCGCGGCCGAGGCTTCGCGCAGCACCTTCAGCCGGTAAAGCTGGTCGTTGCTTTTTACATGAAAATAACTCCATACGGCTGAAATATCGGCGATCCGGTCCGCCCGCTCCATGATGAGCGTCCGAAGATCGCCCGATACCGCCGCGACCTCCGCAAAGAGCCCGCTTGCGTCCTTGCGCGCGATGTGGTATTCCGCCTCGTTCTGCGCGATGCCCCGCGCGTTCCTTGCCACCTTTGCCACATATCCGTTTTGGAGGTCATATACCCGCCTGCCCGAGCCCGACCCGATAAACGGATAAGCCCCGTCCTTTATGCTATGGGCGATTTGCCCGAAATCAAAATTCATGCCATCCACCGTATCTTCGGTGATCCCGCGGGCGGGAAAAACCCGCCTGACGCGGTAACCCCGCCGCAAAGCGGCGTAAAGACGCCTCCCTGCTTACAGCATATGCGGTGAGAATATATATAGTGAGGCTGGCGAAGGCCGCTCCCGCCGGGCGGGCGCGGCGCCGGGCCCGGTTTTCCTGTTTGTTTCCCCGCATGGTTGCGTTACAATGAAAGCATGGCATTGGAAACGCCGGCGTACTTTTGTTTCCCCGCGGCTGCGTTATAATGGATAGGATGAAAGAAAGATTGGGAGGCGTTTTGTTGCAAGATTCCGTCATGCGCGTCGTGACCCCGGAATCCGCAGGCATCCCCAGTACGGCGCTGGAGCGGTTCTACCGGGAGATCGAGACGCTGAAGATGCCGCTGCACAGCTTTATGCTGCTGCGGCACGGCGATATCGTGACCGAGGGATGGTGGGCGCCGCACCGGCGCGGCGAGCGGCACATCGTGTATTCCGTCAGCAAGAGCATCACTTCCCTTGCGGTCGGCTTCTGCATCGAGGAGGGCCTGTTCCGGCTCACCGATCGAATCGTGGATCTGTTCCCCGAAAAGATCGACTTCACAGTGGACGAGTATACCAGGCGGATCACCGTGGAGGACCTGCTCACCATGCGCAGCGGCCATCCGGAGGCGACGGACCGCAGCGGCGCGGATTGGGTAAAGACCTTTTTAATGACCCCGCCGCCCTACCCGCCGGGGACGATCTTCGGCTACGATTCCACCGCGACGCACACGCTCTGTGCGCTGGTGCAAAAGGCGGCCGGAGTGAAGATGATGGATTATCTGAAGCCCCGGTTGTTCGACAAGCTCGGCATCGAGGGCGCCTGGTGCCAGGAGGACCCGATGGGCATCAACACCGGCAGCCGCGGCGTGCATTTAAAGACCGAGGATATGGCGAAGCTCGGCCAGATGCTGCTGCAAAAGGGCCGCTGGCGCAATGAGCAGGTCGTCCCCCCGGGTTGGCTGGAGGCGGCCGCGAAAAAGCAGGCGGACACCGCGGCCAACACCAGTAACCTCGACGGGAATCCGGGGTACGGTTATCAATTCTGGCGCTTCCGCGGGGACGCCTTCGGCGCGCGGGGCATCGGCGGGCAGTTCATCGTCGTGATCCCGCACCTCGATATGGTGTGGGTCTCCACCGGCAACCTGCTGGACGACGAGGGCAGCGACGACCTCATCCTGCGGCTGTTTTGGTCCATGATCGCGCCGTTTGCCGCCGACGGGCCGCTGCCCGAGAATCCGGCCGCCTGCCAGAGCCTTCTGAAGCTTACGCGGGGGCTTTGTATGCGGATGCCCGAGGGGAAGGAGCAAAGCCCGCTGCTTAGCTCCATAGCGGGCAGGACGTACGCGTTTTCCCCTAATGACGCGGGGATCTCTTCCATCGGCTTCGCGGCGGAGGAAGGGGACGCCGGCATCGACATCCGTCTGGGCGAAACAGTCTGGCACATCCGCGCCGGGCTGGGCCGCTGGGTCCCGCAATATGTGACATTTGCGAAGGACGGCGGCTGGGCGCGCTGCGCCTTCGCCGACGACGAGACGCTGGTGTGCCACGTACATCTGGCGCGCAAGCTGGGGACGTACAAGCTGGTGGCGCATATCCGGGGCGAAGAGCTGGCCGTACGGCTGTGGTCCGCCGGATGGACGGATTTTCACAGGATCGCGCTGGCGGCCGCGGGCCGCGCGTGCAAGTAAGCCCCGGATCGGCGCGCCCGATTCCAGAGGCCCTTGCCGCAAGATGCGAAAGGAGGCTTTGCATTGTGAAGCAGTTGCTCGCTTATATTGTGGCGATTCTCATCTGGATCGCTGCCGCCGTGCTGTGGGCGGCGGGCATTCCGTGGCTGTTCGCAGCGTTTTTGATCCTGCACCTGGCGGAGCTTCTTTTGGTGGGCTTCCGCACGGGGCGCAAATACGGCCTGGGCGCCGCGCACAGCATCGCGATGTGCATGCTGTTCGGCTTCCTCTGGTGGCTGCCCCTCTTGCGCGCGATGCGGGCGGACGAGCTTACCGACGCCGATTTTGCGGAAGACGGCGCGGAGCCGTGGCGGGAAAAAGAATAAGGACAGGGTACGTTCCTTTTCTTTCACGGGAAAGAAAAGGAACAAAAGAAAGCGCGGATAGGGTTCCTATTTTAGACCGGGTAACAAACGGAGGGTATCACAGGCTGCGGCCTGAGATACCCTCCGTTGCAAATCGCGGCGCGGCTTACTGCGCCATGCGCGTGCAGGTCACGCCGGCGGGCAGGGAATCCGTGTCGACCGCTACGCGATAGTCCTTAAAGCTCCGGGCGGGCTTTTGCGTATCGCCCGCGCGTTCGATGTTTACCAGATCGAACAGCGTGTGCGCCGGCGCGTTGCCGAATCCGCTTTCATGCTTGAATACGATGAGCTCCCTTAACGCCATCTGCCCGCGGGCGGCGGAATGGTCGTCCTCGAACATGTTGAGGATCGCTTCCCACAGCAGCGCCAGGTCTTCCTCCGAGAACTTCGTCACCTTCTGCGCCAGGTTGGCGGAAATATACCCTTCCGCGCGGTACAGCCCGTAAGGGATGATGTATTTGCGGCCCATGGTGTTGCGCTTCTCGGCGGCGTCGGCCTCGGTGGTGACGGCGCAGCGGGTGATGGTGATCTCCTGCTGGGCAATGGGGTCCACGCTGCGCGCAAAGCTAAGCTGCACCGGCCCGCGCACCTGCCCGAAGTTGAGCGCCTCTTTCACGAAAGTGGTCATCACCGCGCCGAACGTGCGGATATCGAAGAAGTTGCCGCACATAAAATCACGCACCTTTTCGTCCGCGTCCGCATCCTGCTTTTTGAGGGGCTTCTTTTCATCCCACCCATAACGCTTGTAGGCGAGCCTGTCCAGCGCGTTCAAGGACACGCGCTCGTTGATGTAGATTTTGTATCCCTCGGCGTCTCCCTTGACGGTCTGCACGTAGTTGCGGATCTTGCGTTTCAGGCAGACGTCCGTCACCAGCCCGTAGCCCGTTTCCGGGTCGATGCGCGGCATGTTGCCCGCGTCGGGGTCGCCGTTGGGGTTGCCGTTCTCCACATCGAACAGGATCACGAAATCATAACGGTTCTTGATAGGCTCGCTCATGTTATGCATCCTCCCTTTCTGTCGGTTCGCCTTCGTCCTGCGGCGCGCCGGCCAGCGCGTCTGCCGTCTTCTTCTGGTAGAAGGCCTGTACCTGATGGTGGTAGCCTACAAGGTATTGCCCCTGCTCGTCGTTGGAAAGGCTTGCGGGGAACGGGTGGCGGTCCGGGAGCCGGTCGATCAGTTCCCCCGCAAGTTTGCTGTAAAAGGTCCTGGTTTTTTCGGAAGACATACGGTTCAGGTAAATGGCGTTGCGCTCGATCAGCTGCGGGAACACCAGCGCCGGCGTATCGCAGGCGGAACTAAAAAATTTCTTCTGGATGTTCGCGCCGATGGCGGCGTCTGCGCTGTTCTTCTGCGTGAACTCCAGCACCGCGAACAGCCTGCCCAGCACATAGGGAATATCGGAATTCTTTTCATTGAGTGACACGGTTGCAGCCTCCTTGCAGCGGGGGTCGTCCCCGCGGTTTTTGGTTAAAAACGCCTTGAGAATTGCCGCCTTGGCCCGGTTGATTTCATGTTCCGCATGCACGCGGCCCAGCACGTTCTGCATAAGCGAAACCGGGTATGGGCTGTTGCCGAGTATGGCGCTGGTGAACGCGCCGGCGAGCAGCGGGGAGGACGCGTCGTCCTTGGAACCGGGGAACACCGTTTCACGCAGCAGGTCCTGCGGGGAAAGGTACTCCTTCTCATACGGCGCGCGGGCGATTTCCAGCCTTTCATAGTGGGCCTTGATGTTGTCGATGATGTTGCCGAACGTATCCTTCAGGAAAAACCGCACCGAAAGCCGTGCCGCGTTGGGCGCGAGCGCGAGGATGCAGAACGGCGTTTCCGGGTCCAGCCCGTCGGCAAGGATAGCCTCCCCCCGCGCGGCGCTCTTCATGATGCTGTTGAGAAGCGAGCTCTGGTTCTCCGGCTCGAACGCCATAAGGCCGAATTCGCGGGCGTATTCCGGGTTGGGAGATTCCGCCCAGTATACGATGGTGGAGCCTTCCATGATTTTGCGGTTGTCCCGGCTCGCGAGCAGGGCGTTGAGCACCGTGGTGTACGCAAACGCCGCCTTGACGCCCACCGGGCCGTTCGCGTTGCCCTCCAGGCCGTAGGATTCATACGCGCGCGCGTTATAGGAAACAAGGTTCGCGCCCACACCCTGTGCATCCTTTACGCCCTTGACCTTGGGATGCAATCGTGCGATGCGGCTGTTTTCCTTACCTGTTACCAGACACTGCATATAGATGCCGGGTTCCGTACTCTTAAAATTAACCCACGCGCTTTTCAATTCGTCATGGTCGTGCGCATAACTGCCGTCGGGGAGCAAGAATACAAAATTCTTGCCATTCCTAGCCTCCTCCAGCATCTCTGCGTTATCCAACAAATCTCGGGGGAGCTTGTCCGGCCCGTATTGGGCGAAGAAGCCCAATACCGCACGCGCCGCGGGGGTATCCACATTCCCAAGCAGCGATTCGTGCAGACTTCTGGCCGCCTCAAAGCATTCCTTCGCGCGCTCGGGCTTGCCCTTGTCCAACCCCAGCAGATATGTGGCGTTATCCCATAAAAAATTTGCCTGGATATTTACGGCTCGTACTTCGGGCATGGGCAGCACCATGGTTTGAGGGAAATAGTCCACCTTATCCCCGTTCTTTTTGGCGGTGCGGCGCTCCTCCTTCACGCTGAGGATATCCGTCACCGCTCCGTCCCAATTCAGCCGGAACGCGTAGGATACCCCCTGGTTCGCGAACCATAGCGGCGGAAAGGATAAGCCCTCCCCGTCGCCGGGCGGCTGGGCGGTTATCAGATCGTAATAGCGGTTCAGCGCCTGCAGGATCATGAAACCACCCCCGCCCTTGCCGCCGCCACGTCCAGCATGCCGTCGCGCAGCACCGCGCGGAAAAACCGGGGCTTTACGTCCTTGAGGTCGGCATAATCCATGTTGAAGAGCATGTACCCAAGGTCCTTCTCGCCCTCGTACGCCGTTTTGCCGGGCTCCCCCTCAAAAAGCGTTACTTTCGCGGGGAATTCCCGGCAGCCGAAGTAAGGCTGCTGGAAGCACTTGCCCCGCTTGAGCCGCTCCATGGTCACGGCGTAGAATTTCTGCTCGCTGTCGGTTTCCGACGCTTTCCCGGTCATTTCGAAATGCGCGTCGATGATGTAGCGCACGTCCCGCAACAGCGTGGAGGCGCGCTGCTGGATCGCCTCGGAGGAAGCGATGTAGAGCGGTTCATCCCTTCCGTTGAGTACGGTCAGCACGGTATCCGCCGAGAGCTTCTCGGATACCTCGTTGCGCCGGATGTTGGTGAAGCGGATGGGGTTCATCACGTAGATTCTGTCGATTTTCCAGCTTAGCCCCGGATGCCAGTAGACCGCCTCCAGCAATCCGCGCGCCGCGGAGGGCGTGATCATATCGTAGCTCACGCGCTCCACCTTCATTTCCGGCCGGCTGAACAACGCCAGCGGACCGGAAGCCTCGATTCGGACGCCCAAAAGACCACCTCCCGTATTGATGCGCCTATGCGCGTTTTGAAACTTTATGCAAAGACGCCTATCCCCAGCTTGGGAACGGACAGCCCCACCTCCGGGGAATAAGCCGATAGATCCTCCAATACCGCAAGCTCGCTGTCCACGGCGCGGATGGCGCCGGCGGCCAGCAGCGCCTCGTACTCACTGGGACGTACGCTGACGCTGTATTGCCCGACGCGGCGCATCAGCGCCCGGTTGCGCACGCCAGCGTATAGCTGCGCCGCATCCTGCCGCGCCTGCTCCTCCAAAGGGATGAGGATTTGGCGGGTCGGCTCGTCGATGAGCTTCACCTGCTCCGCCGCCCACGCAAAGGGCAGGGAAGGGTAATCCTTCTCAAAGGCGCGCAGGATATCTTTCTGGTCGAGCGCGCTTTGCCCCCGCAGATAGTGAAGCTGGTTAAAATACGCCGCTATGCTTTCCGGGGAGGCGATATCCGCCGCGTAATCCCGCATGACGATCTGCGCCACCTCGGCGTTCAGCCGCATGTTTTGGGGCGTTTTTGTCCCCTCCAGCGTGAACACGTGTACCAGGCTTTCTTCAAGGGGATGTTTTCCCTCGCGGTTGCAGCGCCCGCCCGCCTGTATGATGGAATCGAGCCCCGCAAGCTCCCGGTAGGCGGCCGGGAAATCCAGATCCACCCCCGCCTCCACCAGGCTTGTGGATACTACCCGGCAGGGAAGGCCGCTCTTGAGACGGCCGCGTATCGCATCCAGCGTCCGCTTGCGCTGTACGGGATACATCAGCGTGGAGAGATGGAAGCAGCCTTCCTTTTTAAGGAGCTGAAAGAGCCGTTGCGTGGTATCGCGTTTGTTCAGCACGCAGAGCGCCTGGTTTTGCGCGTTAAGGGCCTCCGCAAGCTTCTCCGGCGTGACCGCGCCGTCGTTTACAAACCGGGTGCGGCGGAAGAAGGCGTAAAGCGCGCCGGTATCGGGGCAGATCTCCTTAGGCAGCATCCCCTCGGGGAACAGCTTGTCAAGCGAAGGCTGGGTGGCCGTACACAACACCGCCGTACAGCCGTAGTTCTTCACAAGCTCGGCGATGGCGCGCACGCAGGGCCTCAGATACGGCACGGGGAGCATCTGCGCTTCGTCGAATATAATCACCGAGTTGGCGATGTTGTGGAGCTTCCTGCAACGCGAGGCTTTGTTTGCGAACAGGGATTCAAAGAACTGCACGCCCGTCGTCACGATGACGGGCATATCCCAGTTTTCGCTCGCGAGCCGGTACATGCTCCTTTTATCCTCCGCCATATCGTCGTAATTGACGCCGCTGTGGTGGGCGAGCACGTTATCCTCTCCGTAGATATCCTCGAATATTTTGGCCGTCTGCTCGATGATGCTCACGTAAGGGATCACGTAGATGATCCGCCGCATGTCCCGTTCGCCTTCCCTGCCCGTATGCGCCAGCGCGTGGTAGTGCGCGAACGCGAGGGAGGAGAGCGTCTTTCCGCCGCCCGTGGGCACGGTAAGCGTATACAGCCCCCGTTCCCATTGCGCGGCCTCGATGCAGCGGGAAAGGATCTCGCAGCGCTTTTTGCTGATATCTCCCTTCGGGTTCCGGAATTTATCGAGCTCCTTCTCCAGCATGGGGAAGAGAGCGGGCAGATTGAGGCCAAAGCCTGGCCGAAAGGGCGCGTCGTTCATGAACGCCTCGGTGTCCAGGAAATCCGCGTCCACGAGGCAGGAGAACAGCATCCGGATCAGGAAGGCCCTGGGGAAACCTTTCCGGCCCATAGGGTCGATAGGCGGCAGGGGCAAGTTCCCGGCCGGCGGAATTTCCAGCGCGCGCAGGCACGCCGGGATATCCCATCCGAATTTCGCGCCGCGCTTGAGCTTCCCGCCCAGCGTCGGCATATCGACCGGGTCGTTTCGGATATCGCCGCCGTCCGGCAGCCCCGCGTGGTGCCCGGCGATGCAGTAGGAGAGCTCAAGATAACGGCTGCAAAGAGCGATTGCGCCCGCCGCCGCGTGTTCGGTTTTGGGGCCGCCCTCCGTAAGGTAACGCTGAAAAGCGGGAAAATACTTGCCGATGTCGTGGGTAAGCCCCGCAAGCTCCCCCCATTCACCGCAGCCGAATTCCGCGGCGAAGCTTTTGGCCAGCGCCGCCACGGCGTCAAGATGATCCCGGAGGTCCTGCGTCCTTGTGTCGGGAGCGGTATGCGCGTACAAAACAACCGCCTCTTTTTATCACAGAATTACAAAATGTTACAAGAAAGGTCCTAAACCAAGTATATATCCTTCTATTCCCAAACGCAACTGGAGGGGATTTTCAAACCCCTACACGATCGCCTTCACATGCGGCCCGTCCGCGTTTCTGCCCCAGTCCGCGATCGCGCGGCGGCAGGTGAAGAGCACGATCTGCCCGCTCCGCCGGGAGGCTTCTTCGGAGAGGAACCGCAGGCCCTGTTCCATGCGGACGTCGTCGTACTGCAAAAGCACGTCGTCCAGGAACAGCGGCAGCGCCGGGCCGCCCTCTGTGAGCTCCCCGGCGATGGCCAGCCGCAGCGCGAGGTAGGCCTGGTCGACGGTACCGCTGCTTAAAAAGCCCCATTCGCGCTGGAGGCTGGTATTCGCCTCCTGCGCAAGGATGGAAAACGCGGGCGAGACATACACCTTTTCATACTTCCCGCCCGTCAGCCGCGAGAAGATACCGGCGGTCAGCGTATTGAGCCGGGGGCTGAACACCTGCCGGAGGTCCTGGGCGGCCTCGGCGAGCGTCTCCCGCGCGATGACGAGGCTTTCGTAGTACGCTCTCTTTTCCGCGATCTCGGCTTCGGCCGCGCGGATCTCCTCCTCGATATCGCTGACGGTCGGCCGGCCGGCGAACTTGTTGCGGATATCGCTAGAGAGCATGGTCAGGCGGTCGTGCGTGTCCTTGACGCTCCTTTGGTTTTCCAGGATGCGCGCGCGCAGCCGAGAGAGCTCCTGCGCTTCCAGCGGCGCGGGGAGGCCGCCCTCCGCGGCGAACGCCTCCCGAAGTTTTTCTGCCCTCTCTTCGCCCTGCTCGGGCGTGATGCCGCGCATCTCTTTATTCAGCAGGTCCCGCTGCCCGTCGATCCTCGCGCGGAGGCCCGCTGCCGCGGCAAGCGCGCTTTTGAGCCCCTGCAGGGTTTCCCCGGCGGAGCGGATGTCCCCGGCCGGACGGAAGCGGCTCACGAACGCGATCAGCGCGCGCGCGCGGTCCTTATATGCGGCGTCCGCTTCTTTGAGCTGCTTCTGCGCCTGGACGAGGGCGGCCTCTGCGGCGTCGAGAAGCGCCCGATGCTTGACGGACAGGGTGTTCTTTTGAATCAATTCGTCGATATCGGCGCACCCGGCGGCGGAAAGCGCTTCCCCGATCCGCCGCGCAAGCTCCGCGGCCGCCTGGGTTTGTTCGGCGATCCGCGCGGAAAGGCGCTCTGCGTCCTCCTGCGTTTCGCCGCCCTCGTTCCGCCGCTTGGTAAGCTCCTGCGCGAGGGAGGCGCGCCGGCCGTTCGCGACGCCGAACCTCTGCTCCAGCTCGTTCTTCTGCTTTTGCGCCTCCGTAAGGCGCTCGCCGAGCGTCCGGAGCCGCCGCTCCCGCTCCGTCAGTTCGTCCCGGAGCGCGCCGAGCCCGGCGTCCGCGGCGGCAAGCGCAAGGCGCGTTTCCTCAGTACCGCGCGCGGCGTCCTCCGCAGCCCGCGCCGCGCCGCGCTCCGTTTCCTCCCGCGCCGCGCGCGCTTTCGTTACCGCTTCCTCGTCCACGACGAAGCGCAGCCCGGCCGCCTTGGGCTTGCGATTTAGCCCGATCAGAAGCAGCGCGAGCGCCGCCGCCGCGCCCGCGTAGCAGGCCGGATGCACCAGCGCCCCCAGCACCGCGGACGCCGCCAGCACGATGGCGGCGGCGATAATCCACACGGCCCGCTTCCCGTTGCCGGGCGATTCTTCCGCGGGACGCGCGGCCTGGGCCTGCCGGAGGAGCTCCTGCGCCGCGCCGAGGTCACGGTCCGCCTGGGTGCGGACGTTTTCCTGCTTTTGCAGGGCGAGCCGGTACGCGGTATCGGCCTCGTTCCGGGCCGCCTGCCGCGCGCCCAGCGTTTCCTGCGTTTTCTCCCGGGCCTTCTGCTGTGCGGCCAGTGCGCCTTCGGCTTCGGTCAGCGCATCCTTGGCCTTGGACGCGGCTTCCTCAAGTTCCCCGCACAGGCGTTCCTGCCCGGCGAGCTCCGCCGCGCATTCGGCGCAGGCCTTTTGCCTGGCGAGTTTGTCCAGTTCGCCAAGCGCGTTTCTGCGCATGCGCTCCATATCCTGCACCCTGCCCACGGTTTCCGGCTCTATGGCGGGGAGCGCGCGGCCGTTTAGCCCGGCGAGCTGTTCCTCGCAGTCCTTCACGGCCTGCCGGCGCGCCAGGCAGCGCTCCTTGAGCGCGCCGAGCTCCGCGAGCATGCCCTCGCCCTGCTGTACGAACGCTTCGTCAAAGGCCACGCCGTCCCGTTGCGCTTCCTTCTCCTGTTCTTCAAGCTCCCGCCGGCTCCGCAGCCAGGATTCCAGCGCGCGGAGGGATTCGAGGCTGGTCTGCCGGCCGATTGTGGCGCTGAGCGCCTGGGCTTCGGCCTCGTATGCGGCCTCTTCCCGGGCCAGCGCGGCGATGGCGCGCTCCATCTCCTTTTTTTCGTCTTCCTCGCGCAAGGCGGCGGACTTCCGCTCGTTCAGGCGGGAAAGCCGCTCCGCGAGGTTGTCGATCACGCCCCGCCGGTTCCTGCCGCTTGACGCGAGCATATCGGCCTTGGCTTTTTCCAGCCGCCCCGCAACCAGTTCGGGGGAGACCGTTTCATCGCCCGCGGAAACGAGATTGAGGAGCTTTTGCGTGAGCTCGTCGTTGCTGCCCTCCGCGGTATCGCCGAAGCTTCCGGCCTGGCCGATGAACACGCTCTTTTCAAACGTCGCCTCGCCGAGGCTGAAAAAGCGCTGCCCGGGGCTTCCGGATACCTGTTCCTGCCTGGCGGTGGCGGTGTTGAGGAGCGTCACCTTGTCGGTCGCGTTGCTGCTGCCGAATTGTCTCGTGAGGATGTATTCGATGCCGTCGTACTCGAACGCGACGCTGCCCGCCATTTTCTCGCCGCTCCAGGGCAGGTATTTTTTGCGCGGGTTCTTCGCGAGGTCGCTTCCGCGGCCGGAGCTTCCGTAAAACATCATTTTGAGGAAGGCCATGACGGTGCTCTTGCCGTCCTCGTTGTCCCCGCAGACGATATTGAACCCGTCCTCCAGGCCGAGCCTGTAGTTTTTCAGCTTCCCGAAGCTGTCGATCTGGATGGATTTAATCCTCATACGGCACCTCCCCGTCAAACGCCTTCAGCCCGAGATGGAGCGCCCGCTCGTACTGGGCCCGCTCCTTTGCGTCGCTCATCTTGTCGAGCATCCGCCGCACGAAGAAGCCCTTGAGCGAGCTCTCTTTCGCGAGCGCCGCGAGGTCGAGCGCCGGGCGGGTCCCGTTTTTCGCCTTGCAGTAGTAGAGGTGCTCGGTCTCGGTCAGAAGCCGGGCGATCGCCCCGCAGTCGGGCGCGTAGCCCTCCCTGGGCGTACCCGTGAGGGTCAGCTTATACAGGTGCTCCCGGCAGCGCTCGCCGTACGCTTCGCGAAGCGCCGCAAACGCCATCCCCGCCGCCTCCCGGTCCGTTCCCGCGCCGGAAATATCCGCCCGCGCCTCCAGGTTCATGCGGCGGCACAGGGGGCGGAACGCGAGCTCGACGCCCCCCTTCCAGACGGTACCCGCATACACGCCCTTTTCCCCCAGCTCGTCGAATCCCTTTCCCTCGGGGCAGCCGGGGTAGGCGTAATATGTGGAGCCGCGCTTTTCGATCCCGCTGCGCTTGTGGATATGCCCGAGCGCGATGTAATCCATACCGCTCGCGCCGATCTGCGAAAGCGTAACGGGGTTATAATTGCTCGGCTGGCCCTCGCTTACCAGCTCGCCGTGCAGCACGCAGATGTTGATCAAATTGTCCTTCGGCACGGCCGCGCTCGTGAGCAGCGGCGCGGTGACGTACGTTTCTGTGAAGGCCGCGCCCCAGAGCCGCAGGCGCTTTTCGGGGAACTCCGCACAATCGAGCCCGGAGCGGAATATCAGCGTATTGGAGGGCCAGTCCTCGTCCGCGTAGGGGGAATCCGCGCAGAAGTAATCGTGGTTGCCCGGCGCGATGGCGACGACGGTATCGGGTATCTCGCCTAGGGCCGCCTTTACCTGCGGCGCGCAAGCCCTCCCCGCGCCCTCGAAAAAATCCCCCGCGATCAGGAGCGCGTCTGCATGCTCCTCCTTGCACAGATCCACGATCCGGAAGAAATTGATCAGCAGCTCCTGCCTGCGCTGCGCCGCGCGCTCCCCCAGCGCGGAAAGCTCCGCGCCCAGGTGCAGGTCCGCGCAATGTATGATTTTGACTTTTTCCATATCGTTTCACGGCCGCAGGGCCGCTCCTTTCCCGCCGCCAAGAAGGATGATTGTGGCTTCTTTCATATCGTTACCGCCATCACCAGTGTACACCATATACACGGGCTTTTCCATCGCCGCGGCCGCAATTCGCCGCGCGATCATGGGAGATGTACCATAAAGCGGATTGTTTTTTGGACGTTTCTTTTCTTTCACGTGAAAGAAAAGAAACAAAAGAAAGCGTGCACAAGTATTTCGGCATGCTTTTGCCGCGCCGGCTTGCCCGGCGGCGTTTGCGGGAGTATGATGGAAACCGGCCGGTGATTCCATATACGCTTTTACGAACGGAGAAATCATGAACAAGCGATCGAACGGGTGGGCCGCGCTCGGCATCGTGCTGGCGGCGTTTTCCATGCGCGCGTCGATGAACGCGGTGGGGCCGCTTCTCAGCGTCATCCAGGAGGATCTGGGGCTCTCCGCGTCCGTAGCGGGGCTTCTTACAACGATACCGCTTCTGATATTCGCGGCCGTGTCCCCGCTCGCGGGCACGCTTGCCGCGCGCTTTCGGCTCCCCGACGTCATGCTCGTAAGCCTGGGGCTGATCGTGGCGGGGAGCCTCGCGCGCTCGTACCTCGGGACGGCCGGGCTGTACCTGGGCACGGCGGCGCTGGGGATCGGGATCGGCGCGTTAAACGTCATGCAGCCCGTGGTCATACAGGCCGGCTTCCCGCAAAAGGTGGGCGTGGTGACCAGCGTCTATACCGTATCGATGATCCTGTTTTCGGCGCTGGGCTCGGGCTTGAGTGTACCGCTGGCGCAGGCGCTGGGCGGCTGGCGGAATGCCCTCGCTGTCTGGGCGCTGCTGCCGCTTCTCGCGCTCCCGGTATGGTTCCTGCTCAGAAGCCGCGGCGCCTTCCCGCGCGGCGGCGGGCGGGAAACGCGAAAGGCCGCGGGCAGCGTGTGGAAAAACACGCGGTTTTTGATGATCGCGCTCTTCATGGGGCTGCAGTCGCTGCTGTTTTTCTGCATCATCACGTGGCTCCCCTCCATCGTGAGCCTAAAGACGGGCGATACCCGCCTGGGCGGCACGCTGCTGCTTTTTCAGCAGATGGTAAGCCTCGTGACGGGCTTTCTTGTGCCGCTCTTAACGCAGCGGCCCGCCTCCCGGACGCCCATCGCCGTCGCGTCGGGCGGCCTCTACTGCGCGGGGCTCGCAGCGCTTCTGTTCGCGCCGTCGGCGCCCATGCTGATACTTGCCTGCACCTTATTGGGGCTGGCGTCGGGCGTGAGCCTGAGCTACGCGCTGTCGCTCATCGGCATGAGCGGGTCCACGGCGGAGGAAACGGCGCGCCTTTCGGGGCTGGCGCAGATGGTCGGGTATGCCCTGGCGGCGGCGGGCCCCGTGCTCCTGGGCGCGGTCTACGACGCGGGCGGCGCGTGGACGCTCCCCATCCTGATCCTTGCGGCGTCGAGCGTCGTCATGCTGTTTGTCGGCATCCGCGCCGGCCGGCGGGAAACGCAAGAAGCATAAATAGCAAAAGGCCCGCACGGAGGCGGCTGCGCCCCCCGTGCGGGCTTTTTCACGCCATTTTCCGGCTATTCGATCGGCTCGGTGCCGTGCGTATGGAAATGGCTGTGCTCCTTGCCGATGTGCGCGTGGTAGTATTCGTCCACAAGGTTGACGTCCAATAGCAGTTTGGTGTCCCTGAGAAGGTCGATCGTCGGCCTGTCCGCGGCCACCGCGTGCGCTTCGTTGAAAAGGATGGCGCGTGTGGAAAGCTCCTGCACCAGCTCCAGGCTGTGCGTGGAGGTGATGAGCGTCTTTCCCGCCTTATGGAGGCGCACCAGAAGGTCCGCAAGGGAGTGCTGTGTGCGGGGATCGAGGCCGTTCATGGGCTCGTCCAGCGTGATGACGTCGGGGTTGAGGGCGAGGGCGCAGGCCACGGCGACCTTGCGCTTTTCGCCGCCGCTCAGGTGATAGGGCGGCCTGTCCCTGAGGGGCCCGATGCCCAATAGCTCCATGCAATCCTCCGCGCGCCGCGCGACGGCGGGCTCGTCCATGCCCATCTGGCGGGGGCCGAAGGCGATCTCGTCGAACACGTCCGCGCAGAAAAGCTGCGTGTCGGAATTCTGGAACACAAAACCGACACGGCGGTGGAAAGCCTTCGCGAAGCCGGCGTCCCCGAGCTTTTTTTTGGTGATCTCCTCGCCGTCGAAGAGGTATTTTCCGCTGTCGGGCAGGAGAAGGCCGTTGATCAGCTTGAGCAGCGTCGATTTGCCGCTGCCGTTGGGGCCCATGAGGGCCACGGTCTCCCCTTTTTCGATTCGGAGGCTGACGTTTTGGAGCGCCGGCGCGCCCTCGTAGGCGTACCGCACGTCGATCAGTTCGATCATAAAGCACCTTTATTTCAGATAAATGTACAGCAATACGAGCCCCAGCCCCAGCACGATCAGCGCCGCGTCGGCAAGGCCGAACAGAAAGCGCGCGGGCCTCTGGTATTTTCCGGTAAAGCCGCGGCACTCCATCGCCGCGTGCAGCTCTCCCGCCATCTCGCGGGAGCGCAGGAACAGCGTCCCCGCGACGCCCGAAAGGGAGCTCTGCCCGCCGCCGCTTTTGCCTACCGAGCGCAGCTTGAGCGCGTAGAGCATGTTGAGCGTCAGCTCGCCCAGCAGGTAGATGTATTTGAGCGCGATATCCAGCACGAATATGAAGAGATCCGGGATCAGGAAGTATTTGAGCGCGCCGGTCAGCCCGTTCCAGCGCGTGCCCGCGGAAAGCAGGCTTAAAGCCGATACCGAAACGAACACCTTGGGGGTGAGCGCCGCCATGCTGCGCCAGTTCCCGAGAAGCCCCGCCGGAAGCAGCACGATCGCCGTAAACAGCGCCGCGCCCAGGCCGCAGCGGAGCACGCGGGCGATCTCTTCGCCGTTTAGCATGGCGATGCGGCAAAGCATGCCGACGAGTACGATCATCACGAACGAAGGGCTCTGCGCAAGCGACAGCAGCACGATCAGCGTCAGCGTAAAGGCCAGCCGGAAGACGGCATGCGCGGCGAATTTCCCTCCCCGGCGGACGCTTTGCGCGCGCATCCGGGAAAGGACCCCCAGCAGCGAAAGGATGCTTCGTTCGATGAACGCGTCCTTGCCGGCGGGCGGCGCGTACGCTTCTTCGGTTGTCAGCCACGCGGGCAGGGGCTGCTGCATGCGGAAAAGCCGCCTCCTCGTTATCCATAGAACCTTAGGAAAGTATAGCATCGGACGCCCTTGCCCGCAAGGGCGCACAGCATGTCGAAGTAGCGCTTAACGGTACTTCTCAGTTTGTCAAAAATGTACCTTAAGGTATCGCCGCCTGCGGCGGCGACGAATGATATTTTTATTATATAGTGGGCGGGCTCCGCCCCCCACTCCCCTTGAGGACGACGTTGGCTCCCATAAAGAGCGTGGTCGTACTAATAATGATAATAAAGGGGGAAATGAATAGGCGGGAGCAATGGTGGACCGCACCCCTTTCATATTCTTTAAAGAGCGTTTTCCGCCCAAGATATTGGCTTCCCGTTAAGCATTTTTCCGAGGTTCGTACCCCAGGGGGGCGGGGGGCGGAGCCCGCCCGCTATTAAATAAAATAAGTCCTCGTCGCCGCCGTAGGCGGCGATACCTTAGTGCGAACTGTGAAGCGGTCCCCGAACCCCCAATGGCTTTTCGCTCCTAGCATAGGAATGTCCCCCCTCACATGATACGCATATTCTGGTGCACTCTACATACCTTGTAATAAAGAAGGACAAGGGGGCGGCAGCATGGAATTTCGGCGGAGAAAACGCCGGCGGCGCTCGTCGGCGCGCTCGGGCGGCGGCACAGGGAAGGTGATCGTCACGCTGGTGCTGATCGCGCTGGTCGTGTACCTGATCAGCGCCTCGGCCGCCGGCACGTGGATCGCGCAAAACGTCATAGCGCCCGTGTTCGCGGCGTTTGACAATATGGGCAAGGAGGGATCCGCCGCCAGGACGCCTTCCGCGACGGCGGCGCCCACCGCGGCGTCCGGTGACGGGCAGGCGCAGACGGTCACGGAGGAGGTTTCGGTCCCCGCAATGGAATGCTTCGCCCTGCAGATGGGCGTGTATACCAACGAGGACAACGCCAGGGCCGAGGCGGAGGTGCTCCAGAAGCGCGGCGCGGGCGGCTATATCCTTAACGATAACGGCCAGTACCGCGTGCTCGCCGCCGCTTACGCCGATCAGACGAGCCTTAACCAGGTCCGCGAGCAGTTAACGGCGGAGGGCATGGAGAGCGCGTCCTTTACGTTCACGGCGCCGGTGAGCACGCTGCGCATCACGGCGACGCAGACGCAGCTTACCCGCATCAAGGACGGGATCGCCGCCCTCGACCAGATCCAGAAGGACATGGGCGCGGCCTCCCTCGCGTTCGATAAGGAGAAGCAGGAGGTTTCGGAGGGCCTGAGCAAGGCCGCTGTGCTCAAGCAGCAGCTCAGCGACGCGAAAAGCGCGTTCCTTGCGGACGAAACCGACGGGAACGAGGTGCTTCTGGACGTGGCGGATTGCTTTGAGGCGTACGAGGACGCGCTGACCGACCTCGCCGCCCACCAGACCAACAGTTTTGTGGATTTTTCCTCCAGGATGAAGTATACTCATCTGTGTATAGCGGACGCTTACGCTAAGCTGGCGCAGCAGGTCTCCGCTACGGGAACGTAAGATCCGCCCGGGCGGAGAAACCATGCGCTGGAGGTACGGATGAAGATCGCCGAGGTGGCTGAAATTCTGGGCGCGAGCGTGCTGTGCGGCAAGGACCGGCTCGGCCATGAGGTCAACGCCGCCTTCGGCGCGGATATGATGAGCGACGTGCTCGCGTATATGAACCGGGAATCGCTGCTTTTGACCGGTCTCGTCAGCACCCATGTGATCCGCACGGCCGAGATGCTGGAGCTGCCGTGCATCGTGTTCGTCCGTGGAAAGCCCGTGGGGGGGGACGTCATCTCGCTCGCCGTCAACCAAAATATCGTGCTGCTCGGCACCCAAAAGACGCTTTACGTTTCCTGCGGGCTCCTGTACGCCGCGGGGCTGCCGGGCTGCGTGAGGGGCTGAGGCCATGGAATCGGGCTTTGTGCAGACGTTTCCCGTCGCCCGCGGTGCGTTCGATACGGCCGGGGAAGCGAGCAGCAAGATCAAGGGCATCCTCAAGAAGCTGGGCATCTCGCCCGATGTGGTCCGCGACGTTGCGATCGCGGCGTACGAAACGGAACTGAATCTGGTCATCCATTCCTACGGGGGCGTGCTTCGCCTGGAGGTGCGCTCCGACGAGATCGATTTGATATCCGAGGACCGCGGACCGGGCATCGCGGACATTTCCCTGGCCCTTCAGGAAGGCTACTCCACCGCGCCCGAAAGCGTGCGCGACATGGGCTTCGGCGCGGGGATGGGGCTTCCCAACGTGCAGCGCCACTCGCACAGCCTGCATATCGAAAGCGAGCTCGGGAAGGGGACGCTCATTCAGGCAAAGTATTTTCTGAAGCCCGCGGGGGCCGTGTCGCTATAGCATTGCGGAGGTTTGCGTCATGTTGTACAAGCATTCCGTCCGTACGGACAGAAGAAAGTGCATGGGCTGCACCAATTGCATCAAGAATTGCCCCACCGAGGCGATCCGCGTGCAGCGCGGCAAGGCGGTCATCCTCGACGAGCGCTGCATCGACTGCGGGGAGTGCCTGCGCGCCTGCCCGCATCACGCGATGGTGGCGGTGACCACCCCCGTCAGCGAGCTTTATCTGTTCAAATACAACATCGTCATTCCCTGTGCGCCCATCTACTCGCAGTTCCGGCTCCAGGGCGACCTGGGCGATCTTTTCGAGGCGCTCTACGCCATGGGGTTCGACGCCATCTACGAGGAAGCGCGCGGCGCGGAGATCGAGGCGGAGGCGCTGCGCATCTACCTGCGATCGGGGGAAGCGAATTTCCCCGTCATTGCCTGCAACTGCCCCGTCATTCCGCGGCTTGTGACCTCCATGTTCCCTAACCTTATCGACAACCTTTCCCCTTTCGTATCCGCAACAGAGATCGCCGCCCGCATCGCCAAGGCCGAGTTCTGCGAGAAGATGGGCGTCCCCAAGGAATCCGTGGGGTGCTACTACATCGCGCCCTGCGCGGCGCGCATGACGAACATCAAAAGCCCGCTGGGCATCACCAAGAGCGAGGTGGACGGCGTCTATTCCATGAGCGACGTCTACGCCATCCTCATGGACAACATGGGCAGAAACGGCAGGCCGAGGGAGGTCATGAACCCCGCGGGCGCGTACGGCCTGGGCACGGCGGTGGTGGGGGGCCTTTCGGCCGCGGTGGGGACCGAGCATTATCTCGCGGTGGACGGCATCGAAAACGTCATCCAGTGTTTGGAGGAGATCGACAACGAGCGCCTCAGAAAGCTCCTTCTGGTGGAGGCTTCGGCCTGCTCGGGCGGCTGCGTGGGCGGCCCGCTGCTCTTTGAGAACCAGTTTGTGGCCAAGAACCGCAACAGGCGCCTTTCCAACGCGTTCCCGCGCACCGATCTCGAGCGGGACGAACATATCAAGAAATACGTGCATTCGCCCATCATCCACTACGATATCCCCTTCGAGCCGCAGAACATCACCCGGCTCTCCGACGACGTCAGCGAAGCCATGCGCATGATGGAGCGGATGGAGGCCATCGAAAAGACGCTGCCGGGGCTCGACTGCGGCTCCTGCGGCTCGCCGAGCTGCCGCACCCTCGCCGAGGACATCGTGCGCGGGCAGGCGGTGGAGATGGATTGCATTTTCAAGCTGCGCGATAAGCTCCGGATTTTGGCGCAGGAGCTTGCCGATCTCGCCAGCGCCGAAAAGCGCGGCTGACGCCGCGGACATTGAAACCCTCAATCATCAGGAAAAGAGATCATACGCAAGGAGGAGGGGCCATGCTGGTTTCGGAACTCGCCGGGCTGCTGAACGCTTCAAAAGCCAACGCCGTACCCGACCGCGAAGTCACCTGCGCCTATACCTGCGACCTGTTAAGCTGGGTCATGGCCAGGGGCAGGGCGGGTTGCGCGTGGGTCACGGTGCAGACGCATCTGAACGTGGTCGCGGTGGCGTCGCTAAACGATATGGCGTGCGTCATCCACCCCGAGGGCATCGCGCCCGAGGCCGCGTCGCTCGAAAAAGCGGCGGGGGAGGGGATTGCGGTGCTGGTGACGGAAAAATCCGCCTACGAGGTCTGCGCCCTGCTGTACGGGGCGGGGATACCTCCCGTATAAGGCCATGGAAAAGTTCGCGGCGGATCTGCACATCCATTCCTGCCTGTCCCCCTGCGCCGGTTCGGATATGACGCCCAACAACATCGTCAATATGGCGGCGCTCAAGGGGCTGGAGCTCATCGCCGTATGCGACCACAACTGCGCGCGCAACCTGCCCGCCGTGCAGGCCGCGGCGGACGCGCGCGGGCTTCTGCTGCTGCCGGGGCTGGAGGTGGAAACGCGCGAGGAGGTGCACATGCTCGCCCTGTTCGCAGCCCTTAGCTCCGCCATGGCGTTCGGCGAATGGGTGTACGCGCACCTGCCGCCCCTGCCCAACCGGCCGGATCTGTTCGGCGAGCAGCTCGTTCTCGACGAAAACGACGATCCAATCGCCGCCGAACCGCGCCTGCTCATCCAGTCCACCGCGCTTTCCATCGACGAAGCCGCCGCCGCCTGCCGGAGGATGGGCGGCGTGCCCGTGCCCGCGCACATCAACCGGACTTCCAATTCGCTTCTCGCCAACCTCGGCTTTATCCCCCCCGGCCCGGCGTTTACGGCGCTGGAGGTCAGCGCGAATCTGCCGATATCCGGCGTCAATCTTTCCCGCTATCATGTTCTTTGCAATTCCGACGCGCACACGCTCGGGGATATCTCGGAGCCGATCCACTTTGTCCCGGCGTATGAGCGCAGCGCGGCCGGCGTGCTCGCGTACCTTGCAGAGAAAAAATGAACGCGTTAAAAAGCCGTTTTATCGCATAAAAATGCAAATCCCGCCATTGCGCCATGCCTTAAAGCCAAAATGAAACGGATATATCGCCCCGTATATCGATGGAGGCTTGTAAGTCCGCCGGAAGAAATGGTATAATTATACGGATATATGGACGCGGGGCGGCAGCCTCTTTCAACCGCGCCCAAAAACTGATACACTAAAGCACATAGCGCAAACGGCGATACAGGAACGGAGGATACGATGGTCGGTCTGTCACATGAGGGCGTATATCTTGTAAACGGCGTACCCGTTGGGGGGGGCGAGGGTTTTCCCGCGCCCAAGGACGCGCGCGGGCGCACCATCGCCGCGGGGATTCTTCGCGCGCACAACGGCTCGCAGGACGAAAGCAAGCTGCGCCTTACCTTCGATTCTCTGATCTCCCACGATATCACCTATGTGGGCGTCATACAGACCGCGCGCGGCTCGGGGCTTACGACCTTTCCCGTGCCCTACGCCATGACCAACTGCCACAATTCGCTGTGCGCCGTGGGCGGCACCATCAACGAGGACGACCACGCCTTCGGGCTTTCCGCCGCCATCAAGTACGGCGGCGTCTACGTGCCCGCCAACCTTTCCGTCATCCACATGTACGCCAGGGAAGAAATGGCCTTCTCTGGCGGCATGATCCTCGGGTCGGACAGCCACACCCGCTACGGCGCCATCGGCTGCATGGGCGTGGGCGAGGGCGGGCCCGAGATCGTCAAGCAGCTGTTGAAGAACACCTACGACGCGGACGCGCCCGAGGTGGTGCTCGTCTATGTCACCGGCGCGCCCCGGCCCGGCGTCGGCCCGCACGACGTGGCGCTGGCCCTTGTGGGCGCGACGTTCCCCGGCGGCTTTGTCAAGAACAAGGTGCTGGAGTTCGTGGGCCCCGGCATCAAAAACATGTCCGTCGAGTACCGCAACGGCGTGGACGTGATGACCACCGAGACCGCCTGCCTTTCCTCCATCTGGGAAACCGATGAAAAGGTGAAGGAGTATTACGCCGTTCAGGGCCGGCCCGACGCGTTTTGCGAGATGCGCCCCGGCGAATACGCCTATTACGACAGCATGATCCGGCTCGATCTTTCGAAGATCGAGAGCATGATCGCGCTGCCCTTCCACCCGGCCAAGGCCGTCGCCATCAACGAATTGAACGCCAACCTTTCGGATATGCTCCGCGGCGTGGAGCGGGAGGTCAAAGAGCAGTTCGGCGGCAAGGCGAAGCTCGATCTCCTCTCCAAGATCAGGGACGGAAAGCTCTGGGCCGATCAGGGTGTGATCGCCGGCTGCGCGGGGGGGCTTTTTGAGAACATCGCCGACGCCGCGGCCATATTGGACGGCGCGGACGTGGGCAACGGTTATTTCTCGCTTTCGGTCTACCCCGGCTCCATGCCTGTGCAGCTTGCGCTCAGTAAAGCGGGCGTGCTCACCCGCCTCATGGAAGCCGGGGCCGTCATCAAGCCCGCCTTCTGCGGCCCCTGCTTCGGCGCGGGGGACGTGCCCGCCAACAACGGCTTCTCCGTCCGCCACACCACGCGCAACTTCCCCAACCGCGAGGGCAGCAAGCCCGGCGACGGGCAGCTCGCGGCGGTGGCGCTCATGGACGCGCGCTCCATCGCGGCCACGGCCCGCAACAAGGGCGCGCTGACCCCGGCGACGGCGCTCGATCCCGTTTCCAAGGCAAAGGAACGGTATTTCTATGACCGCGGCGTGTACCAAAAGCGCGTGTACAACGGCTTCGGGCACCCCAAGCCGGAGGAGGAGCTGCGCTTCGGGCCCAATATCGCGGATTGGCCCAGAATGTACCCCCTGAGCAAACACCTCTTGCTGGAGCTGACGGCCGTGATCCGCGACCCCGTCACCACCACGGACGAGCTGATCCCCTCCGGGGAGACCTCCTCCTACCGCTCCAATCCCCAAAAGCTCGCGGAGTTCACGCTTTCCCGCCGCTGCCCGGACTATGTGCGGCTTTCCAAGGCCGTGCGGGCCGCGGAGGCCGAACGCCGCGCGGGCGGCGCCCCGGAGGCGCTCGTTTCCCTGCTTCGGCAGGCAGACGCTCTCGGCGCGCTCGCGGATACCGCGGCAGGCTCCGTCATCTTCGCCAACAAACCCGGCGACGGCTCGGCGCGCGAGCAGGCGGCCTCCTGCCAGAAGGTGCTGGGGGGCTTCGCGAACATCTGCTACGAGTACGCCACCAAGCGCTACCGGAGCAACTGCATCAACTGGGGCATCCTGCCATTTACGCTCCCAGAGAGCGCGGCTTTCCCCTACGAGGCGGGGGAGCACGTGTTTGTGCCCGATATCCGGGACGCCGTCGCCTCCGGCCGGGAGGAAATCCCCGCAAAAGTCCTGCGCAGGGACGGCACGGCGGAGGACATCACGCTGCACCTAAAGAACCTCACGCCCGGCGAGAGGGAGATCATCCTTGAGGGCTGCCTGATGAACTACTACGCCGCGCGGGCTAAGCGCGCGCGGTGAACGGATAGGGGAAGGAATACGCATGGCTGAAAAAATCAGGATGACGACGCCGCTCGTGGAGATGGACGGCGACGAAATGACGCGCATCATCTGGCGGATGCTCAAGGACGAGCTGCTGCTGCCCTTTGTGGACCTGAAAACCGAGTATTACGATCTCGGCCTCCCGCACCGCGACGAAACGCGGGACCGGGTGACACAGGACGCCGCCGAAGCCGTCAAACGATACGGCGTGGGCGTCAAGTGCGCCACCATCACGCCCAACAAGCAGCGCATGAGCGAATACAACCTGCACGAGATGTGGAAGAGCCCCAACGGCACCATCCGCGCCGCGCTGGACGGCACGGTGTTCCGCGCACCCATCCTCATCGACGGCATCAAGCCCGTGGTCAGGAACTGGAAGAAGCCCATCACCATCGCCCGCCACGCCTACGGCGACGTGTACCGCGGCACCGAGTACCGCGTGCCGGGCAGGGGCAAGGCCGAGCTTCTCTTTACCGGCGAGAACGGCGAATCCTTCCGCCAAACGGTGTATGAGTTCGAGTGCCCCGGCGTGCTGCAGGCCACCTTCAACAAGGATACCTCCATCCGTTCCTTCGCGCACGCCTGTTTCCGCTACGCGCTCGCCACCCGGCAGGATTTGTGGTTCTCCACGAAGGACACCATCTCCAAGCTCTACGATCAGACCTTCAAGCTGATCTTCGAGGAGATCTACGAGCAGGAGTACAAGGCCGCTTTCGCGGATGCGGGGATCTCGTATTTTTATACGCTGATCGACGACGCCGTGGCCCGCGTGATCCGAAGCGAAGGCGGGTTCATCTGGGCCTGCAAGAATTACGACGGCGACGTGATGAGCGACATGGTCTCCACCGCGTTCGGTTCCCTCGCCATGATGACCTCCGTGCTCGTGAGCCCGGACGGAAAGTTCGAGTACGAGGCCGCGCACGGCACCGTGACGCGCCACTACTATAAGCACCTCGCGGGGGAGGAGACCTCCACCAACCCCATCGCCACCCTCTTCGCGTGGACCGGGGCGCTGAAGAAGCGCGGCGAGCTGGATTCCCTGCCCGCGCTTACCCGTTTTGCGGAAAAGCTGGAGCGGGCGAGCCTGCAAACGCTCAACGACGGGGTGATGACAAGGGACCTCGCCGGCCTCGTGGAGGGGGACGCGCCCCGCGCCGTGAATACGCTCGCGTTTATCCGGGCCATCCGGCAGAGGATGGACTGAGATAGGCGCTGCATAGCGGGACGTTCCGCCGTCCCATTGGAACCCTAAAACTTAGGAAACACAATAAAATCGTCCAAGCTGACGACATGTGCGTCAGCTTGGACACCTTGCAGGAACAACCGCCCGTGCCGCAGGCACAGGTTGTTCCTGCAATCCTCGAAAAGTACCGCAAGGTACTTTTTCGACTATGCAAAGCTGTAATGCTCCGGCCTCTCGTTGAGACAAAAGGCGCCGATGCCCTTGAGCCCGATATGGACGCCCAGCACGCCGCCGATATGGCAGAGCGTGACGGAGCATTTGGGCAGCGCCTCCATGATGAACGATTCCAGTTTTTTTGCGGCGGGCAGGTCGTCCGCATGCGTGATGGAAATGAGCTGGGACGGGAATTTCTCGGCCCGCCGGATGATCTCGTCCGCAACCGCGCGCAGCGTGTTCGCCCTTCCGCGGACCATCCGGCGCACGACCATCCGGCCCTTTTCCACCTCGAGGATCGGGTGGAAGCCCAGCCGGCTTCCCAGGAAGCCCACTACCCTGGGGATGCGGCCGCCCTTAGCGAGCCACTCCAGATCGTCGACGGAAAACACGTGCTCGATATGCGCCGTCATGAACTCGATTTCGGACAGCACCGTTTCAAACGGCCAATCCGCGTTCGCCATCTTGAGAGCCTGCAGCACGATCAGCCCCGCCGCGCCCGAGCCGCCCCCGGAATCCACGACCGCGAGCTTCCTTTCCGGATAGTCGCCGCGCAGTTCCTCCGCGATCATGCTGCACATCGCGTAGCAGCTCGACATCTCGCCGGAAAACGCGATATAGATCACGTCGCTGCTCTCTTCGAGCAAAGACTTGAAAAGCCCGTATGCCCGGCCGTAGGGGATCTGCGCGGTTTTGGGCACCGTGCCTTCGCGTATCGCTTCATATACGCGGGATACGTCGATTTCTTCCGCATCCAGATAGCTTCGGCCGTCGATGTTGATGACGAGGGGAAGAATTTCGAGGCCCAGCCCCCGTACAAGGGCCGGATCAATGTCGCTTGTGCTGTCCGCAACGATACGAACGCCCATATCCGACGCTCACCTTCCGATCTTGCGTTGATGTGCCATAGAATGCGCCCGCCCCGGCGGGGTCCGATCCTTCCGCGACGGGCCGCATTCAAAAATAGCCGGCAAACCCGAGGGCCTGCCGGCATATGGATCGCGCGCTTGCCGCTTACTGCGCCGCGGCCTCGTTTGCCTCGGGATAAACGCTGACCTGCTTGCGCTCCTTATCCTTGCGCTCAAAGCGCACCACGCCGTCCACCAGGGCGAACAGCGTATCGTCGCGGCCGATGCCGACGTTATGGCCCGCATGGATGTGCGTGCCGCGCTGACGAACCAGAATATTGCCGGCCAGCACGAACTGCCCGTCCGCACGCTTGGGCCCCAAACGCTTGGATTCGCTGTCGCGGCCGTTGCGCGAGCTGCCCACGCCCTTTTTATGCGCGAACAGTTGGAGATTCATCTTCATTTCTTACACCTCCCTTTGTGTAACGCTGAGGTATTCGCCGTAGGATTCTTCCATTGCGAGAAGCCCGAGCCGGAGCGTATCCAACAGCACCAGCGCCTGTTCATACTGCGCGCCCGATATATCCTGCCCGAGTATGCAGTAGAGATACCCTTCCTCAATGGACAGCCCCACCGGCAGCTTAAGCCGTTCCTGCAAGCCGAGAGCGATGGTCTGCGTCAGCGCGGAAACCGCGCTGCACACGATATCGTTCCCCGGTTCGCCCGCCCCGGCGTGCCCGCTCGCTTCAAAGCCCGCGAGCGCGCCGTTTTGTCGGAGCATTGTCACCGTCACCATACGCTTACCCGATAGAGAGTATCTCTACCTTGGTGAAGGGCTGGCGATGGCCCTGCTTTTTGCCCGAGTTCTTTTTGGCTTTATACTTGAACGCAATGACCTTTTTTCCCTTGCCATGCTCGATGACACGGGCCTTGGCGGCTACGCCCTCGACTACGGGCTTGCCGACGGTGATCCCTGCGTCGCCAGAGAGCAGCAGCACGTCGAAGCTGACTTCGGCGCCGGGTTCGGCCGCGAGCTTCTCTACGAGAATTTCGTCGCCGGCCTGCACCTTGTATTGCTTGCCGCCCGTCTGAATGATCGCATACATATCGGTTTCCTCCTCTTACCAGTCTCGCCCGCGCCCGGCCCGGCCTTGCGGCCGCGTTAAAAACGCCGTCACGGAGCGGCTCACCGGAACATTCTATCATCCGCGCGCGCGCTTGTCAAACAAAAGCGTATGGACGGGCCGAAGCCCCGGCTTTTGCCGTTCATAGAAAGTTAACAGGCGGCGCGGGGAAGGCGCGGCAGGCCGGAAATCCGGGGAACGCCCGAAAACAGGCGCTTTTTTATTTGAGCGGCCCAAGCCGCATCCATTGTACCCTATTATAGGAAATATGTACCTTGCAACATAACGTACCCTCAGGCGTTAAAATGACAGTAAACAAAAACGGAGGGATACGTATGAAAAAGAAACTGCTCGCGGCGATTCTGCTCGCGGCAACGTTGCTCGCATGCGCGGCGCCCGCTCTTGCGGCGGGGACGACCGCCACCGTGTCCGCAGCGGTCCAGTACCGCGCAGCCACCACCGCCGTCAACGTCCGCTCGGGGCCAAACAGCTCCACCTACGGTATCATCGGCTCCCTGAGCAAGGGGGAGATGGTCCGCTACAACGGGCAGGTCGGCTCCTGGTCGCAGGTAGTCTACAAGGGCATGACGGGCTATGTGTTCACCAAGTACCTGTTCGATCCCATCGGCACCAACCAGCAGTACCGCGTGGCCACCCAGGCGGTGAACGTGCGCACCGGCCCCAGCAGCAGCAAGTATCCCGCGAGGGGTTTCCTGAGTAAAGGGGAGCAGGTGCAGTACCTCGCCAAGGTCGGTTCCTGGTCGCTCGTATACTACAAGGGGGATCTCGGGTACGTATTCAGCAAGTATCTCGCGTCTTCCTCCGCGCCGGAGTCCCCGACGCAGTACCGCATCGCCACGCTCCCGCTCAACGTGCGCACCGGCCCCGGCACCAAGTACGCGGTCTTAGGGTACCTCGATCAGGGCGAAACCGTGCAGTACCTGGGCAAATCCGGCAATTGGGCGATCATTTCCTACAAGGGCAGGGCCGCTTACGCGTACGCCAAGTACCTGAGTGCGAAGCCGAGTCTCTCTAACCCCGTAACGGCCGCCACGCAGGACAACAACCTGCGCCTCCAGCTTGTGGTTGGAAAGAGCGTATATAACAAGAACGAGCCCATCGACTGCTACGCGGTGCTCACCAATATCAGCAGCCGCCCCTACCTGGTCGTGGGCGGCACGAAGCAGCTCGTATACTTCCCCATCCGGTCGCTCTCCGGCAACAATCTGTTCAACGGCGTCTATTACGCCACGCGGGAATATGCCGAGACCTGGATCTACCAGAACAAGCCCATGACGGTCCTGTTCGCGAAGACGGGCAGCGTCAGCCCCAGCGCCAGCGCCGCGTTCGCCAAGGAGTATTTCGCCAACTCCAAGCTCATCCTGCCCCCCGGCACCTATGAACTCAAGGCCGAGATGCAGTACTCCATGGAAGGCACCAGCTCCAACGGCACGCTTTCGGTCGGCACGACCATTACCGTAAAAGATTAACTCAGGATTGTCAAGGGGCCGCGGCCCCTTGACAATCCTGGGGTTTTAACGCACCCTCGGGGCTGCTTTGGAAACGAAGCGGCCTCTTTTCTTTTTGGCCGAAAATTGTAATCCGCGTGTACAATTATGGCAACAGGCCCGCTTCTGTTGTGTTCGGCATGCGGGCATACTATAATCTTCTTAAACAGCAGAGCGGGAGGCAGCCATGCAGAAAGCGCCGCATATTTTGATCTGCGACGATCAGCGGATCATCCACGAAACACTGGGCATGTACCTCGAAAGCGAAGGGTTCACATACGCGTCCGCCTACGACGGCAACCAGGCGCTGGAAAAGGCGGAAAGCGAAAAGCCCAGCCTCATTATACTGGACCTGATGATGCCCGGCAAGTCGGGCATCGAGGTCTGCCGCACGCTGCGCCTGAACAGCCGCGTGCCCATCATCATGCTCACCGCCAAGGATGAGGAGATCGACCGCATCCTGGGCCTGGAGCTGGGGGCGGACGATTACATCGTCAAGCCCTTTTCGGCGCGGGAGGTCGTGGCGCGCATCAAGGCGGTGCTCAGGCGCATCAAGGAGCAGCAGGATCAGCCGCAGCAGGTCCTCCGGTTCGACCGGCTGGAGATCAACGTCGGCAGCTACGAGGTCCGCTTCGACGGCAGGCCCATCCCCTTCACGCCCAAGGAAGTGGAGATTTTGCACCTTTTGGCGTCCCATCCCGGCCGCGTATACGAGCGCGAGCAGATCCTCTCCCTCATCTGGGGATACGATTATTTCGGGGATACGCGCGCGGTGGACACGCAGATCAAGCGCATCCGGCAGAAGCTCCCGCAGGAGGGCGTGCCCTGGGGCATCAAGACCGTCTACGGCGTGGGCTATAAATTCGAGGCGGGGCAATGAAAAGCGGGTTCCTGCGTAAGCTCCTCTCGTTTGTGCTGCTTACGCTCCTCGTATTCGCGGTGCTGACGGCGGCGCTCTTTACCTACACCAGCCGCAACATCTTCGCCGGCATGAAGGCACAGGATATGGTCCCCGCCGCGCAGTATATCGGCGAGATCGTCTCGCAGTACCAGCGCGGGGAGATCGGCCCGAATACCTTCGAGCGCCTCTTGAACAGCGACCCCACCCTCTGGGACGCCACGGTTCTGATTTTTGACAGGGACGGCAGCCTGCTCGCCCATACGCCCAACGATACGTTCGAGCGCATGCAGGCATCCATCACGAAGGATTTTCTGCCCGATATGCTTGCCGGCAAAACCGGCAGGCTCGTTACCTCCTCCGCCGAGCTCGGCCTGGTGGTGGGCACGCCGGTGTACGGCGTGGACGCCGCGGTTTCGGGCGCTGTGTTCCTGACAAAGCCGCTCGACGAGGTCAACGCGGCGCTCGGCGGCCTCGACACCGCGCTCTTAATCAGCATCCTGATCGTGTCGCTGGCGATCATCTTGCCCGCGTACTTCGTATCGCGCGGCATGACGCGCCCGATCCTGCAGATGTCCGAGGCGGCGCGCGCCATGGCGCACGGGGATTATTCCGTGAAGGCCGACGACCGCCGCAAGGACGAGATCGGCCAGTTGGGGCGCTCGCTCAACGAGCTTTCCGGCGCGCTTTCCACGACCATCGGCGATCTCGTGCTGGAGCGCAACCGCCTTCGGAACGTGCTGGACGGCCTCCGGGAGGGCATCGTCGCCGTGGACGACACCGGCCGCGTCACGCACTGCAACCCCGCGGCGGTCAGGCTTTTAAAAAGCGACGCGGCGGACTGGCAGACCGCTCCGGCGAGGCTTTCGGCGCTGTGGCCGGGGTATTCCGGCGCGGCGGCCTCCGGGGAGGTGGCGTCCTATATGGCGCAAAGCGGGGAGAACACCCTCAAGATCACCGTCACGCAGCTCACCGGGCGGGGCGGGCGCCGTGCGGGGGCCGTCACCATGGTGCAGGACGTAACGGAGGAGGAGCGCCTGGAGCAGACGCGGCGGGATTATGTGGCCAACGTCAGCCATGAGCTGCGCACGCCCATCGCCTCCATCCGCAGCCTCGCCGACGCGCTCAACGACGGGCTTGTGAAGTCCGGCGAGGATAAAACGCGCTATTACGGCTATATCCTGCGCGAGAGCATGCGGCTTTCCCGGCTCATCAACGACCTTCTGGAGCTTTCCCGGCTGCAGTCGGGCGGCGTGGCGCTGGAAAAGCGCCCGTTCAATCTCGGGGAGCTGATGATGGAGCTGTCCGAGCGGTTCGAGGCCGCGGCGGGGGACAGCGGGCTCAGGTTCGCGCTCGAGCTGCCCGGCGAGGACGCGAAGGCGTTCTCCAACGAGGACCGCGTGGAGCAGGTGCTGGTGGCGCTATTGGACAACGCCATCAAGTACGCCGCGGACGGGGGCAGAGTGACGCTTTGCGCCGAGCCCAAAGAAGACGGCTACCTCGTGAGCGTCTGCAATACCGGGCATATCCCGGAGGAGCACCTCCCGCATTTGTTCGAGCGCTTTTATAAGGCCGATACGGCGCACGCCGAGCAGGGCACGGGGCTGGGGCTGGCGATCGCCAAGGAGGTTATGTCGCTCCTGGGCGAACGCATCTGGGCCGAGAACTGCGGCGGCGAAGCCTGTTTCCGGTTCACGCTCGCAAAGAGCTGAAATCGGGTCTGGATAGAGTCCTTTTATTTGGAAACGTTCTTGCGATATTGGGCATGGACATGTTCTCACTGGGCGCGGAGCTTGCCATAATGCCCATGGACGGGACGATCGGCGCGGAGCTGACCAAATCGCGCAAGCTCTCGGTCGTGCTCGGGGGGGGGCGCGCGCTGCCTGTCACCGGCGCGGCGGGCCTTTCGTAGCGCTGACCAGCCCCGCCGCATCCGCTTTTTTGCCCTTTTTCGCAGGGAGACCCCGTGCGGCGGCGGCGCAGGACCCGGCCGTTTTGGCCCGCGCACGGGGCTTTTTCACGCAAATCTCACATATATGCATTCAGTGGTTCTACAAATTTTATAGAGCGCGTATGCTATACTGTGCCTACTCGGCGGCGCTGGAGGTTTGTGCGCTGCGCCGCGATGAACGGGGTTGGCGCCATGCGTGTCTCCATCGAATGGTTTCTGTTTGATAACGCTCTGATGGATTTTGTCGTGCTCGCGTTCGCCGCGGCGCTTTCGGGACTGAGGCTCAGGATGGGCGCCGCGGTCCTGTTGAGCTTTCTCGGGGCCGGGTTCGCGCTCGCCGCGCTTTGGGTCTGCCCTATATTGCTTACCCCCGTGCCCAAGCTGCTCTTTGCCGCCGTGCTCGCGCTGGGGCTTCGCGCGGAGGGCTGGCGCGCGTATCTGCGCGCGCTGCTGTCTGTGCTGCTGTGCGCGTTCCTGCTGGGGGGGCTTATGATGCTCCTCTCGCTGCAGATGCCGGGAAGCGGTGCCGCGGGCATGGCGGGCGGCGCGCTGATCGGCACGGTGGCCTCCCGCGCGGTGCTCGTGGCACTGCTCGCGGCGGCGTTGCTCCCGCGGCTCTTGCGCACGCTCCGCTCGGCGGCGCGCGCCGATTCCCTCCGGGTGGGGCTTCGCATCCTGCTCGACGGCAGGCTTTTAGAGCTTACGGCGCTCATCGATACGGGGAACATGCTTTCCGAACCGCTGACGGGGCTCCCCGTCGTGCTGGTCGACCGGGATATCGGGGAAAAGGCGGGCTATCCGGTGCGGTATGCGGGCGTCGGCGGCGGGGGGGAGCTTTTGGCCCGCCGCGCGCAGGCGGCGCAGGTGCGCATCGGCGGCGCCTGGCGCGAGATCGATATCATGGTCGCGCGCAGCCCGGCGCCCATCACGGGCGCGCAGGCCATCATCGGAAGCAACGCGCTGCCGCCCCCGGCGAACCGCGGCGCGATGGAAAAGGGGGAGTTTCATGGTGCGTAGATTCCTGGCGTGGCTGTCCCGGCTGTTCTTCCGAAAGCCGCGGGGCGCTTACTACGTGCATTCCGGCGAGACGCTGCCGCCGCCGCTTTCGCCCGAGGAGGAGCAGGAATGGGTGGACCGGCTGGCCCAGGGCGACGAGGACGCGCCGCATATCCTCATCGAACGCAACCTGCGGCTGGTGGTCTACATCGCGCGCAAATTCGAGAACACCGGCGTCTCCATCGAGGACCTCATTTCCATAGGCACCATCGGCCTCATCAAGGCCGTCAACACCTTCGATCCCAACAAGCGCATCAAGCTGGCCACCTACGCCTCCCGCTGCATCGAAAACGAGATCCTGATGCATTTAAGGCGCACCTGCCGCCTCAAGATGGAGGTTTCGCTCGACGAGCCGCTCAACATCGACTGGGACGGCAACGAACTGCTGCTTTCGGACATCCTGGGCACCGAGGGGGACCTCATCGGCCGCGGCATCGAGGACGAGGTGGACCGCGAGCTCCTCTTGAGCGCGCTCAACAAGCTGACCGCGCGGGAGCAGAAGATCGTGCAGCTCCGCTTCGGGCTCAATACCGAGCGGGAATGCACGCAGAAGCAGGTGGCCGATATGCTGGGCATCTCGCAGAGCTATATTTCCAGGCTCGAAAAACGCATCATCAAGCGCCTGCGCAAGGAGATCGCGCGCATGGAGTAACTTTCGCAAAAGTGGCGCAGCCACTTTTGCGAGTCTACACGCTTTGCCTAAAACGCTGCGCGTTTCCGGGCGGCAAAGCGCGCAAGGTGTCCAAGCTGACGCGCATGTCGTCAGCTTGGACGGATTATATTGTGCTTTCTAAGTTTTTCTGCTCCGGCGGGATGGCGGAGCATCCCGCCATGGAGGCTATAAGTTGAGGTTGGAGCCCTCCCGTACCTTAGGGGGCGCGGGGGGTGGAGTGCATCAAATGCGCTGCGCAATCCAGCGAGATACGTACTTTAGGGGGCGCGGAGAGGGCCGAAGCCGCGCGCCGCCTGTGGGGCGAGCCCGAAGCACTGCCGGTGGCAGAGCAAGCGAAGGCAAAGCCCAATGAACAAGGAAGCACCGCGGCCGATAGGAGCGGGGCGGCCATTGCGAATCGAGGGCGGAGTGAGCAAGGCGAAGGCCCAGTGAGCGCGGGAACGCAAGGAAGCGGCTCCCGCCGCGACGGGCGCGACTATTGCGAACTGAGCTTGAGGCCCTCCCGTACCTTAGGGGGACGCGGGGGGCGAAGCCCTCCCGCTATTAAATAAAATAATCCCTCGTCGCCGCCGCAGGCGGCGATACCTGCCGCAGAGGCCGCCCATTCGGGCGGCCTCTGTGCAATAAAACCATAAATGGCGGTAGGGGGGATCTATGCCTATACGAATTTCTGCATATGCTTCAGGGCGTTTTTCTCCAGCCTTGATACCTGCGCCTGGGAGATGCCGATCTCCCGGCTGACCTCCATCTGCGTCTTTCCCTCGAAGAAGCGCATCTGGAGGATCCGCTGCTCGCGGTCCCCGAGATGGGAGATGCCCTGGGAAATGGCGATGGTATCCAGCCACTGCGCGTCGTTGACCTTCGCGTCGCCGATCTGGTCCATCACGAAGATGGCGTCGCCGTCGTCGTGGTAGATGGGCTCGTAAAGGGAGATGGGGTCCTGGATCGCGTCGAGCGCGAACACGATATCCTCCTCGGGCAGCGCGAGCTCCTTGGCGATCTCCCCGATCGACGGCTCGCGGGAGAGCTCGTCCATCAGCCGCGTGCGCGCCTGGAGCGCCTTGTAGGCGATATCCCTGAGCGACCGGCTGACGCGGATCGTGTTGTTGTCGCGCAGGTGCCGGCGCACTTCCCCGATGATCATGGGGACGGCGTATGTGGAAAATTTTACCTCATGCGACAGGTCGAAGTTGTCCAGCGCCTTGATGAGGCCGATACAGCCCACCTGGAACAGATCGTCCATCTGCTCACCGCGGTTGGCGAAGCGCTGAATCACGCTCAGCACCAGACGCAGATTGCTGCGCAGGAATTCGTCGCGCGCGGCGGTGTCGCCCTCCTTGACGCGCAGGAGCAGCGCCCGCATCTGTTTTTGGGTCAAAACCGGCAGTTTTGATGTGTCCACGCCGCAGATTTCCACCTTGTTCAGCGCCATACGGATTCCCCCTTGCCAGACTTGTTCCTTTTTCGCTCCGGTACACTTATGATTGCCGAAGCCATACTTTTTATCCGAGCCGGAAGGGCGCGCCGCGGGTGTGAAAAAAGGGCGAAAATCCGCAAAGAAACTGGAAAAACGGGCGTCCGAGTCGCGAAAAAAGGTATAATTTGGCATATGGAGTTATATCGGCCTCAGCGGGACGCTCCGCCGTCCCGCTCACCGAAGAAACTTAGGAAACACAGTAAAATCCGTCGAAGCTGACGACATGTGCGTCAGCTTCGACTCCTTGCGCGTTCACCGGCCGCGCCGAAGGCGCAGGTGAACGTGAGAAACCCGCCGCGGCGACCCGCGCAAACGCTCGCGTTTGCGCGGCGCGGCGGGGCTATTTGTGCGCGCTCGCGCATAGCCTTTAGGAAAAGCCCCTTTTGAGAAGGGGGGAGGTGCTCTTTCTTGGCTGGCGAAAGACGGGCAAAGGCGAAAAGGAAGAAGCAGAAAAGGCCGCGCCGGTCCTTTTGGAAGCGCCGGCTGCTGACGGCGCTTGATCTCCCCGCGGAGACCGAGCCTACCGTGCCCAAGCTGACGGCCGTGGGGCGGAGCGACCTGCTTGTGGAGAACCACATGGGCGTGCTCCAGTACGACAGCGCGGGCATCCGCCTGCTGACGCACGAGGGCGTACTGGAGATTCAGGGGGAAAAACTGGAGCTGAGCGAGCTTGCCGCAGGCCGCGCCTACGTGCGCGGAAAGCTTGCGCTCATCAGGTTCACAACGTAGCCGAAAAGCGCCGCAGGTGGGAGAACATGTGGAATTCTTTGCACGGATATGTTATGATACGTTTGGAGGGTCTGGGCCTCGAACGCATGCTCAACCGCATGCTCAAGGACGGCATCGCCGTTTCAAACGTAAAGCGGGAAGGCCGCGGCCGTATGACGCTGATGCTCCGCGCGCGGGATTTTCCGCGGCTGCGGAAGCTCAGGCGGGGCACGCGCTGCCGGATCCATATTACAGAACGGCGGGGGGTTCCCTTCTTTATCGCCAGATTCCGCTTCCGCAGGCTCCTGGTGCTGGGCGCGCTCGCGCTGGGGCTCCTGATCTTCATAGCGTCCACGCGCGTATGGAGCATCTCCGTCGAAGGGTGCGATCGGGTGCCGCAGGCGGTCGTGATGCAGGCGCTTGCGGACGCGGGGGTGAAAACGGGAATGGCGCGCGCCAAAATCGAGCCCCCGGCGCTGGGGCAGTTCGTCCGCTCGTATGACAAACGCATCGCATGGGCGGGCGTTTCGCTTTCGGGCGTGACGCTGGATGTGCAGATCGTGGAGGCGGAGCCCATCCCCGCGCAGCCCGATAAAAGCAAGCCCGCCGATATCGTGGCCGGTAAGGACGGTATCGTCGAGAAGGTGACGGCGCTTGCCGGGAAGGCCGGCGTCAAGCCGGGGGACGCGGTGCGCAGGGGCGACGTGCTCATTCACGGCGACGCCACGAGAGAGGGCGCGGCGGAACGGTACCTGGTGCACGCGGAGGGCACGGTGACGGCCAAGGTCTGGTACGAGGGGCGCGTCACGCTGCCCTGCACCGAGGAGAAGCTGCTGCGCAGCGGCCTCACGGAGCCCTACACCGCGCTGGAGATGGCGGGCATGACGCTGTTCCGCGCGGGGACCCGCTTTTCGCACTATGAAATCGTCACCGAGGGCGCTGCGACCACGCGCGGGCTGATTCTTCCGCTCCGGCTGGTCAGGGGCCTGACGTACGAGCTCGTGGAGCGGGAGGTGCCCGCCGAGCAGGACGAGGTCACGGCCGAGGCGCTTTTCCGCGCCGAACTCGCCGCGCTCGACGATATCCCGCGCGACGCGCGGATATTGAAGAAGGTCCAGACGACACAGGTGCTTCCGGACGGCAGCGTGCGCGCGTCGGTGGCGGTCTGCGCGCTCGAGAGCATCGGGATCACCAAGCGGCTCGCGTAATTAAGAGAACCCTTCCGGCAAAACGGGAGCGTACAATACAGCGAAAGGAAACGTACAGTTGGAAGAACAGGCGTTTGAGGAGAGGCCGGCGCAGCCGTTGCGGACGGAGAAGCTGCTTCCGGTAAACAGTATGGACGAGCAGATCAAGCTCTTCGGCGTATTCGACGAAAATCTGGATATCCTGCAGGCGGAAACGGGCGCGCGCATCGGCACGGCGGCCGACTGCATCAAGATAGAGGGCGCTCAGGAGGACGTGGAGCTTTGCGCCGTCGTGCTAGAAAAGCTTTTGCAGATGCTAAGAAAGGGCGAGCCCATCAACCGCGGCCGCATCCGCTACGCGGTGGATCTCGCCAAGGAAGGCAACGCCGACATGATCGAGCAGATCATGGGCGACGTGATCGCCATCACCAACAAGGGCCGCCAGATCAAGTGCAAAACGCTGGGCCAGAAGCGCTACATGCAGGCGCTCAGGGAGTACGATCTCGTATTCGGCGTGGGGCCCGCGGGCACCGGCAAGACCTACCTCGCGGTGGCCATGGCGGTGCTGGCTTTCAAGAACAAAGAGGTGGACAGGATCATTCTGACCCGCCCCGCCGTGGAGGCGGGGGAAAAGCTCGGCTTCCTGCCGGGCGACCTGCAGAACAAGGTGGACCCGTATCTGCGGCCGCTGCACGACGCGCTCACCGATTTCCTGGGCAGCGAGACCTACCGCAGCCTCATCGAGCGCGGCGCGGTGGAGGTGGCCCCCCTCGCGTATATGCGCGGGCGGACGCTCTCCAACGCCTACATCATTCTGGACGAAGCGCAGAACTGCACCGTCGAGCAGATGAAGATGTTTTTGACGCGCTTCGGCGAAGGCTCCCGCGTCGTGGTCACGGGGGATATCACGCAGATCGATCTCCCGCAGGACCGCAAGAGCGGCCTTGTGCACGCGCTGGGCATACTGGAAGGCGTGGAAGGCATCGCGCAGGTGTACCTCACGCATAAGGACGTCGTGCGGCACGACCTTGTGCAGCGGATCATCCGCGCGTACGAAAAGAAACGCATCTAAGACCCGGAAGGAGGCGCCGATGGCCGGAAGTGGGGATACGAAGGACCGCGTTGGCCTTGTGCCCGCCTTGCTGCTCGCATTGGCGCTTCTGCTTTGCTATGCGCTGACGGTCGCCGTGCTCACGCCCGTGCGGTACGACGTCGCGCCGGGCGCGCCCGCCGCACAGACGGTGGAGGCCCCCCGCACGCTCGAGAACAAAGCTGCCACGAAGGAACTCAGGGACGCCGCGCGCGCCGCGACCAAGTCCGTCTATCGCCTCGACCAGAGCCTCATCGATTCCTATACCGCGGGCGCCGAGGCGTTCTTTGCGGACGCGGCCTCCATGCGCAGCCAGGCGGAAACGCTGCGCCAGGCGCGGCAGATGACCGCCGGGGTCCCCGCGAGCGGGACGCTCACCCCGCAGCAATGGCAGCAGGTGGTCACAAGCGGGGAGCTTGCGCAGTTCCTCGCCAAGATCGGCGTGGCGCTCACGGCCGACGAGGGCTGGCAGCTTCTCAGCGCCCGGGAGGCCGATTTTTCGCGCCTGCAGGACGCGGTGCTCTTGAAGCTCACGGCTTCCCTCAGAAGCGGGCTCGAGGAACGCTCGCTTCTCGCCGTCAAAACGGCGTATCTGGAGGAACTCAACGCGCTGACCATACCCGACGCCCTCAAGGGCATCGGCAAAAAGGTGCTCGACGCGTACCTGAAGCCCACTTTCGTGGTGGACGAGGCGGCGACGGCGCAGGCGCAGGAGGCGGCCGCGTCCGCGGTGGAGCCCGTGCAGATCAGGCGGGGCGAGGCGATCGTCCGCAAGGACGACGTCGTCACCGAGCAGCAGTATGAGCTTTTAAGCGAGCTCGATCTCGTAAAGACGGCGCATTCCAACGCCGGCCTCGATTTCGGCGTGGCGCTTTACCTCGTCTGCCTGTTCGGGACGTTCGCGGCCTTTCTGTTCCTGCACAGGCGGCGGGTCGCCGCGAGCCGGAAAAGCATGCTGATCCTTACGGCCGCGATGGGGATCGCAATGCTCCTCGCGCTCGCGTTCAATGCCCTGGACCCGCGCATCACCACGGGGCTTGCCGGCGTTCTGATGATCGCGCTGCTGCTGGATTCCACCACCGCCGCGGCGGCCAACGTCCTGCTTGCGTTCAGCCTTGCGCTCCTGGCCGGCGGGCGGGGGGAAGCGCCGCTGGGCTTTGATACGATGGTCATGGCCGTCTCCATGCTCGTGGGCGGGCAGGTCGCGATCTTCTTTCTGCGCGGCTACCAGAAGCGCGGCTCCATCATCGCGGCGGGCGCCTGCGCGGGCGCGGCGAGCGCCCTTGTGATCGCCGCGGCGTACATCATGACGGAGCACACGGCGGTCGATACGCTCATCGCCGCGGGCTGGTCGATCGGCATATCGGTATTCTCGGCCATATTCGTCGTGGGCACGCTCTCGGTATGGGAGAACCTGTTCGGCGTGGCGACGGGCGCACGCCTTGCGGAGCTCTCCAACGCCAACCATCCGCTGCTCCGCCAGCTCATGACGGAAGCGCCCGGCACCTACCACCACTCCATGATGACGGCGGCTCTTGCGGAAAGCGCGGCCGAGGCGGTGGACGCCGATCCTCTCCTGGCCCGCGTGGGCGCGTATTACCACGACGTCGGCAAGCTGCGCCGCCCGCTCTATTTCATGGAAAACCAGCGTCCGGGCGAGAATATACACGATACCCTGCCCGCGGCCGAAAGCGCCACCATCATCATCGCGCACCAGAGGGACAGCGTGCTCATGCTCAACAAGCACAAGATGCCCGCGTCCGTGGTGCAGATCGCCTTCGAGCACCACGGGAACACGCTCGTCGCCTACTTCTACCGCAAGGCGGCGAAGGAAAACGGCGGCAAGCCCCCGGCGCAGAAGAATTTCCGCTATCCGGGCGCCCGGCCCTCCACCAAGGAAAGCGCCATCGTGCTCCTGGCGGACAGCTGCGAGGCGGCGGTGCGCGCGCTGGACAACCCTACCCGCGAGGAGGTGGAGGAGACGGTGGAGCGCGTCATCAAGGGCAAGATGGACGACGGCCAGCTTTCGGCGTCGCCGCTGAACTTCCGGGAGATCACGCTGATCGGCCAGAGCTTTCTGCGCACGTTCAACGGCCTGCTGCACGAGCGCATCGCCTACCCGGAACCCGAACAGGGGGACAAGCCGTGATTCGCGTAACGGACGAAACGGACGCCCTGCCCGCGGGCGCAAATGAGTGGATCCGTTCCGCCGCCGAGGCCGCGCTTCTCTTAGAGCACAGGCGCGGCAGCATGGAGATATTCGCGGTGGAGCCGGAGGAGATCAGGGCGCTCAACCGCGAGCAGCGGGGGATCGACCGCGTGACGGACGTACTGAGCTTCCCCATGGCCGCCCCCGGCGAAACGCCCGCCGACGGCTACTGGGGGGACATCGTGCTCTGCCCCGCGCGCGCGTTCGAGCAGGCGGCGGAGTACGGCCACAGCGCGGAGCGGGAGCTTGCATTTTTGACGGTACACGGTGCGCTGCACCTGTTCGGATACGACCACGAGCTTCCCGAAGAGGAGGCGGCGATGGCCGCAAAACAAAAAGCGATACTGGAAAGGATGGGATTACCCAGATGAAACAGACGATCCATGATCTGGAGATCAAAAACCTGCTGCGCATGGCGAACGACGCCATGGACCGCTCCTATGCGCCGTATTCCGGCTACCATGTGGGCGCCTGCCTCAAGGGGGTATCGGGCGCGTACTATCTGGGCTGCAATATAGAGAACGCCTCGTTTTCCCCCACCAACTGCGCGGAGCGTACGGCGCTCTTCAAGGCGGTCTCCGAGGGCGAGCGCCAGTTCGAGGCGCTGGCCGTCATCTCCAACGGCGAGCAGACGACCCTTCCCTGCGGCGTGTGCAGGCAGGTGCTCACGGAGTTCTGCGATCCCGACATGCCCGTCATCTGCGCCAACCGCACCGGCAAGTTCCAGATCTATTCGCTCGGGGAGCTGCTTCCCCACGCGTTCACGCCCGAGGGGATGAAATGACGGCAGCGCCCTACAAAAGCGGCTTCGTCTCCATCGTGGGCTGCCCCAACGTCGGGAAATCGACGCTTCTGAACCGGCTCGTCGGCCAGAAGGTCGCCATCGTTTCCCCGCGCGCGCAGACCACGCGCAACCGCGTCACGGGCGTGCTCACAAGGCCGGGGTACCAGATCGTGTTTCTGGATACGCCGGGCGTCGCTTCTCCCAAGAACCGCCTGGGGCAATACATGCAGAAGGTCGCCTACGCGGCGCTCGACGAGGTGGAGGCGATCCTTTACCTGGTCGATCCCATAAACGGCCTCAGGGAAAGGGACGCCGCGCTCGTCGCCCGGCTCAAGGAGGCGAAGGCGCCGCGCATCGGCATCATCAATAAGATCGATATCTGCTCGCTCGCGCAGGCGGAAGCGGCGGAGGCGTTCTTGAAGGACGCCGGCTGCTTCTCGGAGATCCTTCGTATCAGCGCCCAAGGCGGGGCCGGCGTGGAGAAGCTCGAGGCGCTGCTCACCGGGTATCTCACGGAGGGTCCGCAGTACTTCCCCGAGGATATGGTGACGGATCTGCCCGAGCGCATGCTGTGCGCCGAGCTGGTGCGCGAAAAGGCGCTGCTGCTGCTGCGCGAGGAGGTCCCCCACGGCATCGGCGTAGAGGTGGATAAAATGGCGGAGCGCCCCGAAGGAGATCTGACCGACGTATACGCCACCATCTACTGCGAGCGCGAGGGCCACAAAGGCATCGTCATTGGGAAAAAAGGGGAAATGCTCCGCCGCATCGGCGAGCAGGCGCGCAAGGAAATGGAATGGATGCTGGGCACGCGCGTCAACCTTCAGCTTTACGTCAAGGTGCGGGAGGACTGGCGCAACAGCCCGAGCGCGCTCAAGGACCTCGGCTACGAATAAGCCGCCCGCAGGGCCCGGGGCGGGCGCGGCCGATTTGGGGAAATTTGCATTTCATTCCCTTGCGCCCGCCGTGACACACTAAGCGTGCCGGATATTCAAAAAAACGAGGAGTGCATTCAGATGAAAAAAACGAAGCAGCAGGATGCGCGGCACGCGTGGCAGGAATTTTCAGAAACGGGAGCGGTGGGGGCGTATCTGACCTACCGCGCCGTGATCGCACATGAAAGGAACCTTGAGGGGAAATGAAATGAACAATGAACAATGAATAATGTTCATTATTCTTTGTCCATTCGTATCCCCGAAAGCCCGCAAAGGGGGTACGTATGTCTTTCCTAGTCGTTACGGGCATCGTCACGCGCTATGCGAATTACAGGGAGAACGACCGGATACTGACCCTCTTTACGCAGGAGATGGGCCGTGTCGACGCGAAGGCAAGGGGCTGCCGCAAGGCGAAGAGCCCCTTGCTTGCGTGCAGCCAGCCCTTCGTGTTCGGCGTCTTCCAGCTGTATGAGGCAAAGGACCGGTATATCGTCGATCAATGCGAGATACGGGAGAGCTTCTATCCGCTCCGGGAGGATATCGACCGGTATTCCGCCGGCTCCGTGATGCTCTCCCTCTCGCTCCAGGCGGTGCAGGAGCGCCAGCCCAACCCGGAGCTGTTTTCCCTGCTCTACCACGGTTTAAGCTTTTTGTGCTATGGGGAGAATTCACCCGTGGACCTTGCGCTTTGCTTTACGACGCGCTTCCTCGCGGCGGCGGGCGTGGGCCCTTCCGTCACCGCCTGCGCGCGCTGCGGGGCGGACCTGCGCCCGTTTTCGCGGCTGCGGTTCCTGGCGGAGGCGGGCGGCGCGCTGTGCCCCGCCTGCGGGGCGGGGGAGGGCGTGCCCGTTTCCAGCCTGACGCTGGAGGCGATGCGGCGGATGCTGCTTTTGGAGGACGCCGGGATGGGCCGCGTGCGCCTGCCCGATTCCGTGCGGCGCGAGCTTTTCGAGGTGTTGGAGAGCTCCTGCGCCGCCCTGCTCGACAGGGAATGCAAGCCCCTCTCGTCGCTGAGGGCGCTACTGTAGCCCCGCGTCCGCGATGCAGGAAATCCTTCATTTTCGCCAGGTTTTCATTGCATTTCGCTCCCGCGCATTATATAATGGATGCGCTCAAAGCGGGTTGTCCACAGCGCATAATCCATTCCATTTTGATTAAGGTGCGTGTTCGGGCAGCGGGTTCGGCGCTCTCCAAGAGGAAAGGCGCGGATACCGGCCTGCGGACGCGGCTTGGAAGGGCAGGATCGGTCCGCCGGATCGATTTTTCGGCCCCCGGCCGGTTTCAAATGCGTACTTTACGCATTTGCGCTTTCGGCAACGCGTTGCGGGGCTTCGCGCGCCCGGTTTGGGCGGGCCGCGGCATGACGATGAGGAGTATATAAATTTCCATATAGGAGGATGCCCATGGGACACAAGTACGTTTATCTTTTCAACGAGGGCAATGCGGGTATGCGCAACCTGCTGGGAGGCAAGGGCGCGAACCTCGCGGAGATGACGGGCCTGGGACTCCCGGTGCCGTTCGGCTTCACCATCACGACGGAAGCCTGCACGCGGTACTATGAGGACGGCAAGTCGATCGGGCCGGATATTCTGGAGCAGATCTTTGAGGCGGCCAGGAAGCTGGAAAGCGTTGCGGGCAAGAAGTTCGGCGATGTGAAGGACCCCTTCCTCTGCTCGGTGCGCTCGGGCGCCCGCGCGTCCATGCCCGGCATGATGGATACCATTCTGAACCTCGGCCTCAACGATGAAACCGTGGTCGGTCTTGCGAACCTCACCGGCAACGAGCGCTTCGCGTACGACAGCTACCGCCGTTTCATCCAGATGTTCGGCGACGTCGTCATGGAAGTGGAAAAGACGAAGTTCGACGCCATCCTCGACGCCGTCAAGGAGGAGAACCGCGTCAGGCTCGATACCGAGCTCAACGCCGAAAACCTCAAGGAGGTCGTCCGCCGCTATAAGGCGCTCTACCGCGAGGAAAAAGGCCGCGATTTCCCGCAGGACCCCAAGGAGCAGCTTCTGGAGGCCACGCAGGCGGTGTTTCGCAGCTGGGACAACCCCCGCGCCATCGTTTACCGCCGCATGAACGACATCCCCTCCGACTGGGGCACCGCCGTCAATGTCCAGGCCATGGTGTTCGGCAACATGGGCAACGATTCGGGCACCGGCGTCGCGTTCACGCGCAACCCTTCCACCGGCGAGAACAAGCTCTACGGCGAGTTCCTCATGAACGCGCAGGGCGAGGACGTGGTGGCGGGAATCCGCACGCCGCAGTCCATCGGCGAGCTTGCGACCACCATGCCCGACGTATACAGGCAATTCACCGTCATCGCGCAGACGCTCGAGCAGCACTACCGCGATATGCAGGATATGGAGTTCACCATCGAGCGCGGCAAGCTCTTCATGCTCCAGACGCGCAACGGCAAACGGACCGCCGCCGCGGCGCTCCAGGTCGCCGTGGATCTCGTGAACGAGGGCATGATCACCAAGGAGGAGGCCCTCCTCAAGATCGACCCGCGCTCGCTCGACTCGCTGCTGCACCCCACGTTTGAAGCCGCGGCGCTCAAGAAGGCCAAGCCCATCGCGCACGGGCTCCCGGCGTCCCCCGGCGCCGCCTGCGGCCGCGTGTACTTTACCGCCGCCGACGCCATCGAGGCCGTCAAGCGCGGCGAAAAGGTCGTGCTGGTGCGCCTGGAGACCTCCCCCGAGGATATCGAGGGCATGTACGCTTCCGAGGGCATCCTCACCGCCCGCGGCGGCATGACCTCCCACGCGGCGGTCGTGGCGCGCGGCATGGGCACCTGCTGCGTCGCCGGCTGCTCGGATATCGGCGTGAAGGACCGCACCTTCACCACCGCCGCCGGCCTCATCGTCAGGGAAGGCGACTGGATCTCCCTGGACGGCTCCACCGGCAACGTCTACGGCGAAAAGCTTCCCACCATCGAGGCCGCCGTTTCCGGCAACTTCGCCGCCGTCATGGGCTGGGCGGACAGCGCCCGCAAGCTCAAGGTCCGCACCAACGCGGATACCCCCTACGACGCCGCGCAGGCCGTGAAGTTCGGCGCGGAGGGCATCGGCCTGTGCCGCACCGAGCATATGTTTTTCGGCGAGGGCCGCATCCCCGCCATGCGCGAAATGATCGTCTCCAAGGACGAGCAGAGCCGCCGCAAGGCGCTCGCGAAGCTCCTGCCCATGCAGCGCGGGGATTTCGAGGGCATCTACAAGGCGATGGGAGAGCGCCCCGTTACCATCAGGCTTCTGGACCCGCCCCTTCATGAGTTCCTGCCCACCGAGGAAGCGGATATCCGCGCCCTCGCCGCCGAGATGAACCTCACCTATGAAGAGCTCAAGCAGACGGTTTCGAACCTGCACGAGCTCAACCCGATGCTGGGCCACCGCGGCTGCCGCCTCGCCGTCACCTACCCGGAGATCGCCGAGATGCAGGCGCGCGCCATCATCGAGGCCGCCATCAACGTCCGGGAGGAGACCGGCGTCAACGTCGTGCCCGAGATCATGATCCCCCTGGTGGGCGACGTCAAGGAGCTCCAGTACGTGAAGGATTTTGTGGATAAGACCGCGCAGGCCGTGATGAAGGAGCGCAACACCGCCATCACGTACCTGGTCGGCACCATGATCGAGGTGCCCCGCGCCGCGCTGGTCGCGGGCTCCATCGCGAATGTCGCGCAGTTCTTCTCCTTCGGCACCAACGATCTTTCCCAGATGACGTTCGGCTTCAGCCGCGACGACGCGGGCAAGTTCCTGGACGATTACTACAAGAAGAAGATCTTTGAATCCGATCCTTTCGCCAGGGTCGATCAGGAGGGCGTGGGGAAGCTGATGCGCATGGCCGCCGCCGACGGCCGCGCGGTGCGCCCCGAGCTCAAGCTGGGCATCTGCGGCGAGCACGGCGGCGATCCTTCCTCCATCGAGTTCTGCCACAAGCTGGGGCTCAACTACGTATCCTGCTCGCCCTTCCGCGTGCCCATCGCGCGGCTTGCGGCGGCGCAGGCGGCGATCAAGGAAAAGAACGGCGAGCTGTAATGCGGTTCCCCGCTTCCATCCGCTTTTGCAGGAAAGAACCCCCGCGCGGGGTTCTTTCCGCGTAAATGGGTATAAAAGAGTAAGGGATGGCCCGCGCGAAGGCCCTGCCTCACGCAAAACCGCCCCGCGGCATACGGTAATGCAGGAAGAAAGGGCGGGAAACCCCGCGGTCTAGCGCGCCCCGTGTTGCATTCCCGGGCGGATTGTGCTAGAATATTACGGTTATTGGGCATTCGGGCGGGCGTTGCTTCCGCCCAAGAGAAACTATTGGAGGATTAGGATGGCGACCGTTGAAACACTTGAGAATAAAAAGGTGAAGCTTACCATAGACGTGAGCAAGGAAGCGTTCGCAGCCGCGCTGCAGCAGGCGTACCTGAAGGAAAAAGGGCGGTTCAACATTCCCGGCTTCCGCAAGGGCAAGGCGCCGCGCAAGGTGATCGAGACCATGTACGGCGAGGGCGTATTCTTCGAGGACGCGTTCGAGCTTGTGTACGCGGACGCTTACGACGCCGCGGTGAAGGAGCATGCGCTCGAGCCCGTGGAGCGCCCCGACATTTCCATAGACAAGATCGGCGTTGACGAGGGCATCGTGTTCACGGCCGCTTTCGCCGTCAAGCCCGAGGTTTCATTGGGCGCCTACAAGGGTATAGAATTAGAGGGCAGGACGTATACTGTGGAAGAATCGCAGATCGACGCCCTTTTGGAGCAGGAGCGCGAGAAGGTCGCGCGGTATGTCGAAGTGGACCGGCCCGTGGAAAACGGCGACCAAGTCGTGCTTGATTATTCGGGCAGCGTGGACGGCGTAAAGTTCGAGGGCGGCACGGCGGAGGATCAGACGCTTGAGATCGGCTCAGGCACCTTTATACCCGGCTTCGAAGAACAGCTCGTAGGCATGCCTAAGGACGAGGAAAAGGACATCACCGTTGCCTTCCCGGAGGAGTACCACGCGGAAGAGCTCAAGGGCAAGCAAGCCGTGTTCGCAGTGAGGATCAAGGCTGTCCAGAAAAAAGAGCTCCCCGAGCTTGACGACGAGTTCGCCAAGGATATTTCCGAGTTCGACACGCTGGAGGAATGGCGCGCGGACAAGCGCGCGGAACTCACAAAGCGCAACGAACAGCGCGCGAAATCCGAGCTGGAGGATCAGGCCGTTCAGAAGGCCGCCGAGAACGCGGCTTTCGAGGTGCCCTCCGCCATGACCGAGCGGCAGATGGATTATATGCTGCAGGATATCTCCTACCGGCTTTCCATGTCGGGGCTGACGCTGGACGATTACTGCAAGTATATGGGCACCGATTCCGCGACGCTGCGCGAAGGATACCGCACCGAGGCCGAGAGGCGCGTGCGCTCGCAGCTGGTGCTTGAGGCCATAGAGAAGGCCGAGGGCATCGAAGCGACGCAGGAGGAGCTCGATCATGAGATTGCCCACTATGCCGAGCATGCGGGCAAGCCCGCCGAGGAGTACGCGGCTGCGCTTTCCGAGGACGACCTCTCCTATTTCAAGGAGCGGATCGGGGTGCAGAAGACGATCGACTTCCTCGTCGCCAACGCCGTCGTGACCGAAAAGCCCGCGGAGGAAACGTCCGCGGAGGAAACGCCGGCGCAAGAGAAGCCCGCGGAGAAGCCCAAGAAGAAGCCTGCGAAGGAGAAACCCGCCAAGGAGAAGCCCGCACAGGATACGCCCGCCGAATAAGCGGGGAGCGCGCTTTACGGCGGCCCGTTTTCGCCTGCCCGGAGTATATTTATTTAGGAGGAAACCGGTAATGAGCAGTTTAATACCAATGGTCGTAGAGCAAACCAATCGTGGCGAGCGTTCTTACGATATCTATTCCCGCCTTTTGAAGGATCGCATCGTGTTCCTGGGCGGCGAAGTGACCGACGATGAGGCCAACCTCATCGTGGCGCAGTTTTTGTTCCTGGAGGCGGAGGATCCCGACAAGGACATCAGCCTTTATATCAACAGCCCCGGCGGTTCGGTGACGGCGGGTCTCGCCATCTACGATACCATGCAGTACATCAAGTGCGACGTTTCCACCATCTGCATCGGCATGGCCGCGTCCATGGGCGCGTTCCTGCTTGCGGCGGGCGCCAAAGGCAAGCGCAAGGCCCTGCCCAACGCCGAGATCATGATCCACCAGCCCTCGGGCGGCGTCAAAGGCCAGGCGACGGATATCCAGATCCAGGCCGAGCGCATGATCGCCATCAAGAAGCTGCTGAACCAGATCCTCGCCGAGCGCACCGGCCAGCCGCTCTCCAAGGTGGAGCTCGACACCGAGCGCGATAATTTCATGACTGCCGAACAGGCCAAGGCCTATGGCCTTGTGGACCAGATTATTCCCCCCAGAAGGTAAGGTGGACTATGCCGAAATATGATGAGAAGGGCCCCGTTAAGTGCACGTTCTGCGGCAAAAGCCAGGACGAGGTGCACCGGATCATCGCGGGCCCGGGCGTTTATATCTGCAATGAGTGCGTGGAGCTCTGCCGCGAAATCATTGACGAGGATAACGCCACGCAGCCCGTGGATCTTTCCGATGTGCCCAAGCCGCAGGAGATCATGAACACGCTCAACCAGTACGTCATCGGGCAGCAGCAGGCCAAAAAGGCGCTGTCCGTCGCCGTATACAACCACTACAAGCGGATAGGCGCAGGCGCCTCGCGCGACGATGTGGAGCTGCAGAAGAGCAACATCATCATGCTGGGGCCGACAGGCTGCGGCAAAACCATATTGGCGCAGACGCTAGCGAAGATTCTTAACGTCCCCTTCGCCATGGCGGACGCCACCTCCCTGACGGAGGCCGGCTACGTGGGCGAGGATGTGGAAAACATACTCCTGAAGCTGATCCAGGCGGCGGATTACGATGTGGAGCGCGCCGAAAAGGGTATCATCTACATCGACGAGATCGACAAGATCGCCAGAAAGAGCGAGAACCCCTCCATCACCCGCGATGTGTCGGGCGAGGGCGTGCAGCAGGCGCTTTTGAAGATTCTCGAAGGCACGGTGGCCTCCGTCCCCCCGCAGGGCGGCCGCAAGCATCCGCACCAGGAATTCATCCAGATCGATACGACGAACATCCTGTTCATCTGCGGCGGCGCGTTTGCGGGCATCGACGATATCATCAAGAAGCGCACCGGCGAGAAACTGATGGGCTTCGGCGCCGACGTAAAATCCAACACGCAGAAGGACATCGGCGCGATCCTGTGCGACATCCTGCCCGAGGATCTTTTGAAGTACGGCCTCATTCCCGAGTTCGTGGGCCGTATGCCCATCATCGTCACGCTGCACCAGCTTGACGAGGCGGCGCTCCTGTCGATCCTCACCGAGCCCAAGAACGCTTTGGCGCGGCAGTACAAGCGCCTGTTCGAGATGGACGGCGTGGAGCTCAACTTTGACGACGCGGCCTTAAAGGCCGTCGCCCAGAAGGCGATCGAGCGCAAAACGGGCGCGCGCGGCCTCCGGTCCATACTGGAGGAAGCGATGATGGATGTGATGTACGACATCCCCTCCCGCACGGACATCGCAAGCTGCACCATCACGAAAGAGACCATCGAGCGCACGCAGCCGCCGCTTCTGAAGCTGCGCGAGGAGAAGCGCCTCAAATCCTCCGGCGACGGCGCATAACGATTTTCAACAAAGCGGCATAGCCGCTTTGTTCAGAGTGTCGACAAAGTCTCGGGACAGCTTTTATTATGCAAGAACGTAAACAGGAGTTGCATAGCGGGACGCTCCGTCGTCCCGCTGAAGCCCAAAAACTTAGGAAACGCAATAAAATCCGTCCAAGCTGACGACATGTGCGTCAGCTTGGACACCTTGCATGCAGGCCTGCTACGCCAGGCCTGCATGAGAAAAACCGTCGACGAACCCCGGAGGGGGTTTGTCGACGGCCTGAACAAAGCGGCATAGCCGCTTTGTTGATTTTTTGGCAGGAACCGCCTGCACCTTCGGCGCGGCCGGCGGTTCCTGCAAGGAGTCCCAGCTGACGCGCATGTCGTCAGCTGGGACGGATTATATTTCCTAAGTTTTTGGGCTTCAGCGGGACGACGGAGCGTCCCGCTATGCAGCTCTTATCTTTTGATTTTGGGAAAAGAAAAACGTATGGGGCTTTCCGCCTCCATACGCTTTTCTTTTACTTCATTTTTTCCTCAATCGACCGGCCACAGCGGGCTGCCCGCTATGATCTGCTCCACTTCCTCAAAGCCGGTCGGGAACGCGAAATTGTAGCGCGCGGGCAGCGCGAACACGTACCGCGCGTTCCTGCCCAGCATCGAGGGCGGTACGGGGGCGGCGCTCACGGCAAGCCCCTCTCCGCCGGATATGCCGGTCACGGCGTCCCATTGCTCGGGCGTAAACACCATGATGGGGATATCCTGCCTGGGGTCCGCTTCGGTCCATTTGGGGTGCCGTATGAACAGCTCGCGGCCGTATTGCTTTTCGCCCTCGCCGCTAAAGGGCGTACCCTCCCACTGGTCCTCCAGCACCGTGTAGCCCTTCCAGCCCGCGGGCAGATAGAAGTCGAACCCGAATTCCGTGTTCTCGTATACGACCGGACCCTTTTGCGCGTAGTCGCCCAGCGCCGCGCCGCTGATGAGAAAAGCGCCGTCCGCCTGCTTTGCAACCGTCAGCGTGATCGCGCGCCGCGCGGCGGCGTTTTTGAGATCGGCGCTCGTGATCTCAACGATCTGCCCCGATACGGTGTATTCGTCGTCGGAATCCTGCTGGACGCCGAAAATATCGATTCTGTCCGGCCAGGGGCTGGAAACCGAGCGGCCGGGAGCCTTCTTGGGGCTTGCCTGAAAGGATTTGAGCAGCGCGGGCGTCACGAAGCGTTTGTAGTTCTTTTCCATGCTCTGCGCAACGTCGCCTTTATCGAGCAGCGAGACATTCTGCAGCACTTTGCCGAACGCCGTCACAAGGTCGGCCGCCTTCTGCGCGTCGGTTTCGGGCGCCGCGGTCGCGGTGGGCGTGGGGGCGGCGGCGGACGCTGCGGGGGTGGAAATCAGCGTCGCAACCGGGGCCGGGGTGGCGGCGGCCGGGGCTGCCGCGGGGGCCTCGGCGGCGCATCCGGCAAGAAGCAGCAGCGCCGCGCATATCAGCGCCGCAGCGGCGCGGGGGAACATCCTGGATTGCCTGTGCATACATCCGCCCTCTTTTCGTGAAATCATCAAGGAACGTAACAAAGGCTACAACCAACCGGGCGGCTCTGTCAAGGGGGCCCTACCGCCACCCTATGCGCTTGGGAGGCGGATATGCAGAAAGAATAGGGGTTCCGGCGAAAGGCGGGAATTTGTTAAATTTCTTCGCGGGCGGGACGGCCTGTCCGGTTTTTCTTCGTTTTCTATAAAATGATACATCCGCTTTCTTTTGCTTCTTTTCTTTCCTGTGAAAGAAAAGAAGAATCCAAAAGCTAATCCCCCGCCGCTTCTTACTCCTTGCACCCGGCCGCGGCGATCAGCGCGAGCTGGTCGCCGATGGAGGTATACAGCGCGGCGAGCAGTTCCAACTCCTCCTCGGGCGAGCAGCAGGCGATCTGGTTCGCGATGGCCGAGGCGAGCAGCGTCAATTCGGCGCCCGACAGTCCGCACAGCATAACAAAAACCTCCCGCCGTACCATATGCCGGCGGGAGGCGGAGGGTACCGGAAAACCGCGGAGGACAGAAAGCCGTTTTATACGGGCAGCGTGCCAACGAGGCTCTTCATGGCGTCGAGCGTGCGCGTCAGGAGTGTATCGAGGTCCCAGCCGAGCATTTCCGCCCCGCGGGAAATGACCTCGCGCGAACAGCCCGCGGCGAACGCCGGCGTTTTGAATTTCTTGACGAGGGATTTCAGCTCCATATCCGCGCAGCTCTTGGAGGGGCGGACCGCGGCGCACGCGCCGATGAGGCCGGTGAGCTCGTCGGTGGCGAAAAGGACCTTTTCCATAATATGTACGGGCTCCACGTCCACCGTCAGCCCGTAGCCGTGGCTCGCCGCCGCATGGATGACGCTTTCGTCGATACCGCGCTCCCGCATGATCTGCTGTTCGCGCGTGCAGTGCTCCTCGGGGTAGAGTTCAAAGTCCAGATCGTGCAAAAGACCGACCACCGCCCAGAATTCTTCCCGTTCCGGGTCGTACTCGCGGGCGAAGTAGCGCATCACGCCGGATACGACCTGCGCGTGCTGCAGATGGAAGGCGTCCTTGTTGTACTCGCGCAGCAGCTCCTCCGCCTGTGCGAGCGTGGGAACATACGACATTTTTCCAATCATCCTTTCAGAGAGCTTTGAATTATTTAGAGCCCCAGCCGATCCAGCAGCGCGGGGATACCCTCTTCAAAATTCACGCCGAAGCGGATATCCGTGCCCGCTTCCCTGGTGCGCGCGATGCTGCCCTGCGTGAAATCCACCGCCAGCTGCGCCGCGCCGGCAATGGGAAGCCCGCGCAGCAGCCCGGCCAGAAGCGTGCTTGCGAACACGTCGCCCGTGCCGTGGTAGTAGCCCGCGATGCGCGGGGCGAAAAGCATGGAGACCTCGCCGGTTTTTTGGTCGAGCGTCGCCGCGCCCAAGCGCGCTTCGTCGCAGTATACGCCCGTGAGCACCACGTACCGGGGGCCCAGCGCGGCGAGCGATTGGAGCACGCGCCGGATGTACGCCTCGTCGTAGGGGCCTTCGCGGTAGGGTTTGTCCAGCAGCAGCGCCGCCTCCGTCATGTTGGGCACGATCACGTCGGCGTTCTCGCACAGCGTGCGCATGCCCAGCGGGAAATCGGCGGGGAATACCTTGTAGAGCTCGCCGTTGTCGGCCATGACGGGGTCCACCACCACGAGCGTGCCGTCGGACCGGAGGCGCCCGAACACGTCTTTTACGATGGCGATCTGCTCGAAGGAGCCCAAAAAGCCCGAATACAGCGCGTCAAAATGCAGGTTCAGGCTCTGCCAGTGCCGCGCGATGGGGAGGATGTCCTCCGCGAGGTCGCGGTAGGTATAGCCCGTAAACCCGCCGGTATGCGTAGAAAGCACGGCGGTGGGAATCACGCTTGTTTCGATGCCCGCCGCCGAAAGGATGGGCAGAGCGACGGTCAGGGAGCATTTGCCGAAGCAGGAAATATCGTGGATGGCGGCGACGCGTTTTTGCAATGGCTTGTCCTCCGAAATCTGAATAGAAACAGGATGTCCCTATTTCATACTGAATTTATAGTATATTATAGCGGCGTCAAAGGCGGTTGTACAGCCTCGAATTTCACGAGGTCGCACTGCAGGATGACCACGCTGCGCTTTTTGCCGTCCAGCGTGCCGATGTCCCTCATGATCCCCACATCATAAAAGCCGTACCGCTCGTGGAAACGCACGGAACCCGTATTCTCGCTGTCGATCCACGCGGTGACGTTGTGGAGCGCGTTTTCTTTGGCGCGCGCGAGCAGCGCCTCCATCAGCGCGCCGCCCACGCCCCGGCCCCGGAGGTCCGGCAGCACATAGATGCTGTCCTCCGCGATATCCTTGTAGCCGATGTGCGGCCGGAAGGCCGACAGCGACGCGTATCCCAGGAAAGCCCCGTCCTCTTCGGCGACGAGCGCCGCGTAGGGCGGAGCGGTATGGGCGGAAAACCAGGCCGGCATGTCGGCTTCTGTCAGCGCCGTCCGGTCCCAGATGGAGTTGGAATGGGCGCGGTACCAGTTCATCAGCGCGGTAAGCGCCGGGCCATCGGCCGGCCGCGCGTCACGTATGTGCACGGGCTTCCTCTTTTCTGCCGGCAATATCCTTGATGGCTTCCCCGGCGAGTATCAGCCCCGCCACCGGGGGCACAAACGCCACGCTGCCCGGCACCTGCCGCCGGACGGTGCATTTCCGCTTGGTATCGGGCGGGCAGATGCAATGCGCTTTGCAGCTGATGGACTCGTTGTCGATGGGGGTGAGGACCTCCTCTTTGGAGTACACGACCTTCAGCGCGGGGATGCCCCGCTTCTTGAGCTCCCGGCGCATCACGCGCGCGAGGGGGCACACCGACGTTTCGTAGATGTCCGCCACCTCGAACCGGGTGGGATCGAGCTTGTTGCCCGCCCCCATCGCGCTGATGATGGGCACCCCCGCCGCATAGGCGTTTTCCACGAGCAGGAGCTTGGAGGATACCGTATCGATGGCGTCGATGATGTAGGTATATTTCTTAAGATCGTATTCCGCCGCGTTGGCCGGGCCGTAAAAACACTCGTTCGCCTCCACGCGGCAGTTGGGGTTGATGTCGAGGATGCGGCCGCGCATGGCCTCCACCTTCTTATGGCCCACGGTGCTGCGCGCGGCGATGACCTGCCGGTTGATGTTGGTGAGGCAGATGCGGTCGTCGTCAAAGAGGGCGATCGCGCCCACGCCGCTGCGCGCGAGCGCCTCGGCCGCGTAGCCGCCCACGCCGCCCACGCCGAACACGGCGACGAACGCGTCTTCTAAATTTTGCATGGCCGCCCTGCCCAAAAGGAGCTCGGTGCGGGAAAAGGAATGCAGCATGGTCAAACCTCAGAAAACCGTTTGGAAACTACGCGTCCGCCAGCGCCTCGGGAGCCGCCGGCTCGGGCGCGCCGCCCCGCACGCGGTATAGGCTGTAAAGCCCGCGTTCGATGGGGAAGCCGTTTAGAAGAGCCGCCTTGAGCGCCGCCTGGTCCGCCTCCTCCACCCGCAGCGAGATGCCGCAGCTTTGGCTCACCGCCCGCAGCGTCGGCATGGCGCATACGGGAACGAGGGGCGCGAGGCAGCGCTCGGCCTGCAGCGCGTAATGCGTGGAAGAAAAGGAAAGCATATAGTAACTTGCGGCCCGCATTGACGAATCCTCCCGATCTTTGAGTATAGCATGCGCAAAGGCGTATTACAATCATGCGGCCTTCCGAAGCACGGCCTTTCCGGGATCGGCCCCGCCCGGCGCGGCCTTCATAATTTTTACACTTCGGGCCGGTATCATGTCCAAATGAAAGAGATTCGTGTAAAATAAGAAGAGACCCTGAAGAGCGCCGCTCCGAAGCCGGCGGGCGGCGGGGCCGGGCTTATAAGTATCGATACGGAGGTGACGGCGCTGTGAAACCCGCGGTGCTGATCGTGGACGATGAAGAAAAGATCGTGGACGTCGTGGCCGCCTACCTGCGGTCCGCCGGCTACGAGGCGCTGTGCGCCTACGACGGGGAGGAGGCGCTTTCGCTCTTTGAGAACGCCTCGCCCGATCTTGTGATACTCGATCTGATGCTGCCCGGGCTTTCGGGTTCGGCGGTGTGCGAGGCGATCCGCAAGCGCTCGCGCGTGCCCATCATCATGCTGACCGCCAAGGTGGAGGAAGCGGATATCATATCCGGGCTTCAGGGCGGCGCGGACGATTACGTGCTCAAGCCCTTCAGCCCGCGCCAGCTTATGGCGCGGGTGGAAGCGGTGCTGCGCCGCTCGCAGGGGGACGCGGCGCTGTACCGGCAGCTTTCCTTCGGCGAGGGCGAGCTCGTGATCGACGACGCGCGGCACGAGGTGCGCCGGTCCGGCGAGCGCGTGCCGCTGACCGCCACCGAATTCAACATCCTCTCCGCCATGGCGAAGCACCCCACCAAGATTTTCACGCGGGAGGAGCTGATCGCGCTCGCGATGGAGGAGGACTACGAGGGCTACGACCGCGTGATCGACACCCACATCAAGAACATCCGCCGCAAGCTCGGGGAATCCCCGCGCAGCCCCGTTTATCTTCGGACCGTGCACGGCGTCGGCTATGTGTTCGGCGGCCGGGAAAAATAACATGAAGCTTCAAAAACAAACGCTCCGCATGCGGCTTTCGCTTTCCTACGCGGTGCTGGCGCTGGTGCTGGTCGCCGCCGTCAGCCTGTTCTCCAACCTGTTCCTGCGCGACGCCTTCGTGCAGTATGTGATGCGGCAGCAGGCGAGCCGGAACGAGTCGGTGACGGCCGAGCTTTCCCGCGCGTTCGACGCGGAAGCGAACATCTATCCGCTGGGCGCGCTCGATACCATCGGCATGCGCGCGCTGGAGCAGGGCATGATCATCCAGGTGCGCGATGCGAACGGCCGCGTGCTCTGGGACGCCACCACCCACAACAACGGCATGTGCAACGCGATGCTTGAGAGTATGGCGCAAAGCATGCAGAGCCGCTACCCCAGCTTCAAGGGCTCTTACGAAGAAAAGGTGTACCCGGTTTCCCGGCTGGGCGGCGCCGCCGGCAGCGTGCGCATCGGCTACTACGGGCCGTATTATTTTACGGACAGCGATTCCGCGTTTATCGATACCCTCAACCGCGCGCTGATCGTGATCGGCCTCTTGTCGCTGCTGCTGGCGGGCGTGTTGGGCCTCTTCATGGCGCGGCGGATCTCCCGCCCCATTTCCCGCGCCATCGGCGCGGCGAAGGAGATCGCGGCCGGCCGCTACGTAAGCCCGAAGGCTGCCGCCGATACGCGGGAGCTGGAGCAGCTGGAGGAGTCGCTCGGGATGCTTTCGCACACGCTGGAGGAGCAGGAGATGCTGCGCCGCCGCCTCACGCAGGATATCGCGCACGAGCTCAGGACGCCTCTGACCGCCCTGCAGGGCGAGCTGGAGGCGCTGATCGACGGCGTATGGGCGCCCGAAAAGAAGCGGCTTGAAAGCTGCCACGAGGAGGTGCTGCGGCTTTCGGGCCTGGTGAGCGAGCTGGAAAAGCTCGCACGGCTGGAGAACCATACCGACCGGCCGGATTTTCGGGAGACCGATCTTTACGCCCTCTGCGGGAAAGCGGTGGCCGGCTTCGAGCACGCCGCGTCCGTCAAGGGGATCCGCCTGGAGCTTTCGGGCAAATCCGTTGCGGCGGAGGCCGACGAGGCCAAGCTGCGCCAAGTGCTTGCGAACCTGCTGTCCAACAGCCTCAAATATACGCAAAGCGGCGCGGTTGAAGTGCGCGTGGAGGAAGGGGACGGCGAGGCCCTGATCACGGTGGAGGATACCGGCATAGGCATCGACGGGAAGGACCTGCCCTATATTTTTGAGCGGTTCTACCGGGCCGACGCTTCCCGCAGCAGCCGCACCGGGGGCATCGGTGTGGGGCTCGCCATCGCGAAGGCGATTGTGGACATGCACGGCGGCAGGATCGACGTCACAAGCACACCCGGGCAGGGATCGGCGTTTACGATTCATCTGCCCCTCAGGCAGGAAGGAGAGCGGCAATATGAAGGATGAGAAGCGGCGGATGCCCGTGCTGTTCGTTGGCCACGGGTCGCCGATGAACGCCATCGAGGACAACGCGTTCACAAGGACCTGGCGGGAGCTCGCGGCAAGCATCCCGCGCCCCCGGGCGATCCTCATGGTATCGGCGCACTGGTACACGCACGGCACGCGCGCCACCGATTCCCCCCGGCCCGAAACCGTATACGATATGTACGGGTTTCCCGAGCGGCTCTACGCGGTCCGGTACCGGCCCGAGGGCGCGCCGCAGCTCGCGCGCGGCGCCGCGGCCCTCCTGCCCGACGGCGCGGCGTTCGACGCCTCCTGGGGCATCGACCACGGCGCATGGTCGGTGCTCGTGCATATGTACCCGCGGGCGGATATCCCCGTGGTGCAGCTGAGCGTCGACCGGGACGCCGGGCCGGAGGCGCACTATGCCCTCGGCCGGGCGCTCTCGCCGCTCAGGGACGCGGGCGTGCTGCTCATGGGCTCGGGCAACGTTGTGCACAACCTCGCCCGCGTCAACTGGAGCATGGAGGATACCGGCTATCCCTGGGCCGACGAGTTCGACGTTTTTGTGAAGGACGCCGTCACCGGCTGGCGGCACGGGGACGTCATTCGGTACGGGAGCGCCGGCGCGGCGAAGGACGCCTTCCGCACGCCCGACCATTACTATCCGCTGCTGTATGTGCTGGGGGCCGCCGATAACGGCGAGCCGGTGCGCGTGTTCAACGAATCGCGCGTGCTGGGCGCGCTGTCCATGACGGGGTATCTGATCGGGTGAAATGCTATCGAATAGAAAATACTGTTAAAGAAGCTCCTTCGGGAGCTTCAGAGTATCGACGAACCCCGGAGGGGTTTCAGACTGTCAAAAAAGCATCTTAAGGTATCGCCGCCTGCGGCGGCGATACCTTCAAGCTGACGCCCGAGGTCGGCGTTTCGTCGGTATCCATCACCGCCGAGCCCGATGACGCCGCCGCTTCCGTCGCCATCAACGGGCAAGCCGCGACGCAAAGCTCTTTGAGCTTGGGCGGCGCGCACAAGGCCTCCATACTCGTCACCTCCGCCGACGGGCAGGAGCAGAAGACTTACACCGTGGAGCTGGCGCCGCTTCCGGACAACGCGGACCTCGGCGATGTATATTCGACGGCGTATGATCTGCTGACGCCGTATTTCAGCCCCGATCGGTACAGCTATACCATTACGCCGGAGTATCCCAATACGAGCAGCGAGCTCACATTCCAAGCCGACGACCCCGAAGCCACCGTCAGGATAAACGGCAAGGATACCGACACCGTTACGCTCGATTACAGGAACGGCCCCAAAGAGGCTGTGGTCACGGTCACGGCCGCCGACGGCGTTACCCAAAAGACCTATACCTTCCGCATATCCGATGTAAGCGCCAATGCGGACATCTGGTTCCTGTACGCGGATCCGGCGTCGGGCAGGCTCACGCCCGATTTTGATCCCGACATAACGAAGTATGAGGCCATCCCCGCGGAGGATTCCGACTATGTTGTGTTCGGCCTGCTGACCATGGACGACTGCAGCACCGTCAAAATAGACGGCAGGCTCCAGTATCCGCAAAGCGGCGTCTACGTCTGGTATGTCGGCGCGGAGAAAGGTCTCTCCACATCCGCTAAGATCGAGATCACGGCCAGCGACGGCAAGACGAAGAAAACCTATACCATCACCTATGTGGATCCCAAGGCGCACCCCGCCGCGCCCGTCCTGACGGCGAGCGCGCAGGGATACGGCGCGGTAACGCTTTCCTGGAGCGCGGTTTCCCGCGCGAAGGGCTATGAAGTCTACCGCGCGGCCTCCAGCAAGGGTACATATACGAAGATTGCCGATACCGGCGCAACCGCCTATGCCGATATCGGCCTGACGTCCGGCAAAACATATTATTATAAGGTACGGGCATATACCGTGCCCTATACGGCCAAGGTGTTCGGGAGCTATTCCTCCGTCAAATCCGCCGCGCCAGCGTGGGGAGGCGTAAGCCTGCGCCTTGCCGCCACGCATAAGAGCGTGCAGCTCTCCTGGAACGCCGTCGCGGGCGCGACGGGCTATGAGGTGCAGCGCAGCACGTCCTCCAGGGGAACGTATACAACCATTGCGCGCGTCGCCGGTACGGGTTATACGGATACCGGCGTTGCCGCGGGCAAAACGTACTATTATAAAGTGCGTCCCTATGACGACGCGAACGGCGCGGCGGTTTACGGGCCGTCCTCGGCGTACAAGAGCGCCGCGCCCGTATGGCCGCCGCTCACGCTCAAGGCGGTTTCGGGCGGCTACAACAAGGTGCAGCTCTCCTGGAACGCCGTCGCGGGCGCGGCGGGCTACGAGGTATATCGTTCGGATACCACATCCCGCGGCGTATACAAGCCGCTTGCAATGGCGTCGGGCACGTCTTTGGCCGATGAAGGGCTGACGGCGGGCAAAACCTATTATTATAAGGTTCGCCCGTATGACGATGCAGGCGGAAGCAGGGTGTACGGCCCGTACGGCAGCTATCGGAGCGCAGTCCCCGTGCCCATGGCGCCCGCTTCGCTGCGTACGGAAAAAACGGCTGGCGGCATCGCGGTTTCCTGGGACGCGGTACCCGGCGCCACGCGTTATGAGGTATGCCGCGCAGCCAGCAAGACGGGCAGCTATACCAAAGCGGCCGATACCGCAGATATAAACGCGCGATGCACGGGGCTCACAGTTGGGAAAACCTACTACTTCAAGGTGCGCGCCTACATCCTTTCTGGCAAAACCAAGGTGTACGGCCCCTATTCCGCCGCCGTTTCCGGCAAGAGATAGCATTCGAAAGGGCGGCCCCCGGACTGCCCAAGACCCATTGGGAATTCGGGGGCCAAGCCTTGCGCCGCCTTTGAGGCAGCCCCGAAGGCGCCCTTTCCGCCCCAGCCCCATATGTGCGGCGGCGGAAAGCCTTGCGGCGCAAGGCTTTCCTTGCAGGAACAACCGCGCCGTAGGTATAGGCTGTTCCTGTAATCCCCGAAAAAGTACCGCAAGGTACTTTTTCGACAAGCTGGGGCCGTCATTCGGGCGGCCTTTTTGCTTGCGTGAACGATGCACAATTCATTCTGTTTTCCGTAAAATGGGGAGAAGGGGGAGGGCGAAGCGCACGCTTCCCCTGCCCGTACAGCGATTTGATTGACTTGATTTGACGGTTGTGTTATACTTTCCTGCAATCGCATATGCGTAGAGTAACCCCGCAAAATCCAGCAAGGAGGCCCCTTTTCATGAGGCAGTACAACGTCGCCGTCGTCGGCGCGACCGGCATGGTCGGCCGTAAATTCCTGCAGGTGCTCGAGGAGCGCGCGCTTCCCGCCGCGAACTACTATCTGTTCGCCAGCAAACGCAGCGCGGGCACTACGCTGCCCTTTATGGGCAAGGAATACACGGTGCGGGAACTGACCGAGACTTGCTTCAACGGCCTCCATATCGATATCGCGCTTTTCAGCGCCGGCGGCGGCACGAGCGAGCAATTCTCCCCCGTGGCGGCCCGCGCGGGCGCCGTCGTGATCGACAACTCCAGCGCCTGGCGCATGGACCCGGAGGTCCCCCTCGTGGTGCCCGAGGTCAACCCCGGGCATATTCCCCAGTACAAGAACAAGGGCATCATCGCCAACCCCAACTGCTCCACCATCCAGGCCGTGGTGGCCCTAAAGCCGCTGCACGAGGCTTACGGCCTCAAGCGCGTCGTCTATTCCACCTACCAGGCGGTGTCGGGCGCAGGGCTTCGCGGCTATCTCGATCTGGAAGAAGGCTTAAAGGGCAGCCCGCCGCAGAAGTTCCCGCATCCAATCGCGGGCAACTGCCTGCCGCATATCGACGTGTTCCTGGATAACGGCTATACCAAGGAGGAGATCAAGATGGTCAACGAGACCCGCAAGATCCTCTCCCTGCCGGAGCTTCGCGTAACGGCCACGACCGTGCGCGTCCCCGTCTACTACGGCCACAGCGAGAGCATCAACGTCGAGCTTGAGCGCCCCTTCGATATCGACGAGCTGCGCGAAGTGCTCCGCCGCGCCCCCGGCATCGTCGTGCAGGACGATCCCAAGAACAGCGTGTACCCCATGGCCATCACCGCCGCCGATACCGACCCCGTCTACGTCGGCCGCATCCGCAGGGATTTCTCGGTGGAGAACGGCATCAACCTTTGGTGCGTGGCGGATAACATCCGCAAGGGCGCGGCCACCAACGCCGTGCAGATCGCGGAAGAACTCATCCGGCAGTGGGGAGAAGCATAACGGTTTGTCTCACGGCGCAGAGCTTCCTCTGCGCCGTTTATTCCACTCCCCGGCTCCCTCTCTGGCCACAACAAAAAGGAGGAGAATAATATGGCAATCTTCACAGGCTCCGGCGTCGCCATCGTCACCCCGTTCACGCCGGATGGAATCGACTTCAAGGCGTTTGCGGAGCTGATCGAACGGCAGCTCGAGGGAAAGACCGACGCGATCGTCGTGTGCGGCACCACGGGCGAGGCGTCCACCATGAGCGCGGAAGAAAAAAGCGCCGCCATCTCGTTCTGCGTGAAGCAGGTGCGCGGCCGCGTCCCGGTCATCGCGGGCACGGGCGGCAACAACACGAAAAACGTCATACGGGACAGCATAGAGGCCGAAAAGCTCGGTGCGGACGGGCTGCTCATCGTGACGCCCTACTACAACAAAACCACGCAGGCGGGCCTGGCGGCGCATTATAACGCCGTGGCGGACGCCGTTTCCCTTCCCATCCTCATCTACAACGTGCCCGGGCGTACGGGCCTGAACCTGCTGCCCGCCACCATGCAGAAGTGCATGCAGAAGAAGAACATCGTCGGCGTCAAGGAGGCGAGCGGCAACATCGAGCAAATCGTGAACCTCGCGGCGCTCTGCCCGGAGTGCGACATCTACTCGGGCAACGACGACCACGTGCTGCCCCTTCTGGCGCTGGGCGCGAAGGGCGTCATTTCCACCGTCGCCAATGTCATCCCCGAGGACATGCACGAGCTGTGCGCGGCGTTCTTCCGGGGCGATATCGCCTCTGCGCGCGCCCTCCAGTTCAAGATCCTGCCCATCTGGAAGGCCGCTTTCTGCGAGGTCAACCCCATCCCCATCAAGGCCATGTGCGGAATGCTGGGCTGGTGCAGCGGCCTTGTGCGGCTGCCGCTCTGCGAACCCACCGAGCCTAGCCGCGCTCTGATCGAGCAGGCGCTGCGCGGCTACGGCCTGCTTTAAGGTGAACGTATGGTGAAAGTAATCGTAAACGGGGCCTGCGGGCAGATGGGCCGCACCATCCTGCGCCTGTGCAAACAGAATGCGGAGTCGTTCCAGGTCGTCGCGGGCGTGGATATGTTCGGCTGCAGCGAGGCCGAGGGCACGCCCATCGTGCGCGAAATTTCCCAGGCGCCCGCCGGCGCGGATATCGTGATCGATTTCTCGCGCGCCGCGGCGCTGCCCGCCGTGCTGCAGTATTGCATAGCGAACAAGATCCGGCTGGTGGTGGGCACCACGGGCCTGGGCGAGGCGGAAAAGACCTCTTTGGAGCGCGCCGCCGCGAAGATCCCCATCTTCCAGAGCGGCAACATGTCCCTGGGCGTCAACCTGCAGATCGAGCTCGTCAAAAAGGCGGCGGCGACCCTCGGCGAAGGGTTCGATATCGAGATCGTCGAGAAGCACCACAACCTGAAGGTGGACGCGCCCAGCGGCACCGCGCTGATGCTGGCCGACGCCGTCAAGACCCAGTTTCCCGGCGGCAGGGAGTATGTGTACGGCCGCCACGGCAAGGACAGCCGGCGCGCCAGGAACGAGATCGGCATCCACTCCCTGCGCGGCGGCACCGTGGTGGGCGAGCATGAGGTGGAGTTCTTCGGCCAGGACGAGGTCGTTTCCATTTCCCACAAGGCGTACAGCCGGCAGGTGTTCGGCGTGGGGGCCCTGCGCGCGGCGCAGTTCCTCATGAACAAGCAGCCGGGCCTCTACAGCATGCACGATGTCGTGACCGAGAAGGACGTGCTCTCCCATTTGTATACGGACGACGACCAGGCGGTCATCACCGTGAGCTCCCTTCCCAGCGAAGCCGGCGTGCTCAGCCAGGTATTCGGCACCATCGCCCGCAGCAACGTGTTTGTGGATATGATCAGCGTCACGGTGCCGGGCATCTCCGGAAGCGTCAGCTTTTCGCTGCCGCGCGCGCAGCTCGCCACCGCCCTCAACGCGCTCAAATCCCTGCGCCCGCGCTATATGGGCATGGACGTCCACGCGCTCGACAACATCACCAAGATCACCGTGGAGGGCCCCGGCATGGCGATCCGCCACGGCGTGGCGGGCCAGCTCTTTTCCGTGCTGGCCGACGCGAACGTCAGCATCGAGCTTGTGACCACCAGCGAAACGAAGATCGCCTGTTGCGTCAAAAACAGCGATGTCTCCGCCGCGCTTGCGGTCATCGCCAGGCAGTTTGCGCTCTGATTCATTTACGTACGCATTGAAAAGCCGCCCTGTGCATTTGCAGGGCGGTTTTTTCGTTATGGGGAACGGAACGGAGGATGCAGGGGGCCCGCCCCCTGCACCCCGGAGGAAAACAAAGTTTGCAATCGATCATAGGATGTTTCTTTTGACCTAAGGTATCGCCGCCTGCGGCGGCGACGAGGGGTTATTTTATTGTATAGTTTCAAGAGATAGGTAAGCAAATAGTTTCAGGATATAGGTAAGCCAAGGCGTTACAATATGCAGGAGATTTGACGAAAGGAATCGCCTGTATGAGCTGGAAGGAGACCGGTTAGTGGGCGGGCTCCGTCCCCCACTCCCCCTGGGGAACGAACGCTGGCAGAAAAGAGAAGCAAAGGCCCAGTGAGTAAGGGAGCGCAAAAAAGCGGCCCCCTCCCTTCTCTGCGCCTACGGACCGTACCCCAGGGGGAGTGGGGGACGGAGCCCGCCCACTTTTAAATAAAAAAGATCCTCGTCGGCGCTGAAAGCGCCGATACAGCTTGTCAAAAAACCCTCCAGAAGAAAATTTGCTTGCAGGGAAATGAAAAAATGCTGCATAAGCGGGTCGCCCCGCCGACCCGCGAA